>Ga0181535_10004025_pt1 | contig 16619 bp, 11 predicted proteins | sample PEATcosm2014_Bin_44_FD_119774 | JGI IMG/M metagenome (GOLD analysis project Ga0181535, IMG submission 119774) | Peatland microbial communities from MTU Mesocosm Facility, Houghton, MI, USA - PEATcosm2014_Bin17_30_metaG | ecosystem: Environmental > Terrestrial > Soil > Wetlands > Peat | place... | reverse complement strand
GAGAGCATGGTGCACGGCATAGAGTTCATGCAGGACGAGGATTATGACTATTTTTTTAAGATAACGGGGCTGCAGGATAAGGCCGTAAAAAAGATAAATGTGCTGGAGGTCGGCTGCGGTTCGGGGCCTTTCGGACGCAGGCTCGCCAAAAACGGGTTCAATGTGACGGGCATAGACCTTTCAAGGGTGCTTGTCAAAGCGGCCAATGAAATGGCCGCTCGGGACAGGATAAAATACAGGGCAATAGCCGGCGATGTCTTCGGGTATAAGGGCAAAAATTACGACATAGTGCTCTGCGCCGGATTTCTCCATCATTTTACCGATATAAAACCCATAGTGAAAAAAATGAGGGATTTCCTGAAAAAAAACGGGTATATCGTGATAATTGAGCCCAACGGGTCAAATATGGCGGTCCGGATAACGGAATGGGTGAGGAAAAACCTCTGGCCGTTCAACACAATGCCCAACCTGGGCACGCTGAATGAAACCAGCCATCCCGTGGAGGAGTATCTCGACGAATTCAGGAAAGCCGGATACAGGCTGGACGGAATGCAGGGATTTATAAACAAGCCCAAGTTCCATAATTACGGGCTGATCATGGATGTGATCCTGAGGACAAAATACCTTCTTCACGTGGTAACCGCGCTTTTTATGAGGCCCGAAATACGCGGAAGCGTTATTGTCATGAAATTTACGAAATGATGCCCTAAAAAAAACATATCAAGGAGCGCTTATGAAAATCGACGATTTTCTGGTCTGCGTCAAATGCGGCGGCAAAATGGACGGGCTCAAATGCACCGCCTGCGGAAATGACATGATCAAACTGCACGACAATATCTATTCAACGCTCAAGGACAACGACAACAATCTTCAGGAGCCCGCGGTCATAGACCGCCGGGTAAATATCCTTAAGGAAAACAAGTTCTCCGACCTGATGATAGACATAGTGGCGAAGGAATTCAGGGATGAAAAAGGGCTGTTTCTTGACATAGGATGCGGGAGCGGATATTATTCCGATGCCATAGCGAACCGGCTCAACAACAATATTTCTTTTGTTGGCATCGACATAGGGAATTCGTTTGATTTCAGGAAGGCATCCGACAAATATACATTTATCAGGGCGGACATTTTCAGGCATCCCTTCAAAAGCGGCTCTTTCGACGGGATAGTGGGTTTTGACGTAATCGAGCACCTTGAAGACGACGGTAAGTTCCTTGAAATCGTGCTCGACCTGCTTAAAAAAGGCGGGAAGTTTTTACTCGGGACACCCAACGGTAACAGGCTGCCGAGCCTTTTTGCCTCGATTTTTAAGGGGAAAAAGAAGTTCCCATTCGATTACGGGCGGGACCCTGTGCTGGGCGACATGATACATATGAGGGAATACACCCTGCCGGAGCTGGAAAAATTGCTCGGGAGATTTTCCGACAGGATGACCTACGAGATAAAACCCACGCTTCTCGGGTCGCGCATAGCAAAATCAGCCGTGGGGATCAAGAACCACGGTGAGTTCCTTAAAGCATATACCTACGCATGGATGATATTCGGGCAAAAGAAATAACGGGTTTTTGCCGCGAAGATTAAGCTGTTGACAACCCGGAAAGCGGTGTGTATAATTTTTTTATGAATAAAATCGTATCTTTTTTAATTAAAATAATTCAAAAAAACAAGTTCCTGGGAAAGCTGGCCGAGGACCTCTACAGCTCGGTTCCGAGGCTTTTCATGTCCGGCAGGGCTTTTGCCCCGATAAATGTCCTTTTGTTGCTCACCTACAGGTGCAATCTCCGCTGCAAAATGTGCTATTACTATAATGAGTCCGAAAAATCCAACACCCTGAGCCTCATAGAAAAAAGAAAATCCGAGGAACTGACCCTTGAACAGATAAAAAAACTCATAGACGAGATATCGGCCATGGGTGTAAAGGTCCTCACTTTGCACGGCGGGGAACCGCTGGTGCACAAGGACCTCTTCGCCATATCGAAATACGCGTATTCCAAGGGTTTGCTTGTAAATTTTTTCACCAACGGCATACTCCTGGATGAGGCCACAATAGAGAAAATCATTGACGCCCGGATAAACGCGATAACCATATCAATGGACGGCCCGGAGCGCATTCATGACAATGTAAGGGGGCTTCAGGGGGCCTTTGCCAAAATAATCAACGGCATCGCGATCTTCAAAAAGAAAGAAAAAGAAGGGCTCCCAATACCAAAGCTTTCACTTGTGACGTCGGTATCCGCCCTGAACGAGGACAGCGTCGTGGAATTGTTCGGGACCATCAGGTCCACCGGGGTCAAACAATGGTCCATAGCCCTCGTCACCAATGACAGCAATAAATTGAGCGAATCGACCAAAAAGATGCTCGGGTTGTCTTCCGCGAACGTGCAGGGGGACCTGAGCGGGCTCTCCGAAGACATCATAAACCTGGACACAAAAAAAATGTTCAGGATAAGGGACGAACTTAAAAAGGAAAAGGCGGACGCCGACATACAGATAGACTTTCCTACGGAGCGGTTCATAAACAATTTTGCGGACCCGTCCTTTAACGAATCGGATAACTGCCTGGCGCCCTGGGCCCGCGCGGTAATTTCCCCTTACGGTGAAGTCAACCCGTGCATAATGCTCAGCATGATAGACGCGAACATGGGGAACATAAAGGAAAAATCCTTCAGGGAAATATGGAACGGCGGCAAGTTCATTGAATTCAGGAAGACGCTGAAGAAGAACGGGACGCTGCCAATTTGCTCCAAATGCTGCTTCATAAATGACAAACAGATATTATAAACAGACAATCCGCAGGTAATTTGCAATCCTCCATAATTTATCCGGAATATCCATGGTTGAAAAATCTTAAAACCAGGCACATTCCTGATAAAATCCCATATAAATAAAAGGTTTTTGGGAAAACCATGTATTGACACGCGCCATTAAATGTGATAATTTATAAAAATTAACTTTAAGGAGGTATTTCTTTGTTTGACAACAAGGTTATTAAAAACTTTTTGATGGGAATAGCCCTGATATTTCTTGTTTTTGGACAGTTCCAGCTGTTGAGCGGCGGCCATATGGTTTCCGGAATAGCATTCACCCTTATATGCGTTATTATTTTCTTTTTGGCCCTTTCAAACATGTACCTGCCTGTGATCGTTTTTTTTATGAAGATAGGGCCGTTATTTAAGGCGTTATTTGCCCCGAAACCGAAAGCCCCTCAGCCGTCGGGCCCGGCAAAAGTGAACCGGCTTTCCGCGGCGGGATCCCGCGGGAAAATGTTAAAAACAGATATTATAAAGGCACCTGCCGTTACGCAGGAACCGAAGCCGAACATAATTCTCGCTTTTCTTAAAAATATGGCGGCGAACAGGACCGGCATTGAATTTAAATTCCAGCTCCCAAAATGGGTGATATTTGTCCTGGTGGTATGCCTGTTCGGGGCGGCACAGTATTTCTTTTTTAAGGAAAATTTAAAGCTGGCCATATTGATATTTATACTTGACGCAGCCCTTCTGATATCGGCTTTTTTGATCAAAGGAAAAGCGCTGGACGTGGAATTCAGCATAGATTCGGGGCTCAAGATACTTTCCCTGGTATCCGGAGCGGCGCTTGTGGTCATCGGCTGGCTCCTTTTGATAAGCCAGAGCATACCGGTCGAGGAATGGGGAGTGGTGGTGACCATTCCGGGGACGATACTGCTTTTCCTGGGGCTGCCGAAGAGCGAAGGTCCGCTTTTTGTGGAAACGGACCGCAGCGATATACTTTTTTTAAAACCGGACTTCCTGAACAATTATCTTGTAAAAGGGCTGCTGCTGGTCGCAGCTTTCTTTTTTGTAAAGGCGGGCGTCAGGGTCATGCAAAGCCCGGATTTCAACATGTATTCCATGTTGTTTTATTTTGCGGCGGGCGTGTGCCTGTTTTTTGCGTTCCCTTTGTTCAACTTCGCGGAAAAACAATATGACAGCAGGATACTGGATTTTATAAAATTCGGCGTTGTCATAGCGGCCCTGGCCATAGCCTACAGGGGCCAGACATTTTTCGTAAAACACGACATAAACACGGCGGTGACGCATTATTTCATTTCGGCTGTGCTTTTTATATTCGCTTTTCCCATATACGCGGCCAAGGAAGTGGAGGAGAAAGAGGTATTCCCGGTAAAAATAGAGATAATATTCCTCATATTGATAACGGTTATCGGCGCTTTCCTGCGCTTTTATGAGATAGACGTCCGCCCGTTCGGGATAGAAAACGACGAGGCGGGCGGTTTGACGGCCAGGATGGCAAGGGATGGCGCGACCATACTTAACCTGCCGGTCGGTAATTTTGTCATCTCGGTGCATATAGTCAGGATATTCATAGCCCTGTTCGGGGGCATGACGAGGATAGGCATAAAAATGATGCCGGTCCTGGTAGGAATAATCGCCATACCCGTTATATATTTCTTTATCAGGGACAGGTTCAACGCCAGGGTCGCGATATTCGTGACCGTGATCTTCACTTTCTTAAGATGGAACATGCATTATTCAAGATATTCTTCGCCTGTAATAATGTCCATATGCACCGAAGCCATGGCATTGTACTTTTTTTTCAAGGCCATCGAGACCAAGAAAAAATTCATATGGTTCATGGCGGGGCTCTGTATAGGCATAACCTGGCACGGCCCTATGACGTTCTTTCTTTTTATCGTGCCCTTCGGGCTCTACCTGGCAATAACCTCGCTTTCAAAAAAGAAATATTTCAAGGCAAATGTGATCGGCATGCTTGCGTTCATGTGCGGCTTCTGGATATTCGGGTCGATGATACTGCACAATTATTTCATCTCCAAAAGGATATATTTCGGCAGGGTGGCCGAAGTTTCGGTCTTCAGCAAGGACCCCAACGCGCCCAGCAAGAACGTGGCAAAGGGTATAGTTGACAATACAAAACAGGTTCTTTTGATGTTCAACCACATGGGTGATTCCCGCTCGAGGAATTCCGGCGGCCAGCCGCTTGAACCGACCGTGGATTTCCTGACATCAATGCTTTTTGCCATAGGTTTTTTATACGCGCTTTATTACAGCAAGTACTGGCAATTTTTTATCATGCTGATGGTATTTTTCTCACAGGCGGCCGGATCCATCTTTTCGATCGAGGCGCCGTCGGCCATGCGCGCGGTCGGAACAATGGTCCCGGTGCTGTTCTTTGTGGCTTTCACATTTGACAGGATATGGATGTCGGTCCGTAGGGCCCTGGGCAGGAAACTCGAGTGGCTGTATCTTCCGGTGCTCATGCTTGTTTTTCTTGTGCCTATAGCAAAAGAGAATTATTCGCAATATTTCGAGCGCTGGATAGGCGGAATGGACGAGCTTTCCACTGCGGCCGGCATGTATTCGGCCATGCTCGGCAACAAGACCAGGATAGTGCTGTATACCGCGCTTTATTATCCCGGGCATCCGCCGTATAAATTTTTCAGGTGGGATTATAAGGTCAACAGCGCGGACAGGTTTACCACAGGCCTGGTTCATTTAAGGGAAATAACCGACGAGAATTTCGCCATATTTTTCCATTACGACACCTGGGACAACATAGACAGCATAAAAAGGACCATGTTCCCGGACGCGAAGATCACGGATGTGACGCACAGCACTTTCAATAAAAAGCTAAAACCGGGCGAAGGGTTCGGCGAACTGCTGAAGGTAATGTATATCAGCAACGAACAGATACAGAAAGCAAGGGGATTGACGGGTTCTTATTCTTTCGGGGGCCAGCCAAGGCCGAACGAGGACCTCGCGTTTTTGGATGCGGATAACGCAAAGGTGCCGTATAATGTGACCTGGAAGGGCGACCTTCTCATACCATATTACGGGAAATTCAAGTTCGTCAATAAAGGCACGGCGGCCTTCGGCATATCGATCGACGGCCATTTCATCGCCGCCGGAAAGGACGTATTGCTGGGGGAAGGTTTCCACAGGATAACCGTCACGGCTTCCAGGAACGGCGTGGGTGACAGGCTTTTGATCGGCATGGAGTCAAAGACACTTGACGGCAACAATGTGACCATGACGGAGATGATAAATATAGACAAAAAATATCTGTATAATTTTCCATCTTTCGGACTGCACGGTTATTATTACAGCGGGGCGGAATGGAGCGTAAACCCCATAAGGTTCGAGGTAATGAGCACGAACATGTGTTTCGGCGGCGGCGGCATATTGACGCAATCCGCGATATGGAATGGAACCCTTAATGTCCCGGCGACGGGCAGCTATATAATTTCCACCAGAAGCAACGGTTACATAAGGATAATCATGGACGGCAGGTATTATTCCGAGTCGGGAAACGGCGACACAGTGACCGATGAAAAGGTGGCAAAATATTTCGCGGGCAGGAAGCTCGTAAAAATAAACGGAGGGTTCAATCTTACCGCTGGCAGGCATAACATCGAAATATACTGCATGAACTCTTCGCTGCTGGAATTGATGTGGGACAGCAAGGCTATAAAGAGCCCGGGGCCGATACCCGTGGACGCGCTTGAACCGGATTATCAGATTTCAAAGGATTAAAAATATCAGGAGGTTTTGAAATGGCAAAGAAAAAGGCAAAAGCAGTTTCGACGAAAAAAAAGGCGGCGGCGCCGGTAATTCCACCACCCAAAGTGGCGGAACCGGTAAAGAAACCCAACGGGCTGGTAGGCTTTCTGCTGGCGGCGGTCCTGCTTGTGGTCGTGGCCGAGGTTTATTTTATCACGGTGACATCCATACGCCAGAGCAAGAGGCCGCTGTATGTCAACAGCTGGGCGCATCAGTATAAAGGGCTGACTTCCGTGGGCGAATACGGCAATTTTCTCTACGGCATCGACAATACCAGGGGTGACGTTTACAAGACTGACAAGAATACTGGCGTTCTTGAAAAGATATTGTCGTTTTCCGAGGGTGTGAACAGCGCGGTTGCGGACTCAAAGGACGATATTTTCATACTTACAAAAGACAACCAGATATTCAAGGTCGACGGCAGGACATATAAGACGGTAAAAAAGTTCAAGATCGGCGACATGAAAGAGATCAGCTGGATGGAGATAGATTCCAAAGACAACCTGTTTTTCTCGAGCCCGTCTTCAGGGCTTGTCGCGAAATACGACCCGGATTTCAAAAAGTTGCTTCAGTTCGGCGGACCTTCGGAAGATAAGGGCGGCATAAGCAGCGCCGCGAAGATATTCGCGGGGCCGAAAGACGACATGTATGTAATGGACGCTTATAAACCCGGAGAGATCGCCATCAAGATATTCGACGACAACGGAAAATTCATAAGGTCATGGCCGGTAAAAAAGATCAAGAAGTTCGATTCGCTGACGAATATGGCGGTTGCCGCCGACGGCAACGTTTACATCAATTCCTACGACGAGAGCAAGATATACGTTTTCGGCCCGGCGGGAAAATTTCTCGGCAGCTTTGACGGGGACAAGGACAAAAGGTTCCAGATAATATACGCGGCCTCGATAACGGGAGGGAAGAGCGGGTTGATATACGTTGTTACGCATCAACTCGTGGTTTTCAAGACGATTAACTATTAATAATCGGAAATGCTGAAATAAAGGAAGGGCATTAAACCGCCCTTCCTTATCCTTTTGTGGAAATATATTATTTCCGGGAGATGAACATGGCAAAAAAGAAAAAATCCTCCGTTTCAAGGCCGGCGAAAAAATCAAGGACGGTAAATATACCTGCCACGGAGCCGGCACCCGTAGTGACGGGAAAAAGTTCCATGCTGAAAAAAATATTAATAACTTTTTTTGCGGTCTTCCTGGCCGCAAATATTGTTGAACTGTTCGTGTTCATGGGCAAGGCCATGCATAAACAAAATTACCCGGTCCTTGCCACGCAGTGGGCCCATAATTACACGGGCTGTACTTCAATAGGGGAATATGGCGGCTATATTTACGGCATAGACAACACGCGCGGCGATGTCTACATCAACAAGAAAGACTCGGGGCAGCTTGTGACAAAATTGAATTTTAAGGAAGGCGTCTATTCGGCGCTTGAGGACTCCGCCGGGGTTATCTGGGTCCTTGCCAGGACCGGAGAAGTGCTGAAAGTTGATCCGGGAAATTTCAGGACCGTTTCCAGGATAAAACCGGAAGGCTCCGTATCTGCTTCATGGATGGACATCGATTCAAAGGATAATTTTTACATTGCAAACCCGTCGTCTTCGGTAATAACCAAATACGACCGTAATTTCAAAAAACTGCTTGCGTTCGGAGGCAGGAGCGAGGGCAATGACGGGTTCTTTAACCTGGGGAAGATATTTACCGGGCCCGGGGATGAAATATACTGCATGAATTACCTCAAAACCGGCAAGCTTGAGATAAAAATATTCGCTTCCGACGGGAAATTCATCAACGCCTGGACCGTATACGGCATCAAGAGTTTCGACGGCCTTACCAACATGGCGATAGCGCCCGACGGCGACGCATATATAAACGATTCCGGGCAAAGCAAGGTCTTCGTTTTTAACAACAAGGGGAACATGCTTGGAAGTTTTTCCGGCACGGAGGACAAATCATTCAGCATAGTGTATATCGCGTCCATAACCGGGGGTAAGAACGGGTTGATATACGTGGCCACGCACGACATGGGCGTGTTCAAGACAATTGATTACACCAAATAAGCGGGCCGGACAGGGCTTTTAAGGCGGCGCGGTAAATGAAAAACTTTGCGGCATCTTTTATCAGGCTGCTACAGCGCAGCAAACTGCTTGCGCGCGCGGCTGAAGATACTTACAGCCGCGTTCCGTACGCTTTGCTCAACGGGCGGGCCCTGAACCCGCTGTCTGTCGTGCTGCTGCTTACCTATCGCTGTAATTTAAGGTGCAAGATGTGCTTTTATTACAACGAGGCGGAAAAGTCGAATACGGAATCGCTTATACACTCCAGGAAGTCCGAGGAACTGACGCTGGAGCAGATCAAAAAGCTCATCGACGACATGGCCGCCATGAAGGTGAAAGTCCTTACCCTGCACGGCGGCGAACCGCTGATACACCCGGATGTATTTGAGATCTCAAAATACGCCGCGTCAAAGGGGCTTCTTGTAAATTTTATCACCAACGGCATCCTGCTCAACGAAAAGGTCGTCGACAGGATAATCGAGGCGCGCATAAACAGCGTTACCATCTCGCTGGACGGCCCTGATTACATACACGACAGCATAAGGGGGCTGAAAGGGGCGTTTAAGTCCATATTCGAGGGGATCGACATCCTTATGCGGAAGAAGAACGGGGGCAGGGCCATCCCGAAACTTTCGATCTCCACCTATATATCAGCCATGAACCAGGATACCATAATAGAACTCTTCGACAGGATCAAGGTAACCGGAATTACGGACTGGAGCATAGGCCTGGTGACGTATAACAGCGACAGGCTTGGTTCGGAAACCAGAGAGATACTCGGCATCGGCGGAGAACACGGACAGGGCGACCTGAGCGGCCTGACCGAAGAAATAACGGGCCTCGACGCGGAGAAAATGATAAAGTTAAGGAACGAACTGAAAAAAGCCAATTCAAAGGCGGGGCTCCAGATAACCTTCCCGAGCTCAAAAGCCATAAAGAACTATTCGAGGCCGGAATTCAACGAGATAAATTACTGCCTGTATCCCTGGGCCCGTGTCGTGGTATCCCCGTACGGCGAGGTTTTTCCGTGCATACCGATATCAATGGTAAACGCCGACATGGGAAACATCAAGGCCAGCCCGCTCCGGGAGATATGGAACGGCAAAAAGTACAGGGCTTTCAGGAAAAAACTGAAAGAACGGAAACTTCTTCCGATCTGCTCGAAATGCTGCACAATTAATAATATCAGGCCGTTGTGACAAAGGACTCGCCAAAAACATTTGTGTGGAGAATAAAATGATAGAGAAATACCTTATGGACATGCTTGTGTGCCCGCGGTGCAAAGGAGCGCTTACGCAGGAGAATGAAAAGCTTCTTTGCGGGACATGTCCCTCGTCCTATGAAATCGACGACGGGATCCCGGTGCTGCTGCCCGAGGCAACCTACAGGGACATAGGCGAAATACTTCCGGCCTGGAACGAACAATGGTCTAAAACAAAGGAACCCGACCCTTCGCATTTGGAATCAGAGCCCGACATAATATCCGCTTACGAGCACGTGAAAAAATATCATTCCATGTATCCGTCGGATAATTTTCTGGAAGCGGGATGCGGCTCGGGCAGACTGCTTTACCTGATGGGCAAATCCGGCGTGAAGGTGATCGGCATGGACCTTTCCGTAGGCGCGCTTAAGCTTACAAGGGCATGGCTGAAAAAGGCGGGTATAAAAGAGGCGTATTTTTTATGCGCCGACATGAGATATATGCCGGTGAAGGAATCGAGCATCGGCATGATATACGGAGGCGGGTCCATAGAGCATTTTGAGGAAACCCAGCTCGGGATTAATGAACTGAGAAGGGTTTTGCGGCCGGGAGGGGTTTTAACCCTCACGTATCCGGTTATCTCGCTTGCCACGCTGACATACAGGCAGTTATTCGGGAATATTCCCGAGTTACCGGTCCTTAAGCAATTTTATAAGTTCATGCATGTCAATATCCTGAAAAAAAGGTTCATGAGGTTCGGCCTGGAAAAATCTTTTTTGATCCCGACCATGGAGAATTATTTTAAAAAGGCCGGTTTTGATAAGAAATCCATAAAGTCGGCATATTTCGAGACGTATCTGGATATGACATTTTTCAAGTCGGAATCCGTGAAGAATTTCATGAGAAAATTGGCAAAAAACCCATTGTTCTGGCCGATGGTATTTACAAATGGGGTTAAATAAAGCGGGGAATGGGTTCAAACAGTTATTTTGTCAGGCTCTATTAAATCTCATATTTTTAAAACAAAAACCTCATTGACTTTAAATAGAAGTTCAAATATAATATATAAAACGGGAAAGCTGGAAAGGAGTTTTACAATGAAAAAATCATTCATATTTACAGGTGTTATCCTTGCCGCAATTATTCTCATCGAACTTATCAGCACGGTTACAAATAAGGTCAATCCGCCTTATGTTTATGCCTATGACCCTACATATCCCACAAGCGGAACCTGCGTTAATAACGGATATTACACAAGCCCGAATCTGGTCAATGATTTTGATTCCACTCACACGGGGTTGGGGCCGTCATGTGTAATGCAATCGCCCCCCATAGGATCCGAACTTGACTTCAGGTCATGGATAGCCGGCCAGAATTATGTCCTTCCCGCGGCATATCCCACCCCAATAATATACGATTGCGGAAACGGCTCCTGCGGCGCGGCAGAGACATGTCCGCCTCCGCCTCCCGTCCAGATATGTTTTCCCAACCCCAGGCACGCCGAAGGTTATCTCAGGATGGAATGGTCCGGGCAGAACAGTTATAGCCCGCAGTATATTTCGCTTCCGCAGAGTCTTTTTGAAAATGACAACTGTAGCGGCTCCACTTACCCCAATCCCTGTCCGACGCCTTCAGGCAACTGGTCAAATTACGGATATCTGGAATTCTTCGCTTATTGCAATTTCCAGGCGAATTTCAGTAATCCCACAGTGCTGCAGACGGTCCAGCTTTATGACGGAAATATAACAATCACTTCGGGCGCTATAACGGTCGGAATACAGGGAAAATCCATTGCAACGGTCGCGGAACCATGGATATACGACCTTTCGGTCTCACTTAATTATCTCGCGAACCAGTATGACGTGGCAAGCGGCAGGTATTTCTCGGTATCGAACATAGCGGACGTGATCATTCCGGCGCCGAACACCGATTATACCGGCACAAACGGAATGCCGACTCCGACCATTTCCGATCCCCAGTTCGGCCCCAATACAAGATCGCTGATAATGTATTACGATTATCTTACGCTGGGAGCCAGCACGGATCTTCCGTATTATGACACACCGCAGAACCTGGTCGTTAATACGGCATATAATTCGTCTCCGCCGCCGGTTGCCGGAGCGTTCATAGGATGGTCCATGCTCGGGACCGGAGCGATTGATTACGCCACGGCAGAATCGACATATTCATCCGTATCATGGGTGCCGGTGACGGGCTATCATATTTACAGGTCGCTGGCCCATGTAAAAAATGTCGGGCCGTATATTCCAATAGGGGTCGCTACTTGCACCACAAACCCCAATACACCGGGGAACGTGACGTTCTTTGTGGATACCACATGCCCGGGCGGGAATACTTTCTGTTACAGGGTGCTGGCCCTGAATAACGGCCCCACATCGGACTGGAACAATGAAAAGACAAACACAATAAACGCCAATTATAACGAGCCTTTGCTCAACGCCACCAACGTGGTCGAGATATGCGGTTATGTCCTGCCGCCGGCCACTCCGACCAACACGCCGGTTAATACGGCCACACCATGCGGCGGCGGATGCCCGTCACCGACCATAACGCCGATCCCCACGACCAATATCACCCCTGAACCGACTGAGGCGTTCGTTTACCCGAACCCGTTCAATCCCAGGGCCATCGCAATGGGCTACGGCGGTTCCGGAGTTTTCCACGTCGGCAATGTCGCGGACGGCACCACCATACATATTTATTCCATGGACGGGGCCCTTGTTTTTGACGGCGTTTATAACGCGGCAAACGGCGGTTTTACCTGGAACGGAAAGAACAAGAACGGTTCGCTTGTCGTAAGCGGCCTGTATTATCTTGTTTTAAAGGACCCGAAATCAAATAAAACCGCTGTATTCAGGATAATAGTATGCTACAAGTGCAATCCGGTATATTCACCCGGACCTTAAGTTACGGCTTTTATACTTTTAAACATATGAATGACTGAAATACAGGTGAGGAGAGCATAATGAAAAGAATATTATCGTCCATAGCCATATTACTGATAACGTGCCCGTTGTTTGCCTCGGAGTTCGGCGGGGTAACCGCGTCGCCTTATCTTAACCTTGGCGTAGGCGCCAGGCCTTCCGGAATGGGAGAGGCATATACCGCAATAGTTGATAATGTCGACGCCAGCTGGTGGAATCCGGGCGCCCTGGTAAAGGTTGAGAACCCCCAGTTCGACCTCATGCACAACTCAAGCTTCGGCGGCACGTCATTCGAGTATCTTGCCGTGGGTTTTCCAGCGGAACAGCTGGGATTTGACATATGGGGAACAATAGGCATTTATGCCCTGCTTGTAAGGGTCGATGATATTCCCACAACGCAGGAAACAGCCGCGGGTGATTATGTCCCGAATTCCACCCTTAACGGGGATGTTTACGGCGCTGGCGGAACCGTATTCGGGATCGCATACAGCTGGCAGGCGGCAAAGTCATTCTCGGTCGGTGCGACATTAAAACTTATAAACCAGAAAGTGGCCCTTGAAGAGGGATGGATACCGGCGATGGACCTGGGCATACTGGTAAACACCAGTCTGCCCGGTTTTGACCTTGGAATGGTCCTGCAGAACGTAAGTTTCATGCAGATGAACCAGGTCCAGGGCGCGCCGGACGCGCCGCTCCCGCTGAACCTCAAGTTCGGGCTCGGCTATAAGGCAAAGAGGCTCTTTACCTCGGAGGACGACCCCAGGGACTCCATAGCCTTCGACGTCGACGGAATCCTGCCGCTGTCGCCCGCAAATATGCCGTTTGCCGTCAATGCCGGAGTTGAATACGGAATGAATTTCGGTGACACCTTCTTTAAGCCGCGCATCGGCTACCGCCTGGACGGCAATCAGCTGATCTCCGACCTCGGATGGTTCAACGGGTTTACGTTCGGATTCGGCATATCCAGGAACTTTGACGGAGCGGACATATCGATAGATTACGCATTCATACCTTACGGCGACCTCGGTCAATCCCAGAGGGTGGGAGTCACGATAAACGTCGGGCAGCCGACGCCCACGCCGACGCCAAAACAGCTCAATCCGCCGAAAGTGGTAAAGCTCAGGCCGGAAGCAAAGCAGATATGGGTAATGTGGTCGCTTGACAAGGATTCAAAGGCGAAAATAGCCGGATACAACGTCTACATGAGCTACAAACCCGGAGGGCAGTATTACAAGCTTACAAAGGCGGCATTGCCCGCGACAAGATATTACCTGAAGGTCGGGCCGAAATTAAGGACGGGGTTGCGCATGTATTTTGTGGTGACCGCGGTCGACGACAAGGGCAGGGAATCAAAGTACTCAAAGGAAATTTCAGCAGTCCCGAAATAAAGTAAGGACGCATTGATTTACCATAACCAGATTCCGGAGGACAAGCATGCAGATGACATTTAAGAACGAGCCAGAGGCAAAAAAATATTTTTTAAGGGCCTGCCACACAAAACAGCCCGGTGAGATAATTCTTTTTCACGACCAGCGCGAGACTGTCGCAAAAGTGCTGAAAGAAGTAAGCGCGGAATGCGGCAGGATACTTATCGACAAGGACCTTACCACCCTGAAACACGGGGAGCTTGGGTGCATGAAGAAACCTGGGGCGGCGCCGTGCTGGCTTGAGGATGTCATGAATTCAAAGAACCCGGGCGGCTATATACTTTATTTGAGGGAGTTCCACCTGACCGGCACGGGGATCCAGGACGAGGTCATGAACATACTCATCAGGAAAGAAATAGAAGGTTATAAATTCCCGGACAACACCCTTGTTGTCCTGGGAGTAAGAAAAGAAGACGAGGCGGCCGAAGCGCTGTCACACACGCACGTGGCGAAGTTTTACAAGTAATATAAGGCGTTTTTCGGCGTATCCATTGACTTAAATGACGTTGTTGTTATTACTTGACATTTTAAACCTGCAATAATATAATCAAAATACCTTTAATAAAAGGGGAAAACAGGTTTTTGCCTGTTTTCCCGTCATACTTTTTACAAAGTCAACGGGTGTGGTATATCTTTATGCTTGTTGACGGTTTTTTATTTTGTTTTTAAAAATCGTATTGCGAGGTTTTGCCGTGAAGAAGGATTCCGTAAAGGTAGGCTTGATAGGTTTCGGCACCATTGGAAAAGGTGTGGCCAAACTTTTCCTGAATTCAGGCTCCATAATCAGTTCAAAATCCGGGATCCCGGTGGAATTAAAAAAGATATGCGACCTCGACATAACCACGGACAGGGGCATAAAGGTCCCGGCAGGGGTGCTCACGACAAATATTGATGATATTTTGAACGACCCGGATATAGATATCGTAATAGAGCTCATGGGCGGGTATAAACCGGCCCTTGATTTTGTCCTGCGCGCCATCAACGGCGGAAAGCACGTTGTCACCGCCAATAAGGCCCTGCTGTCAAAATACTGGGACGAGATAGCGCGGGCGGCCGCGGCCAACGGCGTCCAGATAATGGCAGAAGCCTCCGTCGGGGGCGGCATCCCGATACTGCGCGGCATGGACAAGGGGCTCGCGGCGAACCGCATTGAAAAAATAATGGCGATATTGAACGGCACATGCAATTATATACTTTCAAAAATGACCTTCGACAGGATGACATTTGACGCGGCATTGAAAGAGGCTCAGGCAAAGGGTTTCGCCGAGGCGGACCCGACCCTTGACATAGAAGGGTTCGACACCATGCACAAGATAACGATACTTTCGACAATGGCCTTCGGGGCCAGGATCCACGAGGAAGACATCCCCGTGGAAGGGATAAAAAAGGTGGATTACACCGACATCGAATACGCCGGGGAATTCGGTTACTGCATGAAACTGCTGGCGATCGCCGAAAAAGAGGGCGAGGCGGCAAGCGTCCGCGTGCATCCCGCGCTGGTGAACAAAAAACACCTGTTGGCCTCCGTCAATTACGAGTTCAACGCCATATATTTAAAAGGCGACGCGGTCGGAGAGACGCTTTTTTACGGGCGCGGCGCGGGCGAAATGCCCACGGCGTCGGCAGTTTTGTCCGACGTCATATACATTTCGAGGGACATTTCCCACGGCCTGGAGCGCGTGGAAAAAAGCGCGTCTCCCGCGAAACCTGTCAAAATGCAAAAGCCGGGTGAGATAATATCAAAGTATTATCTCCGTTTTAACGTGGTCGACAGGGTCGGCGTTCTGGCGTCCATCGCCGGGGTCCTCAGCAAGAACAACATAGGCATAGAATCGGTCATCCAGAAGGTCCAGAACCAGCACGAACAGGTTCCGGTGGTCATAATGACATACGCGGCCAGGGAAGCCGACATGAAAAAATCGTTAAAAAAGATAGACTCGATGAAAGCGGTCAAGGAAAAAACAGTCGTATACAGGGTCGTTGATTAAAAGTTCCGGTGCACGGAAAAATATAAAGGAGTTTTTATGGAGCAGTATAAGGGAATCATAGAACGCTACAGGAAATACCTTCCGGTGACGGCCAAAACGCCCGTCATCACCCTTCACGAGGGCAATACGCCGCTCATAAGGATGAAAAGGCTCGAGGCCCTTGTTTCGGACAGGGTGGAGCTTTACGTAAAATACGAAGGGCTCAACCCGACCGGGTCGTTCAAGGATCGCGGCATGACCATGGCCATATCAAAAGCCGTGGAAAAAGGGATGAAGGCCACCATATGCGCCTCGACCGGGAACACCTCGGCTTCGGCGGCGGCGTATTCCGTGCGCGCCGGGATAAAAAGTTACGTTATAATACCCAACGGATATATAGCCCTGGGCAAGCTTTCCCAGGCCCTAATACACGGTGCAAAGGTAATAGCCG
>Ga0181535_10004021_pt1 | contig 16635 bp, 16 predicted proteins | sample PEATcosm2014_Bin_44_FD_119774 | JGI IMG/M metagenome (GOLD analysis project Ga0181535, IMG submission 119774) | Peatland microbial communities from MTU Mesocosm Facility, Houghton, MI, USA - PEATcosm2014_Bin17_30_metaG | ecosystem: Environmental > Terrestrial > Soil > Wetlands > Peat | place... | reverse complement strand
TGACCGCGCGACGACGACGTTCGTTCAATGCCGATTCCGGCAACTTCCGCGAATCAATCCTCTCCATACACTCTTAGACGGAGAAAGACTTGAAAATGTTGCATACCATCTGGGCCGGATCAGCAACAGCACCGCCAGGATTCGGGATTTCAACAACTGGCTGGGCGAACTGCCCCACCGCCACAAAGTAGTCATTCCAGGCAACCACGACGGCGTGTTCCGCAAGGACCTGCAAAGCTGCGCGCTGATCACCAACGCCGTCTTATTGATCAACGAAAGTGTCTCGCTCTGCGGCCTCAAGATCTGGGGCTCGCCTGTAACGTGCGACGATGCTGCTTACGGACACACCAGGCCCGATGAGCGGGCCAGTCTTTACGCGAAGATTCCGGCAGACACCGACATTCTGATTACCCATGGTCCGCCACTCGGAATTCTCGACCAGGAACGCGGTTCAAATCGCATGCAAGGCTGTTCAGAGCTGCGGAGAGCCGTAATGCGAGTGAAGCCGAGGCTGCACGTTTTCGGACATTGTCACGCAGGTTATGGCGTTCTTCCGACGGAAAAGACAATGTTTGTTAATGCCGCTCTGCTCGGCTGGTCGGGCGAACTTGAAAACAGTCCAATCGTACTGAACATCGCCCCGCGCTGAACCGACGAATGGTTGTTCCCTGACCTTCAGTTGTTCGCGTTTTCAGTGGGGATCAAGTGCTAATACAATCGGGGGAGCCCAAGTGAATCAGATGGTGCCTGAAATCGTTGAGATTGGCGTAGCTAATGCGCGCATCAAATGCGTGACTCGACAGCGAGTGGAATATCTTGACGAGGCGGGACAAGAGTGCTTTGTTGACCTCAAGGAGTGTGCTAGAAACCGGGTCAAGCATGTCGAGTCGTGGCGAGTAGAGGATGGAGCCCGCGAGTGGGACTTCCGTCTGGTTGCGAAGTGCCGTTTTCTAGACGACGATTCGCCATGTTTCGAGTTTATGAACGACAGACGTACCCGGTTCGTGTTTGGGTCTTTAGAAGGAGCCAAAGCATTGAAATCACTGCTCGCGAAGGCTCGCTGGCGTGTGTTGTCAGAGTTTTAACCTGCATCGCCTGATCCTCACCTGAGTGACAAGAGTTGTGAGTTCTTGAACCCGACAGATTCGGATCAATTGCGGCTGTTGGCCTACTATTTCCCACTTACGCAGCCTCGCCGAAAGCTCAGCTTCTGGCCTCCTTCGGCAAGTAGAGCGGCGCCAAAGGGCGAAAGCACTAGCCTCCTGGATGCAAAAGCAGTAGGGATCTGCAATTGAGTTCGGTAACGTAGACGACAACAGGAGGTTCATGTCAACCCAAGACCTCAACCCGAAACCCATCACAGTCGGCCAAGACGTCAGCTGGTGGTCAGGCCGTGGCTCCTCTGGCAGAGGTATCGTGACTAAGATCGAAGGAGGCAGGGTCTTCGTGGAGCCTGTGGCAGACTCCATCAGGGGAAGCGACTACCGCGTTCTCAAACCCTCTGGACGTGTAGTTTGGGGTGTGCTCACACATGGTTTAGCAAGCGACGAGATCAATACCTCGCCAAACCCTTGGTATGATGACAGTTAGTCTAATACAGCAAACCCAACATTGCTGTCGCCAGCCGCAAAGTAGCGATCATGTGATCACCTCGCGGCTCTGGAGGGGGCGAAGACAGTTTGCCCCTGGTGACAGCAATGTTGGGCCTAACCCTGATTCTAGCTGTCGCAAGAGCATGTCTGTGAGTCAGAACCGTAAGCTACCCTGTACCGTTTCATCTTGTCGGGCATTGCTAATGGCGGCTTTACTCACAATACGCAGGAATGCCTCCCTGGAAGATGTGGCCTCATCGAGCAGATTGCGCTTGTGCAAGGACATATAGAGCGCAACTGAATATGCTTGGCAATTGATTGAGCGCTCTGGGTTGAACTCGATATCGGTGAAAGCCGAATACTCCAGAAGCTTCTCCGTCCAACTGGGTAGCTGCTTCTTCAATGCGTTGATGTAGAGCCAGTCGTAGAATGCGGTCTGCGGCTCTAGCTCCCAATCGGTGCCGAAGAAGTGGAAGCCGGTCAGGCGACCCGATGAACGTAGCCGTTCGTTCTTCTTCGCTTCGCGCGAGGTCATGTCGAAGATATCGACGAAGGGACCGCCTCGCTCGAAGACCTTGCTGCCCTGAAACGCGCATTCAACGCTAATCCTACGGTTGTACTTGGTGGTGAACGTGAGGTTAAACGCGCTGAGCGCAACCCCTAGTTCATCGCGAGACTTGCTGGACACCTCCAGAACCTTGCTGATGTCCGGCAGCATGAGAGCGGCGGCGTGCAGCGAATCGACAGACTTTTGCTTCTGCGATGCGGCCATGCCGGGGAACCATTGGAACTCAACATCATTTTTCGTCCTGACGAGCGCAGGACCTTTAGTGGCTGGAATGAAAATTGGTCTCTTTGCCATAAATTACTCCGGCGAGGCATAATCGCCTCGTGTCCTCGCGTACTCTCGACTCCCAAACATCCCTTTGTTGATGCAGGTTTTTTGCCTATCGAAGCGGGGTAGATGGGTATCGCGGACCGCCGCCTCTTCGAAGATAATTCCTGCGATGAACTGCGGCTCGATGGCATCAAAAACTAGCACCTCGGCCTGTACATCGGTCGGATCATAGATCCTCAGATTCTGCTCTTCCCTTGGGGGAAAGCCCTCGATTCTGTCATACATGCCCATGAACGACTGGGGCGTCATCAAGTTTGAGAGAAGCTGGTTTCTGATACGTTTATCCGCCGCGTTATGTCGACAAAACGCGCAGTTCTTTTCCCAAAGGATAGATGGTTCGATAACCAAAACCGCCCAGTCCACTGCAGGCTCGTCCACACGGTACTTATAGAACATCCGATAGTTAGGGAAACCAATTGATATAGACGTAGCGTCGCGATGGCCGTCCCAACGGTACTGATCGTTGATGCATGGGTTGGCTCCGACCTCATGGGCACGCCCGACTGGATACAGGCCGCGAGATATGATCGACGTCAGGTTTACGGCCCGCGTGAAGTGCAACAAGAAGGGAACCTTAATTGTTGTTGCGTAAGCCTGAATCGCCTGCCTTGAGATAATACGTGGCGCCTGCTGCGGCAAAGAAGCAGATAAAGCCTTGCTGGGCGCCTGCTGCGGCAAAGAAGCAGGTAAAGCATTGCTGGGCGCCTGCTGCGGCAATGACCCAGAGTTGTATTTGTCCGTCTGCCCCTCAGCAGGATTTTGCTTGTTTCCTTTAACCAGCCCGGCAATAAACAAAATCGCCACAATTATTAGCAAAAATGTTCCCATTTCACCTTCGATTCGACCGACTCGCTGAATTTCACCACCTATCCGATGATCTCAGACTCGGCGGCCGTAAGGCAGCTTCACATCAGCTGCCAGGGCGAATTGTCCAAGCGCAAGGGGCCGCTCTTCCGGACGATCGGCCGCGGCACCTGCCAGCTCACCCGCACTCCCCTGCCCCAGGCCAACGTCCACGCCATGATCCGGCGGCGGGCCGCGGCGGCCGGGATCCAGACGAAGATCGGAAACCACAGCTTCCGGGCGACCGGGATCACCGCCTATCTGAAGAACGGCGGGACCCTGGAGATGGCCGCGGCCATGGCCAACCACGCCAGCACCCGCACCACGCAGCTCTACGACCGGCGCGGCGACGCGATGAGCCTGTACGAGGTGGAGCGATTTTGATCTGAGGCGGCGCGAGAAGCAAAAGCGGATACCTATACTGTCGGGAGTGCTGACAGAACTCGTCTACGGAGTTCCTGGCGCGGCGTTTTTCCGGCGTTATGGGAGGATTGAAGGCCGGTGCTCTAAAGCGCTCGAACCCAGGACCCACGCCTTAAAAGGGCGTTGCTCTACTGGGGTGCAGGCTTGGTCTTTCGTTGAGTTCTGCGCAACAATTTGGTGTCGATGGTTCTACGCTTCTGTGCACCATACATGGCGGTGGCAGGAGCACTGCCGGTGTGGATTTCGACCCCAGGTACTTCTATATGAGGAGTCTGGATGGAGACGGGGCCGGCGATGTGGATCGCGAATCCAACGCAGAGAGCTGAGACTCCTACCGAGAGGACAATGACAGCGACGAGAAACAGCGACAAGGGATTTGCTGCAAGGGTTTCGAGGAATTTCATCAGATCAGGTATGCGACCGGGCCTGAATTCAGCCTTGGGGCTCCCGGGGCATCTTTCTGAAGAAGGGGGGCGTAGTCCAAACGCGGGAGAAAACATGCGCGCGAGTGGTGCTCGCGACCTGGACTCCGGAGCTTTCCCTCTCCGGTCCTGTCTAGTATAGGAAGCTCCGTGTTGGCCCGGTCCCCGATGCCGAGGCGCGGTCGAGTAAGCCCACCAATGGCCAGGACAATGGCCGATAAGAAGAATGGCCGTCAGCCAGGGCGTACTGGTGGCGAGCAGGGCGAATACGAAATGCGAGAGGGCTTCCATAGCTGTGTTATGCCTCTGATCCTGGATTTCTGGCCAATTTGCGGGCCGACAGGGATCTTGGTGCAGGAGAGAGTAACACGGCCCAAAATCCGGGTGTCAAATGCCGCCCTCCGTGTCTAATGCTCAGCCCGGTCAGCCCGATTACGGGTATCCGTAAGCGAGCGGGCGCACTACAGTACTAGAAAAACGAGCCGCGTTTTTTCCGATCGGCGAAGAAAAGCGCGGCTTCGTGCTCCGGCTGGGTGATCGCCTATGCGTCAGTAACTTTTTAAGGAACAGTGCAACTCCAATCCGAAATGGACGGCGGTCAAATCCGAATCAGACGGGTAATTTTTCTCAAAAGATGGGAAAGACGACCCAAGACCCACACCTCAAAAGGGCGTTGGTTTAAGATGCTTTCCGGCAAACTTCGACTTGGCGGCGGTATGATTTCTCAATGTTCAGTGCGATCAATTCTCTTCAGCCCACTGTCTGCGAGGCAATTTCGCAACAGCTCACCACGCAGCAGATCGGGCGTTTGGGAGAGTTGTTGGTGCAGTACGAGCTCTTGCGTTGTGGAATTGATTCAGCGCCGCTGACCACGGACGCGGGGATTGATCTCGTCGCCTATGCCGGGGAGAAAAAGCGTTCGTTCACCCTTCAGGTGAAAGCCAACCTGGCGCCCAAGCCTGGCGGCGGGAAGGGCGCCCCAGCTCTGGATTGGTGGGTGAGCGAGGACTGTCCAGCGGAGATGTACGCGTTCGTGGATCTCTCGACTCGCCGGATCTGGCTATTGACGAGGGAAGAGCTGGCATCCGCCGCGCAACAGCGTTCCGGGGAGCGTCAACACCTGTACATGTACACAGATTCCGAGTCGTTGGGCTACGCGCGCCATGGAGATGTGCGATTTTCCGGTTTTCTCTTCGAGAATCGGGTATGCATGCTGTTTAAGTGAGACGGCGAAGCGCCGAGATCATGCCCGCTTCCGACGGCACCCACGACTACATCCGTCATGGGACAGTGACGCTGTTTGCGGCGTTGAATTATCTGGAAGGAAAGATCGTTTCCATGCTGGCCGATAAGCACCGGCATCAGGAGTGGCTGCGGTTTCTGAAGAGAATCGACCGCCAGACCCCCAAGGGCCTGGACCTGCATCTGATCGTCGACAATTACGCCACCCACAAGCACCCGGAGGTGCGGGCGTGGCTGGCCAAACATCGGCGCTTCCACCTGCACTTCACACCTACTTCAGCGTCGTGGATGAACCTTGTGGAACGGTTCTTTCGCGACCTAACCGAGGATGTGGTGCGCGAAGGCAGCTTCCGACACGTGAAAGAACTGAGCGATCAGATCATGGCCTACTTGGCGGAACGAAATGCCAACCCCACACGCTACACATGGAGAGCCAAAGGCGAAGATATCCTGCGCAAAATCCAGCAGGCAAAACAGGCATTGCCTGTATAGTCATTTCGGAGACGCCACACTAGCATGCAATACTCCTAGAGAAAAAAAGTACCAGATACCAGTTCGGCCGATCCTTGTCATCAATTCCACATTTTCAAGTGGCGGCTTGTCAGTTGCTGAGGTACTGATGATTTTGTCGCAGGTCCTTTGGATTTTCAATATGTGATAATCTCCTTTATCACATATATGAGGAGGAGAGAACGAATGAGCGATTCCATGGACGATTACGCTTCGAAGGCGCTGGCCAATCTGCAACTGCTTTCGGCACCGATCACACCCCGCTTACCGGTTGACCATGTGTCCTGGATGTATGAGCAGATCGTCCGCTCCATCGCAAAATTTGAGGAGAAACTGGACGAGCAATCTGAAATCGGGGCTCGGCTGGTCACTTTCGGCAACCACGAGGTGATTCATATTGAAGATGTCGGTTATTGGGGCCCGGATCTCTTGATCTTTTACGGCACAAGCAGCGAGGGAAAACCGCTGGAATTGCTGCAGCACCAAACCCAGGTAAATGTCTTGCTGGTAGCCGTGCCCAAAGAAAAACCGAAGGCGCGCCGGATTGGATTCGAACTGCTTAGCAAGCTGGAGAAGAAGGAATGAGCGTTCTTGTTCGCCAATCCCCTGCCTCCCTGCCCCTGCTGGTCGTGGCTTCCGGTGACCGTGCCGGCGTGTGCTTCCTGGAGTTCTTCGCCGCGCAGATCCGCAATCCCCATACCCGGCGCGCCTATGCGCGGGCGGTGGGCGAGTTTCTCGCCTGGTGCGAAAGCACCGGCGTCGCTTCCCTGCCCCAGGTCGAGCCGTTGCATGTGGTGGGCTGGATCGAGCTGCAGGCGCGCAGGGTTTCAGCGCCCAGCGTCAAGCAGCAGCTCGCCGCCATCCGCCATTTCTTCGACTGGCTGGTCACTGGCCAGGTCGTTCCCGTGAATCCCGCCGCCTCGGTGCGCGGCCCCCGCCATGTCGTGCGCGCGGGCAAGACCGCGGTGCTGGAACCGGCCGAGGCGCGCGCGCTGCTGGACTCGATCGACGCCACGACGCCGGCGGGGCTGCGCGATCGAGCGCTCATGTCGCTCATGGTTTACACCTTCGCCCGCATCGGCGCCGCCCTGGGAATGAAGGTCGAGGACGTGTTCACCCAAAACCGCCGGCTCTGGGTGCGCCTCCATGAAAAGGGCGGCAAGGACCATGCCATGCCCTGTCATCACAACCTGGAGCAGGCTCTACTCGCCTATCTCGAAGGATGCGGGGTCGAGAACAGTCCGAAGGACCCGCTCTTCCGCACCATCGGCCGCGGCACCGGTCAGCTCACCCGCACGCCCCTGCCCCAGGCCAACGCCCACGCCATGATCCGGCGCCGTGCCGCGGCGGCCGGCATCCAGACAAGGATCGGCAACCACAGCTTCCGGGCCACCGGCATTACCGCATACCTCAAAAACGGCGGCACGCTGGAGATGGCCGCGTCCATGGCCAACCACGCCAGTACCCGCACCACCCAGCTCTACGTCCGGCGCAGCGACGAGATGAGCCTGGATGAGGTGGAGCGGATTTTGATCTGAGGCGAGAGGCAAAAGGGGATTCCTACCCCACACGGAACCCCGAGAAAACGCGCCTACGAGCCCCTTGGCGCGGCGTTTTTCCGGCGTTGGGAGAGAGAATTGGGCCCGTGTGACGACGGCAAAGAATTCTGCCACCCCACAGCGCAGCGTTATGTCGCTACCTGCGCCAGGAGCTAGGACATGCAAAGTATCAACCCCGGTACACCCAATCGCGGAGGTTGTCTCTGGGCAGCAAGGAGGAGAACGACGTCCCCGCATTGAATCCAAACCTCAAAAGGCCAATCCTCTAGCCAAGGCCCAACCAGCGATGTACTGCCTAATCTCCTCTACCCGCCGCGTGAGGAGATCACCCCCCGCCCGACCATCTCTAATCGAAAGCGTTGCCTCATTCTGAAGCAAGATGTTGGCTAGACCTAGCCCGTCAAAGTACTCGGCGCCGTCGTGCCCTGGATTCAACCATTGAGCGTAAATGGCAAAACCTGGCTCGAATATGTACTTCCAGGTGCTGGTAAAAGAACTCTCGCCGTACTGCACTGAGCAGAGGACAATGCGACAATCAACGTCGTCGAGAACATCCTGTGCATAGCGCTGCTTCTCCTCATTAGATCCGCTAATAAGGAAAACCTCCGTTGATCGACCATCGCCAAGCTGAAGCGTCCGAGGTTCCTTTCCTGTTCGAACTTCGCGTCCGAACAGAGTGTTCCATGAAGTGGACTTGCCAGAGTTGCGGCGTCCTATAACCGCCACGAACAAACGATCTGCCATTCGCATCCTCCGCTTTGATTGACGCCAACGATTGTATCGTCAATGCGGCGGGTGGGTGGAAATATGCACCATTCCCTTCCGCGCGCATGCAAGCGGCACCCCCGAGGTAAAGGACGTTATCATGCGCAAACTACGGCCAGATTTACCATGCCTTTTACTGCAGCACAAAAGGCTGTGCCACTGCCCACTCGCTGGGAATTAGGATCAATGCACTCGAAAGCGATCAATCTGTCAAACACTGAGTTAATAGTCTGTACCATTGGAGGCTTCCTCGCTGCTGCCGTCTACCCTCGCTAACGTCTGGCTTGGCGTGGCCGCAGAGAACAGGGAGCAGGGTCTACCCCGCATCGGGATCCTCCGGATGATTCCAGCAACTGTCAGGTTCGTCAGCTTCGAGCCCCTACTCGAAGATCTCGGCCACCCGTACTTACCTCGTATCGATAAACTGTCGTGGCTGCCCTGTTATCCAACAGATAATCGATCCCTCCGCTCAAGTCGAAACGATGAGTACGGCTCTTGCCATCCTTGCCCTCGATAACTTTGAATTGCAGCCAACGATCGTGGAACTGCCGAGTCTGTCCCGCCGGGGCGATCGCAATTTCCGGTCTCTTGGTCGAAAAGCCCTCCATGGCTGTCTCGATTAGCGCCTTCACCTGCGCTGGATGCTGGTATTTCCAGTCTTTGGGCGACATCTCCCGGCATCGCAGATCGATCTTCTCCACCGCTTTTACCTCGCGCCTTACAGCCTCAAGGAGCGACACAAGCTTGTCGATATGATAACCGCAATAGGGATCGTGAATTGTGAGACACTCGACGTGAGTCCCGGCGAGGACACGAAATACCCGTGAGAGGTCCCGTTCCTGACCAGCCGCAAACGGGAATCGCTCAAGGGGCATTGCCGGCTTCAACTGCGCTGCGGTGTACCAACATGTCGCAGCCATTATTGCTGCCTGTTGTTCTGTAGCAGGACCCTGGCGACAAAAGACAGGCTCAGGAAGGAGCGTGCTAAGCAATGGTGCAAGTGGATCGAGCGTGTACCAAGCTTTCTGATTGCCCGTCTGGCAAGAGACTCGCGGAATCCACGCACAGGATTCCGTCATATTCTGAACGAACCCAATGTGAAGAAGGCCATCGGCAATCCAAGGCTCGAAGTGTCGCAATGCGCGGCGCAGAGAGGCACTGATGCCACCCCTGCCACACAGGTCCTGCCCCGTATGTAGGTGAATTATCTTGCCGTCATTCAGCAATCCGAGTATCCATCCCAGAGTCCCTTCGTCAGGCTTAATGTCTTCGCAACTTTCGTCCCCGATCGCGGCTGTCTCGTTGTCCAAAAGCGCAGCAAAGAGATGTACCTCGCTAACCTCAGATAGCTCTCTAGTCAGGTTATGCAAGCTCGGTTGTGACCACGGAACTGCGCCGATCTCTGCAAATGGAACCGGATCTGCTGTTGAAAGCAGCTCATTTAGCCAGTGCAGCACGGGCTTTCTCAGAAACTGATCCCACGCGTTCTGGTTGCTGTAATCACAGAGGCAGGCAGTACATGCGGTAGCGCACGAGTTCGGGCACTCCAGTTTTCGCGCAGCCAGTTTCAGCAACGCTATCATGGAAGTGCCGGCCAACTCTGCGCAATATCCGGCACCTCCCGAAGCCACGTCGTAAAGAAGAACGTCCAGCGCCACGCCGCGCATTCGGTATGTAGCGCGCAGTTCCTGCGGTTGAATTTCAAGCCTGTCGGCGGCCGCGTAGCGAAATGCCTCGGCCAGCGTACGGGCGCAGTCGTCTTGGAATGTCTCAGGGTGTTCCATCTCTTGCGTTTGCGTCGGCAACGCCCGGCTAATGCGCAGCACGAGCACGTCCGTATCGAATCTATGCACCAGGTCGCTTGTGAATGCAAGGGTATTAGAACATGCAGCGCCGTTCAATGGGTTCTTGTGTGGCCACTTCGCAGAGAATGCTCCCTCTGACGCCTCAGCAGCGTAACAAATAGGGCAGATTCGATATCCTGTTCCCTTGGGGCCGCGGTTGACCACAAACAGCTGGCCTCGCAGTTCGTCTCTTTCGGCTTGCGCACGCAACAGGGTCGTACGAACCAAGCTATGGTCAGAGGCGCTGAACTGGTCCTCTCGTGGAATCGTCAACAGGCGAGCCTCATCAGCCGGTCTCTCCCTGCGGCGCGTCTGCCCTGGATCTTTGCCCGTTCGCTCTTCATACGAAGTGACAAAACCATGCGGCGAAACGTACTGGCGCGGCAGGCGCTTCTGAGTGCAGCCGCAATTGCTGCAAGCGCTAGGCAGCCCGTCTCTGCTGATGTCGATATCGACGTGATGACATGCTGGGCAGGCGACATACCACTCACGTGGCATGAACTGGCGTGGTGCACGCATTAAGCCACGACTGGTCCAGATTCGGCCGGTCGCTACCACCTCGGCTCCCGGAGCGTATTCGCTAAGGCCCAGCGACGCATCGCGCGTTAAAACGATGTCTGAATCACTGAATTCGCTTGGCTGAGTCTTTGTCTCCGTCACAACCTCGAGGCTCAGGCTATGCACTGGAAAGCTATAGGAGGGAATCATTCCACTTTGCGACAAAAAATTCACTAGGTACTGTTGGAGGTAGGTGTTGCGCAGGTTCATCCAGTGCAGCTTCTTCTTAAGTTCCGACTCAGTCTCACCTGCGATCTTGCTAAGCTCTTCGGTGTAGGTGCTCCAGCGTCCAGCCCCTTCATCTAGCAGTCGATCCATCCCCCTTCGGAAGTACTGCTGCAGAGCCTCGCGTGCCAGCCCCGTGCCATGCGGCAAGCCCGGCTGACTCAGCAGACGCTCGGCTTCTTCGATTGCCTTACGCCCCACCTCGCTCTCCAGCCAGTTGTCCCGCTCATCACGAAACTGCTTCTGCTCCAGCTCGCCTAGCGTTTCTCCAAAAAGATCCTTTAGCATTGGGGCATTGCGGCGAAGATCGTGAATTCGGCTACGGAGAAAATGGCTGAGAATGATCGCATTCTGATGTCTCCGGAAGAGTTTGGGATTATCTAGGCGCACAAAGGGAATGGGGGCTTCCTTGCCTAAATAGTCTCGAAAGTTCCGATAGACTGCCTGATCATAGGGCGCATTGCGCGCCACCGTTACAGAGAACGGTGCCGCTTGTGCCCGTCGGCCTGCGCGGCCGGTTCGCTGCTGATAGTTTGCGATTCCCGGCGGCACATTGAGGTTGACCGTAGCCTCCAACTCGCCCAAGTCGACGCCCAGCTCCATCGTGGTTGTGCAGCTCAGCAGGTTGATTCGTGCCTGGCCGAAATCGCGTTCAATCTGGTCACGCAGGGTCGTCGAAAGCGAGGCGGAATGTTCACGAGCGCGAACTACATTCGCCGTGCCCTCCTGGTAGCTTCGCAGATAGTGATTCCTTTGCCAGAGCTCCTGAATCTCTTCTGTGGACAGCAATTGTGTCCGCCCTGTGCAATGAAAAGCGGAACAGAGGCCTTGGACCACATCGTACTGCCGAAGACCGCAGGCGGTGCAGCGATGGAGAGGGTACTTGCGTCCATTGGCAAGGCGCAATATTCCAGCATCCAGTACTGATGCGCCTCTTTGTGGAATTCGAATACCCACCTCTTGCATCAGTTCCCAGAAACCGGAAAGAAATTTCCGTGCTAACGCATCATCTACCCCGGCTATGCGGGTCAGATAATCGAGTCTGCGATTCTTGCGCTTTGTTCCTTCTTGTGTCAGCCAGGCATGCGTGCCGGTTCCTCCCGGGTACAGGTTAAAGGCGCGAGGACTGGCGTAATTTTTTCCCCAAATCCACGGCGACTTCATGTCTACCTGCGAGAGTCCAGTCAGAGCCTTTTCTCGCCGCATAGTCTCGAGCAGGAACCGCACCAATGCATCTGATTCGAGTGGAGGGAGCATTGGTAGCTCCTGGCCCACAAAACTGCTCAAAGGCGCGATTGCATCGGAGGTGTAGTCGACCCGAACAGCGCCAAGTGCCTCAAGCGAATTGCGGCGGCCACCGGGTGTACAGAACTCAGCTGCGATTTTGCCCATCAGCGGGTAACGAATTCTGGACCACTCCCTCATTAGGTTGCCATCCCCATCTATGAGAAATGCCCCACCAGATCTTTCCCACAGGTCGAACACATCTTTGGTCGCGGTTTCGAAATCCAGCGGCATTTCGCTTGCGCTGACAACCCGACAGATTGCAGATCGCAGCGCCAAGTCAAAGCTCGTGTGCTCGAAATATGGCGCAAAGAAGGCAGCGTTCTGACGGTTGTCTGAAAAGGCCAGAAGCTTGCGGCCGTTCCAAGGAAGAGATTCTGCGCCGGGGCCGGCGCTTGGGAGTGCTTTCATTACCTTCTGCACCACGACCGCTCCGAGCGCTTCGTTGCCTGGATGCATTGGAGTAATCACTTCGGCATCGGTTCCGAGAGCCTTGGAGCCGCATGCTGGGCAGACTCGTACCAGAGGAACTTGGGAATCTTCATCCATCTGGAAGGCAACTTCAGTTAGCCGGACTCCTTCGCTGCAGCCGATCCTTCCATCTTCCGGATCGATCTGGATAGTCTCCTCGCCATTCTCTGACAAGCTGGATCCCTCGCTGTCATCCTCATCCAATAAACGCGCGCGAGCTGGAGTGCCAAGCCAGTAGATCTTACGTGTTGATTTGGAAGTGGTAGTTTGCGGCTTTCTGGACAGCAGGTGTCCAGCGTGCTCGTACGCTTCAATGAATGGTTGGCCGCAGCGACGGCAAACCAGCAACGTATAGTATGGGACATCGCCGTCCTGATAGCGGCGAAATGGGCGCAGGGCGCTCCAGCCTTCCGGAGTCGAAGCGTTCAATCTGACCGAGAACCCATCGGGGCAGTTCGCTGCAAGGTGGTATCTTGCGGGCAGGAGCGGGAAAGAATAGGGCAAGCTCCGCGCGATCATTCCCAGCCGTATCAGCGCATCGAGCGCATCTGTCTTTTCTTCGAGCGTGCCAACGGTAAACACCTGTACAGCTAGATCGCTGAATTCCTGAATGGAGTTGGATTGCAATATATGAGAGACACGTCGGACTTCAATATTCTCGGAGAAGGTGTCAGCCAACCCGGACTCCAACGACTTGCCTTTCAGTTCACAAAGCCGCGCCTCAAGCCCTGCTTCCGAAGTTGCTTTCCTCCAGCCGGTAACTGTAAATGCGCCTTGCTCCTCCAGTCTGGACAGAATCGAGCCGATCGTTTTCCATCTATCGCAACTTAACTGAAACGGGGTGCCATTCGTGACCGTAAGCCTATGTTCGGGGATGCGTTTACCGCGCAGTACGACATCGACCAATTCGCCAAAAAGGTTGCTGGCAAAACGCTTGATCTTCACATCGGCATCGCCTCCGCTGGGCAAGCTGGCACTCGTCCCGAACACCTGAAGAGGTTTGTCTACCCTTAGTCGATTCTTCAGCTTTCGAAGCAAGTAGGCGACCTCAGTCGCTTGTGCTCCTGCGTAGGTGTGGATTTCGTCCAGTACAATGCACTCAAGACGGTTCTGTGCAAACAGTGGAGCATTCCGCGGCAATAGCAGCAGATGCTCAAGCATCGCGTAGTTGGTGATAAGGACTTTCGGCGGTGTGGCTAGCATCTCCTCTCGGGTAAGCAGCCAGTTTCGGGGAATTCCTCTGCCGCCGATTGCGTCCATAAGCTTCCGATTCTGGCGCAGTGCGTCCTCCTCGTCCTGCCGCGAGCGGTTGGCCTGAATCTGTGAGGTAAATCGTCCGAAAGTAATGCCGAAGCTCGCCAACTGCCTGCCAAACAGTGGAGCGATACGGTAGAACAACTGGTCATTCGCCAGTGCGTTCATCGGGTAGATGATAAGGCACCGTACTCCCGGTGCCTTAGGCTCAGTATCGTCCAGCAATCTATGGGCCAACGGGTAAAGGAAGCACTCGGTCTTACCGCTTCCGGTGCCCGTTGCTACAAGCAAACTCTTGCGGTTCTTGCAGGACTCCACAATCGCCTGATATTGATGCCCATGCAGGGGGCGATCAAGGAGATCGGCGGGAAGCTGGCCAAGTCCGTCGTTCAGCGGACCACCGGAGCTGCGTAGAAGCGCGCGCAATGTCCCCTGCTTCTCAAAGTCGGGCAGTGCCTCGATGAAGGGACCAGTGACCAACGGATACTTCTCGACAATCTGCTGGTATTCCTTGCGGAGCCTGGGATAGTTGTGGCTGACCGGCAGCGCTGTGGACAGGTAGTGGACCATCGTCGAGCGCAGCGTCTGAGCCAGTATTTGCGGATTGCACTCAGGCATGAATTACCTCTTCCTTCATATTCTCTTCCCCAGCCAGAACCAGTTCCCACAGCAAAAGGTAGAAGCCAAAAAGATCGCTGCCAAGTTGCAAAACCATGCTCAGCACTTGAACCAAGGGAAACGAACTTCCGTCTCTCCCGATCATGGATTGCATCTCCATTTGATATCGAGCGAGTTCGCCCGGGGAGCGAACATTCTGCCTGCATTTCATTGCCAGTTCTGAGATGACGCTCTCAACACTGGAAAGCAAGCCGTCCTCAACAGATTCGCCCTCCTCGAATCGCCGCTCCAGCCTGCGCAAACAAAGCACCTTCGGGCGCCGTGTACGCTCAGCTTCCCGGCAGAGGTGCATGCCGAACTGCCGCCGCGCATCGTTGCCCGAAAGCGTCTCCCTGTATCTCTCTCGCATCCGTTCCCAGCACGCTTGGTAGTGCAATCTGCCCAACAACTCCCCATCAGCCGGCAGCCAGCCTGGAAAATCGGACTGCGACAGCGGAGAGCCAAGCAGGCCGTGGCGGTACGCTTCGAAATCAAAAGCGGTCGGAGCCAAACCGCTGTTCATGCTGTGCACGCCAAACCCCACCGCCACAAATGGGTCGGCCAACCTATCAGGGAAATGCCGAAGTGGCCGTTCGATCTTCGCAATTGCAGACAGACAGCACTCTAGGCAGGACTGGGGCTGATAGATTGTGGAGTACATCCGTGCCTGCTGTGCAAACAAATGAGGCACCGTTGCTTCTACCCGTTGCGTCGGCAGCCAGGAAATTGCGGAGCTTTCTGGCGGTTTCATTCCGCTCAACCGCACAAGCGCGCATGTCTTATGCGTATCCAACGGCTCTATCGCCGCCAACCAACGCTCCCAGAGCGTTTTCATCCAGCTGAGGCTGATCCAACTGTCCGGGGCATAGCAGCGCTGAAGTTTGCTGTGAAGACGGCAAAAAAGTTCCAGAAGTTCGTTCGAGTGATCTGGCCCCATGGTGCACCGAAGCACCGTCTCCAGACTTGTAACGGCAAGACCGCCATCCTGCATAAGAACCCCGAACGCATAACGATCCTCGCGCGCATTGGTCGGCGCACCCCAACGGCCTGCCAGGCAGACTTCGAAGTCGATGAACCACGCGCCGGCATCAAGGTTTGCGGTATGCAGTGTGAGCAAATACCGGTAGCCACCTATATCGGCTGTGCGAGAATCTAGGCGCAGCAAGCAGGAGTCCGCCCAGCCGCGCTGGTCGTCGCAAGACGCGCCGAACTCCATCGTCTCCCCGGTCAGGATATTCTCAGCGCGGCATCGCAGCTCTAAGCAGGGAAGCGCGAAGCACATCTCGATCTGGCACTCTCCATGCACGATACGCTGCGAGAATCCGAGAACCTGGTGAGGTGCAACCAGCCGTACCAGATTGGTGAGTCGGCCCTGAACAGCCTCAAGTTGCAGCCCACCGCTACCTGTAATGAGCTGTTCAGCTAGACTCGACAGATTCACGGAAACTGTGCAATTCGGACGGAGTCGCCTGATCTCATTACCGTTCAGGAGCAAACGCCCAGCCTCTGTTGTGCGGATCTGCAGCACCTGCCTCGAAATTGGCGAGGCAGCCAGACTTGCACCGACCCCCACTCGACGCCGCAGAACTGGCGAGGCTGCATAGTCTGCAAGTTCTAGAAACACCCCCGGGACTTGCCATTCGAAACCAATCAAGCGTCCTTGTGGAAATCGAAACTCTGTTCGGAACGTGGGATTGCGCGAATCCATCGGCCCGATCGAAGGTACATCCTTGCATAGGCTGCTGTTCTCGCATCCAGACTCTACTAGATTTTCCGGCCATCGTGAGCAAAGCAGCACACCGCGAGAAGTCTGCCGGTCCAAACCCGCCCAGTAGAGAATCGAGGTTCGTACAAGCGCGCGCGCAGTGCCGGAGGGACAGAGCTCTGCAATCAGCCTGTGCAGGCCTGGAGCGAGTTTCTTGTAGACCGCCCCCACCGATAGAGATCCATCATGCGCAGGAATCTTTACTACTGATCCGGCCCAGATGGTATGCAACATTTTCAAGTCTTTCTCCGTCTAAGAGTGTATGGAGAGGATTGATTCGCGGAAGTTGCCGGAATCGGCATTGAACGAACGTCGTCGTCGCG
>Ga0181535_10004020_pt1 | contig 16636 bp, 12 predicted proteins | sample PEATcosm2014_Bin_44_FD_119774 | JGI IMG/M metagenome (GOLD analysis project Ga0181535, IMG submission 119774) | Peatland microbial communities from MTU Mesocosm Facility, Houghton, MI, USA - PEATcosm2014_Bin17_30_metaG | ecosystem: Environmental > Terrestrial > Soil > Wetlands > Peat | place... | reverse complement strand
TCTTGCGGTTCTTCGTCGTCGTATAATTGCGGCGTTTGCACTCGGAGCACGCTAGGGCGATGATCTCGACGTTCTGCTTCTTGGCAGCCATATACGATCCTTTCGACGCGGCGAGTAAAGCCTACGCCTATAAATAATTACTCGCCTCGAAGCAATCCGGGCGCCCCGAACGGACGGGCGATCCAGCGCCATCCGCCTTGCGGGACTGGTCCGTAAACTACGGACACACAGCCCTCGAACGGAATCGAACCGTTGACCTTATCCTTACCATGGATATGCTCTGCCAACTGAGCTACAAGGGCATACTGCGAAGCGTCGGAACCATAGCATCCGCCCATGGCTTTGTCAAGCCGCGCGGCGGGACGAGACCACTAAGGCACGAGAATTGCTTCCGGTTCATCGCGGGCGCCGCCGGCGGAAGGCCCGCACCAGCATCAGGGCCGTTTCGTCCCGGCTGAGGGCGAGGAGCGCGATCCCGACGCATCCGAACGCCAGGAAGGTGGCCGCCAGGGAGACGCCGGCGGCCAGATTGACGTTCCAGCCGGCCAGACGGGCCCCCAGGATAGGTCTCATCGCGAGGACCGGCGCGGCGGCGAGGCCGGAGAGCAGGACGAGCTTGAGCGAATAGCGGCCCGACCTGGCCAGCGCCGCGGAGGCTCCGGGCACCCGGGACCGGAGCAGGATCGCGACGAGGACGAGCGTGTTTACCGCGCTGGCGCCGGTCAGGGCGAGGGCGATTCCCGGCGCCCTGAGCGGCCCTACGAGGGCGAAGGCCAGGGCGATATTGACGCCTACCGACACGAGGCCGGCCAGGGTGGGCGTCTTCGTGTCGCCGCGGGCGTAGAAAGCGGGGGCGATGACGCGGTTGACGGCGATGAAGGCGAGGCCGGACATGTGCCAGAAGAAGACCGAGGACGTGAGGCGCACGGACTCGAGTCCGAATTCCCTGCGGCGGAAGAGCAGGGTCACGATGTCCGCGCCGACTATCATCGAATAGACCGCGACGGGGATGGTGATGAGGAGCATGGCGCGCATGCCCCCCTCCAGGCTGCGCGCGTAGGACTTCCAGTCCTCCGCGCGCGCCGCGCCGGCCAGGTCGGGGAGGAGGACCGTCCCGAGGGACACGACGAAGACGCCGAGGACGAGTTCCTGGAGCCTGAGGGAGTACTGGAGGCTCGCCACGGAGCCGGTGCCGGAATTGGTCGCGAGGTAGGTCGAGACGAGGATGTTGATCTGGTAGGCGGCCATGCCCACGATGGTGGGGCCGATGAGGGCGAACACGCGCTTCATGCCCGGGTTGCGGAAGGCCCGCCCGAGACCGATGAAGCCGAAGCGATAGCCGGCCTTGAGCACGGCCGGGAGCTGGCAGAGGGCCTGGGCGAGACCGCCGATGAGTATGCCCACCGCCATGGCCCGAGCCGGGTTCCCGGCCAGCCGCCCGAAGAGGTAGGGTACGGCTATCCAGCAGACGTTGAAGAGAATGGGCGCCATCCCCGAGGGCGCGAAGATCCCGATCGAGTTCAGTATGCCCTGGAAGAAGGCCGCGACGGCCACCAGGGCGAGGAAGGGGAACATGATCTGGGTGAGGAGGGCCATCTCGTCGTGGTGGCCGGAGGCGAAGAGAAGGACGATCCAAGGGGCCAGGGCGATGCCGAGGGCCACGACCGCGCCGACGAGGAAGACGAGGACCGTGAAGGTCGCGGAGAGGAATTCCTTCGTTTCGGCTTCATCGCTACCCGCGATGTAGCCGGTAAAGGTGGGAATGAAGGCCGCCGTCATGGAGCCCTCGGCGAAGAGCCGTCTGAGGAAGTTGGGAAGGGTGAAGGCGACGGCGAAGGCGTCCGCGAGCCAGCCGGTGCCCATGAAGGCCGCCCTGGTCATTTCGCGCACGAGACCGAGCACGCGCGATGCCATCGTGAGAAGAGAGAGCTTTCCCCCCTCGCGCATCAAGCGGCCGGAGCTGTCTCCTGCCGTTATAACGGGGAGAGGTTCGTCGGACATAGAGGGCAGGATACGGGAAATACCGGGGAGAGGCAATGCTGATCGGCATCGGTATCGCCAATTTGTATAAGGCGATTTGTCAACTTGGGCGAGGTCGCCGCCCAAGGTGGACACGGCGATTGGCTAACTTATGCACGGCGGCTACCCAACTTGGACATGGCGATACCCTAACTTGGTGGCGACGACTGGCCAACTTCGTCGCGGCGGTTTTATCAGTGGATAATGTTGATGTTTCTTGTGGTAATTTTTCGAAGGACTACTGGATATTTTCAATATGACCACTAGCCCCGGGTCTCCGGGGCTAGGGTCAATCGCATCTATTTCTTCCCGACTGTATTGACCTGCAACTTGGCGAGTTGATCGGCGGTCAACTGGACTATGGAATTCGTGACGGTGACGGTGAGACCGTTCTGGGTCCAGCTGAAGGTGCCGAGTTTGGGCGTTACCTTTGCCCCTGGAGTTTGAGACAAGTAAACAGAGGCGCCATTCCCAAAATTATCAAGACCATTATAGCTCAGATAAAGACCAAAATGTTTATCGGATCCATTTGAGAGAAAGCTACCCGGATTTGCTGAGACACTATATGTTGCATAATAATATGAGGAAGGAGAAGGAACATAGCCGTAAACAGAAGAGTATATCTGGTAATAGACAGCATATGTTCCGGGAGATATTGTGTAATAATTGTATGGATAAATTAATCCTGGGGGGAAACCTCCAAGTGAGAGGTAGGGTAAGGATGAGCCGTCATAGTAATATTCGCCATAAATATTTCCTGGACTGCCGGTAAAAAGAGTACAACTTGAAACCAGTATCGCCACCGCGACAAGGATTAACACTATCGTCTTCTTCATGACTGCCTCCTATTGAAGATAAAGACCTTGTTTACTCTTTCTCGAGACCCGATTCTCTTCCTCCCCGATTCGCCCTCCTCAGCCGCTGAGGCCGGACTCCATCCGGATATATAAGGAAGAGGCGACAAAGCGCGCCCCGCCTCCAAAGCCGATCCCTCCAGCCACCATTTGCCTATTGGAAAAAGATTTACATCGAGTCATGCATGCCATGGGATCTTATGCCTTGGAATGCATGCCTCCTACTACCTATTTCTATAGCATAGCTCACGGGAATACAATTTAATGCCGATGAAAATATAATTCAAAAGGAACCTACCACCGCAATATGAATCTTCCGGCGATACGTATAAAAAAATAATGACTAGTTGATCGAAACTCGATCCTGCGCGCGGGCTCTCGCCGCGATCCCCCATGGCAGCCACAAAAGCGCGAAGACGAGGACCCCCATGATCTCCAGGCCCAGGATATAGCGCGGGGAAGGGCCGAAGATCCTGACCAACAGGTCTATCGGCGAACCCGTAGGCGGGGGGTAGCCGAGGGCGAAGTAGTTGCCGGGGGCGTAGGGCGGGACGAGGGCCAAGAGGCGATCGACGAGATAGGCCGGCACGACGACGATGTTGGATACGATGATGCATCGCGCCAGGGAGCGCGGGCCGATCTTTACCGAGCCCGAGGCGACGAGGGCTATCACGGCGACGATGATCATGCCGTGGGATATGAAGAAGGAGAAGTAGCGGTAGGAGGGGAAGCCCGAGGCGCCGATGTCCGGCGTCAGGATGGCCTGGGCCGCGCCGCCCAGGCCCCAGAAGTAGAGGACGTCGGCGAGGCGCCGCCGCCTCGGGCCGTCGTTCATGAAGAGGCAGATCGGGAGGAAGATGATGGAGAGGCCGCACATCTGCAGCATGAGCGAGACGGAGTGCGACCAGCCGCCGACGGCCATCCAGTAGCTCTGGTAGGCGAGCTCGTTGGCCCACATGACGAGAACGATCCAGGGAGCCGCCGCGCGCAGCCACGAGGGGCCTCCCTTCCGGGCGAAATACGCGACTGCCAGGGCGCCGAGCAGGATGAACCCTATGGCGGATAGGTGGGGGACGGACCACGAGGAGAAGCCTCTGTCGGCGACGCCGCCGAGGGCCGCTGAGGCGAGGATCCTGCGCCCCGCCGACTCGATGCGCCTGCCGTCCGTCGTAAGCGCGACGGCCTTCAGGCTCCAGTCTCCCTCCGAGGGAAGCGCCACTCGAGCCGTCCAGGTCGGCAAGGCGTAACGGGACTGGCCCCCGTACCGAATATGGGGCCTCTCGGCCGGAAAGCCGAGGGGCTCGGCGCCGGGCGTCGAACCGGGCACCGCCTCGACGCGCAGCGACACGATCGCCCCGGGCCCGGGAGCCGCCCACGCGTCGCCGCTCGCGATGAACTCGAGGCCGTGGCGCGATCCGGGCTCCGGCCACTGCATCCTCGCACCCGCGGGAGCGAGGAGCATCGAGGTGCACAGGACCTGGACTGCCAGGAGGAGGACGAGGCCGACGACGAGGAAGGCGGCGCGCGATCGCTTCATGGTCCCTCCGGGATCGATTGTAGCATGGTTCCCCGAGAGTCTCCCACTTGCGCGGGGGCCGTCCCGCCGGCATCCTGGACGGTGTGAGAAGCGAAGCCTACGTCGCCTTGGAGGCGATTCGGGAGGAGTTCCGCGGCCTGGTCAGGTCCTGGAGCGAGGGTAATCCCTACCTCATGGAAGCCCAGGAGCGGGTCCGCGCCGCGCGGGGCTACGAGGATTATCGGGTGGAGACTCCCATCGTCTACAACCGCGCGCTGGACGACGTCGGCCCCGATGCCGAGATCCGGATCATCCTGGTGGCCGACAACCCGGGGAAGAAGGAGCAGCTGGCGGCCAACAACCGCTATCTCGTCGGGCAGTCGGGCAAGCTCGCCGAAGGCTGGTTCCGCTCGGAGCTCGGCGTCGATTTCCGGCGCGAGGTCCTGATCCTCAACAAGACCCCCGTCCATACGCCCAAGACGGCCGAGCTCGCGATCCTCGCGAAGAGCGCGGGCCTGCACCGCCGGCGCCTCGAGGCCCTGCTCGCCGGCAGCCAGGCCGCGATGGCCGACCTCGCCTGGCGCCTCTATCGCGCCCTGCGCGAGACCGGGCCCTCCGGCGCGCCTCGGCCCGAGCTGTGGGTTTCCGGCGTGGGGGAGCTGCGGAAAGGAGGCCTCTTCGAGATTTACCGCGACGAGCTCGGCCGCCGGCTCGGGCGGGCGACGCCCCAGGAGCGCGACGGGGTCCGGGCCTTCAACCACTTCTCCATGAATCAGTTCGCGATCGAGATCAAGCGCAAGGCCCGGCCCGGGGCGCCGATCGCCGAGGAGCTCGCGAGGATAGGGCGGGAGAACCGGATGCGGATATTCGGGCTATAGGCCGTCTCCGAGATCGATGACCATGTCGCTTCCCTCCGCGCGGAATCCCGCCCGCTCGTAGATCCTCCTCGAGTCCTCGGTGGGGCGGAGCCTGACTCGCCCGAGGCCGATGGCCGATGCCGCGGCCATCGCCTCGGCGACGAGGGCCGAGCCGATGCCGCGGCCCCGGTAGGCGGGATCCGTATAGACGTTGAGGAGCTCGCCGAGCCCGCCCGCGACGGCGCCCGCGCGCCGCCTGACGCGCAGGGCCGCCTGGGCGACGGCGCGCCCGCCGTCCTCCGCGAGCCAGCAGACGAGGCTGCCTTCCGCCATGTCGGCTCCGAGGAGGGAGGCGAGCTCGGCTCGGCGGGAGACCTCGTCGAGGGAACCGGAGTCGCGCGTTATGCGCTCGAATGCCAGCCTGAGGCCGATGATCGCCTCGAGGTCCGAGGCGACCGCGCGCCTGATGGCCGGAATGGTCGGCATGGCGCCCGGGCCCGTCCGGTCAGCGTCCCTTGGACCGGGTCTTGATGTAGATCTGCTTGCCCTGGTCGGTGGGGCTGGCCCTTTCGTCGATATCGAAGAGCCCCGACGCCTTTATGAGGTCGCCGAGCTTGCGGTAGCCGTAGTTGCGGGGGTCGAACTCGGGCTGCCGGTTCATGATGTAGGTGCCGACGGCCCCGAGGTAGGCGTAGCCGAACTCGTCGGCCGCGTCCTCGACGGCCGCCCGCATCAGGTTGGCCGCCTTGTGGTCGAGCTTGATGTCGGCCGCGGCCTTGGGCGGGGCCTCGCGGTCGCCGCGGGCCTCGCGGTCCTCCTCGGGCTCGCGCAGGATCTCGGTATAGATGAACTTGTCGCAGGCGGCGACGAAGGGCTTGGGCGTCTTGCGCTGGCCGAAGCCGAGCACCATCTTGCCGTCCTCGCGGAGCCGCATCGCGATCCTCGTGAAGTCGGAATCGCTCGACACGATGCAGAAGCCGTCGAGGCTCTCGGTGTAGAGGAGGTCCATCGCGTCGATGATCATCGCGCTGTCGGTCGAGTTCTTCCCGGTCGTGTACGAGAACTGCTGCACCGGCTGGATCGCGAATTCGAGGAGCTTGTCCTTCCAGCTGCGCAGATTCGTGCTCGTCCAGTCGCCGTAGATGCGCTTGACGCTCGCGACGCCGTATTTCGCTATTTCGGCGAGGAGGCCGTCCACGATCGAGGCCTGGGTATTGTCGGCGTCGACGAGCACCGCGAGCTTGAGCTGGTCCTGATGGCCCAGGCGCTCCTGCTGGTTCTGATTCTGGTTCTTCATTGATCTTCTCCGAATAAGGATGCGCGCACCCTCCGCACCGTGCTCACGGCGCCGAGGGGTACGCGGGCGGGGCCGCCCGTCACGAGGTCTTCAGCCTCGAGGACGAGCCCCTTCTCGTTCTTGTCGAGCCGGACGGGCCGGAGGAGGGCCCGGACGGGCTCCGCGCCGGGCAGCCGGTAGAGCACTTCGAGCCTGTCGCCCGAGCCCCTGAGCGCGCGCTCGACGACGCGCACCTTGCCGAGATAGTCGAGCCCGCCGGCCTCCAGGCGCTCGGGCTTGGGGTCGGACTGCGCAATCTGCCTCTCGGTGAGGACGAGCCTCCGCTCGATGCGGTCCGCGAGCTCGCGCCGCTCCTCCTCGGGCCTGCCGGAGGAGGCCAGGCTGGCGCGCAGGGCCGAGAGCCGCGGCTCCGGGTCCGGCCCGGAACCGCCGGCCCGCGGCGGTCCGCCGAGGGCGATAAGATCGCGCAACGCGTCGATCCTGGAGCGGGGCTCCGGCTCCGGCGGGGCGGCCGCGCCGAAAGCGAGGCCGTCGCCCGCCCCCGCGCCGGCGGCCGGCCCCGGAGAGCGGGCCTGCATGAGGGGCGGCGCCTCGAGCCCGGCGGAGGACAGGGCGGCGTTCGCCTCCTCGAAGGTCCCGGCGGAGAGGAAGTACACGCCCGGCGCGAGCCGGTCCGCCGTTATCTTCCCGAGGGCGGCGGACCGCTCGATCACCGGCCGCAGCCTCTCGTCGGCCACGAGCGTGAATCCGCGATAGAGGCGGAGCGAGCGATACTCCTCCTCCCACGCCGTCAGGGAGAAGGCGAAGCTCTGCGGCAGGTCGGCGCCGGACAGCTCCTCGAAGCGCGATTTCATGTCCGCCGCTTCGAGCCCGGCCGCGAAGGCGCGGCGGACCGTGTCGCGCTGGACCTCGAAGCTCCACACGGTTCCCAGGGAGACGGGCCGGGCCACGCAGCCGACGAAGAGCCGGTCCTCGAGGCTCGCCTCCGGCATGAGATGGAGGGCGTGGGCGCCCTCCACGACGAGCAGGCCCGGCCTTCCCGTCGCGGCCGCGGCGGTTCTTCGGGCCGGGACAAGGCCTCCGCCGCGGAGCGCCAGCATCCCGAGATCCTCGAGGGGCCCGAGCGCGGCGGCGGGATCCGGAGCGAAGCGGGCTCGCCGGGCGACGATCCTCGTCCATCGGGCGAGGACCGGCCGCGGCAGGGCGACGCCGTCGGGCAGGCTCTCGAGGGCGCTCGCGAGGATGACGGCGAGCGAGGCGGCGGCGCCTTCCCGGCCCCCGTCGGGATACATAGGCTCCGGCCAGCCCTCGGCCGCGACGCAGGAAGCGAGATAGAACGGCAGGTCCTCCGCCCATTCGGACAGAAGGCGGGAAAAAACCTGCCGATCGAGGCAGCGCTCCTCCTCGTCGACGGCGCGCAGTATCCCCGCCGCCGCCAGGGCGCGCGCGAGGGCGCCGAGGCGGTCTCCGTCCGCCGCCGAGAGCCCGGGGAAGAGCGAGGCCGCGCGCTCGGCCGCCCTTTTAGTGAGGCCTCCTCCCTTCCGCGTGGAGAGGGGGGCGTGGAAGAGGAAGGAAAAGAAGGCTACGGCCGCCTTGGCGTCGACGGGGACCGAGCCCTCGCCCGCGCCGGCGGCGGGGCTCTCCCGAAAGCCGAAGAAGAAGGCCGGGTCGAGGGCGCGCGCGCGCAGCCCGTCCTCGAGAAGGGGATTCACCGCGATCAGCCTGCGCCCGCCGTGCTGATAGCGGAACAGGAGGAGGCGGTCGAGGAGGTTGGACATCCTGACGCCGAGCTCGAAGAGAGGCAATTCGCCCGCGAAAAGGTCCTTGAGAGCCTGTTCCGGGACCGGGCCCAGGAGGAGGGAGGAGCCGAGGATCCGGACGTCGAGGGCGTCGAGGAGGGCGAAGAGCGATTCCCTCGTCTCGGCCCTGCGGAGGAAGGCCTCGAGGCGGCGGGCGAGCTCGCGCTTGTCGTAGGGCGTCTTTATCGGCCCTATGTAATTCCTCACGGCGCCGAGCAGGGCCTCCGTCCCCGAGGTGAGGAGGGCGTCCGACCAATCGCCTGCGCTCGGCTTGGGGACGGGGCTCTCGCTCATTCCCAGGCCTCGATGTGGTAGCGGTAGCCCTGCTCGGTCAGGAATTTGCGCCGGTTGGCGGCGAATTCCTCCTCGACCGTATAGCGCGAGACGAGGGAATAGAAGTAGGAGTTCCGCGCCTTTGGCCTGAGGATGCGCCCGAGGCGCTGCGCCTCCTCCTGCCGCGAGCCGAAGGAGCCCGATACCTGGATGGCGACCGACGCGTCCGGCAGGTCTATCGCGAAGTTCGCCACCTTGGAGACCACGATGACCCTCACGCGGCCCGCTTTGAAGTCGGCGTAGATCCTCTCGCGCTCGGGGTTGGGCGTGCGCCCGGTGATGAGGGGCGCCTCGAGCTCCTTCGCGAGGCGCCCGAGCTGATCGAGGAACTGGCCGATTACCAGCACGGGCTCGTCCGGGTGGTTCTCGACGAGCTCGCGGACCGCCTCGTACTTCGCGCTGTTCTCGGCGGCGAGGCGGTGCTTGTCCCGAGGCTCGGAGACCGAGTAGCGGAGATGCTCGTCCTCCGGCAGGGGGACGCGGATCTCGCGGCAATAGGCCTCCGCGATGAAGCCCCGGCGCTCGAGGTCCTTCCAGGGGACGTCGTAGCGCTTGGGGCCGATGAGGCTGAAGACGTCTTCCTCGCGGCCGTCCTCGCGGACGAGGGTGGCCGTGAGGCCGAGGCGCCGCACCGCCTGGATCTCGGCGACGACGCGAAAGACCGGGGCGGGCAGCAGATGCACTTCGTCGTAGATTATGAGGCCCCATTTCTCCCTGCGGAAGAGGTCGAAGTGGGGGAAGTCCGCGTCCTTGTCGGGCCGCCACGTGAGTATCTGGTAGGTCGCTATCGTGACCGGCCTCACCGTCTTCTCGGCCCCCGTGTACTCGCCGACGGCCTCGGGCGGAAGGTCGGTCTTGTCGGCGAGCTCGTCCATCCACTGGTGGACCGCGGCGATGTTCGTGGTGACGATGAGCGTCTTTCGGCCTATCGCGGCCATCGCGGCCATCCCGACGATGGTCTTGCCGGCGCCGCAGGGCATCACGACGACGCCGTAGCCCGAGCCCGGGAGCCCTCCGCCGACGAAGGCCCCGAGAGCGTCGATTTGGTAGGGCCGCATGCCGAATGCCCCTCCCGAGGCGCGGCTTTCTCGCAGCCCGATGGCGAGAGGGTCCCCCGCGGCAAGGGGCGCCTCGTCCTTGACCGGCCATCCGAGCTTGAAGAGCTCGCGCTTCACCGTTCCCCGCTCGGTGACGCGTATCTCGAAGCCGCCGGGGGCCGGCACGAGCCACTTCTGGAGTCTCTTCGACGAGGCGATCTCGCGCTCGGCCTCGACGTCGGCGCAGGCCAGGAGGAGCCTGTCGGGGGCCGGAAGCTCCTTGAGGACGAGGCGGCCGAATCGGGCCATCGTATCCCGGACGATGAAGGAAATATCCCGCGGGATCTCGTAGCGGCTGTAGAGCTCGAGGGTCGTCTCCACATCGGCGGGGGACAGGCCCGCGCTCGCCGCGTTCCATAGGGAGAGGGGGGAGATCCGGTAGGTGTGGAGATGCTCGGGGCTCTTCTCGAGGGCCGCGAAGGCGCCGATGGCCGCCCTGCCCGCCTCGAACCCGGGATCGTGGACGTCGAGGAGGAGGGTGAGATCGCTCTGGACTATGAGGGGCTTGCCGTCGGCCATATCCGATAAAGCATACTGCGAAGGAGGCGCGGAAGCCAAGGCGCGATCGGTATCCGGCGCCCTTCCGGCCTCCCTCAGCGCGGGAGGCCGGGACCGAGCAGGCCCTTCGGATCGACAGCGGCCGACAGCATGCCTGCGCCGAGCATGAATCGGACGTCCTCTTCCATCGCCTCGACTTCCGCGGGACCGATGGCGGAGGTGAAGTGGCTCGCCGCGCCGAGCTTGCGGGCGTCCTCGAGGCTGATGCCCTCCTCCTCGGCTCCGATGGCAGAGGCCTCCTCCTCGTGCGACGCGATCCAGGCGAGCGCCCGCTCGTGCACCGAGACGTAGAGTTCGACGAGCTCGGGATGGTCGCGCAGGAAGGCCGCCCGGGCGGCGATCACCAGCTGCGGTCTCACGTAGCCCTCGGCCGTCGCCAGGACGCGGCATCCCGCGGCCTCGGCCGACAGGACGCTGGAGGCCGCGAGAAGGGCGACATCCACCTGGCCCGCGAGCAGGGCGGTCCGAGCCGCGGGAATGTCCATCTGGATGAAATCGACGTCGCCCAACGCGAGACCCTCTTTCGCCAAAGCCGCCGCTAGGAGCTGATGCAGGACGGTGCCCTTGGGACCGGCCACCTTCCTTCCCTTGAGATCGGCGATCGAGCGCAGCGCGGGATCCTTCGCGACGATAGCGAAGAGCCCGGTCGGCCGGCTGAAGCCCGATACGATCTTGAGGTCGTTGCCGCCCGCCGCCGCGAGGATGACGGAAGTGGTGTTGATCACGCCCGCGATGTCGATGGATCCCGAAGCCATGGCTTCTGCCTGCTTGGCCCCGGAGTCGATCTCGAAGAGCTTCACGGCTACGCCCTTCGCGGCGAAGGCCTCTTCGAGCATGCCGCGCCTCACGGCGACGATGAGGGGCAGATTGAAGGGCGACTTCGCGTAGGAGACGCGGATCTCCTTAGGCGGTCGCGCCTCCGATCCTCCGGCCGCGCATAGGACTCCGGCGGCGAAGGCGATCGAGGCCATCGCCGGGATGAGACGCTTCACGAGCCGTCCTCCTCGGGACGCGCCCCGAGGCTCAGGGCGAGGGAATCCAGGAGGCGGGCGAAGCCCTCGCTCCTCGACTCGCGGGGCCGCGCCAGGCCGACCGCCTCGTCGCTGACGACGCGGCCCGATCTCAGCGCGACGATCCGGTCGCCGAGGTAGACGGCCTCGCGGAGGTCGTGGGTCACGAAGGCCAGGCTCGTCCGCCGGGACGCCAGTATCTCCAGGAGCTCGTCCTGAAGCCGCCTGCGCAGCGGAGCGTCGAGGGCCGAGAAAGGCTCGTCCATGAAGAGGATGTCGGGATCGCGCACCAGGGCCCTCGCCAAGGCTACGCGTTGCGCGATCCCTCCCGAGAGCTGCGAGGGATAGGCGCGGCGGAAGCCCGCGATGCCCAGGAGCTCGAGCGCCTCGCGGACGCGGGGCGCGCCCTCCCGCTCCGCCTTCCTCGATCCCAGGCCGAGGGAGACGTTTCCCTCCACCGTCAGGGAGGCGAGGAGTCGGGGCTCCTGGAACACGAAGCCTATCTTCGTCCCGGCGCCCAGCGTCACGCGGCCCTCGTCGCGGGACTCCAGGCCTGCGGCGACGCGGAGCAGGGTCGTCTTCCCCGATCCGCTCGGCCCGACGACGACGGCGATCTCTCCCTCGGCGAGCTCGAAGTCGACGTCGTCGAGGGCTCGGATCACCCTGCCGTCCACGCGGAAGGAGCGGGAGACTCCGACCAGGCTCAGGCCTGCCATTGCGCCTCGAGTCCGGCCCAGGGCAAAAGCCGCGACGCGAGCGCGAAGGCGGCGCGATCGATGACGAGGCCCAGGACGCCGATCGTGAGTATCCCCGCGAAGACCTCGTCGACCCGGGCCATCTCCTCCGCGTCCAATATCCAGTAGCCGAGGCCCGAGGCCGCGGCCACCATCTCGGCCCCGACGAGGGCGCGCCAGCTGTAGCCGAGCCCCAGGCGGAGGCCGTTCACGACGCTCGGCACGCTCTCCGGGATCATGATGCGGAGCAGGATCCGCCGCCGCGGGAATCCGACGCTCCTCCCCATCTCGACGAGTCGAGGGTCCACGTTTCCCAGGCCCGTGACCGTTCCCATGAAGATCGGGAAGAAGGAGGCGAGCACGATGAGGGCGACCTTCGACGCCTCCCCTATGCCGAACCACAGGATGAGGACGGGCACGAGGGCGAGGGGCGGGACGTTCCGGACGAAGCTGAAGAGGGGATTGAAGGCCGCCGCCAGGCCGGGAGCCAGGGAAGCCAGCACCGCGACGGGGAGCGCCAGGGCGACCGACAGCCCGAAGCCCTCGACCACGCGCAGGACCGAGGCGGCGACGTGCCTGCCGAGCTCGCCGGTCGACGCCGCGACGGCGACCGCCCTTGCGACGCGCAGGGGCGGGGGCAGCAGGTAGGCGCTCGCCCATCCGAGGCTCGACGCGGCCTGCCACAGGGCGAGGACCGCCAGGAAGGGCAGCGCGGCCCTCCATCGGCGCCGCGGCGGACTCGACGCGGACGCGACGACGACGCCGTCTCTCTTTTCCATCAGGCTTCCCTCTGGATCGGATGATGCAGCTTTGGATTCCTCGGCGCGGGGTCTCCCGCGTCTCAGCGATCGGCAGCGAATATAATCCGATCGCTCCGGCCCTGTCTAGCGTCGCCCTTCCCCCGCGATTGCAGGAACGCGGCGGGCGGCGCTACAGTAGAGGCGACATGCGAAAAGCCATTCGGACCGCGCGCTCGCCCTCTTTCAGTCTCGCCCGCGTCATGGTTCCGGGCGCCTTGCTGTACCTCGTCTTCGCCACCTTCTTCGGCTTCTTCTTCGTCGTCGCCGACGAGGTGAAGAGCGAGCTGCGCCGATCGAGGAGCATCGTCATCGACCTCTCCGAGCATCATGGGGCGCCCCTCCGCTTCGACCTCGGGTCCTCTAGCGGGCCCGACCTGGCCGCGAAAGCCGAAGCGAGGCTCGCGTCCGGGCTCGTCGAGGGAGGGGCCTTCTTCCTCGGCCTGTGCGCGGCCTGGGCCTACCATGCCCCCCTCATCCGGTTCTTCCGCGCGAAGCGCCGGGGAGGGACCTGCCCCGTGGGACTGGCACGGGCCGCGAAAGCCAGGATCTGGCGCTCCCCGAACATCGTGGCCCTCGCGACGGCCGTCCCCTTCGTCGTCGTAGGCTTCATCCGGGCCGCGTCGAGCCGCGTCCTCCTCGAGGCGAGAATGCTCCCCATCGAGGCGGCATTCCTCGCGCTATCGACTCTCTTCACCTATCTCTACCAGCGCCACCTGGTCCAGGACCGGTTCGTTCCGCTGCTGTTCACGCGGGAGGAGCTCGCCACTAACCTGCCGGGCGGCCACAGGATGAAGGTACGGGAGAACCTGACCCTGGTCCTGACGCTGGCCACCCTCCTGCCCGTGATCGTCGTCGCCCTCTTCATCGGGACCGGCATCTCTACGGTGGGCACCTTCTCGAGCCTCAGCTCCGACCAGAGGGCTCTTCTCTTCGGCGAGGAGGGGGGCGCATCGCTTCCCAGCATCGACTTCAGGGGCCTGCCGCGCGAGCACTCGGGCGGACTCAGCCTCGACGACCTGCCGGTGCCTCTCATCGCGCCTCTCGACACCCTGAGGATCGCGGCGGGGCTCTCCCTCGGCCTGGCGATAGTCCTCGTCTACGTCTTCCTGATAGCGCGCTGGACGAGCCTCGACATCGTCGGCCCCCTCGAGGTCCTCCGCGCCAACATCGACCGCGCGAGGGAGGGCGACCTCTCCGCCCTGACGCCCGCGACGACCGCCAACGAGGTCGGGGAGCTGACGGTGGGCGTCAACGCCATGCTCAAGGGAATAGCCGAGCGCGGGCGCATCAAGGAGCTCTTCGGGCAGTACCTCACGAAGGAGATATCCGAGGCCATCCTCGACGGGAGGGTCAAGCTCGAGGGCGCCCGCTACGAGGCGACGGTCATGTTCACCGATATCCGCGGCTTCACCGCTATGTCGGAGCGCCTCTCGCCCGAGGAGGTCTTCGCCTTCCTCAACGACTACCTGGGCCGCATGATCGACGTCATCGCCGCGCGGGGCGGCATCATCGACAAATTCCTCGGGGACGGCATCCTGGCGGTCTTCGGCCTTCCGGTCGCCACCGACAGTCACGCCGCCGATGCCTTCGGCGCCGCGATGGACATGCGCCGCGCCCTGGCGGAGATGAACGCGGAGCGCGCGGCGGCGGGCCGCGAGAAAGTGCGGATCGGCATCGGGATGCACACCGGCGAGGTGATAGCGGGCAACGTGGGATCGGCCAAGAAGCTCCAGTTCACCGTGATCGGCGACACCGTCAACCTCGCCTCGCGCATCGAGGGCCTGAACAAGGACTACGGATCCTATCTCCTCGTCTCGGGGGAGACCCACGCGAGGCTGGGAGACGCGAAGCGATCCGAGCGCTTCGAGCGGATCGCGGGCGCCGTCGTGCGGGGGAAGAGCGAGAGGGTGGACCTCTACAGGCTGGCGGAAGCGGACTGAAAGCGATGCCCGCCGGCCCCTCTTTCCGCAACCGCACTATCGCCCTGAGCGCGGACGACCGCCGCCGCCTCGCGCCCGAGCTCGAGAGGGCCCGCGCGCTCGGCGCTTCGCGATCGCGCCTCGCCCCGGCGGACGCGACGGACGCGGTAATCCTCGGCGACGCCCTCGAGATCCTGCCCAGGCTTCCTCCCGCCTCGATCGATCTCCTCGTGGCTGACCCGCCCTACAACCTGGACAAGGACTTCGGCGCGGCGCGAGGCGCGCGCATGAGCGACGAAGGCTACGAGGAGTACACGCGAGCCTGGGTCGAGGCCGCCCTCCCCCTCCTCAAGCGCGAGGCGAGCGTCTACGTCTGCTGCGATTGGCGCTGCTCGTCGGCCGTCCAGCGCGTCCTGTCTCGGTCGCTCATGGTGCGAAATCGCATAACCTGGGAGCGGGAGAAGGGGCGCGCCTCCTCGAGGAACTGGAAGAGCGCCCACGAGGACATCTGGTTCGCGACCGTGTCGGACGGCTACCGCTTCGACGGGGACGCGGTGCGCCTGCGGAGGCGGGTGAGGGCGCCCTACCGGGAGGGCGGCGCGCCCAAGGACTGGGAGGAGGGTCCCGGCGGCCGCTTCCGCGACACGGCGGCCTCCAATCTGTGGACCGACCTCACCGTGCCCTTCTGGTCCATGCGCGAGAATACCCGTCATCCGGCCCAGAAGCCCGAGAAGCTCCTGGCCAAGCTGGTCCTCGCCTCTTCGAGGCCGGGCGACCTCGTCCTGGATCCCTTCTCGGGCTCGGGCACCAGCGCCGTCGTCGCGAAGAAGCTCGGGCGCCGATACGTGGCGATGGAGATCGACGCGGAGCACTGCCTGGCCGCGCTGCGCAGGCTCGAGCTCGCGTCGGCCGACGCGCGTATCCAAGGTTACGACGGCGGCCTGTTCTGGGAGCGGAACTCGGGCCCTCGAAGGGCCTGAGGCGGCCGACGCGGGCCCTAGGTCTTCTCTTCGAGCGTGAGGAGGACGGGCAGGTGGTCCGAGTAGCCGGCGGCTCCCGGGCCCGGCCACGCGAAGGGCACCCCTTCGGCGTCCATGAGGAAGGCCGCGCCGGCGGGCGAGAAGCCCGCGAAGCGGAGCCCGCGAGCGTCGAGGAGGCCCGGGCTCAGGAGGAATCCGTCGAAGCGCTCCCGGCTGCCGCGAAAAGAATAGCTGTAGCCTCCCGAGACCTCCCAGGGGCTGTAGAGCACGACCTCCCCGTCGAGCGGGGCGGCCTGAGCCGGCGCCGAGGCCACGAGGAGGCGGGCGGGCCGAGATCCGCCCGCGGTAGCCGGGCCTCGGCCCGGCGTCGCTTCCTCGACCGGCATGAGGGCCGTCGCGTAGCGACGGTCAGCCCGGAGGTACTCGTCGGGACTCTCGTTGAAATCGCCGCAGACGACGAGCTCGACGCCGGGGTCGGCGCCCGTCCTCGCCGCGACCCTCCCGCGCACGAGGGCCGCCTCCTCGCGCCGAGCCTCCTCGGTCGCCTCGGCCCCCTCGGACTTGGACTTCCAATGGCAGGCGAGAAGCACGAGCCGCCGGCCGCCGGCGTCGAGGTCCAGCTCGAGGATGGCGCGGCCGACGCGTCCCGCGGGCGTCGATGCGGCGTGGCAGGCGGAGGCGAGCATGGGCAGGCGCGACAGCACGCAGACGGAGAAGGGTCCGCCTTCCGCCGGCGCGACGGCGGCGTAGCGGTAGCGGGACGCGGACAGGGGACCGGAGCGGAGAGCCTCCAGGACCTTCCCGTTCTCGATCTCCTCGAGGCAGAGGACGTCCGGCCCGGGAGGACCGCCCGACGACGGAAC
>Ga0181535_10004019_pt1 | contig 16641 bp, 11 predicted proteins | sample PEATcosm2014_Bin_44_FD_119774 | JGI IMG/M metagenome (GOLD analysis project Ga0181535, IMG submission 119774) | Peatland microbial communities from MTU Mesocosm Facility, Houghton, MI, USA - PEATcosm2014_Bin17_30_metaG | ecosystem: Environmental > Terrestrial > Soil > Wetlands > Peat | place... | reverse complement strand
CGGCCCGACTCTCTGCCTCCCCTCCAATTCCTGTAACGATCGTAACTTGGTGATACCGCCCCCTCGCCCTATACTGTGCTGACGAGGCGGAGGCTTATGAGTTTCTTTTCCAAGCAATTCATAGACATCATCGACTGGACGGAGCCGGAAGAAGGGATCCTATCCTATCGCTTTCCTATGGAGGACCGCGAGATCCAAAACGGCGGTAAGCTGACGGTACGCGACTCTCAGGTCGCGGTCTTCGTAAATGAGGGCCACGTCGCCGACGTCTTTCTCCCTGGCTTGCACACGCTTACGACTGAAACGCTGCCGATTCTGACATACCTGCGGAATTGGGACAAAGCATTCAAGTCGCCCTTCAAGTCCGACGTGTACTTCGTTTCGACGCGTCTGCAGACCGACCAGAAATGGGGCACGGCAAGTCCTATCACGATGCGGGACAAAGAGTTTGGAGCGGTGCGGATTCGGGCGTACGGTATTTACGCGTACCGAATCAACGATGCCAAGCTGTTTTATCAGAAGCTGAGCGGAACCGTAGAGACCTATCACGTGTCCGACATCGAAGGTCAACTGCGAAACACCATTGTGGGCCGCATGACAGATCGGTTTGCCAATAGCAGCATCAACTTCCTCGATATGGCAAGCAGCCAGTTGAAACTAGGCCAGGAAATGATGGCGACGCTGCAGCCCGTATTCGGTGAGCTGGGGTTGCGGCTCGAGAGCTTTGTAGTGGAGAACATCTCTCTGCCCGATGAATTACAGAATGTGCTAGATCAACGTATCGGCATAAACATGATCGGAGATCTGGGTCGCTTTACGCAATTTCAGGTGGCGCGATCGATTCCCATTGCGGCAGCGAACGAAGGCGGTTCGGCAGCCGGTGTGGGGGTGGGACTCGGCGCCGGCGCAGCTATGGCGCAACAGATGATGGGGATCACGAATTCGGGCGCGATTGCTGCTCCTCCCGCTGCTGCGAGTCCAGCACCGGCGGCATCCGATTCGGCAACCAAGTTCTGTATCAGTTGCGGTCACGTGATTCCAAAAAGCGCGCGGTTCTGTTCGGACTGCGGAGCCGCACAACAGGGATGACGTCTATGCCCGCAGAAGCATTCCATTGTCATGCTTGTGGCGCCCCCGCCGCAAGCAAAGCCACTCGTTGCGAATACTGCGGCACGCTTTTGGCCACGGTGGCTTGTCCGTCGTGCTTCGGGAGCATGATTGTTGGAGCAAAGTTCTGCTCTCACTGCGGCGCAAGTGCGGCTCGAACCGAGGTCTCCAATAGCGATAAGGTTCGCTGTCCCCGGTGTCAGGCTGACATGAAGACGATCATGATCGGGGGAAGTGGCTTGCAGGAGTGTCCCCAGTGCGAAGGCATTTGGAGTGATGCCGAGACGCTGCAACGGATCTGCACGGAAAAAGAAAAGCAAGCGGCAGTGTTGGGCATGCCCGCGCCCGCGGCCGAACCCGCTGACATGGAGAAGGATATTCGTTACTTTCCTTGCCCAGTGTGCCAACAGCTGATGAACCGCGTGAACTTTGCCCACTACTCCGGCGTCGTTCTGGATGTCTGCAAGGCACATGGTACATGGTTCGATAAAGATAAATTGCGACGCACGGTTGAGTTCATTCGGGCCGGAGGTCTGGAGAAAGCCCGCGCCCATCAGATAGACCAGCTGGAGGAAGAGCGGCGGCGACTAGAAGCAACAAGAAATGCTGGCATTCCGCTCGACCTTGAGCAATCATCCGGTTCAGACCGCGGCCGGCAAAGCAGACCTATCGCCGATCTCTTCCGCTCCTTGCTGGGCTGAGGCCATAGTACGTCGCCCGAGCACGCGGGTTGCGGGAGCACTGGCTGCAATTGTTGCCATTATTTTGCTGCAGAGCATTATTGTGAGTGCCAAAACGCCATGGACGTTTCAGCACAGCTTTCAGGCTGTAATCACCATTCTGATTGCCGTGGCTATCTACCTTAACGCAACCCGCGCGGCGCGTCGTAACGGCACCGATCTTCGGGCTGAAGCCCAAACACAGCTTCCTCTGGAGTAGCGCATGTAGGCCCACGCCGAAACGACGCTGCCGGCCATTGGGACCGGCCCGATCGGTGCGGCACTTCTTGGAAGTTTATCTCATCCCGCGGTGCCCCCGTCTTGGTAATCGGGCTCCTATGGAGCCGTGTTCAGAACCTGCCGAATGGTATCGAGGATGTCCCGAGGTTTGTCGAGCAGATGGGATTTTTCGATAAAAGCGGAAGCGCCCGCCTGACATAGCCTTTGCTCGTTCTTCTGGTAAAGGCTGGTCAGTACAATCACTGGAATGGACTTAGTAGCTGCGTCCTTTCGCAGAGCCTCGAGCACCTGTTCTCCTCCCAGCTTTGGCATCATCAGGTCAAGAATCACCAAATCGGGACGGTGCTGCCGAACCAGATGTAATGCTTCTTCGCCGTCCTCCGCCGCTATAACAGTATATCCAGCACGCGTGAGAATGGACGCATTTGCAACCCTAAGCAACATGCTATCTTCGACCACAAGTATGGTTGGCATAGTCATCTTCTAGCTAGCACCGCTCCGTGCTCCGTGGAAATCGCCGCTCAAATCTCATTGACCCGCCCTTTTTAGGCTGCAGGTACCCCGCCAGCCTCCCCGAACCTTTCTGGAGCGTGCAACGATGCGGGGCTTATCTGCCACCTTGTATCTGACAAGACTATTCGATTCCGTCCGCTGTTCTTGGCTTCATACAGGGCGGCATCCGCGGCGACGACAAGGTCGGTCTCGGTGGTCGCTCCGCAAATCGCAACGGTCGCGCCGATGCTAACCGTGACAGGAATTTCTGAGTTGTAAACCGTAACCGGCGCACTGGCAATCGCCGATCGGACCCGCTCGGCGCATCCCAGAATCTGATCTCCGCTGCAGCCGGGCAACACAATCAGGAACTCCTCTCCGCCGTAGCGCGCAACCATATCGTATGATCGGACAGCTTGGCTAATGCGTTGTGTAGCTTCCTTCAGTACTACGTCCCCAGCCGAGTGCCCATAGGTATCGTTCACCCGCTTGAAGTGATCCAAGTCAAGCATCAAGAGTCCGGTGGCGCTTTGTTCGCGAGCCGCACGCTCTAGTTCGCGATGTAACAAATCCAGTATTGTGCGCCGGTTCCAAATACCCGTGAGCGCATCGTGGGTAGCCTGGAAACGAAGGTCTTCGCGAGCTTGAATCAGATCATGTTGAAGCGCAAGAATACGTTCGCCCACCTTCAGTCGGGCCCGCAATTCGTCTCGATCGAGCGGTTTTTTCAGGTAGTCGTCGGCCCCCGCATCCAAGCCTCTCACCACGTCCTGTTTTGCGTCTCGGGCCGTGACCAACAGGATGTATTGGTAAGGGCTATGTTGTCTGTCGCGAATTCTGCGACACAACTCCATACCATCGATTTCCGGCATGACCCAGTCCAGAATGAGCAATTCGGGCGGGTGTTCTCGTTGCAGAATATTCCAGGCGATCGCGCCATTCTCAGCCACTGTGACTGTGTATCCCCAGTTCTCCAACCAACTCTGCAGTATCTTGCGCGACATGGCATCATCTTCGGCAATCAGTACTCTGCCGCAAGAACTCCTCGACTCAGTCTCGGCAATGTTCATTGAGCTGCTCCTATGCCATCCATCCCGCGCATCGAAGTCAGCACCCCAGAGATTCCGGTTTCGAACGCGGCGAACACTTCTGCAGTATGTTGCAGGTTGTGCTTTCTACCCATCTCTTCCAATTCATGCGCTTTCTTTGAGACTTCGGAGACTCCCAGGTATCCCAACTCTCCTTTTAGACTGTGGGCTGTCTTCTCTATATCCGCTGCGTTTCCCTCGGCTATTGCACGCCGCAATGTAGTCATCTGTTTGGGGCCGTCTTCCAGAAAAATCCCCACGATCTCATGGAGAAGCTTTTCGTCGCCGCCCAACCTTTCCAAAGTCTGTGCACTATCCCAGGAAATCGCGCTGTTGGGCGCGGCATCCTGCTCGTGGGTCTTAGAACTCTTGCTAACCTGTGTGGCATCCCGCCCGTAGAGAGCACCGGCAATAGCTTTCTCCAGCTCCCGGCCGTTTATTGGCTTCGAGATATACCCATCCATTCCCGCTTGGAGACAGCGTTCCCGGTCTCCCTTCATGGCGTGAGCGGTCATGGCAATGATCGGCACGTGCAATCGAGTCTGTCTTTCGCCCGCGCGAATCTTTTCGGTTACCGTCAGTCCGTCCATTTCAGGCATTTGCACATCCATGAGAATTGCGTCAAAGTCCAGCCGTGTAAGAATGTCCAGCGCCGCCTTGCCATTTCCCGTCACGGTCACTCTGTGTCCGAGTTTCTCGAGCATTCGCGTGGCGATCTTCTGATTGACGGCGTTGTCTTCCGCCAGCAGGATGTTCAATTCGCGGTGTTCGCATGGGTTGAGACGGGCTGCGCGTCCGGACGAATCTTCGGTCTGCGTGCCCTTGCCGAGCGCGGCCATAATCGCATCGAACAATTGCGATTGACGGATAGGCTTGGTCAGGTAGGCCGCTATTCCCAACTCCCGACAGCGAGCCATATCGCCGCGTCGTCCGGCCGAGCTCAACATCAGGATCGTCGCGCCTGCCAGTCCGGGGTTCTGCTTGATTTTCTGGGCGACGCTGAACCCGTCGAGATCTGGCATCTGGCAATCCATCAGCACCAGCTTGAACGGGGTCTGATCGGCCAGAGCTTGTGCCATGGCTGCTAGGGCGGCAACGCCACCGTCGACGCACACCGGTAGCATTCGCCAACGCGTCAACATCTCTTCCAGGATGCGCCTGTTCGTAGAGTTATCATCCACGACCAGAACCCGCAGCCCATCGATTGTGTGCGGTTGATTTTCTGAAGCCTCTATAGCCGACGAATGCGCTGCCTTGAAGCGGGCGGTGAAGTGAAATGTACTGCCTTGGCCAGCCTCGCTTTCAACCCAAATCCGGCCGTTCATAAGCGCGATTAGCCGCGTCGATATGGCGAGCCCAAGACCCGTTCCACCATACTTGCGAGTGACCGATCCATCCACTTGTTCAAACGGCGCGAAAATAAGCTCCTGTCGTTCGCGGGGAATGCCAATGCCCGTATCTTTGATAGAGAAATGCAGGACCACATCCTCGGCGTTGGATTCCTGCTGCTCGGCTTGAACGACGATCTCTCCCCGCTGCGTAAACTTGATCGCATTGCCAACCAGGTTCGTCACCACTTGGCGCAGCCGGCCAGGATCGCCGGCCAGCAACTCGGGCAGAGCGGCATCAATACGACATGCCAGTTCCAGACCTTTCTGCTCAGCCCGCATGCCCAAAGGGTCCAGCGCGTCGCCCAGACAGTCGCGCAGACAGAAATCAATAGTTTCGAATTCGAGTTTCCCGGACTCGATTTTGGAAAAATCAAGAATGTCGTCGATCACCCTCAACAGAGCTTCGGCGGAGGACTTCGCCAGCTTCAGGTATTCAGACTGCTCTGGGGTAAGATCCGTGTCGAGAGTAAGCTCCACCATTCCCATAACGCCGTTCATCGGCGTTCTAATTTCGTGGCTCATGTTTGCTAGAAATTCACTCTTTGCGCGGTTCGCGGCTTCCGCCGCTTTCATGGCGACGCGCAACTCCGCGGCCTCCTGCCTGCGCACGGTGATATCTTCGATGATCCCAATGTTGGCCTCTTCGCTTAGCTGGGAAGCGATGATATGTACCCAGACGATATCGCCATCTTTGCGGATGTAGCGCTTTTCCATTTCGTAGGACTGCCGCTTGTCACTTCCAAGTTGCGCGAAGAACTGCCGATTCGTTGCCCTGTCGTCCGGGTGCGTGTAGTCCGAGAACTTCGTGCCTTTCAGTTCTTCGGACGAGTACCCACAGATTCGTAGATACGCCGCGTTCGATTCGATCAAACGACCTTCCCGGTCGTTAATCACGATCCCTACCGGCGCATGCTCCAGGATAGCCTGCAGCCTCTCCGCCGTGGCTTGCAGTTGCACGGCCGCCTGCATACGCGCAGTAATATCCTCAACGATTCCAATATTGAAATCTTTGTTCAGGCTGGTACTGATAACGCGACACCAAAGGGTTTCGCCGTCTTTGCGGATGTAGCGTTTCTCTATTTCCACAGATTGCCGCTTACCGCTTGTCACCAGTTCAAACAACCGCAGGTTCTTCGCAATGTCGTCCGGGTGCGTGTAATCCGAAAACTTCATTCCTTTCAGCTCTTCGGACGAGTACCCGCACATTCGTTGATGCGCCGCGTTCGATTCAATCAAGCGACCTTCCCGGTTGGTAATCACAATTCCTACTGGCGCATGCTCCAGGATTGCGTGCAGTCTCTCGGTTGTGGCTTGCAGTTGCGCGTCCGCTTCCTTGCGCTCGGTAACGTCCTCGACGATCCCCATGGTGTGCTCGGCATCTACTTTGGAGCCTGCCACCCGCACCCAAATGGTTTTGCCATCCTTGCGGATGTAGCGCTTTTCGATTTCGTAGTACGGCGACTTCCCTTCCTTGAACGCCGTGATGACCTCTCGCATGCGCGCGCGATCCTCAGGATGAGTGAGGTCGTAGTAGGTCATGCCCTTCAACTCTTCCGCCGAATAACCGGTGATCCGCTGGAGCGCGGGGTTGATCTCCAGGAAACGTCCCTTGTGGTCCACCACGTCGATGCCTACGGGGGCGCGGTCCAGAATTGCTCTAAGCCTTTCTGTCGTAGCCTGGAGTTGCTGCTCCGCCTGCTTGCGCGCAGTAATATCCTCGATGATTCCAATGTTGGTTTCGTCGTTGATCCTGGAAGCGCTGACCCGTATCCAGATGATCTTGCCATCTTTGTGGATGTAGCGCTTTTCCATTTCGTAGGATTCCAGCTTGTTACTTCCGAGGTGCTCATACGATTGCAGAGTCTTCGCAAGATCGTCCGGGTGCGTATGGTCCGTGAACTTCTTGCCTGTCAGCTCTTCCGCCGAGTACCCGCATATTCGTTGGTACGCCGCGTTCGGTTCAATCAAGTAGCATTCTCGATCATTAGTCACGATTCCCACAGGAGCATGCTCCAGAATCGCTTTTAGTCTTTCGGCCGTGGCTTGAAGTTGCTTCTCCGCCCGTTTGCGCTCGGTGATGTCGATGAATGCGCCCACCGCCCCGCGGACTCTGCCTGTGTCGTCCAGCAGTGGCACGGCGTTGCCGAAGATCTCCCGCGAGCTGCCGTCGTCGAATACGATCGTGTACTCACAATCTCGGAGCTCGCGTCCGGCCGCGGCCAACTGCACCGGCAGCTCATCGGGGGAAAGCTCTCTTCCGTCTCTCAACAAGCGGTAGCTCGATGGCCTTTCACCCTCTGGTGCCGACTTTGAGATATTGGCCCCGGGCGGCAACCGAAGCATGTCATAGCCGGCGCGGTTGCTCGTCATCCGCTGGCATTCGGGGTCGTGGGCAATGAGCGTGACCGCCGGCACGGCATCCAGGATAGCTACCAGTTCTGCGGCTAGAGTGCGTGCCTCAGCTTCGCTTCGCTCCAACTCCGCGTTGAACCGCTTCAGATCCATGGATTCACGGCGGTCCGATTCGGCGCGCTCGCGCTCCGCCGCGCGTTGCTGGATGAGTTGCGATGCCTTGACCAATGATTCGCCGACTTCGTTTGTTTCCTTTAGATCGAGTGGCCCAATAGCCACCGATTCGCCGCGTCCTAAGGCGAGAGCTGGAGCAATCAGACCGTGGATTGATCCAGCGATGCGTCGTGCTATGAGCAGAGCCAGCGCGATGCCGGCGAACGACAGCAGAGCCGTGCCGGCAATGGTCCACCACAGCCAGCGCCAAATCTCCGCCATCATAGTTGCTTTGGGCACCCCGATCATTACCGTCCAGCCGGAGGTCGCCGATCGGCTGAAGCTGTTGAACGTCGGGGTTCCCTCGAAGTTGATAATCTCTGCCGTACCTTCCGCGGTGTCCCTCATCCGTTGTCCAAGAACGGGGCGGGCTTGCCGGCCGACAAATTGTTCCGCTAAACGAGTCCGGCCGACCATGACTTGATTGCTGTCGAAGATACTTCCCACCCATTCCGGCGGGAGGTGCTGCAGCAAAAGAACTCTGGCGATGCGATCGGCAGGGACGTTCATGGCTAAGTCATAGACGACTCGACCGTCGCGTAACACTGGGACATGCACACTGATCATGGGACGCCCAGTAAAGACGCCCTTGAAAGAGTTGCTGATGAGCGGCCTTCCTATCGCAAAGACTCGGCGAACGGCATCCGGAACGCTGTACTTAGGGAGGGGAGCGCCAAACGGGGCAATTGTATTGAGGAATTCCTGACCGGTCGCGTCCGCAAGGAGGATATAGGCACCAGGGTAATCTTCAGTAATCGCCTGTGCCCTACGGTAAAATGCGGGTAGGTCGCCCTCGGCGAGTTTTTTTGAAGTAGCTAGAACGCCTAAGCCCGCCTGCATGCTGGACAGCTCCCGGTCAACCACCATCGTGAGCGCCCGAGCGGTTTCCAGCATGCGCTGTTCGGTAAGCGCCCGCCTGTTCTGGTAGTCATAGTAGACGAGGAATCCGGCGGCGATCCATACCGGCAGCACACAAGCGACCACGAGGGTCGCAAGCCAGAACCGAATAGAACCCCTGCGGCGGTTTCCAAGGGACACCTGTACCTCCGCTGCAGTGCATGTTCCAGAGTCGCCGATGGGCGAACCGGCATCACGCTCGCTGGCTATTGGATTACTCGGTTCGATGGATTCCGGTCGCATCTGATTAGCTGTGCCTTCCCTGCCTTACGACGATCACGTTCTGCTCCATACACCAAGGTTTTCCATTAATCAGGAGCACGAGGAGCTCCATTTCGCGTCCCGGGCCAAATCTTGGACGTAACCCCTTGGTATAGAACGAACTGCCTTGAAATGCCCCTCCAATCAGAGCGCGCTTTCCGTGCCCCGTTCTGGATCGTGGACCAAAGTCTGGAATTTGCAATTAGGCGATTGGACTCCTGCTGGCATCGCCCGCGTCCAAAGTGGGGAAGGCAGCAGTGCTGATGCCAGCGAGGTCTTTGACGGAAGATCCCTGATCGGCACGTTGGCTGACGGCGACCATGCTTGATTCGGTGGGCGCATCGCTCGGCACAATGCAGGCTTTGCTCGGACACTCTCCGGCAGACGATTCCGCCCGAATCGAGCCAGCGATGACCCGTCTGGCCGAGGAACCTGGCACGGTCAATTGCGGATTTCGGGGGCGCGTGCAAGAAATTTCTTGACACTTCCAGCTAATTTGCTTAAACACGTTCGTACAACAGGTAAAACCGAGTTCACAATAGTGAACACGCCAACCAGGATTAACAAATCGTCTGCGCGCGCAATGGATATCCTGAACCATATTGCCGCCAAGCGCGATCCGGTCACCATTACCGAAATCAGTCATGCCCTCGGCATTCCCAAGAGCAGCGCGTTCGAACTCTTGTACACGCTGATCGAAAAGGGATATCTGGAATTTGCAGATCGCAACCTGAAAACTTTTAAACTCGGCATCAAGGTTTTTCAAGTTGGACTGGCCTTTCTGGCGCGCACGGACGTGCATCGCGAAGCCCGGCCGCTACTTGAGGCGCTGATGGCAAGCTGTAAGGAGACGGCATTTCTAGCCGTCGAAAGCGATGACCAACTCGTCTATCTCGACAAAGTGGAGGGAACATCCTCGGTCAGGACCTCTGCCACCCTGGGTTCGCGCAACCCAATGCATTGCACCGGGCTCGGCAAAGCCCTGCTCGCAGCCTACAGCGACAGCAAGATAGAAGAGATCGTGCGCGCGGCGGGAATGCCCTCCAGGACGGAGTACACGATTACCAAACTGTCGGCCTTGCAGCGGGATTTAGAGACGACGCGGCAAAGAGGTTATGCAATTGACGATCGGGAGAGCGAGCGTGAGGTGTTCTGCGTGGCGGCTTCAATCTCGGACATGAGTGGAAGGCCGGTCGCCGCCATCAGTATCGCGAGCCTGGCGTCGAAGATGCTCGGTAATCCGCGCCGGGTGGCTAAATTTGGCAATCTCATCGCGGAAACTGCCCTCAGTATTTCCCGGCGAATCGGATTCACCGGCAGGCGCCTGTACCCGCAGCGTGCTTTGGATGTGGCGCGAGTCGCGTCAGGCGTGCCTTGATGTCTGGTTGGAGTCGAAGGCGACATCTTAGTCAATGAATGAACATGTAGGGAGGGGAAAGTCCAATGGCCATTAAGAATGATGACATGTCCTCGCCACAGTTGCTGGACGACAGTGTCCAGGACCAGGTTGAAAGTAGCGATATCGCGAAAGTGGCCTTGGCCAGCGCTATCGGTACGATGATAGAGTTCTATGACTTCTTCATTTACTCCGTCGCAACGGCTCTCGTCTTCAACAAGATCTTCTTTCCAAACTATGATCCACTAGTTGGAACTATCGTCGGCTATACAACTTTGTTTATCGGCTATGGCGCGCGGCCGCTAGGCGGCATTATATTCGGCCATATCGGGGACCGGGTCGGCCGCAAGGCTGCACTCATGACGACCATTCTCCTCATGGGAGCCGGCACCGTTCTGATCGGTGTGATGCCTTCCTATAAGCAGATTGGTGTGCTTGCCCCCATCGGTTTGATCATACTGCGTATACTGCAGGGCATCGGCATCGGCGGAGAGTACGGCGGCGGCATATCGCTGACTGCGGAACACGCACCGGCGAACCGGCGCGGTTTTTACACTGCGCTGGTGAATATCGGAGTGCCCGCCGGCTTCCTTATTCCTATCGTACTGTTTTTCGGTCTGACGGCAGCGACCAGTGAGGCTGCCTTTATGTCCTGGGGATGGCGCGTGCCGTTCCTGTTCAGCATCGTCCTTGTCGGCCTAGGTTTCTTCATACGCGCGCGCATTAAGGAAACGCCCGTATTCCGCCGCGTGCTGACCGCAGGAAATCGCGCCGCACTCCCCGTGGTCGAAGCCGTTCGCCTTCATAGTAGCGACATTCTGCTTGGCATTGGCGCCAAGATCGCCGAGAGCGGACTGTTCAACGTCTATGCCGTGTTTGCGATCACGTACTGTGTCACCAAGCTCGGCCTACCCAGGCAATTGGTCCTTAATGGCGTCCTCATCGGCTGTGCCTTGGAATGCCTGGCCCTACCCTTCTTCGGTGCGCTTTCCGACCGGATCGGCCGGCGCCGAGTTTATATCGGGGGCATGGTGTTCCAGGCTCTTCTTGCCTATCCGTTCTTTCTGATGCTTGACAGCAGGCAGGCCGGCCTTATCTGGCTGGCAATCTCGTTCGGTCTGGCGCTCGGCCACGGTTCGGTGTATGCGGCTCAGGCGGCATTCTTCTCCGAATTGTTTACCACCCGCGTCCGCTACAGTGGACTGTCCTTGGTCCACCAGTTCGGCGCGCTTCTCGGTGGTGGCGCATCTCCACTCATCTGCACCCTGCTTCTCACGAAATACGGCTCCTGGCCAATGGTGGCCGGCTATATGGTTGCGGCGAGTGCCTTGTCGGCGTTCTGTACGTTGGGTCTCAGGTCGCGGGAGATCGTCTGAGCGCACGAACATGGCCTAAGCCGAGTTGCGATCTTTAGATCCACCACTTACCGTGGAACTAAAGCAGCTGATTCGGATCCACCGGCAGGCGCCTGTGCCCGCAGCTTTGGAGGTGGCTCGAGTCGCATCGGGCGTGCGTTGAGGCATGGTTGGAAGAATGGAAAGAGGAGCGCGTGTTCAAACAGAGAACTGCCTTCGATCGGTTGAGACGGCAGCTTACCTGCAGTAGCGGCTCTCTACAGCGGAGGAATAAGGGCAGTAGAAATAACGTTCAACACCGCGAGCGCCTGCGACATAATTCGGCAGATCGCACGGGAATACCGGGGCAAACTGCATGTCGGCGCCGGCACAGTTCTCAACAAGAAATCCGCGCTGCAGGCCATCGAGAGTGGCGCCGAATTCGTACTAGCGCCCAACACGGACGCCGAAGTGATTGCTACCGTCAAGAAGCATGGAATAGCGATGATTCCGGGAGCGTTTACTCCTACAGAAATTCTGCGCTGTCATGATTCCGGCGCTGACATGATCAAAGTGTTTCCAGTTTCATCCGCCGGGCCGCAATACATCAAGGACCTGAGGGGCCCATTCGGCTATCTCCGGTTGCTGCCAGTGGGTGGGGTGGATTTGACGAACGCCGGCGCTTTTATCAAGGCTGGCGCTGATGCCATAGGGGTCGGCAGCAGTTTGGTTCGTCGAGGCCTTACGTCGAGCAAGGATTTCCATGGGATTGAGGCCCTCGCCGGTGAGTTTCTCCAGGCTGTCAGAGAGGCAAAGGGCTCGGTCTCAACCACCAATGCGTGATCAATAACTAAATTTTATAGCAAGGGAGATACTGCAATGAAAAAGATAATTAACGCTCATGCAAACTCAGACCAGAACCTCATTGCGAAGTTCCGCGAGATGGAAGGTGTGCTGAGCCTGTCCTGTGTCGTGGCCGATGCGCAAGACCGGGATAACGTGATGAAAAGCTACATGAAGCCTCGCACGGTTGACAAGAAAATTATCGGTCCAGCTTTTACCGTGAAGCTTACAGCCGGCGACCTGATTGACTACTTGGACGTTTTCAGGCAGATCAGGGCAGGAGACGTGCTTCTAGTCGATGCTTTTGGGGAGACGGAAACCTCCGTGTTGGGCGGTCTCATGTGCGGCCTCTGTCGTGCAGCCGGGGTGGTGGGCGCTGTCGTCGACGGCTCTGTTCGCGATACAGACGAAGCAAGGATGCTTGGGTTTCCTGTGTATTCGAAAGCAGTCGGACCGCGGTCGACTCACTCTCCTGGATCGCAGAGAATGGAGCCCTACGAGTTCAATACTCCCATCGTCTGCGCCGGGGTCGCGGTTAATCCCGGAGATCTCATCGTTGCCGACGAAATCGGGATAACGGTTGTTCCGCAACGGGATTTGGCTAGGGTTTATGAAAAAGCGAAGCAGCAGGCCGCGGTGGAAGAGGCAGCCCGCAAGGAAATACTGAAGGGCAAGACGATCGAGGAGCTTCTCGCTCAATTCGGACGTCTCTGAAAGCTCGTGTGGAATATTTGCGACAGCCTGCGCGCTATCGCGCGGCGCGCTCGGCGGCGAGCGCGGTCACGGCTTCCGCGACTGCATCGCCCATCGCGCTGGTGCTTGCGCTTCCGCCAAGATCGGGCGTTAGCGCGCGGCGCTCCGCGATGACTCGCTCCATCGCCGCCTCAATCAGCGCCGCGGCCTCGATCGCAGCCGGGTTCTGCTTCCGCTGCCCGAGCCAGGCGAGCAGCATCTGGGCGGACATAATCATCGCATAAGGATTGGCGATGCCGCGCCCAGCAATGTCAGGCGCCGAGCCGTGCGTCGCCTGCGCCATAGCATGCCGCGGCCCGGCGCTGAGTCCGGGTGCGAGACCGAGCCCGCCCACCAGTCCGGCTGCCTCGTCGCTCAGGATGTCGCCGAACATGTTGGTAGTGACCACCACGTCATACCGCTGCGGCGTCATCACCAAGCGCATCGCAAAGGTGTCGACAATCACCTCGTCATACGTTATGTCAGAGTATTCGGCCGCGAGTTTGCGGCACTCCTCGGCGAACATGCCGCAGCCGAGCTTGAATACGGTGTTCTTGTGCACCGCCGTCAGGTGCTTCCGGCGCGTGCGTGCGAGTTCGAATGCGGCGCGCGCCACCTTCGATGAACCGGCGCGGGTAATCACCCGCACCGAGATCGTCATGTCCTCGCTCGGGCGGAACTCGCCGCTGCCGGCGACCACGTTGCGGTCCGGCTGAAACCCTTCGTTATTCTCGCGAACGATGACCAGATCGATCCCCTGGTGGAGAGAAGACAGCGAGGGGTACGACTTCACTGGCCGTATATTGGCGAAAAGATCAAAATGCTTGCGCAGGATGGGATGAGGATTGATCGCCTCGGGCCGCTTCGGATAGGCTTGGTGGCCAATCGGCCCGAGAATCCAGCCGTCGAGCTTCTCCAGCTGGTCAAGGGTTCCCGCCGGAAGCGTCGTACCTATCGTATCCAGGGCCTGCCGGCCGATCGGCATGTTCACCCACTCGATCGCGACCCCAGTGGCGGCGATCGCCGCACGCAGCACTTTCACCGCCTCAGGCACGACCTCGTGGCCGATATCGTCGCCGTTCAGCACACCGATCTTCATACCGAAACTCTCCACTCAAATGCTGCAGGAAATTTAAGGTGACAGTATTTCCAGGCTCTGGCCGTTGGTGCGCGGACCGAAGCAACCGACAGCGATGACGAGCGCGAGCATAGCGGCCGCAATCATGGCAAACACTCCGTGCGTGCCGAAATTGGCCAGCAGACTCGCCACCCAATAACCGACGCAGATCGAACTGATCCGGCTCCAGGAGAAAGTGAAGCCGACTGCGCGGGCACGGATGCGCGTCGGGAACAGCTCCGCCGCGTAGGGGTGGAAAATCGCGATCAGCCAGTTGTTGCCGAGGGCGATCAGCCCACCACTGATCATCACCACGGGCACGCTATGTGCGTTGGCGAACACCGTGCCACTCGCCCCGATCAACAGCGCGGAACCGACCAGCTGCCATTTTCGCTCGATCCGTTCGGAGAAGTAGCTGCCGCAGGCTCCTCCTACCGGCGCGAGCAACACGATCATCGCCGAGTAGTAGAGCGAATGAATGATAGCGAAGCCCTGTTTGACCAGCAGGACTGGCACGAAGGCGGTGAAGCCGAACACGGCGATCGTCTGGCAGAACTGGAAGACCGAGATCACGATCGTGCGCGGCAGGTAGAAGGGCGAGAACATCTCGGTCCAGCGCCCGGGTGCGGCTATCGCGTCAGGCACGTCGAGGCTTGGCGGCGGCAGCGGCTTGCCGCCGTGCTCGGCGATCACACGGGCTTCGATGTTCGAGACTACTGCATCGGCCTCAGCGAAGCGGCCGTGGGTCTCGAGCCAGCGCGGCGATTCCGGCAGGCCGCGCTGGATCAGCAGCACGATGAGGCCACTGGAGGCTCCGAGCGCGACCACGATTCGCCAACCGTCGATGCCGAACGGCGCGCGCGGCACCAGCGCGGCTGCAAGGAAGGCCGAGATCGGGATCGCCGTGAGGATAAAGACATAGGCAGCGGTCATGTAGCGGCCGCGCGTCGCGCGCGGCGTCAGCTCGGTGATGTAACTGTCATTGTTGATCAGTTGCATGCCGACGGCGAGCCCGGCGATGAAGCGGGCGAGATCGATCGCCGCCGCGTTGCTCAGGAAGGCAATTGAGAGCTGAGCGATCGAGTAGACAATCATTGACTTTACAAAGATCGCCCGCCGGCCAAGCCGGTCGGAGACGAAGCTGAACCCAATGGCGCTTACGAACATGCCGAAGAAGAAGGACGCGAGGAAGCTCGCAAAAAGATGCGGATCTAAAATACTACCGGGACGCATCGTGTATATATTTGCCTTGACCAAGCCGAGCGAGATGAATCCAGGCATGTACAGCTCGTAGAACTCAAACCAGCCGCCCGAGGCGATACGCGCGACGAGCCCGACCAGGTGGCGCGAGGGCGGCAGCCGGTCGATCCGCGCTAGGATCGTGTGCCGGGGGATCTTGGTGGACGCGATCTGCTGTTCTTCCATAGTTTGGTCTCGCTTTCTAGTTGTCCATCTCTGATCAGGAGCGGCGCCGGCTTCTACGTGCGCGCCGCCTCCGCAACTGCCGCCACATCATCGAGCGCGCCAACTCGCCAGCAGAGATCAAGCAGCCGTCTCGTGCGGGCCGCGCCGAGGCTTGCTTCGGCAAGGCCAGCGAATTTTGCCTCCAGATCCGCGTCGGTCATCGGCCGCGCGAGGCTGCCGATCGCATGCTCGATCCGCTTCTCCACCAAGCGCCCGTCGGCCAAGGTGAGCGTGACCGTCGCGGCATCCGGCGTCAGCGCGGGGTCGATGGTCGCACGCACGCGCTGGCGGAGGTCGATCACCGCCGGGTCGCGCACCGCGCGATCGCTGAACTGCTGCTCGCCGCCGGCGCCCTCGATCAGCGCGACAGAGGCTGCGTGGAATACGCTGAACTTGCCCTCGAGCCCCGTTTGCGGCTGGGTCTTACCGGTCAGCTCGAGCACCAGCGGATGTACCCGGAGCGCAACCGAACGGATCGAAGCGGCCTCGATGCCCTCCCCATCACGGAGCTGCACGCAGGCATCGATCACCGGATGAATCACGATGCCACAGGCGAATGGCTTGTAACTGTTGGCCAGAATCTCGTAGCGCGCGCCAAGAGCTTCGGTGATCTGGGCGGTATCGTGACGTGTGCTCAACACATTGAGCCACCCGCTCTTCGCCTCCAGCGCCCGGCTCGAACTAGTGAATCCACGCGCGGCAAGCAGAGAAGCCGTCATGCCGTTCTGCGCGGCGCGACCGGGATGGAAGCTCTTCGTCATACTGCCGAACATCTCACGTAGCCCGACCGGTTGACTCGCCGCGATCCCGAAGGCCCAGGCCATGCGCTCAGCATCGAGGTTGAGCAACTTGCCGACCGCGGCCGCGGCACCGAACACGCCGGTCGTGCCGGTGATGTGCCAGCCGACATCGTAGTGCTCCGGGAACACCGCATTGCCGATCCGGCATTCGACTTCGACGCCGAGCACGAGCGCATTGACGAAGTCGGACCCGCG
>Ga0181535_10004017_pt1 | contig 16647 bp, 9 predicted proteins | sample PEATcosm2014_Bin_44_FD_119774 | JGI IMG/M metagenome (GOLD analysis project Ga0181535, IMG submission 119774) | Peatland microbial communities from MTU Mesocosm Facility, Houghton, MI, USA - PEATcosm2014_Bin17_30_metaG | ecosystem: Environmental > Terrestrial > Soil > Wetlands > Peat | place... | reverse complement strand
TGCGGGCCGGCAAGAGCGACAACGGCTGGACGTTCGATTTTTCCCTCGACGCCTCCGTTCCCGGATTTGCCATCTCGGACCACTATCGTTCCCGAGCCAACGCCGACTTTTGCTCACTGCAGTTGGAAAAGGAAACCACGCACGGCCAGCGCCACACGCACGAGAAGACTGTCTTCGACTATAAGGAGGGCAGCGCCACACGCACGACCTTGGTGGAGGGCGGCGGCCATACCGATGTGGAGATCAATAACTGCGCGCACGATGGCCTGGACTACGTCTTCTATGCGCGCCGCGAGCTGGGGCAGGGCCATGGCGTTCCTCAGCAAGAGGATGTGTTGTTCGGCGCCTCTTACTCGGTGCGTATGGAATTCGCCGGCGTGCAGGATGTGACCGTGTCAGGCAAGCGCCGGCAGGCCGATCACGTCATACTCTACCTGAAGGGGCCCGCCTCCGACTCCAAGCTCGAGATCTTTTTCGAACGCGACCCGGCCCGCACCCCCTTAATCATCAAGGCGCCGCTCCCGGTCGGCACGTTGTCGATGGAGCTTGTGCGCTGAATGCGCGTGGCGTTCTTCTCCCCGCTGCCGCCCTGCCGCAGCGGCATCGCCGACTATTCCGAAACCCTGGTCGAACATCTGAAGCCCCTGGTGGATCTGGAGGTCTTCGCGGATGCGGACCGGCCCTTCGATCCGTCCCGCTTCGATATCGCGCTGTATCACCTGGGGAACAACCCGCACCACTGTTTCGTTTACGAAGCCGCACTGCGGCATCCCGGCGTAGTGGTGATGCATGAATCCAACCTGCATCACCTGATTGCGGACCTCACCATCCGGCGCAACGATTGGGACGCTTACCTGCGCGCGTGCGAATACGAGGGCGGCCCGGATGCGCTGGCCTATGCGCGCCGCGTCCGCGCGCTCGAGGTGGGACCGGATTACGATGGCGTGCGCATGCTTCGCCGCGTGCTCGAATCGGCCCGCGCCGTGGTCGTGCACAGCCAGTTCATGGTGGACGAAATGCATGCGGCGGGTTTTGACGGACCCATCGCGCGGATTCCGCATGGCGCCTGGATTCCAGAAGCCGATCGCAACGCGTGGCGCTATCGTTTGGGGCTGGACGAAACCACGCCGCTCATCGGCGTCTTCGGCTTTCTGAAGCCCTACAAACGCATCGCCGAATCGTTGCGCGCATTTCGGCGGCTGCTTCGCGTGGTGCCCGCCGCCAAGATGATTCTGGTGGGCGAGCCGCACCCGGAGTTTCCGCTGCAGTCGCTGATTCACACCTTGGGGCTCTCGGCGGCTGTGCGCGTGATGGGATTCACCCCCATCCAAGACTTCACCGGCTACATGGCGGCCTGCGATATCGTGCTGAATCTGCGCTATCCGACCGTGGGCGAAAGTTCCGGCAGCCTTCTTCGCGCGTTCGGATTAGGCAAGGCGGTACTGGTTTCCGGGGTCGGCGCATTTCAGGAACTCCCTGATGACGTATGCCTGAAAGTGCCGGTGGGCGCGGGCGAAGAAGACCTCATCTTCGAATACCTCAACCTGCTGGCTTCGCGCCCGGACGTAGCCCGTGCGTTGGGCGAGCGCGCCGCGCGTTACGTGAAAGAAGAATGCAACTGGGATCGGGTGGCGGGCCTGTATGCGTCGTTCTTGAGGTCGGTGGTGGAAGGGAAGGAGTGGAAGACAGAAGTCAGAAGACAGAAGTCAGAAGACAGAAGACAGAAGACAGAAGTCAGAAGTCAGAAGACGGAACCCATCGCTCCCGCGTACGTCGCGAGTTGGGCAGCCAATACGGAAGCCCTCGGGTATGTGGACACGCATCTGACGCGGCTGGTCAAGACGCTGGAGATCACGCCTCCGGGCAGCGCCGAAGATCGCATTTTGGAAATGGGTGCGTACCTTCAGATCACGCCGGCGCTGCGCTCCAAGCTCGGCTACGGTTGCGTGCGCGGATGCTATTATGGGCCCGCGGGCAAGATCGACCGGCGTAGCGCCACATCGACCGAAGGCGAATCGTTCGACTGCGAGATCGACCTGTTTAACGCCGAGAAAGATCCGTTTCCGTACCCGGACGGGCACTTCGCGACCGTGCTCTGCTGTGAGTTGATCGAGCACCTGACTGAGGATCCGATGCACTTGATGAGCGAGATCAATCGCATCGTGAAGCCCGGCGGACACCTGGTGCTGACTACGCCGAACATCGGGAGCCTGCGCGGCATCGCAGCCATTCTGGAAGGCTATCATCCAGGTGTCTTTACGGCCTACATCCGGCCGCGCGCCGATGGCGAAGTGGAAGCGCGCCACAACCGCGAGTACGCTCCGAAGGAAATTGAGCGGCTTTTGCTAAACTCCGGTTTCACGGTCACGCGGCTGGAGACCGGACCGTTCCGCCAAACTCCGCGCCCCGAAGAAGGCTGGGTGCTGAATCTGCTCGAACGCTTCGACCTGCCCAAGGACCTGCGCGGCGACGATATCTACGCGGTGGGCCGCAAGACCGGCGCGGTCCGCGAGCGCTATCCGGACTGGTTGTACGCATGAACGCCGTACGCACGAGCGCAGCTTACGACGACACCGACGTTCGGCTCTCCGGTGAGTTGCAAGTGGAAGCGCGCTTCAACCTGCGGAACACATCCGGCGATCCATGGCGGCCGGGAGAAGGATTCGCCGCCGGCTTCCATATCTACGATTCCGAGACCGGAACATTGGTCGTGGATGGCGAACGCCAGCCTCTGCCAGGGGATGTCGCGCCAGGCGGTTCCGTGCCGGTGGAACTGCGCTTCGCGCTGCCGCCCGAACCCGGCCGCTACGACGTTTTCATATCGCCCATGCGCGAGGACGTCTGCTGGTTCTACACTCTGGGCTGGCCGTTTTTGCGCGTGGAGGCGATTGTCGAAGACGGGCATGCGCGGCTGGAGCGAGTGCGCGTCGTGACGCTTGGCACCATTCGCCGCGAAAACCTGGTGCGCGCCGTGGGCCGCGCTTTCACCCTGCCGATCTCGACCATAGCGCGCAACCGCAGCCTGATCCGCACCATGGTACGCCGCGATATTCTGGGCCGCTACCGCGGCTCCTTCGGCGGCGTGTTCTGGACCATTCTGAACCCGCTGCTGCTGATGCTGACCTACTTCTTCGTCTTCGGCGTGGTGCTGCGGACGCGCTTTGGCCCCGACCCCAGCCGGGCCGGCTTCGCGCTCTATTTCCTTGGCGGAATGTTGCCATGGCTGGCCTTCAGCGAGGCGGCCGGACGCGCCCCCACGGTCATGATGGAGCACCGTAACTTCGTCAAGAAGTTGGTCTTCGCAGTGGAGACGCTGCCTATCAATCTGGTGGTATCGGGCCTGGTCACCGAGACCTTCGCCCTGCTGCTCTTCACCATCGGCGTGTTCCTGGCGCACGGGAAAGTGCCTGCTTCGGTCGTTTGGCTACCGGCGTTGCTCGTGCCGCAGGTGCTCTTCACCGCGGGCGTCTGCTGGTTCCTGGGAGCGCTGGGCGTATTCGTGCGCGACCTGGGACAGGTCATCGGATTCCTACTGACGCTCTGGTTTTTCCTGACCCCCATCTGTTATCCGGAAGCTTCGTTGCCGGCGGCCGCGCTGCCGCTGCTGGCGAAGAACCCCATGTTCGTGCTGGTGCGCGGCTATCGCGCCATCTTTCTGGAAGGCCAGGCGCCTGTGTGGGGCTCGTTGTGGAAGTTGTGGATCGCCGCGGCGGCCGTCTTCATCCTGGGACACGCATGGTTCTACAAGCTGCGCCGGTCATTCGCCGATATCATCTGAACCTCCCATGCTGGCCAAGCTGACCGCCGCCCTCATCGCATATGGACCCCTCGGCATCCTGGTGTTGGCATTCATCGATTCGGCCGGCATTCCGGTGGCTTCGGGCATGGACGCGCTGGTGATCCTGGTGGCCGCCAAAGCGCCATCGCGCGCGCTGCTCGCGGCATCCATGGGGGTGCTCGGATCGCTGATCGGAAACGTCGTGCTTTTCGTGGCCGCACGGACCGGCGCGCGCCGCTTCGTGAAGGATGCGCAGCCGGGGGACAAGCAGCGCTTCCGCAAGTGGTTCGAGCGCTATGGCTTGCTGACCATCTTCATCCCGTGCATGCTGCCCATTCCGCTTCCGTTGAAGGTGTTCGTCATCTCGGCTGCGGCGATCGGCACGCCGCTGCGCACATTTGTGCTGGTGATCCTGCTCGGCCGGGCGATCCGCTATGGCGGCGAAGCGTACCTGGGGGTGGTGCTCGGCGAGGGATCGGGGGCATACCTGCGCGCGCACACCTGGCATCTGGTGGCCGGTGCGGTGGCGCTGTTCGCGGCGCTGTATGCGCTGCTGATGCTGACCGAGAGAAGGCGGAAGCGCGCGATATAATCGGACCGGTGGGGCAGACGATCGGTTTATGTCGTCTGCCGTCCTTCCAGGAACGCGGCAGGCCACGAAAGGCGATGGTCTGCCCCACAATCACTCCTCGCGCAACGCGGCCATCGGATCGAGACGCGCCGCGCGATGCGCCGGCAGATAAGCCGCGATCCCGGTCGCGATTCCCAATACCACAGCCGCGATGGCCAGCGGCGGCGCATCGTACGGCTTCACGCCATAAAGCAGGCTAGCGACTAACCGTCCGACGGCCAGCGACGCGCCGAGGCCCAGCACCGTGCCGATGGCCAGCATCGCGGCCACTTCCCGCAGTACCAGCCAGATAACCGATCCCGGCTGCGCGCCGAGCGCCATGCGGATGCCGATCTCGGCCTGCCGCCGCGCGACCCCGTAGGCGGTCACGCCGTACAGCCCGATCATGGCCAACAGCAGGGCCAGCCCGCCGAAGAACGCCGACAGCAGCGCCACCATACGAGGCTGCAGCAGCGAGTCGTTCACCTGCGTTTCGAAGTTGCGAAACTCGAGCGAAATGCCGCGATTCACTTCGCCAATTGCCGCGCGCACGGCTGGAATAACCGTTTCGGCCGGCCGTTCGGTACGGACTTCGAAGTTGACCCCGGGCCGCGGATCGGTATCCTGCGCGCAGGCAAGGTAGACGGTCAGGGTCAGTCCTTCGTCAACGGCTGCATACTTGGCATCCTTGACCACGCCGACCACCTGGTAGAGACCCTGCTTGCCGGGTCCCTCCGCGCGGATAGTCTTGCCGATGGGATTCGCGTGCCCGAAGAACCGCCGCGCCACCGACTCGGTGATCAGCATCACTTTCGGCGCGCCGAGGTCGTCGTGGTCGGAGAAATCGCGGCCCAAGAGCACGGGCTGATGCATGGTCGCGAAGTATCCCGGCGAGACACGATTGAAGTACACGAGCGTGTCGTCTTTCCCTTTTGGCGCGTAGCCCTCGGGGGAGACTTCGCTGTCCCACTGTCCTCTGCCGATGGGCGTCATCGCGGAACTGGAAGCCGAGGACACGCCGGGGATGGCGCGCAGGCGTTCCACGATTTCCCGATACACACGGGGGCGCTGGTCCTTGGGCACGTAGGTCTGCAGCATGTCGGCGCCGACCAGAAGAACGTTGTGACGGTTGAAGCCCAAGTCGGTATTTAGCAGATTGCGAAGCGTGCCGAGGAACAGGCCTGCGCCCACCAGCAGCACCAGCGACAGCGCGACCTGGCCCGTGATCAGCGCACGGCCCAGATTGAAGCGGCTTTCGGTCATGCCGCGGGCATGCTCTTTCAGGGCGTTGTTCGGCCCGACGCTGGTGGCGCGCAAGGCCGGGGCGAGTCCGAACAGAAGCCCCGTCAGAACGGCTACGCCCATGGTGAAGGCGAGCACGCGCAGATCCGGCGCGGTATCGAGTTCAAGTTCATTCCCGGCGGTCGAAAGGAAGCGGACCAACAGGCGGCTTCCCCAAACGGCGAAGAGCAGGCCTCCCGCCGCACCCAATACAGAGAGCAGCAGGCTCTCCGACATGAGTTGGCGGATGACGCGGCGGCGCGCCGCGCCGATGGCCATGCGGATGGAGATTTCCCGTTGGCGGGCGGCCGCGCGCGCCAGCAACAGGTTGGCGATGGTGGCGCAGGCGATGAGCAGCACCAGGCTTACCACCGCCATCAGGGTGAAGAGGGCCGTGCGGTACTGGCTGCCAGTATCCGAGAACCCCGTGGCGGCGGGACGCAGGGCGAGCGATCGCTGCAGGTATTCCTCCTGGCCGTAGGCGTCCGAATTCGCGGAAAGCGTGGCGCGATAGACCTGCGGCGCCAGCGCCTTCATTTTGGCTTCCGCCTGCTGCGGAGTCTCGCCGGGAAGCAGCCTGCCCAGAATGCGCAGCCACCACCAGTCTCGGTCGACCAATGCGCTGTGATCGGTGTGCAGGATCGGCTCGCATCCGATGGGGACGGCGACGTCGTAGGATGTGTCCACATCCAGGCCCGTGAACCACGGGGGCGTCACGCCGATGATGGTGAACAGGTGCCGATTCAGCCGGATGGTCTTGCCGACGATATCGGGATCGCTCGCGAAATGGCGTTTCCAGAAGCCGTGACTGATCACGGCGACCGGTCCGGCATGCCCGCCGCCGTGGAGATCGTCGGCGGCGGTGAAGACGCGTCCGCGCATGGCGGGCACACCCAGGACACGGAAGAAATCGCCGCTGGCCCACAGGCCCTCCGCGAAATGGCTCTCGCCGCCGGCGGCCAGGTCGAAGCGATCCTCGCTGAAGGCCAGGGTTCCGGAGAAGGCCTGTTGGTGGTCGCGCGCTTGCTCCCAGATGGGATTGGTGAAAAAAACCCGTAACGGATGGGCCGGGTCAGAACGGGGAGAGCCCAACTCGACGAGACCGTGCGGATCTTCCACCGGCAGCGAACGCAGCATCACGGCATTCAAGATGCTGAAAATGGCCGTGTTTGCGCCAATGCCCAGCGCCAGGGAGAGCACGGCTGTGGCGGCGAAACCGGGATTGGCGCGCAGCGTTCGCAGGGCGTAGCGCGTATCTTGCACGAGCGTTTCGAGGAACGGCCAGATCCACACGGCGCGGCTGGCTTCCTGGAGTTGGGTCGCGTTGCCGAAAGACCGACGAGGGGATTCACAGGCTGAAGCCTGTGCCACCGGGGATTCACCGGCTGAAGCCTGTGCCACCGGGGATTCACCGGCTGAAGCCTGTGCCACCGGGGATTCACCGGCTGAAGCCTGTGCCACCAGGGATTCACAGGCTGAAACCTGTGCCACCAGATCCCGATGCAGGCGCATTTCGTCGGCCAGATCCTGCTCGTACTGTTTCCGGTTAATGAGGTACCGCAATCGTCGCCACATCTCTGACATAGTTAGACTATGCCAAATACGATTCGGTTAGGTCAAGCGGCTAGTTTATGTCGTAGGTGTGGATGTCCTGGCCCTCCAGGTATTTGTCGAACCAGGCTACGATGTGCTGCAAGCGCTCGACGCGATGGACCGGCTTGCCGGAACGCGACAGCTCGTGGGTCTCGCCCGGGAAGCGTACCATCACCACCGGCTTCTTTAGGTACTTCAGCGCGCGGAACATTTGCTCGCCGCCCGCGCCCGGCGGAGTCCGGAAATCGGACTCGCCTTCGATCAGCATCAGCGGCGTGACGATCTTGTCCACGTACGTGATGGGCGACCGTTGCTTGAAATCCGCTTCCTGCTCCCAGGGAGCGCCGCGGAACCAGAACGGGGTGAACAGGGTGAAGTCGGCGGTGTACCAGAAGTCGCGCCAGTCGGCGATGGATCGCTGCGACACGGCGGCCTTGAAGCGGGTGGTGTGGCCGATGGTCCAGTTGGTTAAGACGCCGCCGCCGCTGCCGCCGGTGACGCCGAGCTTTTCGGGGTCCACCCAACCGCGCGCGACGAGTTCGTCGACGCCCGCCATCAGGTCTTTGAAGTCGTCCCCCGGATAAGCGTACTGGATCAGATTGCCGAACTCCTGGCCGTAGCTGGTGCTGCCGCGCGGATTGGGATAGAGCACGATGTAGCCCTTGGCGGCCATCCATTGGAATTCGTGGTCGAAGGTGTAGCCATATGCGGCGTGCGGGCCGCCGTGAATGTCCAGGATCAAAGGATACTTCTTGCCGGGCGTGAAATCGGGCGGACGCTGGACCCAGGCTTGGATGCGGCGGCCGTCGAAGCTTTTGTACCAGATCGTTTCCGGCTCGGTCAGGTTGAGATTGGCGAACAATTCGTCGTTGATGTGGGTGAGGCGATTGAGATGTCCGGGCACGCCGTAGTACAGGAACAGGTCGCCGAAATTGGTGGGTGAGGAAACGAGCACGGCGGCCTTCGATCCATCCGGCGTGGCGCTGTAAGAGAAGACGCTGTGATCGCCGCTGGTGACCGGTTCCACTTTGCCGGTCTCGGCGTCGATGCGCTTCAAGTTGGCGCGGCCCTCTTCGGCGGAATCGACGAAGATGCTGCGGCCGTCCGCGCTCCAATAGGGTTTCGATGAATCTGCGCCGCGCGGCGGAGCCTGATCGCCGCCCACACCGCCGCCAATATCGAAGTCATAAGTGGCGGTCAGATTTCGGGGCGCCGCGCCGGGTTCCGTGGAAACGATGAAGAGATCCGGTTGGCTGTAAGAGCGCTGCGGCAGGCCTTCGCCGCGGTTGAGGGAACCGACGAACGCGATGCGGCTGCCGTCCGGACTGAGCGAAATGGCGTGGATGGGGCCATCGATCCCGGCCACCTTTGTTATATCGTGGGCGATATCGCCGCCCGCCGCGTTGACAACGTAGATCTCGTCGTGCGGTGGCTCGTAATAAGGCTCGCGCACGCGGTCCGATGTGAAGTAGATTTTCGAGCCGTCACGCGACCAAGCGACGTCGGACTCGCTGAACTCGCCGGTGGTGATTTTGGTGGCCTTCTTCGCGCTGGCGAGCGTTGCGGGTACGGGCACGGTCCAGATGTGACTGGGGCGGTCCGGCTCATAGTATCCTTCGCCGTTCATGCGGTAGGCGGCCTTAACGATCACCCGGACATCGCTCTCGGGTTCGTCTTTCCCATCCTTCTTCTTGTCGAAGTCTTTGGGCAGCGTGGTGGAGAGGAAAGCGATCGCCTGGCCGCCGGGCGCCCATGCCAAGCCGCTCGCGCCTTTCGGAATATCGGTAAGGGCGCGCGCTTCGCCGCCATCCATCGAGAGCAGATAGATTTGCGCCGGCTGGGGCTTGTTGTCCTTGTCCTTTGGCTCGGGGGCGCGGAGGAAGGCGAGCGTGCGGCCATCCGGCGACCAGCGCGCGCTGGAGTCGCGCGGGCCGGAGGTGAGTTGGCGCGCTGCGCCGCCGCGGGCGGGGATGATCCACAGCGACGTTTCGTAGTTGTCGTGCTTGGCATTGACGATAACGAGCGTGTAGACGATCTTCGCGCCGTCCGGCGAGATCTGGGGCGAGGCGATCCAGCGGAAGGCGTACAGATCGGTCTCGGTGATGGAACGTTTGGCCGCGACTGCAGAAGCGGCTACGAAGACCAAGGCCAAGGCGGCCACGAGGCGGATTGGTGAGCGCATATGGAGCATTAAAGCACAGGATGAGAGGCGGCACATACGGCGGGCTACAGCGTCTAATCTTCTCATGGAAACCTTCTGGATGGACCTGAAGCATGCCTTCCGCTTGCTGCGGCAGAGTCCCGGTTTTACGGCGACCGCTATCGCCGCGCTGGCGCTGGGTATTGGCGCGAATACGGCTATCTTCTCGGTGGTCAATACAGTTCTGCTCAAGCCTCTGGCCTTCCCCCAACCGGACCGCATCGTCACCCTGATGACCAAAATGCCCCAGGGCGGTTTTCCGGGGGCCTCAGTGCCGAAGTACAACGCCTGGCGGCGGCAAACCCAGGTGCTGGAGGACGTCAGCGCCTACGATCCCGGCGGGCCGGGCCTCAATCTGGCCGGCGGCGACCGCCCGGAGCAGCTTAAGGGCATCCACGTTTCGTACGAATTCTTCCGTCTGTTCGGCGCGCAGGCCGCCATCGGGCGCACCTTCACGGCAGAGGAAGACCGCCCCCGCGGCGGCAACGTCATAGTGCTCTCGAACGGCCTCTGGCAGCGCCGTTTCGGCTCCGACCCCGGCATCGTGGGTAAGGCTTTGACACTTGGCGGCGAGTCCTACACCGTGGTCGGCGTGCTCGCCTCCGGCTTCACCTTCGATCCGCTACCGGACGTGTATCTCCCGTTCCAGGCCGATCCGGAGAGCACCAACCAGGGCCACTACTTTCAAGCGTCCGCGCGCCTGAAGCCAGGCGTTTCGCTAAGCTCCGCCAAAGCCGCGCTCAATCTGGCCGCTGAGGAATTCAAACGCCGGTACCCGGGCAGCATGGATCCCAAGATGAGCTTCTCGGCGGAGCCCATGCAGGAACTTCTGGTCCGCAACGTGAGGACCGCGCTCTTCGTTCTGCTGGGCGCGGTGGGCTGTGTGCTGTTGATCGCCTGCGCGAACGTGGCCAGCCTGCTGCTGGCGCGCGCCACCGGCCGCGCGCGCGAGATCGCCATCCGCTCTGCCATTGGCGCCGGCCGCGGCCGGATCGTCCGCCAACTGTTGACGGAAAGCGTGCTGCTCTCGATGGCCGGGGGCTTGCTGGGGCTGGCGATCGGCGCGCTGGGCGTGCGCGCGCTGTTGGCCGTGAACCCCGGCGACATTCCGCGCATCGGTCCGGCCGGCTCCGCGGTGGCGCTGGATTGGACCGTGATGGGATTCACCCTGCTGCTGTCGCTGGTCACCGGCATCCTGTTCGGGCTGGTTCCCGCGATGCAGGCTTCGCGAGCGGACCTCAACATTACCCTGAAGGAAACGGGCGCGCGGGGCGGTTCCGGCATGCGCCAGAACAAGATGCGTGGCGTGCTGGTGATGGTGGAGATGGCGCTGGCGATGGTCCTGCTGATCGGGGCCGGGCTACTCATAAAGACCTTTTCGGCGTTGCATAATGTTGCACCGGGCTTCGATGCGCACAACGTCCTGACCATGGATACGGCACTCACCGGGAGCCACTTCGACCGCACCGCTGCCATAGACCTGATGACGCGCCAGGCGCTCGACCGCATTCACGCCATCCCAGGCGTGGAAGCCGCAGCTGCCACTTCCTACCTGCCGCTCCAGGGCGGGCTGGGGCTGGGATTCATCATCGAAGGGCGCCCGCTGACCAACGGAACGGACCACGGCGGCGCTGCCTGGAACTACGTCACCGCGCGTTTCTTCGACGTCTTCAAGATTCCCATCGTGCGCGGGCGCGCTTTCACCGAGCGGGACAACGCCGCCGGGCCGCCGGTGGTGGTGATCAACCAGGCGCTGGCCCGGAAGTTCTGGAAGAAAGATGAAAACCCGATTGGCCACCGGTTGATCATCGGCTCCGGCATGGGTCCTGGTTTCACGCAGCCGCCGCGGGAGATCATCGGCATCGCGGGGGATGCGCGGGATGGCGGCCTGAACAACGACCCTGCACCGGAGACGTTTGTTCCGCTGGCGCAGGTGGGCGACGCGTACATGGCGCTGAACAACCGCTTCATGCCGCTGAGTTGGGTGGTGCGCACCAAGGTTGCGCCTTTTTCGGTATCGGCGCCGATTCAGCGCGCGTTTCAGGATGCCGCGGATTTGCCGGCGGCGCACATTCGCAGCATGGAGCAGATCGTGATGGGGTCCACCGCGCGAGACCAGTTCAATACGTGGGTGCTGGGCATTTTCGCGGCGGTGGCCATCCTGCTGGCGTCGATTGGCCTCTATGGGCTGATGGCTTATGCGGTGGAGCAGCGCACGCTGGAATTTGGTATCCGGCTGGCGCTGGGCGCCGATTTTCCGGCGCTGCGGAACATGATCGTGCGGCAGGCGATGACGCTGGCGGGTGTGGGGATCGTGGTGGGGCTGGCCGCGGCTTATGGGCTGACGCGTTTTTTGGCGAGCTTGCTGTATAGTGTGAAGCCGACCGATCCGGTGGTATTTGGGACGGTGACGATGGTGTTTACCGGGGTGGCGTTTCTGGCGAGCTATTTGCCGGCGCGCCGTGCGTTACGGGTGGATCCGGTCGTGGCGCTGCGGTATCAGTAGGCGCGGTAACGTAGATTTGTTGATTTTATTTGGCTTATAGAATACGTTACCGCGGGAATTGGGTTCGTATGGTAATTCAGGTTTCAAAGAGCTTGGGCAGGGTGCCGGGGACCTCTTTTGGAGCGCGACATCCTAACCCGACGTCATCGTAGCACTGGCGCAGGCGGGAGGGGCGGGGATTCGGTGGTCATTTCCTTTATTCTTCAATCGCTTAGGGGGGATGCTCGGGCGGTGACCGCGGAAGGCCGATTATCAATCGGCCTGCAGGTTGACAACCTGCCCCACAGACCTTGCTAAACTACCAACAGTGTCGAGCCAGACGGCTACCAGGGTTTCTTCCATTAGCAGATCGAGTGCCACGGCGTTCGGGGTTTTGGCCGCGATCAGTTTTTGCCACTTCTTGAACGACCTGCTGCAATCGGTGATACCGGCGGTGTATCCGATCCTGAAGGATGCGTATCGCCTGGACTTCAAGCAGATCGGCCTGATCACCCTAAGCGTGCAGCTCACCGCGTCTCTGCTGCAACCGTTCGTGGGCATGTACACCGACCATCGGCCAACGCCTTACTCGCTGCCGGTGGGGATGGGATTCACGCTCGCGGGTCTGCTGCTGTTGGCGTATGCGCCGCGGTTCGGGATGATACTGGTGGCGGTGGCGCTGGTCGGGGTGGGATCGTCGGTGTTCCATCCGGAATCGTCGCGGGTGGCGCGCATGGCGTCGGGAGGGCAGCATGGCCTCGCGCAATCGGTGTTTCAGGTGGGGGGCAACGCGGGGTCGGCGCTGGGCCCGTTGCTGGCCGCGCTGGTCGTACTTCCGGCAGGGCAACGGAGCATCGCCTGGTTCTCCGCGGCGGCGCTGCTCGCGATTATCGTCTTAACGCGCATCGGGGCCTGGTACAAGAGCCACGGCGTGGTCAGGGCGAAAGCGGCGGCAGCCCTGCTCGACCGCCGTGGGCCACTATCGCGGCGGAAAACCGGCGTGGCGCTGGCGGTGCTGATGGCGCTGGTCTTCTCGAAGTATTTCTATCTGGTGAGCCTGACCAGCTACTACACTTTCTTCCTGATGAGCCGGTTCCACCTTTCGGTGCGATCGGCGCAGATCCACCTGTTCGTGTTTCTGGGCGCGGTGGCCGCGGGGACTTTCATCGGCGGGCCGGTGGGCGACCGGATCGGACGGAAGTACGTGATCTGGTGCTCGATTCTGGGCATTCTGCCGTTCACGCTGGCGCTGCCTTACGCGAATCTGTTCTGGACCACGGCGCTCAGCGTGGTGATCGGGCTGGTTTTGGCGTCGGCATTTTCCGCCATCATTGTGTATGCGCACGACCTGGTGCCCGGCAAGATCGGCTTGATCTCAGGGCTGTTCTTCGGCCTGGCGTTCGGCATGGCGGGCGTGGGTGCGGCGATTATGGGCTGGCTGGCGGATGCGACCAGCATCGCCTTTGTTTACCGGGTGTGCTCATTCCTACCGGTCATCGGCCTGCTGACCGCCTTTCTGCCGAATCTGGAGACCGGGTACAAACGGAGCCGCGCGTAATATGGAAGCGATTCGGATCTTCATCACCGGCGGCACGTTCGACAAAGCTTACAACGAACTGACGGGCGAACTGTTCTTCAAGGACTCGCATCTGCCTGAGATGTTGAAACTGGGCAGGTGCAATCTGGACGTGCAGGTGCGCACTTTAATGATGATCGACAGCCTGCACATGACCGACGACGACCGGCAGATCATCCTGCAGCAATGCCGGAGCGCGCCGGAGAGCCGCATCGTAATCACGCACGGGACCGACACCATGGTAGAGACTGCCGGCGTGCTGGCGCGCCGCGTGACGGACAAGACTATCGTGCTTACGGGCGCCATGATTCCCTACAAGTTTGGCAGCTCGGACGGTTTGTTCAACTTGGGCAGCGCGCTGGCGTTCGCGCAGACGCTGCCGCCGGGGGTGTATGTGGCGATGAATGGCCGCTGTTTCGCTTGGAACCGCGTGCGGAAGAATCGGAAGACGGGGATGTTCGAAGAGGCGGAGGGTGGTTAGTGGGACAGACCATCGCCTCTTGTGGTCTGTCACTCTCGCGCATAAAGCAGACGACACAAAACGATCGTCTGCCCCACGGGGTTAGGTGAGTTCAAAGCCGCGGTCGGCTATTTGCGTGTGCAGGACTTCCGCCGCGTGTCCATGAAGCTGGAAGATCTGCCGGACCAGGTCGCACACCGCGTCGTAGCCGCGCTCGTAGAAGACCAGAATGGAAGGGCCCGCGCCGCTTAACGCGCAGCCCAACAAGCCGGGCGCGCGCAGCTTCAGAATATGCGCCAGGCCGGGCACCAGAGCCTCGCGATAGGGCTGGTGGAAGCGGTCCTCGAGCGCTGCCGGGAAGGCCCACGTGGCGCCGGCCGCCAGCGCCGCGATGAGAAGCGCCGCGCGCTGGACGTTGAACACCGCGTCCTCCTTGCTGTAGCAGGAAGGCAGAACGGCGCGCGCTTCGACTGTCGGCAGGACGAAATCGGGCACCACCAGCGCCATTCCGAAGCGCGCCGGCAGTTCCAGTCGCACGGCCCGCACGGCGCCGCCGGAATCGATGGCACTGGCCACAATCGACCCCAGGACGCATGCGGCCACGTTATCGGGATGACCTTCCAGACGCGCGGCTTCATCCAGGATGCGCGGCGGGCGCCAGCCCAGGCCGAGTAAGTGGTCGGCGATGACCACGCCGGCGGTGAGGGCGGCGGCGCTCGATCCCAGACCTTTGCCGAGGGGAATTTGATTGTCGATTAGCAGTTCGATGGGCGGCAACGGCATGCACACGTCGGCCGCGACCGAGAGGGCGGTCTGCCAGATGAGGTTGTCCGGGCCGGTGGAGATGACGGCGGCATCGCGGCCGGTGACGGCGATGGACAGGCGATCACTGGCACGGAAGCGGCAGTCCAGATAGACGCAGAGCGCCAGGCCGAGGGCATCGAAGCCCGGCCCGAGGTTGGCGCTGGATGCGGGCACCCGGACGGTTGACCAGGACATAAGAGTATATTGTAGCGGGGCGGCGAGGACGGGTTTCTGGGTGCTGGGTTCTGGATGCTGGGTCGTTGGGACTGCCCCAGCCCCCCATTTTGGGACGATCAAAGCCAAACTTATTGATTTCGTTATTATGGATGCACTATGGCCTGGCGAGGGAGAGCTTTTTTTGAAAGTGTGAGGACTGTCACGCCCGGCCCCTTCGATTGAAGGGAAGTCCTGCGGGTAATGGAAAGCGGATAGGGGCCCATCTGCGGGGCGCCCCCCAGACTTGGTGTAGCGCCTCTTGGTGTAGCGCCTCTTCGCCGAGACTCTGGCAGGAGCTGGTTCCGGCTGCTACCGTGGCGATCTCAAGCAGTCGTGCGGCAGCCTTTTGAGGGGATCCGAGGCTAGGCCGCGGGGGAGCGCGGCGCCCTTTCTGATTTCACGATGACATAGGGCAGCGGGCGGGCCGGCGGCAAAATCGGCAACTGTTTGAAATCAGGGCGCAAAATTCTTTCCCCGGTTGGTTACTGGGAGATCAGCCATTGACCCTCTCTGCGCAAGGCGGTAGGCTCTAGCTATAGCTAAGTGAAGACCTGCCCCATCTGCTCTGCCAGCTACGGCAACCACGTCGGGTTTTGCGCGCGTGATGGCTCAGCATTACGTTCCAGCGCCGGTTTGGAGCCGGGCGCCGTGATCCGGAAAAAGTACGAAATCCTGAGCGAGATCGGTCGGGGCGGCATGGGCGTGGTGTACCGGGCGCGGCATCTGATCTGGAACGAGGAGAAGGCGCTGAAGGTGCTGGTCGCGACTGGCGCGGAGGCGCAGCAGGGACTCAAGGGGCTGATGGCCGAGGCTTTGGTGATGCGGCAGCTTCAGCACCCGCACATCGTGCGCGTGGAGGACGCGGACTACACGGACGACGATCAGCCGTTCGTGGTGATGGAGTTTGTGGACGGGCAGAGCCTGCGGCAAAAGCTGGACCGCGAGGGACCGCTGGCTCCGGAACTTGCCTTGCAGATCGCCGATCAGACGTGCTCTGGATTGTCGGCCGCGCACCAGAAAGGGATCGTTCACCGGGATATCAAGCCTCAGAACCTGCTGCTGGCCAAGGGCTCGGACGGAAGTGAGACAGTCAAGATAATCGATTTCGGGATCGCAAAAGTGCGCGAGGAAGCCGGACTGGGCTTCACGGGAATGACGACCGGCACGACCGGGCTGTTCCTGGGGACGCCCGAGTACGCTTCACCCGAGCAGGCTCAAGGGATGCGCGGAAGTGAGTTAGATGGGCGCACAGATCTGTACTCGCTCGGCCTGGTGTTGTACGAGATGCTGACCGGCCAACTGCCGTTTGCCGGGAGTACCCCGCTCGGCGTACTGATGCAACGGTCACAGGTAGCGCCAGTGCCGCTGGATCGCGCACGGCCCGACCTCGCCTTCTCGCCCGATGTTTCGAACCTGGTGATGAAGGCGCTGGAGAAGGAACGGGAGAACCGCTGGCGGTCGGCGGAGGAGATGGAGCGTGGGATCGCGGCGGTGTGGGATTCGCGGCGCGCGGAGCGAGGTCGGGCCGAGACCACGAGGCGGACGGCTCTTCCGGCCGAACAGTACCGGCTCGCGCGCGAAGAAGCCGAGCTGAGGAGGCGGGAGCAGGCTGCGCGACAGTTGCCTACCCAGGATTATGGCGCG
>Ga0181535_10004016_pt1 | contig 16647 bp, 15 predicted proteins | sample PEATcosm2014_Bin_44_FD_119774 | JGI IMG/M metagenome (GOLD analysis project Ga0181535, IMG submission 119774) | Peatland microbial communities from MTU Mesocosm Facility, Houghton, MI, USA - PEATcosm2014_Bin17_30_metaG | ecosystem: Environmental > Terrestrial > Soil > Wetlands > Peat | place... | reverse complement strand
GCACGCGAGGCCGCATCGAAATTGAAATCCCGGTGAATACGCCCCCCGACCGCCCCACCAGGCTGTTTGTCGACAGCACGGGCGATCTCTCCGGCAGCGGCATTGCGACTGAAGCCTTTCCGGTGTGCGACCAATACACATTGCAGGGGGATGCCTTTTCCCGGGCTATCCTGGACGACACGGAAGTCCCCGTCTCGATTGAAGAAGCAGTTGCCAATATGGCGGTGATCGACGCCATCTTCAAATCGGCCGAATCGGGCAGCTGGGAATCCCCGGTGAGCTGAGTAGGCAAAAGATTTCACTCGGCCGTCGAATGTTTTTCCCTTCTTTGTGCGCAATCTCTTGCCTAAAACGCCTGAAATGACCTCCCGGATGCGCAAGAAGCTGCCGATTGGTTTGGCCAGCGGATTGCATTATCCCAACCAGGGCCGATTAAGGTCGTCCCTGCCCAATGAGCGTGCCAGACGTAGAAGCAAGAATTGTGGAGCTCTTGAGTCTTGTTGTGGCTTGCTCTCAGCAATTTCAGGTTGCCTGGCAATCGATCCGGGCGCAATTCACGCCGCAATGGGCGGCTGATTGAGGGATGATGAAAACTTTTCCTTTGGCTCTCCTCGCATTAGCTTGTTCCATGGCAATCTCACCCACTGCAAACGCCGGCTCGATTACCTACGGACCCCTGACTTTCGGCAGCAACTTCCCGTTCGCTGACGGAGGGCCTTGCCCAACTACCGGTGGTTGCGTTGAGGCGCTCATCGCGCCGTCAGTATCAGGTAGCGCTATTGGCGGTCCGCCCTCACTGAGCATTCAGACAACCGCGTTCACCTTTGACACGGCCCCCGGCTGGAATATCGCAGGCATGATGCTCGGTGGAACCTTTGACACGTACGATCCCGGTGAGAACGGCCCCAACCCTACACCCGATTCTGAATGGGGATACGAGTTTGCTCAGCAGATCACACTTTGCTCGGCAGCGGATGTCTGCTCCACTGCAACACAGATCCAAACCGGCGGTGGCGCTGTTCTGCCCTCTGTCTTATTCACCGCTGCAGCCGGTCCAGGCATGGGCGTCTATCAAACCTTTATTTACCTCGACGACGTCTCGATCCAATCTGATTGTGATCCCCAGGTGAATATCTTCTTGAACCAGGCAAGCCCGTCCGCAAACCTGGCCCTGAGCCAGCCCACATCGGCCCCCGAGCCTTCATCCTGGTTGCTTCTCGGCACGGGGCTTCTTGGCCTTGTCGTCGTCCTCAGGCGAAATCGTCTGCAACTCTCTCAGCGGCCCAGGCCGGTGCCAGGCTTCTGACGCCGTCGAGTTCTGCAATCCAATTAGTCTTAACAGCGCACCATTCATTTTGCGCCGCCGACACAGGCCGCCTTAATCGAATGAGTAAGTCAAGCCCCGAGTCATGAACAGCGGGATACCTATTTGCAAAATAGGTATGTTAGTGCTATCGTCTTTATCCATGACGAAGAATTCCGAACACCGCGACCTTTTTCCCGGTGCGCTTGAAATCATGATCCTCCAGTCGCTGCGCCTGCAACCGATGCACGGCTATGCTCTGGTCAAGCACATCAAGCAGGTTTCAGACAATCTTCTCCAGGTTGAAGAGGGCTCGCTTTATCCCGCGTTGCAGCGCATGCTCCGCGAGGGCTGGCTTGAATCGGAAGTAGGTATCTCCGCCAAGGGTCGCCCCACCCGCATCTATAACCTCACCGATGCGGGCCTTCGCCACCTCGAGCAGGAAGTCGTCAGCTTCGAAAAAATGTTCACCGGAATCACCCGCGTGCTGGCAGTCGCCAGGGCCTAGGAGGACCATGATGCTGATCCCTCGCAAGCTCTTCAGCCGCCGTCGCCGATATGACGATCTTTCCGTCTCCATCCAGGAGCACATTGATGAACGTACCGAAGAGTTGATGGAAGAAGGCAAGTCGCGCAAACATGCCGAGCTAGCCGCGCGCCGCGAGTTCGGTAATGTCGCGCTCATCCAGCAACGCAGCCGCGAGGTTTGGCAGGGGCAACGAGTCGAATTGCTGCTGGCCGATCTGAAGCACGTGTTCCGCCGGCTGCTGCGATCGCCGGCATTCGCCATCACCGTGGTGCTGACGCTCGCCATCGGCATCGGGGCGAATACGGCCGTCTTCAGCGTGCTGAACAGCGTGCTTCTGCGGCCGCTTCCATATCCACAATCGGAGCAACTTGTTTCACTTCACCTCAACGCGCCGGGCGCCCCAGGCCTCGCTGAATTTCGCAGTGAATTGCGCTTGTCGCCCTCGATGTACCTCACTTTCGCCGCGCATAATCGTTCATTTCAATCCGTCGGCGTGTGGGGACCGGGAACGGCAGGCATTGCCGGTATCGCCAAGCCGGAGCAGGTTAACACCGCGCAGATCTCCAGCGGCGTTCTTGAAGCGCTGAATGTCCCCGCCCTGCAAGGCCAATGGCTCACTTCGGCCGATCAGGACCCCCATGGCCAGGGGCGGGTGATGTTGAGCTATGGCTACTGGCAGCGTCGATTCGGCGGTGATCCTGGCGTTGTTGGGCGCATCATCAGTGTCGATTCCCAGGCGCGCGTCATCGCCGGGGTTATGCCGCGCGGATTCAAGATCCTTAATTACAACTTCGATATCCTGGTTCCGCTGGCGTTCGATCCGACCAACGAGATACTGGCTGGCTTTGCTTATCGCGGCATTGCACGGCTCCGGCCGGGGGTTGGCATCTCGCAGGCAAACGCAGATGTAGCTCGCCTGCTGAACATATGGATGGATTCATGGCATAACGGTCCCGGCTCCGATTCGCACTGGTATCTGCGGTGGAGGATCACGCCCGCGATCGAGCCACTGAAACAGACCGTAGTGGGCAGCATCCATACCGTTCTTTGGGTGGTGATGGGAACCATCGGCGTTGTGATGCTGATTGCCTGCACCAACGTGGCCAACCTGCTGCTGGTTCGGGCCGACGCGCGTCGGCAGGAACTCGCGGTCCGCTCGGCCCTTGGCGCGGGTCGTTGGCGGATTGCGCGTGAGCTCTTGCTTGAGAGCCTCACTCTGGGCCTCCTGGGCGGCGCAGCAGGTATCGCCGTAGCATATGGCGGGCTTCGCTTGTTGACGGCAATCGGGGCTGCGGACCTTCCGCGTCTCAGCGAAATCTCCCTCGACCTGCGCTCTGTTGCATTCACGCTGTTTCTATCTTTGCTGTCTGGCCTGGTATTTGGCGCCATCCCGGTGCTGCGTTATCTTCCATCGCGCCAGCGCCTCACCTTGCTTGGAACCATGCGGACCGCGAGTGCAAGCCATGAACGCCAAAGCGGCCGCAACTTGCTGGTAGTGGCTCAGGTGGCCATGGCGCTTGTTCTGCTTGTCGGGGCCGGCCTGATTAGCCGAGCCTTCATGGCGATTCTCAATGTTGATCCCGGCTGCTCCGATTCAGCGTCGCTTCAGATCATGCGCCTCACGATTCCGGAGACGATGGTGCGCGATCCGCAGACTGTCTTGCAGACCCAGAACAGCATCGCGGACAAGCTGGCCGCCATTCCCGGCGTTTCGTCCGCGGGCTTTGCTGCCTCGGTTCCCATGAGCGGAGCCGAACCCAACTGGAACGAGATTTTCATTCAAGGCAAGAACTATGCAGCAGAGACTGCTCCCTTGCGCCTCTTCAACTACGTCTCGCCAGGATACTTCCGCACCGCCGGTACGCGGTTCGTTGCCGGACGCGACTTCACATGGGCAGAAATCTACAATCAGAGGCCGATTGGAATCCTGTCAGAGAGCCTTGCCCGCGAATTGTGGGGATCGCCCCAGGCAGCTATCGGCAAGCGCTTCACTGAGTGGGAATCCATGCCCTGGCACGAAGTTGTCGGCGTGGTGCAGGACGTGCGCGAAAATGGCGTGGATCAAGTGTCGCCGGCAACCGTCTACTGGCCATCAATGATGCACGATATATATGCTCCGGGATCATTCGATGCAAGGCGCAGTGTCTACTTTGCAATGCGCACGCCGCGCGCCGGAACACAAACTCTCATCAACGAAGTGCAGCAGGCCGTCTGGTCTGTGAATCCCAATCTCCCGGTGGCCGAAATCAGCACCATGCGGGATATCTACAGCGAATCCATGGCGCGCACTTCGTTCACCCTGGTGATGCTGGCTATAGCCGGGACAATGGCGCTCGCTCTCGGCATCATCGGCATCTACGGCCTCATCTCCTACACCGTTTCACAGCGCACCTGCGAAATCGGAATTCGCCTCGCGCTCGGTGCACCAAAGAGCGAGCTCAAGTGGATGTTCGTTCGTTCGGCATTGCTGCTTACCGTGGCCGGCATTGCTATTGGCGTGGCCACTGCAGCGGGCCTCATGCAATTGATGAAGTCTTTGCTCTTCGGCATCAGCCCGCTTGACCCCTTGACCTTCACAGCGGTGCCGCTGATCCTGACCATCGCCGCCGCCGTCGCCAGCTATCTCCCTGCGCGCCGCGCCGCTGCGGTCGATCCCGTTGAGGCACTGAGGGCCGAGTAGTGCTGAGCCGGCCACTGTGCCGTCTTCGCGCAGGCGGTGGGGATGAGTAAACTCTGCTGTCAATCACTGTGTGCCGGTGGAGTTTGACCCGATGCTTGTTGAACGCAGCAGCACCTCAAAGTTCCTGAGAGAGCCATCCTGCCGGGTTGTACGCCGCAGAACGGGGGCGATTGCATCCTGATGAAAAAGCGTCTCGGCGGCCGCCTGGGTACCTGCTACATCATGCCCTTGCAAAAGCAGCAGATGCCTATCATGCCCTCCTGTCTCCAATGGATGTCCATGGATCGCTGCCCACAGATCCGATGAGCGCGGCGTTGGCGTTCTTCAAATCGTCCAGCCGCAGGTCGCGCGGAATGCGAAGCAAGGCCCACTATCCCGCCGGTATTGATTGCACGGACTCGCGCTGTCGACGGCGGCTCGGGTGCCGCGTGCGGGGGCCGGTCATCGGGAATATGATGTAGTTACACCTTGCTGGGAGTTGGGCGCAGCAAAAATCAGCGCATCCGTTCTCCCTGCCTGGACGGAACCACCGGGAGCATTGAGTTGGGTATCTTTGACGAGCCCGAAAGGGGTAGGACCAAGGTGAGCCAGGCTCGTTCGGGTGTTCGAACGGGTCGCCGGTCATGGCCTGTCTCCGCGCGACTCCTCGTCGGAGCGATGTTCGTGTTAAACATTCTTCTGGCAGTATTTCTCGTGAGAACTGAAATCCAGAGGCCTGGAGCACCCGCAATTTCCACTCCGCTCCCACTCGAACGGCCGAAGGTCGGTTCCTCGCCGCAGCTCAATGCGCCGGCCGGCCAGGGGTCCAGCCTCGGTGAGAAGACTCCCCCGGTCGAAGTCAGGCCGGCCGGATTGCCTAGCGCCCAGATGTCGAAGGGCCCCGCGACTAAAGCACTGCGGGCCAGTAAAACCCCGCGCCCGGTTTTGTTGGCGCCGATGCCGCGGGCCGTGATTTACCCTCCACAGGAACCTCTCGGCCTGACTCCCGCTCCTGTTCGCGATCCAGCAGCCTCTTCGGGCGCAAGCGTCAATGTCGCGCCCCCTCGCCTGGCCGCGTCCTCCGGCATCCCTGGCACTGGCGCCCGCGGCAACGCGGGACCACCTTCCAACGCGCCCGCTGCATCGGCTCTTTCCCCCTCGGCGATTGGCAATGGCCCCACGGCGAAGGGAGCCCGGCCAGGCTCAGTGGCCAAAGTGGCCTCGGTTGGGCTTCCAGGCATGGAAAAGGTATTGTTTATACCGAAGATGCCGGTAGCGCCAGTCTCCCCTAAAATCGAGATCGTTCCCCGGCCTGCCGTGAAGCTTGAGAATTGCGGCGACGACGAGGTTTTTATCGCCTGCCCCACGCTGAAAATCCGATATGACACGCCCTACACCTCCGAAGACCGCTAACACTTTTGGCAAATCCCCAGTCCTCCTTAGGAACTACAATCGAAACCTCGCAACGCTCAACGTCCAAATTGACAGTCATGCGAGAACCATGTACCCGCGGCAAAGTGCCTGAATAATCCTGTTGACACCGCCCTTCAATGATCCCTATGATTCGGCGCATCAGTCCTCTCAGGACTTCCCCTTTTCATTCGCAAGTGGGTCAACTACTCAGTTGGCTGTCAAAACCAATCACTAGACTCAGGCATTCGGCCTGCAGGAGAATCGTATGAACAAGCTAATCAAATTGCTTGCAGTGCCGTCTCTGTCAATGAAGGCGAGACCTTTTCTCAAACTATTGGGAGTATCTACGGCACTCGTTGCGATCACTGTTTTGTTCGTGTTGTTCAACACTCCCCGTGTTAGCGCGGGGCCGGAATCTGAACGAGACCAGGATGAGAGCAAGGTCGAGATAGGTTTGTCAATCGCACCGGTTCCGCTCAAGCTCGAAGGCAAGGATCGAAGATTGGTTGGACTGGGCAGCTATATCGTCAACGCACAATCCGACTGCAACGGGTGTCATAGTCAGGGTCCGGCGACTGAGTACCTTGGCCCAGGGAACCCCTACCTCTTGGCTCCTCCTCATGGTCCATTCCTCGGGACCCAGCATGTCAACCCAGCCACCTATCTTGGCGGTGGCCGGGACTTCGGTCCGTTCGGTAGCCAATCAGAACTGCCGCACCTTTACTCGCGCAACTTGACTCCGGACAGGACCGGGCGGCCCGAAGGAGGCCACACGTTTGAGGAGTTCCTCACCATCCTGCGCACAGGAAAAGACTACGATCACGTTCATCCAAACTGTACGGGAGCTCCTGATGGCACATGCCTGTTGCCTCCGTTCAACGGGGAAGTGCTGCAAGTGATGCCCTGGCCCGTCCATCAAAACATGACAGACCACGACATCCGCGCCATCTACGAGTATCTAAGCGCCATTCCCTGCATCGACACCGAGATCGCAGGCGCACCGGTATTGCGAAACGACTGCAAATAAGCCGCGAACAGGCAGGCCCGATTTCAAGGAGGTCAAATAGCATTCGGGCTGAAATGCCCGGCGAGCGCAGATTGTGTGGCAACAGGATCAGGCGCTGCTGGTAGGCGCGCGGACGTCTGGTGCGCCCAAGCCGCGGAGGAAGCGGCGCCTGTTCTGGCTTTCTAGTGCGTACGGTTGTTCGTTCAATTGGCAGGACTGGCTGAGGAATCCCGCTAGACTGAGAGCTCCGCATTCACCCAAGGAATTCGGCCTCAAATAGTGAAATGCCGACCCACAGGGAATGTAACGGGCATCCTGCAATTGTCCTTTGTTTTATTTAACTTACATCTTTGTTTCTTGTCAGGGTAAGTTCTGCTGCGTGAAGGATGCAGCTGGTCAAGTGCACCGGGAAGGCAAGATCTGATCTAGCCGGCGCGAGTTGCGAATCCATGGTGAAACCAACCGCCGGGAGGGTCGGGCTGCCGGGGATGCCGGGCGTATACTTACGCGGAACCGGGAGTGCGGCGACGTACTCCATCAAGAAATTTGCTCTGCAATCTTCCTGGAGGGGCCATGTCCCATCTGCGTTCGACACTGCTATGCCTGCTTGCGCTTTGCGTCGCTGAAACAATGACGGCTCAAACTGGCGCTGCTGCCCCTCTGAAAGTAACTTCCCCCAATGGCCAGATCGTGTTTCTCCTCTTCGAGGCCCATGCGGCGAAAGGGGCGACGGATCATGAAGCCTTTGAAGCCCCGGCGCGGTCGAGCTTAGGTTACGCAGTGGAGTTTCGCGGCAAGCGCATGATCGCTGAATCAAGTCTGGGCCTGGAAGCGACGGGTCAGTCTGCACTAGGGCCGGGGATGCGCAATATGGGCGCGGAGACCGGCAGCACCGATCAGACCTACGCCATCCCCGTTGGCAAGACCAGTTCCGTTCGCGACCATTACAACTCGCTCCACGCCGATTATGAAGACGCGGCCGGGCGCAAGCTGGGGATTGAAGTGCGCGTCTACGACGATGGCGCGGCTTTCCGGTATATCGTCCCGGACCAGCCGGCATTGAAGCAGGTACGAATCGCACGCGAGAATACCGAGTTCGTGTTTTCCAAGGATGCGACCACCTATCCGCTCATTCTGAACGGATATCAGTCTTCCTGGGAGGACGAGTATCAGGAGCGTCAGGTGAGCGGACTGCATGGGGACTGGCTGATCGGGCTCCCTTTTCTCGCTGAGGAGCCGGGGGTCGGCTGGGTGGCGATCACTGAAGCCGGCATCTACAATTACGCGGGCATGTACCTTCGCAAGGGCAAAGGACGCTTTGATGTCAGGGCAGACCTGTCGCCGCGGGTGGATGAGCCGGGTGTGGCAGTAGAGGCTACAACTCCTTTTTCGAGTCCGTGGCGCGTGCTGATGATTGGCGATGAGCCTGGGCGGCTGATCGAGTCCAACATGATACTGAATTTGAATCCACCGTCAAAGATCGTGGACACTTCGTGGATCAAGGCCGGAAAGTCGGCGTGGGATTGGTGGTCGGGACAGGCGGCGCCGAGCGTCACATTCAAGACCGGCATGAACACCGCGACCATGAAGCACTATATCGACTTTGCTTCGGAGTCCGGGTTTCCATACATGCTGATCGATGCAGGCTGGGCGGTGGCTCCTAAGCGCAACGGACCGGAGGACTACGAGGCGCTTGCGGACATCACCTCTGTGGTACCGGAAGTGGACATGCCCGAGTTGCTTCGCTACGCGAAGGAGAAGAACGTTAAGCTCTGGCTATGGTCGCATTGGACGTCAGTGGACAAGTACATGGACCAGGCGTTTCCACTGTTTGAGAAGTGGGGCATCGCGGGCGTGAAAATCGACTTCATGAATCGCGACGACCAGTGGATGGTGGACTTCTATCATCGCGTGGTTGAGAACGCCGCCGCGCATCACCTGATGATCGACTTCCACGGGGCGTACAAGCCGGATGGGCTGCGCCGCACGTGGCCGAACCTCGTCACCCGCGAAGGCGTGATGGGCAAGGAGTATCTGAAGTGGTCTGCGCGCACCGGCCCGGTACATAACACGACATTGCCGTTTACCAGGATGCTGGCCGGCCCCTTGGACTACACTCCCGGAGCGTTTGGCAACAGCAACCGGGAGAACTTCGTGCCTCGAAACTTCATGCCCATGGGACTGGGAACTCGCGCCCATGAGTTGGCGCTTTTTGTGGTGCTGGAGAGCCCGTTCATGATGGTGTCGGACTATCCCGAGCACTACAAGGGGGAGAAAGCCTTCGACTTCATCAAGCAGGTTCCGGCCACGTGGGACGAGGTGCGCGTGCTGAGCGGAAGGCCGATGAAGAATATCACCATTGCCCGGCGAAGCGGCACCGATTGGTTCGTTGGATCGCTGACCAACTGGGATGAGCGGGCAGTCGAGGTGCCGCTGAGTTTTCTTGGTGAAGGCAAGTATGTAGCCGAGATTTATGCCGATGCTCCCGACGCGGCCCAGGAAGCCACGCACTCGACGTTCAAGAAGCTAACCGTGGACAAGAACAGCGTGTTGGATGTGCACATGGTTTCAGGCGGCGGAAACGCGATCTGGATTCATCCAGCGGGACACTAGGTCTGTGGCCGTTTGATTGCTCATGTTTCGTCGGCAAACAAGAAGTAATCCGTTTTTTCGGACTGCGTCCCGCTTGCAAGTCAACCAGACGTGATTCAAAACGACGAGCCGATAGCCGATCAAGGACGGACGCAGGCGAAGGTGGCATCGTCGGCGCTGCCTATGCCTTTGTAGCGGGCCATTTGTGGATATGGGCAGAGTGGGTTGCTTCAAGTATGTACGAACTGGCGGTGATTCGGGCGCGCACTGGAACTAATGCCTAAGAGTCTCTCGTAAACTGCAGAGAGGACTTCTCGCCGCCAGGAACATGGATGTAGACATCGCCTGTTCCAACGTCGCGAAAATGCCTTCTTTCGCGGGAATCGAAAGCTGGACGAGAGAAGCCATCGATTGGTTCAATCAGACCTTCTTCCGCCAGTCGGCGCAGGTCGCGCCACAAGAGAACATCGTCCCACGGGATTGCTAGAGTGCCATTTCGATCGTTGTCGGTGTGCACGGCAACGAGGTCTTCGAGAACTCCAAGCATATGCGTATGAGTAAAAATACGACGGCTTCCTTGAGGGTTGCTGCGACTCCGGCGATGACTGGCTATTGTTCGTCGGCATCTTGGCCTCAGAGAGTGAAATGCCAAGTTTTCGACACTTGACCACCAAGTGTGTAAGCCGCATTTACCCGAGGTGGCGTTTTCATGAAGTCGTTCTTACCATTTCGTGTTAGCGGGCCTTTCGCTTTGCTCTTTACGAAACTCCGAAAGACGAGCCGCCTGGGTGATCAGATAATTCAGCTCAGGAAGGCTGGTAGTCCGCGCTGCAGCCGCTCGATAGTGTTGTATGGCCTTGTCGAAGTCTCCGATCATCTCGAAGAAATGGGCGCGCACGGCATCGAGTCGATAATACCCGCGCAGTCGTTCATCATGATCCAGTGCCTTGAGCCGCTCCAACCCGCGCGCCGGTCCCTGCACCATTGCGACAGCAATAGCGTGGTTCAGCGTCACCAAGGGGCTGGGCTGAACGCGCTGTAGCAGCTCGTACAGCGCCAGGATCTGCGGCCAGTCTGTGTCTTGGGCCTGCGCCGCCTCGTCATGAACGGCGGCGATCGCCGCCTGCAATTGGTAGAATCCCACGGCTCCTTTCGACAGCGCGACCGTCAGCAGGGTCGTACCTTCGGAAATCTCGATCCTGTCCCACAAGCTTCGGTCCTGCTTGTCCAATGGGATCAGCTCGCCATCGCGCCCGGTACGCGCCGCCTTCCGCGCATCGGTCAGCAGCATCAACGCCAGAAGGCCCGCGACCTCCGTGTCCTCCTGCAGCAACACTCGCGCACTGCGAGTCAGCCGGATCGCCTCGCGTGCCAGATCCACCCGCTGCAACTGCGAGCCGATGCTGCTTGCGTAGCCCTCGCTGAAGATCAGATACAGCACATGAAGAACCGCGGGCAACCGCTCCCCGCGCTCCTGCTGAGTCGGCGCGCGAAATGGAACTCCCGACACCCGGATACATTGTTTGGCCCGGCTGATCCGCTGCGCCATCGTGGCCTCGGGAACCAAAAATGCATTCGCAATCTCAGCCGTGGTCAGGCCGCCCACTGCACGCAGAGTCAGCGCAATTGCCGAGGACGTACTTAGCGCGGGATGGCAGCACATGAAGAGCAAAATCAGCGTGTCTTCGGGATCCATCTCTGCCTCTACCTCCTCCACCGGTTCAACCACCGGTTCCTCTTCTGCAATTGCGGCCTCCCGCTCGCGGCGCGCCATCTCGCTGCGCACGATATCCGTCATCCGCCGGGATGCTACCTTGATCAGCCATCCACGGGGACTCTCAGGAATGCCCTCCTTTGGCCACTGCCGGAAGGCCGCCAACAGCGCTTCCTGGACCGCATCTTCGGCAGACGGAAAATCACGGAAGCGCCGGGCGACCACGCCAAGCACCTGGGGTGTCAGTTCACGCAGCAAGAGCTCGATCGGAGTATCCGAAGTTTGACCGTCCATGCTCTCTCCAGGTGTGGGGTTACAGGCCCAAATCGCTGTGACCGCTCAGTACCTGCCTGACTTCGACTGGCATGCAACCTTTTATACTTCCCGCTCCGGGCGCCTGCGAAAGATTCGCGGCGATGGCGAAAGCCTGCTCGGCGTTTTCCACGTCGACGATCCAGTATCCGGCAAGGAACTCCTTCGATTCCGGAAATATTCCATCGGTGATGGGCTTCCCTTTGGCACCGGCGCGTACGAGCCTCGCCTCGTTAGGCCACCCCAGCCCCTCCGAAGCCACAAACACGCCGGAGTCTTTCAGTTCCTTGCTGAACGCGCGCATGAAGGTTACATTCGCCAAAAGGTCCTCCTTCGACCACCGGGCATATCCCTCGAAATCCGACTTCTTGCCGTTCATCATCAGAATGTATTTCATTTCCTTAAGGTCCTTCAGCTGAGTTCGCCTAGATTCGACTGAACAACGGGGTTCTCGCGTTGATTCCCTCGTGTCGCCAACTCACTTCGCAGTGCTCGCAGGAACCGAGAACTGCCGCACCTCAATCGCCGTGTTGGTTGGAATTCCCCCTGGTCCTGGCGCCGCCGAAATCCGCGCAGCGATGGCGTATGCGCGTTCGGGCGTGGCCACATCGACGATCCAGTAGCCCAACAGGAACTCCTTTGACTCGGGAAAAATGCCGTCCGTGACCGGCAGCCCGCCTTTCTCCCCGCGCACGACTTTGGCTTCCTTCGGTTCGGTGAGCGGCTGTGTGGCGACGAACTCACCCATTTCGACGAGTTCCTTCACAACCGTCTTCAAAGTTTCCATGTGCGCATCGCGATCGCTCTGCAACCATGATTGGTAACCGGAGACACCCGCTTTGGTGCCGGACATCATAAGAATGTACTTCATGGCCTTTTCTCCTTTGCTGGTTTCTCTGCACGGATAAACTGCCTTCGACTAACGACCCTGACTGGAGTGAAACATCCATCGGACGCCGAATTTGTCGTTCAGTGCACCATAGGTACCAAAGAACATTTGAGTCAGCGGATCCGTCACTTCTCCTTCTTCTGACAGACGCGCAAAAAGAGCGCTGAGTTCCTGGAACGTTGCGCCGCTCAGATAAAGACAAACAGCATTGCCCGGGGCTCGCGTACGGTCGAGTCTCAGCCAGTCCGATGCCGAGAATTCGACACTCTCACTTCTCAGCCGGGCATTGAGGATCTTCTCGTGCTGGAACGCGGGCATCGAGTCTTTGGCCGGAGAATCCTTCACCTGTATCTTCGTAAGCTCCCCGCCAAAACAGGATTCGTAGAATTCCATGGCTTGTTTGCAGTTTCCGTCGAACAAAAGGTAAGGGGTTAGGGTCGTCATTGCATTTCCTCCTGGACTTTCTTGTGAATTCCGAATCGGAGTGCCTGATCGCGATCGCCCCGGAGGGCTAGCCTGTCAGGCCTCAGTCGGCGCTTTCACCCGGTAGTCGGAGCTGACACGGCCGTTCTCGACATCCTCACATAAAATTCTTATGGAAAAGATCGACCCCTCCATGTCGATATCGTGCAGCCTGGAACGACATATGAGTGGAGATTGGACCATGATGACCGATGATTTAGTGGTGGATGTCAGCCAGGACTGGCTTCAAGCCAGTTCGGTTCAGAAGCGATTCATGCGGGGTTCGGCCGGGCACAAATGCCAGGTGGACTATGGCGCGAACTGCCGGCAGATGCGAGCTCTCGGAGGCGACTGCTTCGACTTTTCGTCATACGCTGACGGGCGACTGGCCATGCTCGTCGGCGACGCATCCGGAAAGGGCGTCGCAGCGGCTCTGTTGATGGCCAACGTGCAGGCATCTCTGCGCACTGCGTCCGTATTCATGGGCGACGACCTGGCCGCACTGCTTCGGATCGTGAACCTGCAGGTCTGCGTCTCATCGCTTGACGGCCGCTATGCCACCCAGTTCTGCGCTGCGCTGGACCGTCAGGCACGTACCATTCGATACGTGAATGCCAGCCACAATTCGCCCGTAGTTCTTCAACAGGACGGTTCACTGACCTGGCTTGAGCCAAGTGGTCCCCCGGCGGGACTTTTCAGCGACGCAACGTGGCAAGAGCAGGTCGTGCAGCTCAATAGCGGCGACTTGGTCGTTGCCTACAGGGACGGTGTCACCGAAGCGTCGGGCCCCTCCGGCGAAGAGCGGGGCGTACGCGGGCTCTTAGACGTCGCCAGCGCCTGCAGAATGTGCTCCGCCGACGATCTGGTGTCTTCGATCCTCAACTCGATGGATGATTATTCGGAGGGCATCCAGACAGATGACGCCACAGTGGCTGTTCTGCGCGTTCTATGACATGAATTCAGAGATTGCTTTCCCTCCTTGCACTCTGCTTGATCAAATGTGAGTGTGGATTTTGGACCGCTGACCTCGATGCAGGGATACGCAGTTTGAGAGGGTTGCATTGTTTTCCTGTGGCCTCGGGGATTGGCCTCAAAACGTAAACTGCCCAGTTTTCAAGACTTGACCTGGAATCTGCGATTTGACATTCGTCCAGTCAGATGAAGAGATGAGGGCTACAGGATGCCCGGAAACCTTCAGCGTGCAGCTAGAATCCAGACTTAGCTCACGACGCAAGCGACAGTCAAGATTGGCTCCACTCCAACCGACACAAAGTTCAAGGAGAGATCCCAATGAAGATCTGTACCCAACTCAATTTCGGCGGAAACTGCGAAGCGGCATTCCGTTTCTATGAAATGAACCTTGGCGGCAAGGTTCTGACGTTGATGCGACAGGAGCAGGCACCCGGCACAAACGTAACGGGTGAAGCAGGCAAGGCGGTAATTCACGCGCGCCCGGCTCTTGGGGATACCGTGCTGATTGGAAATGATGTTCCCTCATCGGTGTTTGAGAAGATCCGGAGCGTCTATCTGTTCCTTTCGGTCGACTCATCGGAAGAGGCTGAGAGGGTTTATAGGCTTCTTGCCGATGCTGGACAGGTCTACATGCCGCTTGAAGAGACCTTCTTTGCGACTCGCTTTGGCCAGTTGGGGTAACGTCTGGATCCAGACATCTAGTTCACGCCGGGTCGAGCCGATCTTGCCTTCCCGGTGCACATGACCAGCCGCTTCCTTCACGCAGTAGCTGATCGTCTTCTTGTGAACGTCAAGTCCGATGTAGTACATATCGTCCATGCGGAGCCTCCGAGGTCGTTCTCTGAATCAGCTTCCCGCTGAGTTCAGCATTTTGTAACACCTCGCGCTCCTCACTGACTTAGCATTCAAACATTGCCTGGTTTACTAGCGGTACTACTATGGGCCAGCCAGACTCAAACAATCTTCAAGGTGATCGCATAGTCGCAGGGCTGCCGGCCCGGCATCACAACTGTGAGGCCCTGTTCATCCTGTGCCCAGATCACCTTCTCTTTGTAACCGAGCAACTCCACATTCCTGATCTTCGGCGGCGATAGTGGGCTCGAGGTTCCCAACGCCTTGATCAGTGCCGACTTCTCTGGCCAGCCCATGATGAACGCGTAGAGCGCGTCACCCTTGGTAGTGAAGCGCACTTCGTCGTTGGTCAACTCCTTGCGGTTTGACTCGTTGAATCGGGTGCCTTCGATGGGCGGCGGCGCGGTCGCCACCGGACCTTCGCCGAAGATCTTCCACGGCCGGCTCGCGTAAATGCCCTCGCTGTTGATCGCCATCCATTTCGTGATTTCTTCAAGAATAACCAGCTCTTCGTAATCGAGCTCACCGCTGTTGGGGAGCGGGAAATTCAGCATCAGGTTTCCATTGCGGCTGACGATGTCGACCAGAAGATCTATAACATATTTGGGCGACTTGTATTGGGCTTCCCGGTTGTAGTGCCATTCGCCGATGCAGCTGTCAGTTTGCCAAGGGTTGGCCGGAATGCCGGAGGCTACTCCGCGCTCCCAGTCTTGAACGCACGTCCCCACTTGGCAGTCGCTCGGCAACTTGCTGGTGTACACGGCCTCGCAGCGACCGCCGCGGCGATTGGCGTCCACGTTGTACAGGTTCGCTACAAGCGCCAGCCCATACTCCTCGAAGAAGATGTCTCCATCGGTGTAGAGCAGTTCGGGCTGATGCTTGTCGACAAGATCTTTGATTCGGTCGAAGTAGTGCTGCTTCCACCGAGACGGTGCTTGCCGGTCGTTAAGGATCCGATTGGTGTAGGGATAGTATTTTGGTAGATCGTGGTAAAGATCGGCGAACGCGGGGTCGGCGCCATCGTAGGGCACTCCGGCGAGCGGACCAGTCTTGTCGCTCATATGCGACGTGGAGAACCAGTGATAACTTGGGGCGAGGTGCTCGCTTGCACCGAAGCGAAGTCCATGTTTCTCGGCGGCCTTCCTGAACGCACCAACGATGTCTCTCTTCGGTCCCGTGGCAACGGCGTTCCAGCGTGGCTGGTACTTTGAATCCCAAAGATCGAATCCGTCGTGATGCACTGCCATGCTGCAGAAGTACTTTGCTCCGGCTTTCTTGTAGAGACCAAGCAGGTGGTCGGGATCGAACTTGTTGGCCGTCCATGTCGGAATCACATCCTTGAATCCGACCCTTGTCGGATGGCCATACGTCTTGAGGTGATACTCATACTGCTTATGGCCCTGAACATACATGTTTCGGGCGTACCAATCCCCGTATTCGACCGCAGATTGCGGCCCCCAATGCGCCCAGATGCCGAACTTCGCATCACGATACCAGTCAGGAATCTGCCATTCGCGTAGCGACTCGCGGGTCCCCGCGAAGGGTCCCCGCGCGATGGTCAGGGCGGGACTCGAAGAGACCTCTTGGATTGGCGCACATCCTTCGTCGAACCGCCAACCATCGTGGAGGATCGAGCTTGCTCCTCGAGACTTGCGGGATAAAAGGAGCGCAGGCGCTCCGGAAATCAAAGAGAGAGCTCTTCTTCTTGTAATTCTCACGGTCTTGCTGCCTCCACGGAGTATTTATCATCCGAACCGAACAGATCAGAGATTTCGGTCCGGGTCAGGAACGGAACAAACTTCCACTCGGCCCTTTATACTGCCAGATCAGATTCATGATCGTAGAACCATCCTCTTCACGTAAAGTCGGAGAACCAGGCGCACACCAGGGATATCCGAAAGTCAACCCCCGTTATGGGTTTCTGAAATGAAACGCACATGGGTT
>Ga0181535_10004013_pt1 | contig 16660 bp, 17 predicted proteins | sample PEATcosm2014_Bin_44_FD_119774 | JGI IMG/M metagenome (GOLD analysis project Ga0181535, IMG submission 119774) | Peatland microbial communities from MTU Mesocosm Facility, Houghton, MI, USA - PEATcosm2014_Bin17_30_metaG | ecosystem: Environmental > Terrestrial > Soil > Wetlands > Peat | place... | reverse complement strand
TCGATGCCCATCATACGGACATTTTTGTCGTTTATAAACGGATAAAAAAGCCCCATGGCGTTCGAACCGCCGCCGACGCACGCCACGAGATAATCCGGGAGGCGCCCTTCGGCGAGCATGACCTGTTTTCTGGCCTCATTGCCTATTATCGACTGGAAATTCCTCACCATCTCCGGGTAAGGGTGGAACCCGGATACCGTGCCCATAAGGTAATATGTGCCGTCGACGTTCTTTATCCAGTCGCGCAGAGCTTCGTTCATGGCGTCCTTCAGGGTCCTCGTGCCGTTCTTTACGCAATTCACCTTTGCCCCGAGCAGCTGCATGCGGAAAACATTCTGCTCCTGGCGGGCCACGTCTAACTCGCCCATGAATATCTCGCATTCAAGGCCGAACATGGCCGCGACCGTGGCGGTCGCGACCCCGTGCTGGCCCGCGCCGGTCTCCGCTATTATCCTTTTCTTGCCCATCCTGCGCGCAAGAAGTATCTGCCCCATGCAGTTGTTTATTTTGTGCGCTCCGGTGTGGTTCAAATCTTCCCTTTTAAGGTATATCCTGGCGCCGTACTTGCCGGAAAGCTTTGACGCCAGGTAAAGCGGCGACGGCCTTCCCACGTAATTTTTCAAATAATAATCCAGTTCTTCCCGGAATTTTTTGTCGCGCCGCGCCTTCCTGTAACTGAGTTCAAGCTCTTCCACGGCGCCCACGAGCGTCTCGGGCGCGAACCTTCCGCCGTATTTTCCGAAAAAACCTTTTTTGTCCGGGGTTTTCATAATAAGCTCCTATAAAATTAAAAATTTAAAATTCATCCGTCTCCGCCAAAGCTGCGGCGGACATGGAAACAAAAAATTACAATTAAAAACAAATTGCCAAATTTGAAAATTATTAATTGTACTTTGGGGGTTTACATTTTGACTTTTGAATTTTGTTCCACATTTTTTATCTCCCCGAAGAACTTCTTCATTTTCGCCGCGCTCTTTTTACCCGGGCTTTTTTCCACTCCCGATGAGACGTCGACGCCGTAAGGCGCCCCCGCTTTTATGGCGGCGCATACATTGTCCGGCCCGAGCCCTCCGGCCAGGAAATAAGGTTTTTTTATGGCCGCTTTTTTTAACAGCCTCCAGTCAAAAACTTTCCCAGTCCCGCCGTATGACCCTTTTTTATAAGTGTCAAAAAGGAATGCGTCCACGGAATTTTCGTATAATTTCACCTGTTTTTTCAGGTCAGCAAGCGTTTTCACCCGTATGGCCTTGAATATCAACGCGTTCTTTACCCCTGAGAGGTATTTCGGGCTCTCATCCCCGGCAAACTGGGCGATGTTGAGCTTGAGTTTTTTTATGATGGAATTTACCGTGGCAGTGTCCTCATTGACGAAAACTCCGGCTTTGAGAACGCCCGGCTTAAGCTTTTTTATTATCGCACCGGCCCTGTCCGGGTCCAGCCTGCGCGGGCTGGGAGCGAAAATAAACCCCGTGATCGAAGCGCCGAGCCTCTGCGCCAGCAGTGCGTCATCGGCGTTCGTTAATCCGCATATTTTCACCATCATAAAACGTCAGCTGCCGAATTTGCTGTTGATCCTGCTGATCGACTCTTTGATCTCTTTCTCGTTCATCTTCATGAACATGGTCCCTATCAGCGCGCCCTTGATCCTGCTGTCATTTACGATCACGTCCATGTCGGAGACCTGCTGGACCCCCGATTCGATTATGACGAACTTGTCCCTGGGCATTATCTTCATGAGGCTCTTTACCGCCCCGAAATTTATCTTGAATGTCTTGAGGTCCCTTGTGTTTATCCCTATTATGTCCACGCCCGAGCTTACGGCTTTTGCCATGTCCTCGCCGCTGTGCACCTCGACTATGGGGGTCATATTCAGGAACCTTGTCTTTTTCACGAACTGGGATACCTGTTTTTTCTCGAGCGCGGCCGCTATCAAAAGCACCGCGTCCGCCCTTGCCCACCTGGACTCGTATATCTGGTACTCGTCTATTATGAAATCCTTCCTCAGTATGGGCAGCGAACAGTGCCTTTTCGCCTCGTCTATGTATTCCAGCCTGCCGTCGAAAAATTTCTTGTCGGTCACAACGGATATTGCCCTGGCGCCGGCCGCCTCGTAGGTCTCGGCGATCTTTTTGACGCTGATGTTGGCCTTTATGGTCCCCTTTGACGGCGATTTTTTCTTTATCTCGGCTATCACCGAGAAATCATTATATTCAAAAATATCCCTGAAATTCCTGTTTGCCGGGGACTTCGTTATCTCCTCAAGCATCTTTTCGAGCGGCATCTTTTCCTTCTTTAGCTTCACTTCCGCCTTCTTGGCCTTTATGATCTTTTTCAATATGCTCATTTTTCCCCTCCTGAATTTTTGGTCCATATATGAAAGTTCATGAGTTCGAACATTCCACGAATTCCTGCAGTTTGCGCTTTGCCGCTCCGCTTGCAACTATTTCACCCGCCAGCTTTACTCCCTCAAGCGGCGTTTTTACCCTGTCGGCCACGTAAAGAGCGAAACCGGCGTTCAAAACTATTACATCCCTGAAAGGGCCGGTCTCGACTCCGTCAAAAATGTCGCGCAGTATTTTCGCGTTATGCTCCGGCCCCCCGCCTTTTACCGCCTCCATGGGCGCCTCTTTTATCCCGAAATCCGAGGGCTTTATATAATAGGTCGATATCTCGCCGTCCTTCAATTCAGTGACCTTGGTCGGGCCCGCAAGGGTTATCTCGTCCATGTTGCCCGCGCCGCATACGACCGCGGAATGCACGAGCCCCATATTCTTCAGGACCCCGGCTATCTTTTCGGTCAGCGTATCGGAAAACACGCCCATGAGATGGTGCGTGTGCCTGGCCGGATTGATGATGGGACCCAGCAGGTTGAATATGGTGCGCACGCCGACTTCCTTGCGCACGCCCATGGCGAATTTCATGGCGACATGGCAGGCCGGCGCGAAGAAAAAACCTATGTGAATGGTCTCGACGCATTTTTTTATTTTCTCGTGGGGTATCTCGGTGTTGACGCCCAGCGCCTTCAGGACGTCCGCGCTGCCGCATTCCGAAGTGACCGAGCGGTTGCCGTGCTTGGCCACCGCGATGTCGGCCGCCGCCGCGATTATCGACACGGCCGTGGAAATATTTATGGTGCCGTAGCCGTCGCCGCCCGTGCCGCATGTGTCAAGTATGATGTCTTCCTTGATCTCGACGTAGTGCGCCTTCTCGCGCATTACCATGGCCGCGGCCGTTATCTCCTCCACCGTCTCGCCCTTCATTTTAAGGGCGATCAAAAACGCGGCTATCTGAGCGTCGGTCGTCTGCCCGGTTGTTATTACGTCAAAAGCCTCCCGCATCTCGTCGAACGAAAGGTCCTGGCGGTCGGTTATTTTCTTTATATATTTCTTTAACATAAAAATTCTCCTTTATATATGTTTAAACTTCGGCTGGGTGCTGTTCAAATATTCAGGACCCGCTCCGCGTTCCTCGCTGTTTTTTCCTCGACCATTGCGGCGCTTATCCCCTTTATTTCCGCTATTTTTGCCGCAATATCCTTAAGGTACATGGGCTCGTTCCTTTTTCCCCTTGCGGCCTGGGGAGCCAGCCACGGCGCGTCCGTCTCAAGCACTATGCTTTCAAGGGGAGTCCTGAGCACGGCTTCCGAGAGTTGCTTTGTGTTCGGGAAGGTCACGACTCCGCCTATTCCAAGGACATAACCCAGGGAAACGAATCTTTCGGCGTCCCCGGTATTCCCTGTGAAACAATGTATTATGCCTTTTTTTCGCGGGCCCGACGACTTTAATATTTCATAAACGTCGTCATGCGCCTCCCTGCTGTGTATCAATACCGGAAGGTCCAAGCCTGCCGCCAGTTCGAGGAATTTCCTGAAAACTTCCTCCTGCTCCCGCTTTGAAGTCGTGCTCCTGAAATAATCAAGGCCGATCTCCCCGACAGCCACGGCCGTTTTTTGCGCCTTAAAATATCCCTCTATCTCTCCGTAAACATCCACGGTGAATTCATTGGCATTATGCGGGTGAAGCCCGAAAGCCTTGAACCCACCCTCAATGTCAAGCGCGGCAATTGCGCGTATTTCCTTAAGTTCGGCGCTCACATTGACGAATTTTTCCACCCCGGCCCTGCGCGCCCTTTCCATTACAGCGTCCCTGTCCGCGCCGTATTTCCCGTCGCAAAGGTGAACATGCGTTTCCACTATCATGATTTGCTCCGTTGCTATTTTTTTACCCTGGCGGCCGAGTCCTGTTTTTCCTTTTCACCTACTATCCTTGGAAAAAGCGCCTCGCCCTTGCTGACCCTGACGCCGTACCAGGAAAAACCGTATTTCATCTCTTTTTCCATGTCCAGGCTTTCCATTTTATAATCAAGCCCGAGTTTTTCCCATATCTTCGGCGCGGTGGCCGGCATTACGGGAGACAGGGCCACGGACGCGAGCCTGATGGTTTCCAGCAGGAGGTTGAGCACGCTCTCGAGCTCCTTTTGTTTCCCCTCTTTCTGCAGTTTCCACGGAGCCTCATCCTCTATGAGCTTGTTTGCAGTCCCGGTGAGCCTGAAGACTTCGGACATTGCGCCGGAAAAATCATATTTATCCATGGCCGCGCTGTAGGCGCCCCAGAGGGCCTTTGCCCTATCCTCGAGCGCCTTCATTTTATCGTCCATGGCTTCCGTATGAAGGGCCGGCGCCGCGCCCGCGCAATATTTTTCAACCATATTATTGGAACGGCTCACGAGGTTTCCCAGGTCGTTGGCAAGGTCGGTGTTGAACCCGAGCTTTATCGCCTCTTCGTTGAATTCGCCGTCGTCGCCGTTTATGACCTTGGCCGCGAAATAATACCTTATCGCGTCGGCACCGTACCTGTTGGCCATCTCTATCGGGTCGACCACGTTGCCCTTTGTCTTGGACATTTTCTCCCCCCTGTTAAGGAGGAATCCGTGGGCGTATATTTCGCCCGGAAGCTTCAATCCGGCGCTCATTAGCATTATCGGCCAGATGATGCAGTGGAACTTTATGATGTCCTTTCCGATCACATGCAGGTCGGCCGGCCACCATTTGCCGAACTTCGCCTCGTCCGTGGCGTAACCCGCGGCCGTGATGTAATTTATCAGCGCGTCGAACCATACATATACCGTCTGGCCCGGGTCCCCTGGCAGCTTGATGCCCCAGCCCGCGCCCGAACGCGAGACCGATATGTCCCTGAAACCCTGCTTTAGCATCGAAAGTATCTCGTTGCGCCTGGTTTCCGGATTTATCATGAACTCGCCGGATTCTATCATGGCGCGCAGTTTTTCCGTGTATTTGGTGAGCCTTATGAAATAATTCTCCTCTTTTATAAGGTCGGCCTTTATGCCGTGCACCTTGCAAAGCTTGTCTTCGGTTAGCTCGGCCGGTGTGTAAAAAGCCTCGCACGACCTGCAATACCAGCCCTCGTAATGGTCCTTGTATATGTCGCCGGCCTTTTCGATGGCCTCAAAAAGCTTCGAGACGGACTTTTCGTGGCGGGGTTCCGTGGTCTGTATGAAATCGGTTATGGAAATATTGTAAAGCGAACAGAGTTCCCTGAACGATACAGCCATCTCGTCGCAGAAGGCCTTCGGGTCCTTGCCAAGTTCTTTGGCCTTTGCGGCCACGTTGAGCGAGTGCTCGTCGGTGCCGGTGCAGAAATAAACATCGCAGCCGCGCAGCCTTTTATAGCGCGCGGTTATGTCGGAGATGACCTTCTCATACGCGTGCCCGGCGTGCGGTTTTGAGTTGGCGTAATCTATGGCTGTGGTTATGTAGAACTTTTTCATCTTTGATTTCCCTTCGGGATCAGCTGTTGTCCGCGTTCCACTGCACGTCGGCTTCGGTGTCCGTCGGGGTCTCATCCATGACGACTTCCATGTTCTCGCCTTCCGATGCGGCGGACAGCCGCTGGAAAAGCGACGATGCGGCCGGAGCCTCGTATTTTTCGTAGGCCAGGCAGCACAGGAGCCTTCCGCAAACTCCGGATATTTTCGTGGGGTTAAGGGGCAGCCCCTGGTTCTTCGCCATCTTTATCGTAATGGGAGAGAATGATTTCAGATGGTTCTTGCAGCAGCAAACCCTGCCGCAGATGCCCACGGCGCCTATTTTCTTCGCGTATTCCCTCCTGCTTATCTGGCGCAGTTCGATCTTGACCCTTAATGACTTCACGAGGTCCTTTAGGAGCTCCCTGAAGTCCACCCTTTTCTCGGCCACAAAAAAGAAAACAACCTTTTTGAGGTCGTCCGTGTACTTGACGTCCACGAGCTTCATTACGAGGTTGCGGGATTCTATCCTTTTCAGGCAGAAATCCTTCGCCTTCTCCTCCATGCGCTCCTTTTTCTGCTCGAACACTTCCAGCTTGTCGGTGATGTATTCCATGACCCTGCGCAGAGGTGCGTATATCTTGTCGGGTTCGACAAAAAAATTCGCGAGGCTTACCTCTCCCTCGCGCGATCCTTCGACTGTCTCGACAAGGCACTTCTCGCCCTTCTCAAGATGAAGTTTCTGCGGGCTATAGTAAAATATCCTCTCGTCTTCCTTGAACTTTATTCCCACTACCTCTATCATTAGTTTAAACCTTCCTTTCGTATCTGGAATAACAAATTGGAGAAAACAACGCCTACATTGGCGTTTGACTCCACATCGGCGCCCGATCTCTCGAGCAGCCTTATGATTGCGGTTATCTTTTCCGGCGCGTAATCCCTCACATTAAAAGGGTCTATGCCGTATCTTAACTTCAGCACCGATTTTAAGCCGAGTTTCTCCAGCATATAATCCCTATAAATATATGACAATATCTTAATAATATCAAGCAAAAATATGCGGGCTATGCCTGTTTTTTTCGCCTTTTTTTCGCGCTCTTTTTCCCTTTTGTAAAGCTCTTCCACGCGTTTTACCGCCTCAAAAACATCCTCGACATTGTCCCTCCTGCCTGATACGGCCATGAACACGCCGGCCGCGTCCCTCATCTCCTCTTTTATTTCCTGATACCTCAGCGCGTCGCCTATCCTGCCGCTGGAAAATTCCACGGCTTCGGCTTTCTGGGCGTCGGTCCAGTCCGGCCTTGCCGCGCTTATGGCCTTTTTCATCTCGGCCGGGGCCGCCCTGCGCAATTCCACCCTGCGGCATCTTGAAAGTATGGTCGGGAGCATTTCCTCGAGGTTGTTCACTATGAGCATGAAAACAACGTCCTTATGGGGCTCTTCCACCATTTTTAGGATGGAATTCGAGGCGGGCGCGTTCATCCTTTCCGCGTCCTGTATGATGAGTATCTTTTTCCTGAGCTGCACTCCCTTGAAAGAGTTTATTTCGGAGACGGCGTCGCGCACGAGCTCCTTTGTGATCTGCGATTTTTCCGTGTTCACGTATTTAACGTCCGGGTGCGGGTATTGCTGCTCGCCCTTGCCGTCGAGCGCCCCGAGCGTCTTGTCCAGCAGGAGGCAGTTGTCGCAGGCGTCGCAGCAGTCTCCTCCTGGCTGCGGCGTCTTGCAGTTGAGCGTCTTTGCGAATTGCAGTGCCGCAAAATTCTTACCCAGGTTCTCCTCGCCGGAAAATATGAACGCCGTGCCGTATTTGCCCTCCGAAGCCGTCAAAAGCAGCATCCGCTTTACGGTTGCGTTTCCGGCTATATCCGCGACGGCCATTATACGATCCCCTTTTTCCGGAATGTCGCGACTGTCTCTTCGAATATTTCAGTTTCGCTCTTTTTATCCGTCGAAATGACGACGCAGTTGGCCAGTTTTTCCGCCTCTTTCAGGTAGCCTTCCCTGACCCTTTTATGGAAAGTTTTGGTCTCCCTGTCGAGCCTGTCGCTTTTGGCCCGTCCCTTCATCCTCTTTGCAGCCTCTGAAAGGGAAACGTCGTAAATTATAGTCAGGTCTTCCTTCAACCCGGCGAGGGAATATCTGTTCAGGCTGTCTATCCAGTTCCTGTCGATTCCCCTGGCGTAACCCTGGTATACAATGGTTGCCAGGTAAAACCGGTCAAGGAGCACAGTGTGCCCTTTTTTAAGCATGGGCTTTAATTTTTCCTCCACTATCTGCGCCCTGCATGCTATGTACAAAAGCAGTTCCGTCTTTTCGGACATGGTCACATTGGCCGGATCAAGTATGATTTCCCTGATCTTTTCCGAAATGACGGTCCCGCCGGGCTCGCGCAGAAGGATTGTTCCGGGGTCGATGCCCTTCATGAAACTGTATATGCGCGCCAATTGCGTGGATTTTCCCGCGCCTTCTCCGCCCTCAAAAACCACGAGTTTGCCTGGTTTGTCGGCCGAATTGTCTCTTTTTTTTCCGTCCATGCTTTTCAATATTCGCTCCTGAAAATAAAATATGATTTAGTATAATATTATACCATAAAAAATGGATAAAGGGAAACCGCCCAAGATAAGGGCTTTTAAAGGCCGGAACCATTCCTGCCGGTCAATACTCCGCGACTTGCCTGAACTTCTTTTCAAGGTAGCCTTTTATGAGACCATTTGCAGGCTCCTTATAGACCACGACTATGAAATCCCCGGCCGCGTAGATCGGGGCTCCGCCGGTTTTTACCTTGTCTTTCCTGTCGTTTTCCAGGTTATTGACGATATTCTGCATGAAGAGGCCGTTGCCGTAGACGCTGATCTTTATCATAAAATCCTTTCCCGTGGCCATTATCTCCTCATACATGAATTCGCTCCTGTCGACGCGTATACCGTCGACAGGCAGGCCGTCCTTTTTCATGGAAAGGGCGAGCTCATAGGCTTTTGAATGTTTTTTCACGGTTTGCTTGAGCATGTAAACGGATGCCGCGGCAATAAGTATCACAAGGATGACTATCCAGCCGGTTCTTTTCATAATATCCCCCCTCAATATTCTCCTATCTACTCTCTACTTTCCGGATGTCTTTGTTTTTTTCGCACCCTGGCAGAATGTCTCTATCTCTTTCCAGTTCTCGTGGCTGGCCTGAAGCTCATCCCAGTACGGGAACGTCCTGCACTGTTCGGGTCTGGCCTCGTATATCGTGCATTTTTTGTCCCTGAGGAATATACAGCCGCCCTTGTATGGCATGTTGAAAACATACTGCCTCCACACTTTTTTCATATATTTGCGCTTGAATTCCATCAGGTCCATAGCCAGCAACCGGGCTATCTTCTCACCCTCTTCGGGCGTCAGAGACACTTCTCCCGGTATGGTGCAGCAGTCGCCGCATTTCAAGCACTGAAATTCCCTTTTTTTTCTTTCAAACTCTTCATCGGCCATATTTGCCCTTTCCAATGCGGTGCGCCGCCAGTTTCTCCTTTGCGGCCCTGCCTGATTTTTTTATTGTACGCTCCCGCTTAAGTGCGCCCCCGACGTCGAATCCCTCTTCCAGGTAAACAAGCTCCACCGGCCTGCGCGAAGGTATTATGTAACGCGCGCCCTTTCCGCAGTTGTGGGCCTCGACGCGTTTTTCAACGTTATTTGAGATGCCGGTATAAAACGTATCATCCGCGCAGCGCAAAATATAAACAGACCATTTCTTTTTCTTAAACACAAGACCTCCGTATTGCATCGGGCGGCCACACTGGGCTAACCCCTACAAGGACTCACAAAGCATGGCGGGCGGGATTTTTTTAAGGCCTGCCGTCCAACAATAACTGCCGTGTAAATAAAGCAAGGGTAAAACTATAATTTAAAGGTTCTTTCTTCCGGTCTGCCTCAAGCTAAATTTCGGACGGCAGTGCCTTAAAAAAGTCCCGCCTGCCATGCAACTCCACGCCTTCAGAATATATCCGGCCGTATTGCGGTGTTTTTTATGCTGTAAGGGCTGTCCAGGCACACTTCCTTTGCCCAGCCCCATAACGTAGCGAATTTCCCGTCCTTTGTCATGTCCATAAGGTTCCCGTGAAGGTTGCCGGGCCCCCATTCCCACGCGAGCCATCCCGTCCTTGCGCGGTTGCATTCCGTTATAATCGTTTCATAACATATAAGACCCTTGTTGTCAATTCCCGCCAATGCGAATTCCCCGACCACCATGGGTATTTTCAGTTTTTCCGCATTTTGCACGGCTTCTTTCACCCTCCGAGCGTTGCCGTCGTTCCACCACATATGCACGGAAAATATCAGGTTCTTCCGCGGGTCCTTTGCCGTCAGGTATTTCCAGTTCTTATAAATGTAATCCATACCCGTGCCCCACGCGGCCGCGTCTATCATTATCGGCACCCGTATCCCGGAGCGCCTCATCCGGCGGATCGCCGCGGAGTATCTTTTTTTAAACTCGGCGTGGCTTACCCTGTCGCTGCCGATCTCGTTGCCGTAATTTATTATCAGGAATTTTTCATATTTTTTAATTAGTGACAACATTGCCGGTGACGTCCAGTAAGCCGTGGCCGCCTTGAAAACAGCCGCGTCCCACGCCCCCGTAAAATCGTGTATTTCGATTATCGGTACCATTTTGCGCCTGATGCAGTTTTCCACCGCCAGGCCAAGGCCTTCCACCGTGCCGTCCTTTATGGTCCACACTATCCTGGCGGCGTTGGCGCCGGTCTTTGCTATCTCACGGAAAGAAGGCTCCCCGTCCGGGTCCAGCCAGACTATCATTTTATTCACGCCGCGTATGATGAATTCCGCTCCGGTCCCGTCGAATATTGTTCTCCCTTTCACCTTAAAACCGATATAGTCTGATTTTTTTGTCATGAATGCCTCCGAAAAAATTGGATCCTTTAAATGAAAAAGGCCGGAATTTCTTCCGGCCTTTTTGTATCGCGCAATATATTATCTTTTTGAGAACTGGTAGCTTCTTCTGGCTTTCATCTTTCCGTATTTCTTCCTCTCGACCATCCTGGAATCCCTGGTCAGGAAACCGCCTTTTGCCATTGTTATCTTGACGGCCTCATCGAGTTTTGCGAGCCCCCTGGCAAGCCCCATCCTGATGGCGCCCGACTGCCCGGTCTTTCCGCCGCCGTTCACTTTTGCGATGATGTCGATCTTTCCGGCCATGCCGCAGGCTTCAAGCACCTGCATAATATGGTCCCTGTGCGTCCCCCTCGGGAAATATACCTTTATATCGCTGTCGTTAACGGTGATACTGCCCGAGCCCGCGCTTATCCAGACCCTGGCTATAGCGTTTTTCCTTCTGCCTGTCGCGTAATGTGTGCTCAATTTTAAATCCTCCTGGACTTTTACTTTAATGGCTCGGGTTTCATGGACGTGTGCGGATGCTCACTGCCTTTGTAAACCCTGAGTTTTGTAAGAATCTTGTCGCCGAGCCTTGTCTTGGGCAGCATGCCTTTCACGGCGATCATTATCACCTTTTCCGGATACCTCTCAAGCAACGACGTGAATTTCTCTTCCTTGAAACCGCCCGGATAATTTGAGTGAGACTGGTAGACCTTCTTCTCAGCCTTTTTCCCCGTGAGCCTTACTTTGGACGCGTTGACCACGATCACGTAATCTCCTGTGTCGGCATGGGGGGTGAATATGACCTTTTTCTTGCCCCTTATGGTATCGGCCACTTTTGTGGCCAGCCTTCCCAGAACCATGTCTTTGGCATCAACGATATACCATTTTCTCTTGATGTCCTCTTCTTTTGCCATAAATGTCTTCATAACTTAAAAATCCTCCTGTAATTTAAAACAAAATTCCCTTTGCCCTTTAGGGACAAAAGGATAAAGAATACTATAATAATTAGGGGGTATTGTCAAGTATTTATTTGTTTGAATTAATTACGGCTTTTACAAGTTCCAGCTGGCTCTTCTTTCCCGGGGCAATGCCGTCTATCTTGCGCAAAAGCGCCTCTTTAAGCAGTATTGAATAAAGCGGGCCGGGTTTTATTCCCAGGCTGCGAAGGTCCGCCCCTGTTATGTCGGCTTTCATATCCCGCGTATTTTCCATAAAAAAAATAAGGTTTTTTTCAAGGATTTTTTTCCCTCCGGTGAACGCGGTAAAATAAACCGCCTCGGGCTCCATGCCGTCAAGCTTCGAATATACCGCGGATTTTTTTACATTCCCGGATGACAGCAATTTTATGCTTCCGCGGGCGGACTTAATATCCTTTGCCGCCTTTATCCACCTGGCCGGGGCCTTTAACCTTGCCAGAGCCGCGGGAGTCGGTGCTATTGAAAGAATTTTTAGCAGCTCGGTCTCGGTGGCTCCGTGCAATGCCCCGTATTTTTCCAGCTTCCTTAAAATGTTACCGCCATTCTTTTCAATATTTATCTCCGGATGAATCGCCCCCGTTATGCCGAGCCTTTCAAGGTTGTTCAGGGCCTTTATGGGATCCGGTTCCCTGAAGAAAAGCAGAAGTTCGTCGCGCAGCCTTTCGCCGGGAACGCAGTCGAAAGCTTTGGCCTTTACGGCTTTTTTCATGAGTCCGAATGTGCGCCTGTCCATTTTGAACCCGAACCGGCCCTCGAACCTTAAGCCCCTGAGTATCCTGGTCGGGTCGTCCATGAAACTGCGGTCGTGCAATGCCCTCAGCGCCTTTTTTTTGATGTCCCTTATTCCATGGAAAGGGTCGGATAATTCCCCCATGGTTTTCCTGTTTATGGATACCGCAGCGGCGTTTATGGTAAAATCCCTGCGGTAGAGGTCCCTTTCAAGGGTTGTGAATTTTATTTCGGGAAGCGAAGCCGTGCGGCCGTATGTCTCGGACCTGGCCGAGGTAAAATCAATCCCGCGGCCGTCCCTTAAAAACACCTTGCCTGTCCTGAATTTTTCAAAACCTTTCCAGGCTGCGCCGAGTGAATCGGCAAAATCCCTGGAAAACCCCGTGGCGTCGCCCTCGACGGTTATGTCGATGTCGCCGTCCTTACCGCCCAGGATGATGTCGCGCACAAGCCCTCCGACAAGGTATGCCTTAATGCCCGCGGCGTCGGCCATGCTGCCAGCTTTTTTCACAAGGGATAGGGCCGGCCGTTTTAACTTCGCGCCCAGGTTAATTTTCATCGCTTAATCCTTTATTTCCCTCTTTAAAACAAAAAATATTACCATGGCCACGGCCTGCAGCACCACCGTGAGCGCGCAAAGAACCGGGATCGACCTTTCATAAAGAAGCCCGGCTATATATCCGCCTGCAAGCAGCGCCAGCCCGTATGAAAAATTAAATATCCCGTAACCGGTCCCCCTCTTTTTTATCGGGGTGATGTCCGCGATGGCGGCTTTCATGATTGTCTCATGACCTCCCATTACTATCCCCCAGAGAAGCGCGGAAACGAGCGCAAGCGCCGGGCTCCTGGTAAACGCGAAGAAAGGTATTGCGGCCGACAGGATCGGCAGGGCTATGAGCGTGGCCAGCCCGGCTCCGTGGTGGCTGCTCTTTTCCTTTAGTCTGTCATACCACATCCCGAAAACGTAAGCCGCGCCGCCGTCCACCGCCATGGCGATCGCGTAAAATACGGGTATCATCGTATCGCTGATGACGCCCGCGGCCTTGAAATGGTAGCCTATTATTGCGAAGCTTATAAAACCGAACGCCGTCACGAACGAGAAGAAATTATATATCCAGAAGGTCCTTGTTATCCTGTCGGGCTCACCCGGTTTCTTCGGGGGTTCAAGTTTTGCGGGATCCGGCACCTGGAAATAGGCGATGATGGCAAAAACCATTACGAGTATGTAGGGTATCCAGAAAAGGCCGTATGCATGCCTGTAATCCGCCGCGTTCTTCAATCCGCCCCCGGTCATGTAAAAATAGGCGGTAAATATAAGCGGCCCGATGAGCGCGCCTATCTGGTCGAGCACTTCCTGGATCGCGAAACCTTTTCCGGTCCCGATATTTTTTGCCGCGCTGGAAACAATGGAATCCTTGGCCGGCGCCCTTATGCCTTTTCCCAGCCTCTCGGCCACCATGAATACGGCAGCTACCTGCCAGACTCCGGTAAGGGAAAGCAAAGGGACGGAAATGATGAGGCCGTAGCCGACGAATGTGAATATCCAGTAAGCCTTTGTTTTGTCGGCAAAATACCCGGATACCAGCCTTAATGCGTACCCGAAAAATTCGCCGAGCCCTGCGATGAGCCCGACCGTTGCCGCGTCCACCGCCAGCGTGTTAAGGTAAGGGCCGTTGACGCTGCGCGCGCCTTCGTAAACTACGTCGCCGAAGAGGCTTACCAGCCCGAAAAAAATTATAAGCTTTAACGCCCTCTTTGCGTCGGGTGTCGTTTCCATCAGCGGTAAACTCCGCTTATCCTGTCGGTTACCTCGAGCTCATAGGAGTTCTCGGCAAAAAGCTTTCCGGAAGAGTCGTAAAGTTTCAATTCAACGCTTCCCATCCCGCTTTTCACGTCATACGGAATGATGAAAGGGTCCTCCTCGAAGGACTCAATGGCCTGCCCCTGGAACGGATATATCACGCAGTCGGCGGGAATTTCCTTTAATTTTTTCTTTTCCTTTTTATATTCCCTGCCTGCCGCATCGACAAGCGACAGATGGGCCGTCACGTTCTTTAACGTCTCCGGCAGGTCGTTTATGATAAAGAACGAGTCCCATAGGACGCCCCAGCTCAGGCGTTCTCCCTTGGATTTCGTTTTTCTCACGAGCCTGTAACCCGGATAAACCGGCTGCATGGCTGTTTTAAGGGCAAAATAACCCTTTTTTGGGAGCCGGTAATAATCTACGACTGCCCAAGTTATCGAAGGCCAGCATTCGCAGAACATGAAATGGAGTATGCCGTTCAGGAATTTATACCGTGCCAGCCTGAATGTTTCGGTGTGCGCCTTTATGATGTCGGCCTGGTATTTCTGGGAGTTCTCTATGAATTCCTCGAGTGTGTCCCCCATCTTTACCCTGGCCGTGTTGAAAGTCTGTTCCGGCTGGAAATCGTGGTATTCCCAGGTTTCCCAGTTCGGCGGCCAGAGGTCCTCGGGCGCCATCATCTTTTCCATGGTCTCCAGGCACGGCAGCGCCTCGGCCCCGTATTCCGAAATAATATAGCGCTTCTCCGCGTTGACGGTATCGAGGTAAAAATTCTCCGGCGTGTTCTCGTAATACCATCCCGGATAATAATGCTGCGTGAAATCCGATGCCTTTTCTATGTAACGCACCGGGTCCTCCTCGCGCGCCTTTATGTAAAGGACCGGGTCGAGCTGTTTTTCGCTGACAAAAGGCTCGTTATGGCAGCACCAGAAAGTTATCGAGGGCCTGTTGTAATGCTGGTTTATCATGTCCTTTATCTGGGAAACCGCGTTCTCCATGAATGTCTCGGTCGTCTCGTAACCCCACTGCAGGGCGAAATCCTGCCAGACCATCAGCCCGGCCTTGTCCGCCTCGTAATAAAGTTCCTTGCGGTTGACGTGCGCGTGTATCCTTACCATATTGATATTGGCTTCAACGAGCAGCCTGACGTCCATTGCGGCTTTACCCGGGCCGTATTCGGAGAGCATCTGGGTCGGTATGATGTTCGTGCCGCGTATAAACAGCCTCTTGCCGTTAAGGTACCACGCTTTATCCTCGGCCTTTTTGAATTCCCTTATCCCCGAGATATCGCTGTACGCGTCCTTTAGCGCTCCCGACTTAACGGTATAGACGAATTCATACAGGTTCGGCGCTCCGAAATCCCATGTCCACCACAGCGCCGGATTTTGCATGTCCGCATGGAGGAATATGACGTTCGCACCGGGTTTCAGGGAAATTTCCCTGGAACTCCTTTTTGAATCACCCTTAAAATTAAACGGAGCGAAGAGCGCCGAAAGCGACGCGGGAATCACCCTGTCGGAATAATTGTTTATTATCAGCTCGCTTCCGACGTTCCATACGCCGTCATCCTTGAGCAGGGGCGTTATTTTCACCCTTTCTATCTCGATTGCGTCCGTTGTTTCTATGTAGACGTCGTTCCATATCCCGCCCGTGTTCCTTTCCTGGCCCCTCTTTTTGTCCCACGAGCCCGGCCTCGCGTCGTGATGGTTGAATATGCCCTTGATGAGGAATTTAGAGTTCGGCCATACATCGGTGGATTCTTTAGGCGCGTTAACTCTTACATCGATCCTGTTGACCCCGTTTTTTATTATATCGGTCACGTCGAACCTGAACTTCTGGAAATATCCCTCATGCCGGCCGGCGGGCTTTCCATTCAGGGACGCCTCGCAAAAATAATCCACGCCCATGAAAACAAGGAAATATTTCTTTCCCTTTGCTTTTTTGAAGCTGAACCCCCTGCTGTAATCCGCCTCGCCGCATATGTCAAACCCGGCGGAATACCAGTTTGAGGGAACCGTAATCCTTGCTTTTTTATCCTGATACTTAAAGTCCCATTTCCCGTTCAAGCTCATTTTTTTCTTCATGTATTCTCCCGTTAGGCGATAGAATCAGGTAATTAAATTACAATAGTTTTATACAATAAATCCAGTTATTTTACAAGGTTTTTGCGTCGAAAATCACGCATGGTTGTTTCATGTGAAAAGCCGATATTAAAACGTGAATAAGCAACGGTTTTTGACGGCGTCTATAAATAAAAAAACACATCATGGTGGGCGCGACTGGGATGTCGGCTGAAGCCGACAAGCTGCATGGATGATAATACCTTGATTTTCGAGCGCTCGCTAAGGCTCGCGCAACATCTCCGAACCGGTGACCCTTAGCTTGTCGAGCTAATACTCTGAGGCGCTATTGCGAGCTTCAGCGAACATATTATAATAACTCAATTCCTCTCGCCTTGCCGCAACAAAGCTATAAATAGTAAAAGACGCATCATGGTGGGCGCGACTGGGAT
>Ga0181535_10004011_pt1 | contig 16662 bp, 10 predicted proteins | sample PEATcosm2014_Bin_44_FD_119774 | JGI IMG/M metagenome (GOLD analysis project Ga0181535, IMG submission 119774) | Peatland microbial communities from MTU Mesocosm Facility, Houghton, MI, USA - PEATcosm2014_Bin17_30_metaG | ecosystem: Environmental > Terrestrial > Soil > Wetlands > Peat | place... | reverse complement strand
CTGGAGAGCGAAGCCGCGGAGAAGTCGGCGTCCTACCGGGAGCAACTGCGGGCGGCGCTCGCCGAGATGCAAACGCAGCAGACGAAGGAGATGGAGACGGGCATCCAGTCCAGCCTGGAAGGCCTGCTCGATGCGCTGCGCGGAAAGATCCAAGAGGCCCAAAGACAGTGCGTGGAGGAGACCAAGAAGCAGTTGGGCGTGGTAAGGGAATCGTCCTTGACTGCGCTGGAGAGCGAAGCCACGGAGAAGTCGGCATCCTACCGGGAGCAACTGCAGGCGGCGCTGCTGGAGATGCACGCGCAACAGACAAGGGAAATGGGGACGGAAATCCAAGCCAGCTTGCAAGGCCTGCTTGAGTCCTTACACGTAAAGATTCAGACCACCGAAGAGCGCTGCGTCGAGGAAACCGAGAAGCAGTTGGCAAGGCTGCGCGAATCGACCTTAAGCTTGCTGGAGGGCGAAGCAGCGGAGAAGTCGGCCTCCTATCGGGAGCAACTGCGCGCCTCGTTGCTGGAGACCCAGGAGCGGCAGACGAGAGAGATGGAGAGCGGAATCCAAGCCACGTTCGAGGGGCTGCTGGAATCACTGCGCGCTAGAATTGAGTCCTCTGCCGGCGAGGCTGCGGCGCGGGTGGCGGCCGAGGTGAGAAACGGCGCCGACCAGGCCCTCCAGGAACTCCCCGAGCGGCTGTCCAAGAGCGTTGAGATGGCTGTTTTTGTGGTGAAAGAGTGGGAGGAGCAGACCAGGACAGAACTGGAAGGGCATTCGCGCCGGCTTCTGGAGGCTTTTGAGAAGCGCCTTGATGACGTGAGCGCGGCTGCCCAGAAGCGGCAGCGCAGCGAGGCCCAAGCCTTCAAGAGCATGCTCCAGAATTTCCTGGATCATGCCGAGGCTCTATCGGCAGAGAGCGGTCAGGCAAAGGCGGCGGTCCGCGAAGAGTCCACGCAGGCGCCTTCCCGGCCTGCCCGACCATCCGCAGAACCTTCCACTCCTGCCCTTGAAAATATGTTGGAGAAGCAGCGAAGAATAATTGAGGATACGCTCGGCGCCTTCCGCTCGAGACTGAGCCAGACTCTTGCCGGCACGACTTCCAAGCGATAACCCGCATCCCTGTTGAACTGGAGAGGCGAGACGCGCGCTACTTGAAGATGCGCTCACTTTCCAGGAATTCGGGTATCGGCGGCCCTCCGGGGGACTCGACCAACTGAATCAACGCATCGACGGCAATAGGATCGAACTGCGTACCTCGGCAGCGGCGCAGTTCAGCCAAGGCCTCTTCCATGCTGCGCGCCTTCCGATATCGGCGGCTCCGAATCATGGCCTGGAAAGCGTCGGCTACGGTCATGATGCGGGCGCCAATAGGGATTTGATCTCCCTTCAAGCCATCGGGATAACCGTTCCCATCGACGGCCTCGTGGTGGTAGCGCACGATGCGTTCGATGCCGCTCTCTTTCAAGGGTTCCAGAATCTTCGCGCCCCAGGCCGCATGGCTTTTCACGAGGTCGAACTCAGTTGACGTCAGGAACGAGGGCTTGGAGAGCACCACCTCCGGGACGTGGAGCTTGCCGATATCGTGGACGATGCCGGCTGCCTTGATGTCTTCGACTTCCGCCTGGGGTAAGCCCACCTGCACGGCAATCTTGGCGGCCCACCAGGAGACCTCCTCAGAATGACCCTTGGTGTAGGGGTCTTTGGCTTCGACGGCAAAGGCGAGCGCCGTGATCGTGTCCCAAAGCGGCTTCATCTGCTCAAACCTGTGCAGGTATTGGTTGTTGATCGCCTCGTTCCCGTTGGAAAACATCCGTTTCACCGTCACTCCCAGACACGCGTCCAATAATTCCTGTTCACGTTCCGCATTCCCTGCTGCAATTCTCAAAGACGCCACCCGCACGCAGTTTCCTTCACAGTGTTTGGCCAGGTACATTCCAGAGTCCGCCACACTCAGAATGTCCTCAGGGGTTGGACCGTGGTGCGGGAAGGACGCCACCCCGATGCTTGCCGTCACGCGGTGAGTGTGCAGGAACTGGTCCGTTTGCAGGGCGGAACGGAGCCGCTCTGCAAGGATTTCAGCCTGTTCCGTCGTCGTCTCGGGCATCAAGATGGCGAACTCATCACCGCCGTACCTTGCCACCACATTGGATTGCCTCGATCGGGAATCGAGTACAGCGGCCACCGCCGCCAGCACTCGGTCGCCCTCCAAGTGCCCTCCGCTGTCATTCACCTGCTTAAAGCCGTCCAGGTCCATCATGATGACGGAAAACGGCCGGCCACTTCGGACTGACCGGCGCCATTCCCCGTCCAACGCCTCTCGGAAAAAGCGGTGAGTCTTGAGACCTGTCAGGCCATCCGTGATCGCCTGGTCCAGCGCAATCTGGTAGGCGCGCGCGTTATGGAGATTAATGGCAAGCTGGTTCGCCAGCGACTGTAATGTCAGCACGTCCTGCTGGGAAAAACTGTGTTCGCGCAAGCTCTCGAGACTCAAGACACCCAGCAGATCGTCCCGATACCGCAAGGGAAGGCTCAAGGCCGATCGCACGCCGGGACGCAGCGCCACGTACCGAAGGTCACGCAGGACGGAATTTGCCAGGATCGGCTCACTGCCGATGGCGGCTGCACCCGACAGCCCTTCGCCGAATTGGACCCGATGGCCCAGCAGTTCCCCGCCGTATCCCGCCTCAGCTTCCACAACCAATTCTTTTTTCTGAGTGTCGGCGACTTCAATCCGCGCAAAGTCGCGATCAAAAGCGCTGCGGATTTCCCGGCAGATGTTGGAAAGAAGTTCCTTCGGATTGAGGTCCGAGGCTGCTTTCCGCGTCAGTTCATTCAGAAGAGCCAGATGGCTCGCGCGCCGCTGCACCTTCTGGAAAAGCCGGGCGCCTTCGAGCGCGCCGGTGGCCTCGTCCGCGAGCACCTGCATCAGCTCAAACTGTCCCTGGTTGATGGCGTTCTCGCGCTCGAAGTCTGCGACCGCCAGCACACCCAGGGCACCGTCGGAGAAATGAACGGGCACTCCGCACCAAGTGCGCAGCCGTCCATCCACGGATTGAATGCCCAGGCGGCGCGCCTTGGCAAGAAGGTCCTGGGTCAAGAGCAGCGGGCGGCGGCCCTGACCTACGAACTCCGCCAGCCCATCCGGTTCGGATGTTTCCGAGAGAAGCTCGGCACCAGGCCGCTCGAAGGCGACAATCGTCTTCAGCGTTCCTTCCGGCAAGTCCTGCAATGACAGCGAAAAATTCGTTGTGCCGAGCACGCCTTGCAACTCCTGGCGCAGGATCTCCACTTGTGATTCCAGATCAAACTTCGTGCGCAATAATTCACTGACCCGGTGCAGTAACCTCAGCTCCTGGTTGTGCCGTTCTGCCGCGCGGTGCAACGACCAATTTTCTACGGCCACGCCGAGTTGGTTGCCGATCGCCAGCAGCAAGCGGAGCTCGTTCGGGCGGAAGTTCTTCGGCTTGCGGCATCCCATCAGCAACGCGCCATAGGAACTCTCGCGCACCTGTAATCCCACCACCACCAGAGTTCTCAACCCTTCCCGCACCCAGAGCGCTCGCAGTTCGTGGAACAGAGAGTCGCGTTGCCAGGCAAAATCCACGGCGGGACGAGCCAGATCGGGGAAAATCAGCAGGTTCCCCCAACGTGCCCCGCAGGATATGAGATAAGAGCGCAGGGGATCGCCCGACAGCAGCTCGACCGACTCCGCGCTGAGTCCTTGCGCGGAGACGTGGCTGGTTGCTTCTGAGCCGCTGGTCTGCACTACAATGTAGCAGCCCCCGCTACCAAAAATGTCGTGGATCCTTTGTCCCGTCAAGTCAGCCATCCGTTGCGGTCCGGGACTTCCAGCAAGGGACTTGCTAAAAAGATGCAGTCCGGAAAACCACTGCAATTCAGCATTCTTGTTCGCGCGCTCGATGCGTTGATTTCGAAAGTAGATTAGAAGCAAAACAAGCGCGAGAAGAAGTATTGCTGGATACGGGTACATTGAGTTTTGGAAGAGTTGAATAGAAACGAGTCCCATCGCAGCCAATCTCCAGTGGAGAGCGCACCAGTAGTGTTAACGCCAATCCCTCTGCGAGTTCGAAGGCATCTACCCGCAACTGGCGCCGGCTCGAGGGACGAAAAGGCGTGAGCAATGCGTGCTACCGGCCCCCCTATCCTCGGCCGGCAACACTGCTTTAAATCCGACAAAATATACGGAACTCAGCAGGGAATGTCAATCCGATATTTAGGCATTAATTAGAAAATAATAGGGATAGCAGAAGATACGACACAATGTCATGCCCATCAGCCTTTTACCCACAACAACTTAATCTCGGAAAGGAACTGGAATAGTCTACCCGGGCGCGGAGAAACAGTGTTAGCATCTCCGTCTCGGCCTCGCGCCAGCGATGCACCGAAAGGAGGAGGTAATGATTCGTCGGGATTTTTGCAGTCGGCTTGCTGTCGCGACCGGGGTCTTCGCCTTTAGCGGAGAACTCTTGGGGCAAACGAAACACCGCCCGCCCAGCGTTAACAGATATGACAAACGGAGCCGCATTTCCATTTCCACCTGGAGTCTTCATAACTATTTTCAGTCCACCCGGGAGAAAGAGTTTACCCTCCCTGGGAATATGCTCGCCTTGATCGATTTCCCGGAGATGATTGCCGACCGGTACCAGGTTCATAATCTGGAGTTTTGCGCTCCCCACTTCGCCTCCACGGAAAAGACCTACCTTCAGGAAGTCAAGGGCCGCCTGGTGCGGGCGCACTCGCGCGTCGTGAACATGCCGGTGGACATTGATGAGCTATGGGCGGGCGGAGGGCTGTCAGACCCGGACCAGTCGGTGCGGGATGCCGCGGTGAACGCCTCAAAAATCTGGATCGATGTCGCGCAGACAATTGGCTCAAAGTCCGTCCGATGCGATCCCGGCAAGTTCAATCCGGCGGACCTATCGCCGACCCTCGAGTCGTATAAGCGCCTGGCCGCCTATGGCAGAGCTAAGGGCGTGCACGTGATCATCGAGAACCACGGCGGTGTCGGCTCGGAACATCCCGAGGAGTTGGTAAAGTTCTTTGAGCTGGCGGGCCCGGACGTGGTCGGAGCGCTCCCCGATTTCGGCAACTTTCCGGATGAGGCTACGCGCGAGAAAGGCCTGCCGCTTCTCTTCCCTTACGCGCACGTGGTCTGCCACGCTAAAGGATTGGAGTTTGACGCCGCCGGGAACGAGACCAAATACGACTTCCCGAAGTGCATCGAGATTTCCAAGAAGGCCGCCTTCACGGGCGTCTACTCGATCGAGTACGAGGGTTCTGGCGAACCGTACGAGGGCGTGCAGAAAACTCTGGATGAGTTGTTGAAGTATTTGTAGGAACTCGGGCAAGCCCTGCAGGGCAGGCTGTCATTCTGCGCAAGCTGTGTCCATCGGTAGGGGCGGTTCGCGAACCGCCCCTACTGTCCAAATGGCGTTGTCATCAGTGGTGCCCGGTGCCGCCGGCGCTAGGGCTCGCAGCATGCGCACTGCTGGTCGCTGCGTTCGGAGCGGGCGAGCTGGCACTGGGAATCGCGGTGACGTTGCCGCCTTGCATCATCTCGCCACCCTCAGCGCGCACGGCCTGCGCTGAATTGCCGTGAGGGAGGACGCTCACCCCAGCTCCGCGGGAGGCCGCCGAGCCAGGCATTCCACTCATCATTTCCTTGCTGCCCGATCTTTGGAAAGCGTCGCCCTGGAACTCACCCACGGTTCCCCCCACGGTATACCGGCCACCCAACGTCGTACCCAAGCGGTAACGCAAAGGTTCGCGCAAGGGGCGGCCGCGGAGCAGAGCGCTCTCCTTGCCGCCTTCAACTCCCATCAGAACGGAAGAAGGCGCCGGTGTACGCGTGCCCGCAGCATGTGCGCCGGTTAGTGTCGCGAACCCGCTTGACAAGGGAATTCCGCTCGAAGCGGCGCCGTCGCCTGGCTGAACAGGCGGGCGCTCGGTCAAGGTCCCGTCTTTGAACTCCGCGTGGCTCACGGTCGCAGGAGTAATGAGCTGGCCGGCTTGAAATGCCGAACCTGAAACGGTCGTCACTGGCCTCACCAATCCTGCGTGGGGATTCAAACCCAAGGGCGACCAGCCGAACCATCCAGGTCCCGTATACCAGGAAACCAAGGCGGGTGACCAGAGGCCAAAGTCACCCGGCATCCAAAAATAGCCGAATTCAGCGGAGTAGTTCCACATCCCGTAGTGGTAAGGCAGCCAGCCCCACGGTTCGGCACCGATCCACGTGTAGCCCATCCCGGGGTACCAATTCCACATGCCCATGGTGTATGGCGCCCAGCCCATCGAAGCATAAGGCGACCAGCCATAACCGTACCCGGGAATCATCGCCCATTCGCCGTAAGCATCAAGGTCGCTCCACCCATAGACCGGTCCGTGGGCCGCCACCGCCTGATCGTTCAACGCCAGCGTCGCCTGCGAATCTCGCGCGTCGGTCCACTTATCCCAGTCGTCTTTGACCGCCCCGCGCCGCGTGTTGAACGCCACCTCAGTCATACTGGTATCGTATTCCAGCGTTTTGTCCTTGCCGAGTTTCTCGGACCCGGAGCGGGCCACGACCTCAACCGAGCCGTTGAATACCTCCACGCGAACGTGGCCTTTGTCAAAATCCGTGCGAAAGATGCTTTTGCCGCTGGGAGTCAGCGTCGCGTCGGCGACTTTAACGCTGTAGGTGTCATGCTTTTCAGGGAGGAAATGAAAGGTGGCGTAGCCGTGCGCGAATGTCATGCGATTCAGCTTATCGCCGTCGGCGTCCAGAGCCAGTTGGTCGAAGGCCAGGTGGGAGAGCTCACCCAAGCGGGCCGTCGAACCGTTTTCGAATTCCACCTCAGCAAAACTATCTGCCGAGGTCGATACCTCGAAACCCTCTTGAACGGGAGTATTCACAAGAGCTTTAGTCCATGCGGTCGCGCCTGCCCGCCTCACGCCTACCGTGCCGCTGACGTAGCTCAACCTCACCACCCGCACGTGCGATACGGCTTGTTGGGCGGTTAAGGTCGCCGGTAGGAAAAACAGGCTGGCGATACACACCAGGAGAATCCGGCCCGGAAATCGTGATTTCATGGTTGCCCCCCACCGTTGGATACAACGATGATACTCTCCATTGCCCACACTTGCTTGACTTTTTGTACTTGCTCCTTGCATCTGGCTTTAGATGAATCATCGTTACCAAACGGTTGTAACCTCCGAGGGTCTGGTAGTGTCCCAGTTTGAATTTGTAGCGGCGAGTTTACCTCGCCAAGTGGCGGCGTAAAGCCGCCTCTACGCCAAACTGAGACGCTACCGAGGGTCGCGCAAGCCCCGGCCCAACAACAAGTTAGAAGTCAGCTTGCCGTCCGGTTCAGAATTCCAATCGCAACTGAAGCGCGATCATGCGCGGCGAGTTGTCGCCTCCCAGGCCGACTCCCAGCAAGCCTGTGGGCGGCGAGGTCGTCGCGACCAACGCGCCGAATCCCGTTTGCGTGCCCGTCTCGCCCGGAATTCCTGCCACAGAAGTCGGCAGGGCGAAATTCGGGTGGTTGAGGAAATTAAAAAATTGGCCCTCGACGCGAAGCGTCACCCGCTCGTTAAGGGAGAACTTCCTGGTTAAATACAGGTCGCTCCAGGTGAAGTCCGGCCCGCGCAGCGAGTTGCGTCCAAGATTGCCGAACTGGCAATCTTGTGGGCTGTCTCCGTCGTTGCAGGCGCCGGTGCTTGGGTCCACATCCGACACAAACGCGTCGGGATTCAGCCACTGGAGCGTCCCAGGCTGAGTGACGCCGGGAATGGGCGATTTGTGATAGAGAGGCACGCCGGGCCGCAGGCTCGCAAACTGCGGGCCGCCGCCCTGGATGATCCCCTGGCTGTTGGCGGAATAGGGGGCGCTTTGGACGCTGAAGGGCACGCCGCTGTGCCAGAAGGCGGTGCCCGACACCTGCCAGCCGTTCACCAGTGCGCCGAGCAACCTGCTGCTCCGGACCTGGGTGGGCAGCGAGTAGACATAGGACGTGTTGAAGTTATGCCTGATGTCGTAATCGCAATCTCCATATTGCCTTCGGAGTTCGCCAGGCAGGGGCGAGATCAAGGCGCCGGCGGAGAAAGGCAGGAAGCCCCCGTTCGACACCGTATCCAAACAGTGGCTCCAAGTGTAGTTGGCATCGATCTGAAGGCCATGCCCTATGCGCTTCTGTGCCGTCAGTTGCAGCCCGTTGTAATGGCTGTTGGCGCCGGTCATGAGTTGCGTGACACTGGCAAAGCGCGGATCTTCGGGCCGGTTATAAGGAAATGGGGCGAAGCAACCCGGGCAGACGGTCTGGTAGCCATTCGCTTGAACCTGGTAAGGCAACTGAACTCCTCGAGTACCCACGTATTGGGCGTGCAGGCTGCCTGTATTGCCGAACTGCCGCTCCAGCCCCAAGCTCCACTGCATCGAGTAAGGCACCCGCAAGGTCCCGTCCGGGACGGCCACCAGTGCCACAGAGGGCAGGCAAGCCTGTGTGTTGGCGTGAGGTGAAGCACAGGACAGTTGGCCGTGCGAAAAGCCGGCGAGAAATGCCTGGTTGGCAGCAACCGTGGCGTCAATGGCGCTGTCCGGCACTCCGGGCGCCAGCGCCAATCCACCGGCTTGCCCGAGCAGTCCGCCCTGGAAGATATTCACGTAGGGCGAATTCGATCCAATCAGGTCCGCAATGCCGCCCGGAAGAATGTCGGTGAAGACGCCAAAGCCCGTACGAAGCACCATCTTGGGGGCAAACTGCCACGCCACCGCGGTGCGCGGCTGCCACGCCACCAGGGGCGTGGCTGGGAAGAACTCTTTGAGCCCCGTCTTGAGGGCGGAGCTCAAGGCCTGATTGACGTCATGAGAAGCAGCATCGAACGAGGAGCCAAGGCGCGTGATCATGGCGTGCGGATTGACGGGGTCGGAGTTCCATGCTGCGCGCAGGCCAAACGTCCAGTTGAGGTTCTTCGTCACGTGGTACGTGTCCTGCGCGAACAGATCCAGATTGGCAAGATTGAACGGCTGCTCTCCTGAGACGGGGAACGACCGGGTGGCGAGAGACGCGACGCCGTAGATGTATTGCGGCAGCGTCGTATAAGTCACCAGCGGAGTGACGTAGTTGCTGAAATCGAAATCGCTCGCCAGCATGCGGCGCGAGGCCAGCCCGAACTCGATCTGGTGAGAATGCCTCTGCCACGTTAGCATCTCATTAAACTGGTATCGGGTGACGCGCCGGCCCTGAGGCCAGTTGTAGTCCAACCCCCCAAGGGGAGTGAACAGGGCGTTCGACCCGGCGCCTTCGAGCACCATCGGAAAGGTCGCCAGGGTCCGGGCGAGGTCAGTGGGCTGGAATAAGCTCGAGTACCAGGAGAAAGCAGGGTTGAAGTAGTTCACCAGGTTCTGGCTGAAGATGTGCGTATAGCCGGAAGCAAACGAGTACATGGGCTGAGGCGAGAGGGCATTGAAAACCGGATTAATGGCATCGGTGTAGGCAGCCTGAAGTCCCGTATCAGATTGGAACCGGTACCAGACCATGTTATGCGCATCGAGATCGTAATCCAGGCGCGTGGTGATGACCTGCTCGTGGTCAGCACTGGACATGGAAACCGTTTGCCGGTTGGCGCAGCCATTCCCGTTCGGCGGGCTGCCACTCGCCGTATTGCCCTCCGCCTCCAGAGGACACCCAAGTACGGGCAGCGGCGAGCCCGAACTGCTCCGATAGAGCGAGAACATGTTCTGATAGAAAGGCACAAGCGCCGGCGCAGCGGGGAAGGCGATGCCGGTGATGGTGTCCACGCCCCCGCGCGGCAACTGCCCGAGAACGTAATTCTGGAATGGGGTTGACGGCACGGTGATGGTATCCACAATCGGCAGCGCGATCCTCATCTGCTCGAAATCTCCAAAGAAGAACAGCTTGTCGCGCACGACCGGGCCGCCCAGGCTGCCGCCGAAGTGGTTCACCGTGGAGCGAGGCTTGTGCCCGCCGGGATTGGCATTCGTAAAGAAATTGGCGGCATTGAGCCTCGACCCGTTCCACAATTCATACAGATTGCCGTGGAAGTCGTTCGTGCCGGACTTGGTGATGTAGTTGATCTGCGAGGCTCCGTATCGCCCCTGGTCCACCGCGTAGGAAGTCGTATTCACCGTGACCTCCTGGATAGAGTTCAGGCCCAGCACCAGATTGGTCGACAATCCGCTGTTGAGACTTGTCATCGGGTCGTTGGTCTCCAGTCCGTCCACGATGAAGGCGTTCGACAGGGCCGGCAGCCCATTGAATTCCACGTTGCCGTAACCATTCTGGCCTCCCACAAAATCGTTGGAAGAACCCGCCGTGTTGATCAAGGCGCCGGGCGAGAACTGGGCGACGTAGGTCATGTCCGACCCGGCATTCGGAAGATCGGCGATGGCTGCGGCTTCCAGCGTAGTCGCGGTATTGGGGTTATCCGTATTAATGAGCGGCGCCACGGATTGCACTTCCACGGCCGTATTCTGGGTGGCAATCTTGAGCACCACATTCACCCTTTGCGTCTGGCCCAAGGGCACAGATACAGGGCCCATCGTCTGGTCCTCGAAGCTCTGGGCCTTCACCTCGACCAGATACGGGCCGGGTTTAAGATCGGGGAATGAGAAGCGCCCGCTTTCGTCGGTTTGGACGGTGCGATGGAGGCCGGTGGTCGAACTGGCGACGGTCACATCCGCTCCCGGCAAGGGTGCGCCGCTGGGATCACTAACCTGCCCCGCTATCGCCCCGGTGGTCTCGCTTTGCGCCCACACGCGCGCTTGCGATCCGGAAAGAACGGCAGCCAACAGCAGGGCGACGGCTGACAGCAGCTTGCCGGGCCGCGGGGTCGGCTGCAAAGGCCGGGCCGACTCCTGGGGGACCGAAATCCGAGGCGTCATCACAAACTCCTTACTCTGATCCCGCGCAGGGCGGCTTCCTGGTTTGAGGGCGATCAGCGCGCATTGCATATTCACTATAGATCGCTTATAGTCGTAAACTATAGTTAATATAAACTCGCCATCTGATGTCAAGATGATTCTTACTGGCCGGCTTAGTTCCGGTAATATAGCGCGGTTGCCATTTCGACCAAACCTTGGCATTATGGCGAAGCGTCGGATTCCAAATGGAGCGGCATTCGGTTGGGAAAAATGAAACTAACGATTTCCAAGGAAGATTACCTGAAGGCCATCGCCGAAGCACAGAACGAAGAAGAGCCGGTGATCGCCGCCACCATTGCGCGCTGGTTGAAGATAACTCCACCGGCGGTAGCTCTGGCTTTGCGGCGCCTCCAACGCGACAACCTCATCAAGGTCGGTAGCGGCGGGCGCATTTCGTTGACCGGCGCGGGCCGCCAGATCTCCGACCGGCTTCGCCGGCGTCACCGTCTGATTGAGCGCATGCTGACCGAGATGTTGGGGATGGAGTGGTATAAAGCCCACGACGAAGCGGAGAGGCTGGAGCACGCTGTATCGGATGACTTGGAGCAGAAACTGATCCAAAAGCTCGGCGAGGATGGGCCTTGCCCGCACGGGGACGAGGCTGGGATGGGCCCTGCTCAGCGCCGCAAGGCGGGGCTGAGGCTGCTGGCCGAAGTGCCTGCCGGCGTGCGCGTGCAGGCGGTCTCCATATACGAAAGAGATCGCTCTCTGCTCGAATATCTCGACGGGCTTGGAATTCGCCCCGGTTCCCAGGCAGAAGTGCTGACCTGCAACTACGACGAGACCATGGTCCTGGGTTTGGGCGGCAAGCGCGTCCACCTCGGGCAGGCGGGCGCGAAGAGGGTTTGGGTTAGGGTCATCACTTCTGCTGCATCGATTTGATGTAGTCCGTGAGATTCGCTACGCGGAGGTGCACTTCGGACTCATGCTGGTGGCTCATGGACATAAAGATGGGACCCCAGATGGGCATTTCCTTCGACCCATGAGCGGCGATTCCGGCCTCCCCCGTGATAGACCTATAAACCTCAATGGAGGGGAACTTTCCGACGTGCCGCCGCGCTAGCACCGTAATGTCCGTCGGAGGGATCTTGAGCGCTGACGCAGCGGGTCCGTGGCCTCTTCCGTCTTTGCCGTGGCACGCGGCGCAATAAGCTTCGTACATTTCCTTGCCGGAATTCGCGGAAGTGTGCCGGACGGGGGTGTTGACGACCTCAGGCTGCTGGGCAGCACCCATGCCGCAAAGCATGGTGACGGACGCGCAGAATAGCAACACTCTTAGCTGCATAATGCCCTCACTCTGCCACCTCATAACACTTGCCTCGGCAGAAGTCAACGGAGGCACCCTTTGGCCACAGAGTTCACCTAGAAATGCGGGACTTTCTCTCCGTGATCTCCGTGCCCTCTGTGGTGAATGTGTTTCAGGTTACTCGCCCCGCAGGCGCTCCAGGGCCCACGCGGCGTGTTCTCGAACGATCGGGTCGGGATGCCGGGCAATCCGCTCCAGCCAGGGCACCAACCTTACATCGCCGGAATTGCCCATAGCCACCGCGAGGTTGCGGAGCCAGCCCCGATACTTCGCCCGTTTGATGGGTGAATGGGCAAATACGCTGCGGAAGTCTTCTTCGCTCATCGAAGCCAAAGCTTCCAAGGGCGGGTTGAAGAGAGAGAAACCGGCGGGGTCCGTGGTCCGTTGTCCGTTGTCCGTCGCAACTTGATCAGCAACAGCTCCGTCTGAGAACCTGAGGCGGGCCGGCTCCCCAACCATGGGATGGAAGTGCTGAATTGTCGTCAATCCGGGACGCGTAACTTCGCATTTATCCAATGGCCAACCACTCTGGGACAGGGTTTGCTGAGGACTGAAAACTGACGACTGACGACTGCTGTTCCACGGACACACATCCTGGCAAATGTCGCACCCGAACACATTGCTGCCCATTTTTGCGCGAAACTCATTCGGAATGGATCCCCGAAGTTCGATCGTCAAGTAGGAGATGCAGCGCGACGCATCCATTGCGTAGGGCTCAATCAAAGCCCCTGTGGGGCACGCCTCGAGGCACGCCGTGCAGGACCCGCAGCGGTCGGGGGCGGGCAGGTCCGCCGCCAACTCGAGGCTGCACAGGATGACCCCAAGAAATAACCAGGACCCCTTCTCCTGATTGATGATACACGTGTTCTTTCCCATCCAGCCGATTCCCGCAAAGCGCGCGAAGGCGCGTTCAACGATGGGGCCTGTGTCCACAAAGACCCGAGTTTCGACCTCAGGCGCTGACTCTTGAATCGCCGCGCGAAGCTGCTCGAGCTTGGCCCTCATAATCTCGTGGTAATCGCGTCCCCAGGCGTATCGGGAAATCCATGCACGAGGCGCGGGTGCGGAAACTGGAAAATGGAAACTGGAAAAAAGTCCGTTGCCCGTGGACAGTTCTTCCTGACTTCTGCCTTCCGCTTTCTGCCTTCTGCTTTCTAATTTCCGGCTTCTGACTTCTGACTCCTCACTCCTCTCTTCCTCCACCTCCGTTGAATACGGAAGCGGCGCGTTGTAAACCAGTCCGACGCAGATCACCGATTTGGCGGATGGCAGGACCAGGAGCGGATCGAAGCGCTTGGGGTTCTCAAGATAACGCATCCCGCCGTTAAATCCCTTCTCCACCCACTGTCTGGAAAACTCGAGGTCTCTCCCAACCTCCAGGGGCGCGATTCCGGCCACGTCAAAGCCTAGTTCGAGCGCGCGTTCTTTGATGGTACGCCCCAATAGCATGGGTGAATAATAACCTGCCCGAACGCGAGATTCCAGGCGAGCCGTGGCGCTGACAATTAGGTCAGCAGGCGAACCTGCCGGCCTGAAGGTCGGCGCCGCTCGAAACACGCCTTCCGCCCGCGTCTGCTATACTGCCTGGGTAATTGATTTCACAGCCGCGGCGAGGCCGTTTCCAGCGATTTGCGCGCCGCGTTGAGGGAGAGTTGCCGATGCCTCCAGTTCGTTTGACGACCCTGGTAAAAGCGGCGGGTTGAGCGGCCAAGTTGAGTCCAAGTATTTTGGACCGCGTGCTGGCCAAGCTGCCGAAACAATCCGACGCAAATGTCCTGGTGGGCTTTGAGACCAACGACGACGCGGGAGTGTATCAACTGGCGCCCGACCTGGCGCTGGTCCAGACGGTTGATTTCTTCACTCCGATCGTAGACGATCCCTACACTTTTGGTCAGATTGCGGCCGCCAACGCACTCAGCGATGTTTACGCCATGGGCGGGCGGCCTCTCTCCGCGCTCTCGATTGTGGGGTTTCCCAATCAGGAAGAGGGTCTCGAGATCCTGGAAATGATCCTGGTGGGCGGGCAAGCGAAGATGCAGGAGGCTGGATGCGTGGTCATCGGCGGCCACTCGATCGGCGACGAGGAGATCAAGTTCGGATATGCGGTCACAGGACTCATCCACCCGCGGCGCATCCTCACCAACCGCGCCGCGCAGGTGGGTGACCTACTGCTCCTAACCAAACGCCTGGGCACGGGGATCGTCGGCACTGCCCTGAAGAAAGGACAAGCCGGTCAACCCGCCGTGGACGCCGCCGTCGAATCCATGTGCACGCTGAACCGCGCCGCGAGTGAGGCAGCCCTCAAATTTGACGTGCACTCGGCCACCGACATCACCGGCTTCGGCCTGCTGGGTCATACCCGCGAGATGGCATTGGGAAGCAAGGTGAGCCTGGCGATCGATTCCTCCCAAATTGAATTCCTGCCGGAGGCTGAGAAGTATTCGCGGGACGGTTTTCTGCCCGGCGGCCTGAAAAGAAACAGGGATTTCATCGGGGACTGTGTCGCATTCGCGAACGGCGTGGCGGAGGAGGTCCGGAATCTCCTGTTCGATCCGCAGACGTCGGGGGGATTGTTGTTGTCGGTCGCCCCGCAGGACGCATCCAGACTTCTGGAAGCCCTGCGGGCTTTAGCCATCCCGGCGCAAGCAATCGGCAAAGTCATCGGCAAGACGCACCCGCTCATCGAGGTCAGCTAGACATGACGAGAGGGCGTGGAGGCCGCAGAGAAAAGCTAGGGTGTTTCCTCTGTGTTGCTATTCCGGAGATTCTTGCCGGCGCACAAGGATATTTGGTCTGGCATTTTGAATCTGGAATTTCGGATTCGTCCTACAGGCCGCGCTTGATCTCCGTGTCCTCGGTCATGAATTCTTTTCCTGACTGCGTATGATGACCCTTGTCCAGGTTGAAACGCCGCAACAGATCGAAGAGGTCAGGAGGCTGCTCCGCGAGTACGAGGCTACCCTCAACGTCAGCCTGTGCTTTCAGGGTTTTGAGAAGGAACTGGCAGAGCTGCCGGGAGACTACGCACCGCCCCGAGGCAGGCTTCTGCTGGCATGCGACGGCGACCAACCTGCCGGGTGCGTAGCCCTGCGAGAACTCGACGAGGAGACCTGCGAGATGAAGCGGCTTTACCTGCGGATGGAATTCCGCGGCCAAGGCGCAGGACGGCGGCTCGCCCGGGCCGTCATCCAGGAAGCTCGCACGCTGGGCTACAAGCGGATGCGGCTGGATACCCTGGCCGCGATGCAGGAGGCCAAGGCTCTCTACGAATCGCTGGGCTTCAAGCGTATCGAGCCCTATTATCATAATCCGCACCCCGGCGCGGAGTTTATGGAATTAGAACTCTAATGCGCACAGTGGAGCGCCCCCGTTACCGCATTCCGGGTACGGCGTAAACGGGCTGCGGACAAAAGCTCGGACGCTGTCATTCTAAGCGCAGCGAAGAATCTCCGCAGTTGGAGGTTCAATGAACTGCGGAGATCCTTCGTCGCCTGCGGCTCCTCAGGATGACAGTTAAAGGGGTCTCCGCAGCCCTTGAAAGCCCCGGCTACACCGTTGCGCCGTTTTCGGACACAGGGTAAGATGGCACTCATGAAGAAGCGCATACCCTTTCAATTGATCCTTGCCATTGCCATCGTAATTCTCGGGGGCGGTCTGGTAGGGGGCGAATACCTGCTGGTAAAGTGGTATCCCGGACACCATCAGCGGGTCGTTGACGAAACCCTGCGCCTGCGTCCCTATCACAATGACACGCTCGGTATTGATATTCAAGTTGCTGACGGAATCTACGGTAACGTGGAGAATTTTCCGGGTGGAATAAAGATCGGGCGCTCGAAGTTCTGGAGCGTCGGACCCTCGCTGACGATCACTTCCCAGCCCAACCCCGACCAGACCTGGGAATTCTCCCCAGAAGATCTGGCGAAATGGGAATCGAGGGGCGTCACCGAAGATATTGGCTACTATCATCTGGAGCATACTAAGATTAACGATCGTGACGCAATGATGATTCGCGAGATCAAGGGCCGTTACATGCACGTGACGGCGAGAATCATGTCCAAAGACCGGATCATCGAAGCCGATTGCACCACCGGCGGCGAAGACGAAGCCCTTTACACGGACGCGTGCGACCAGACCCTCCGCAGCATAAAGATCGCCGGGCCCATGCCGCCGCCACCCGAGCCGGTGGAGCTTAAGCCGGCCGGGCCCCTCAAGCTAAAACGGTAGGAGCAGGCATGCAAAAGTGGGAAGTTGTAGAAGGCAATCTCGCTTCCCCGCGAGGCTTTCGAGGGGCAGCGGCGGCGGCGGGAATCAAGAAGAAGCACGGTGAGCTCGACTTGGCAATGCTGGTTTGCGATGCCCCGTCGGCCACGGCAGCCGGCGTGTTCACAACCAACCTGGTGGCCGCCGCGCCCGTGCTCGT
>Ga0181535_10004002_pt1 | contig 16696 bp, 11 predicted proteins | sample PEATcosm2014_Bin_44_FD_119774 | JGI IMG/M metagenome (GOLD analysis project Ga0181535, IMG submission 119774) | Peatland microbial communities from MTU Mesocosm Facility, Houghton, MI, USA - PEATcosm2014_Bin17_30_metaG | ecosystem: Environmental > Terrestrial > Soil > Wetlands > Peat | place... | reverse complement strand
GTGAGTTGTTGCGCCAGCCCCTGCGCCTCGGCGCGGGTGAGCTTGGCCCAACGGGTATCGCGCGCGAGGCCCGCGGCCAGCACCAATTGCTCCCACAGCCGGCCGGTCAAGCCGGGCAGCGGCACATTCACCACCAGCTTGGCACCATCCGCTTGGCGGCGCGCGTGCAGGTTCGCCTGGATGGCCTGCGCGTCCGCTCCCGGCAGCCAGTTGATCCGCAGCGGGAATTGATAGTTCAAATCGTGGAGGCTCCGCGCCCCCCAGGCGGAAATCTTCAGGATGGCCGGACCGCTCAGGCCCCAGTGGGTGATCAGCAACGGGCCGCGCTCGCGCAGTTTGGCCACGGGAATGGTCGCTTCCGCCGTCGTGGCTACTCCGGCCAGGCTGCGCAGCCAGGGCGAGGGGATCTGAAACGTGAACAGCGAGGGCACCGGCGGCACGAGCGTGTGGCCCAACGCCACCGCCAACTGTCCGGCCGATGCTCCGCGGCAGCCGCCGGTGGCCAGCAGCAAACGGTCGGCCGTGAAAGTGTCACCCGCCGCGCCGGATGGGGCAGCCGTGGCCAGGTGGAAGATTCCGTCCGTGTGTTTTTGGACAACTTCCACGCCGCAGTGCGGCCGCAGTTCCACGCCGGCCCGTTGCGCGGCGTTCAGCAGGCAATCCACGATGGTCTGGGAGGAATCCGTGACGGGGAACATGCGGCCATCGGACTCGGTTTTCAGGTGCACCCCGCGTTCGGCAAACCAGGCGACGGTATCGCGCGCGGAGAATTGCTGGAACGGTCCCAGCAGCGCCTGGCCGCCGCGCGGATAACGCGTGGCGAACTCGCGCGGTTCAAAGCAGGCGTGGGTGACGTTGCAGCGGCCGCCGCCGGAAATGCGCACCTTTTCAAGAAAACGGGAGGTCTTCTCCAGCACCGTCACCCGCGCGCCGCGTTCGGCCGCCGTGATGGCGGCAAAAAAACCGGCCGCGCCGCCGCCGACCACAATGATGCTGGGTGCACTCACGCGCGGAGCATCGCAGAATTCCCGGCGCGGCCGAAGCAAATATGGCCGCGGGGCAAGTGAGTGCGGAGCCATCCAAGTGCGGAGTTCGGAATGCAGAGTGCGGACTTGACGGGTGGGGCGCGCCGCGGGCGCAGCGCAGCATTTCGCGGACATCGGCGATCACGAGCGAAGGGCGGCGTTGATGATGCGCAGCGCAGCAGGCCGAGCGTGATTTCAGGGCAACGCACTGAGTTTGCTTGAACACAACGGTTGGCAGGCGCGGCGCGTTCGGAGGCCGAACGTCGGCTTCGCACGTGCCCTACCGGAGCCGCCGGAAAAGAATTCGGCGGCGGGAAAACCCGCCGCCGAGGCTGCAATCGAAAGTTGGCAGGTTCCTGCGATTTTCTTAGACCGCGCCTTTGAGAATGGTCAGGAACTGCTTCATGGCCGGCGACAGCACCCGGCTCTTCTTATAAATCGCCGCCGTCGGACGGAAGAACTGCCCGTCTTCGATGGCCACGGACGCGAGCGTCTGTTTCTGGATTTCCTGGGCGATGGAACCCTGCGGCACAATGGACAGGCCGGCGTCGATTTCCACGGCGCGCTTCACCGTCTCCACGTTGTCGAATTCCATGACGTGCTGCACTTCCACGCTGTGCGACTTCAGGATCTTGTCCAGCGCCTTGCGGGTGGGCGTGTCGGGCTCGAAGCTGATGATTTTCTGCCCGGCCAGGGCCTTGAGCTTGATGGACTTTTGCTTGGTGAAAGGGTGCTGCGGATGACAGATGAGCACCAGCGGCTCCTTGCGCAGCGGCACGATCTCCAGCTTGGAATCCTTGATGGGATAGGCGATCAGGCCCAGGTCCACCACATTGCTGATGACGTCCTCATAGACCTGGTTGGCCTGGCGGTACTCCACGTGCACATTCACCGTGGGGTAGCTCTGCATGAACTTCTTGATGTAGGGCGGCAGGTCGTGCAAGCCGATCGAGTAAATGGTGGCCACCCGGATGGTGCCGGAAATGATGTCCTTGAGTTCCTGCAGCCGGCTATCGAGCGAGGCGTAGGATTGTAAGATCTGTTTGCTGTAATCATACAGCACCTGGCCCTCGCGCGTCAGCCGGAAGTGTTTTTTGCTCCGCTCAATGAGCAGCGACTTAAAAACCCGTTCAAGCGCGCTAATCTGCTGACTGACAGCCGACTGGGTGACACTATTGATCTGCGCGGCCTTCGTGAAGCTTTCGGTTTCGACGAGGTCACAGAAAACCTTCAAACTTTCGATTTGCATAAGCGGAGTTAAACAGGGTCAAGAGATCTTGTCAACAGTCATTATCAGTTTTTCAAATCACATGACCTGCCCTGCGGTTATCATCAGGATCGGCGCTTTGGACCGGGGCGGCGGGGCAAATTGGCTGGGCCGGCCGCCTGCTTCAACTCCGGACTGGACGGAAACTTTCAGCTGTGGCAAGTGTTGACTGATAATGGATTTGGAATCAATGATCGGCGCCGCGGCCGCCGCCGGCGCCAGCGACCTGCATCTGGAATCGCGCCTGGCGCCCGCCACCCGGGTGCGGGGTGCCCTGCGCGTGGGCGGGGAGTCCCTACCGCCCCAACTCCTCACGGAAATGGCCCGCGGCCTGATCGGCGAGGAGCAATGGCCGTTCTTTTTGGAGCGCCGCTCATTCGACCTTTCGCGCACCATCTGCGGGGTGCGCTGCCGGATCAACATTCTGCACAGCTCGCGCGGCATCGGCATGGCCATCCGGCTGCTGTCCACCTTTCAGGCCACGGTGGAGAAATTGAACCTGCACCCGGATTTGAAAAAGTTCATCAAGCCCACCAACGGCTTGGTGCTGGTCTGCGGCCCCACCGGCTGCGGCAAATCCTCGACGCTCGCGGCGCTCATCCAGGAGATCAACCTGGCCGAGGCCCGGCACATCATCACGGTGGAGAGCCCCATCGAGTATTCGTTCCGCGGCCGCCGCTCCTACATCCGCCAGCGGGAGGTGGGCCGGGACACGCCGAGTTTTGAGCAAGCCCTGCTGGACGCCCTGCGCGAGGATCCCGATGTGCTCATGGTGGGCGAAATGCGCGAGCCGGAGACGATGCGCCTGACGCTGGGCGCGGCCGAGACCGGCCATCTGGTGCTGGCCACGGTCCACTCGGCCACCTGCGCCGAGGCCTTGCAGCGCATCGTCGCCTCGTTCCCGTCCGAAATCCAGGGGGCCATCAGCTCCCAGGTGGCGGATTGCCTGGTGGGGGTCATCTCCCAGCGGCTGCGGTATCGGCCCGAACTGAACATCCGGGTGCCCGAGTGCGAAATTCTGTTGGCCACGCACGCCGTCAAGAATTACATCCGGACGCGCGAGTTTTTCAAGATCGCCTCCGCTCTGGAAACCGGGGCCGAACACGATATGTGGACGTTTCAGCGCTACACCAAATGGCTGGACAGCCGCACGCAATGGTTCATTCCCGACCAGAATCCGGAGCCGCCCGACAGCGAAACCGCCGAACCGGCGCCTTACCTGCCGCCGGCATCCGTCCGCCCCGGCCCGAGCGCGCGCCCGGCGGCGGCCATGCCGAATGCGGCCGCAACCGGCACCCCGGGTGAACGCTTGGAAATCGAGGCGGTGGAAGGCGGGCTGGAAAAAATCCTCAAGAACCTGAAATAACCCGGCGGCGGCGGGTGCTCCCCCACTCCCTTGCTGGCGCGAAGCGAGGCGACAACGACCCAGCGGCGGCCGTCCATCCGTGACCTATTTTAAAACCGTAGCCAATGCCTCGGACGCGGGGTTCCAATAGCGAATTTCCTGAATCTTGCCATCGGCGTTGAGGACCAGCACGGTGATTTTGCCTTCCTGGCGCGGGAACGGCGCCAGCGATTTTTCATCGTCACCCAGAATGATCCGGTGCGGGTATTTGCGCATTTTGGGGAAGGCAAACAGGCGCGCGATGGACGGCATGGTGTGGATATCCAGGACGTAGGCGGCCTCGTGCTTTTCGAGCCAGCCGGCGCCGAGATCGGCCAGCTTGAGATTGGCCGGTTTGCTGGCGCCCATGTCAAAGCCCAGCAGCAGGAAATGGAGACCGGGCACAAACTTGAAATCCTTGCCGAACTGGTCCTTGGCGGCAAACACCGGCACGGCATCGCCCACCTTCAACGGGTCAGCCTGCGTGGAAAGAACGCCCGCGGCGCAAAGCACCAGCAATACCAGCCAGCGGAGAGTCGTCATGGGCTTGATCTTACGTCCGCACCTGGCCGGAGCCGAGGCCCAGCCACTTGTAGCTTGTCAATTCCTCCAGCCCCATCGGCCCCCTGGCGCCGATTTTGTCGGTGCTGATGCCGATTTCGGCTCCCATGCCGAATTCGCCGCCGTCGGTGAAGCGCGTGCTGGCATTCCAATACACGGCCGCCGAATCCACCTCCGCCAGGAACTCCCGGGCATGCGCCTCGTTGGCGGTGACGATGCTATCAGAGTGGGAGGAGCCATAATGGTTGATGTGGTCGATGGCCATCGCCACGCCATCCACCACGCGCACGTTCATGATATAGTCGTTGTATTCGGTGAAGTAATCCTGCTCGGCCACCGGTTTGAGGCGGGCGGACTTGAAATTGGCCGCCTGCGGAGTGAGGCAGGCCAGCGCGGTTTCGTCGGCGCGGAGCTCGACGTGCTTTTCAAACAGCCGCGCCCCGATCACGGGCAGAAAAAGTTCGGCGACCGACCGGTCCACGAGCAGCGTTTCCATGGCGTTGCAGACGCCGGGCCGCTGCACCTTGGCGTTCATCACGATATTGCCGGCCATTTTCAGGTCGGCATCCGCATCCACAAACACGTGGCAGACGCCCTTGTAATGCTTGATCACGGGCACCTTGCTACACTCGGCCACGGTGCGAATGAGTCCCTCGCCGCCGCGCGGCATGCAGAGGTCAATGTATTGGGTGAGCGAAAGCAGGATGGGGATGGCGTCGCGCTCCGGGGTGGGCACCACTTGGATGGCGTGGGCGGGAAAACCGCCGTGGGCGATCCGGCCGGCTTCGATCATGATTTTGGCGATGAGCTGGTTGGAGTTCAGCGCCTCCTTGCCACCGCGCAGGATGGTGGCGTTGCCGGATTTGAAGCACAGGCCCGCCGCGTCTGCCGTGACGTTGGGGCGCGACTCGTAAATGATCACCACCACGCCGATAGGCGTGGCGATTTTCCGGAGCTGAAGTCCGTTGGGACGGGTGCGTTCATCGAGGACGCGTCCCACGGGGTCCGGCAGCACAACCACCTCGCGCAAACCGCGGGCCATGCTGGCGATGCGTTTGTCGTCCAATCTCAGCCGGTCCAGCAAGGCGTTGGACAGGCCGTGGCTGGTGCCGAATTCCAGGTCGAGCGCGTTGGCTTGCTTGAGGGCGTCCGCGTTCTGCTCCAAGGCGGTGGCCATGGTGAGCAGGCAGGCATTCTTCTCCGCCGTGGTCAGCTTGGCCAGCGCACGCGAAGCCACCTTGGCGTCCTGCGCCAGGCGGGTCATTTGTTCAGTCAGATTCATGGGTTTCAGACAACCAACCACCACCATGCTAATCGAACCGGAAAAATTGTCAAAAGGAGGCAGTTGAGCGCGGAGGGCGGAATGCGGAGTTTCGGGCGGCGGGTGGGGCGCGTCACTCCGTGCGCGCCGCGCCTGCTAACCAGCGTGCTCAAACTAACCCAACGCGCCGCCCTGAAATGATGCTTGGCCGCATACGCTGCGCGTCATCAGCGCCGCCTTGCACTCGCGATCGCCAAGGTTTGCGAACCGCCGCGCTACGCCCGCGGCGCGCTCGGAGGCCGAACGTCGGCTTCGCACGCGCCCTACCCCGCGCTGGTAAAATGCCAACCCTCTGCGCAGATAGACGTTCCACCGATCCGGAGCCACCATTTCATAGGTGTTTTTGAATCCGAGCAAAGTATTGCCTCACCGCGCAGCGGCGGGTGGGCCATCCCTTCCGGAAACCAGTCTGGCAATATAGTTCTTGACACAATATGGTTTGTATCACAAACTCAATGGCATGAAAGATCAAGTCCGCGCTTACCAAGACCGGCTTAAACGGTATGACAATATCGATGGGACCGGCGAAATGTTCCTGGGTCTGATGCTGTTGGGCTTTACCCTGGCGGGGTACCTGGAAGCCTGCCTGCCGGATAATGCATCAAGGTGGTGGCATGGAATCGTCATTTACGGGGTGATGATCCCGGTGTTCGTGATTGGTTTTTTGGCCCGGAGACTCATCAAGAAACATCTTACCTGGCCGCGCACCGGCTATGCGGCATATCCCCGGACGGGCGGCAAATCCTGGTGGATGGGGATGGTGGCCGTCTTCGTCGTTGCCCTCGTGTTGGCACTGGGTTCCGCCTATCTGTTGCGGTACGCCCGGTGGCACCCGGCCATCAACCTGCCGCGCATCGGTTTGTTAATTGCCTGGCCGGCGATGTATGCACTCTGGGTCTACTGCATGGACAAGCACCGTCCGTGGAAATGGTTGCTGGTAATTTTCATGGCGCTGGGATTGGTTGCGCTGGCGTTCCTTGTACCGGGGAACTTTGAGGCGTTCTTTCAACCGGTGTCCTTGTTCGTCGGACTGATCTGGCTCACCTCGGGCGGGGCCACCCTGTATTCGTATCTTCGGCACACGCACCCTGCCATTCCGGAAGCACAATGAACGAGCAACTACGAGCCATTTCCGAGTTGGACCGGGTCATTCATGAGCCCGGCCGGCTGATGATCGTGTCCCTGCTCGCGGCGGTCAAGGAATGCGACTTTCTTTACCTTCGGCACGAAACGGAAATGAACCAAGGCAATCTATCCAGCCATCTCGCCCGCTTGGAGGAGACCGGCTACGTGGAAATCGAGAAAACGTATCGCGGCAAGGTGCCCCAGACCTTGTTGCGACTGACGCGGGCGGGACGCGCCGCGTTTGACCAGTACCGCAAGGGGCTGAAGACGGCATTTTGACGATGGTCAAAAAGCCATCGCCGCGCGGTGAGCCGGTGAACGGGCGGTTGGACTGGGAAGCCGCGCTTGCTCCCGCGGCGCGTTCGGAAAGAGGGCTACGGCGTCACCACGCGAAAGAACCGCGCGGCCGGTCCATTGGTGGTGGCGAACTGATAGGCGCGGCCAGCCACGTTCGTCGTGAGCACGGCGGTGCGGTTGGTCACCCAGGGACAGGTGAGTTGATCCGCTTGCAACAAGTGAAAACCCGTCGCGCTACCGGCCGCCAGCGTGAAATCAATCTCCACCCGGCTGCCGGTCACCGTCGGGGCGGCCAACTCGATGATGGCCGCGCCCGGAACAGCCGTCACCGGCTTGGCGGTGCCAAAGTCGGTGGGAAAATCCGTGAAGATAACACCGCGCACCTGCAACAGAAAATTTCCCGTCCGGGCGGGCAGAAAATAAAAATTTGTGCCGGCCGTGGCGTTGGTGGTTTCGCCCAACAACTGCTGGCTATTGGTGACGCCAATGTTTTCCAGGCACCACCCCACCGCCGCGTCCGCTTCCGGGTAATAGCTGCCGAAGGAATAATCAAAATTGAATCGCACTTGCGCGCTTTCACCCGCATAGGCGGCCAGGGAAAGGGTGTGCTGGCTGAAGGCGGCATCGGTGAGACCGTTGGCACCGGTCTCCGTGAAGAGATCTGACCAGGAGCTTCCGCCATCAGTGGAAATCTGCACGCGCGCGGTTTCATCGGACGAGGCATAACCCAGCCGGCTTTTGAAATTCAAGGCGGTAGCGTTCGAGACGAAGAGAAGTTCGTCCATTTGCAGCCACTGCGGCACCGGGTCCAGGTGGCAGAGATGAAAACACTTGCCCGAACCGGTCGGCGGACTGGTGAGGATGGGATATCCGGGCGCGGGCGAAATGGTGAAATTGGTCAGGCCGTGCGTGGCGTTGTCCACGAAACCGCCGTTGGTGGCAGTCGAGACGATCCATTGATAGCCGGTGGTGGCGGGGTTGGCCGACGGGGCGCAGGTGTAGCGATTGCTCGTGTTGACGGCCGGTTGGCTGGGGCCGCTGATCACCAGCGGCGAATAGTCGGCGCCGGGCACGGCCGGGTCAAACAGCGTGACCGGGTAGGTGTAGCTCTGAGTGCCGGCCGCCGTGACGACGTTGCTGACGGTGACCGAATAGACCGTGTCCGTGCCGCCAAACGGGAAGGCGGTGTCATTGGCGGGATCCTGGCTGGTCAGATACCAGACGATGGTGTTTTCTCCATAACCAGTGGCATAGGCCTGCTGGGTCACCGGAAGCGCCACGCCATTGCTGGCCAAAGTGACCGTGGCGGCGCTCAAATCGGCGTTGGACAGCGCAAACGACCATTGGGGAAACACCACCGGATACGGCACAAAGCCGGCGGGCGGCCAGGCCGCGTAGGGCGTGCGCGTGGCCGGGCGCGGGCCGCCGTAATTGGCGTCAAAAACCCAGGTCGCATTGGCGGCGTAATAGCTGCCTTCCGCCGGCACATCCCCGGTGCCCATGATCTGGGTCTGCGGATACAAAATCCAGCGCCGGTGCCCCACCTCGGAGTTGCCGCCGTTGTCCAAAATGTAAGCAGTAATGGCATCCGGCCCGTCGAGGCCCAAGGCCAAATCGGATTGGGCGGAGGCATTGGTTCCCTCGGCACTAAGGCAATCCCAGCCGGTCCATGAGCCTGTATGTTGCAGCTCGCCCTGCCCCGACATCATCAACGCCGCCGCCTGGTCCTGGGTGCATTCGGTGGCCTCAAAGGTGATGGCCGCCGGCAATCCGGCCACGGCGCGGAACCAATTGATGCGCCGCAACGTGGCGTCGACGAAGAGTGGCGAATTGGTGCCCGGCACACAGGTGGCGGTATCGGCGGTGGAATCGATGGCGATGCCGGTGGAGGAGCCATAAACGGTGTTGTAAAACTCCCGCACCTGCTCGCGCGAGCTGGTGTCCACACTGAAATCGCCCGTCACCGTTTTGGGATGCACCCCGGCACCCGGCAACTGCGAAAGATCGGTGGGGGCCGTTGGCGGATCGCCCAGCATGACCGCCGCCGGGGCAGACGACGCGGCGGCCAGCCAGAGTGGCAGCAGGCAACGAGAAAGGGACTTCAGCATGGTGGTCCGTAGAGCAGGTCTCATGCCTCGGAGATCAGGTCAGATCATCAGTCTCACGATTTGTCTGGCCGTCGGATGATTTTCGGGCAAGGTGTTGGGGACATAGGACTCCAGCCTGGGAACCGGGCCGGGAAAAGCGGACGCGTGGCATCAATGGAACAAACTATGAACGACATCTCGCCCAAGGAAGTCAGTGAACTACGGGATCACATCACCCAGGAACTCGACCAGGTCATCGTGGGGCAGAAACAAATCGTGCGGCTGCTGCTGGCCAGCCTCTTTGCCCGCGGCCATTGCCTGCTGGTGGGCGTGCCGGGCCTGGCCAAGACCCTGCTGGTGCGCGCGCTTTCCGAGGTCCTCAATCTCAGCTTCAAGCGCATTCAATTCACGCCCGACCTGATGCCCGGCGACATCATCGGCTCCGAAATTTTGCAGGAACGCGAAGGGCGGCTGGAATCCGAGTACAAGCCGGGGCCGGTGTTTGCCAATCTCATTCTCGCGGATGAAATCAACCGCACGCCGCCGAAGACGCAGGCGGCGTTGCTGGAAGCCATGCAGGAGCACAAGGTCACCGTCGGCGGCCAGTCGCGCGCGCTGCCCGACCCGTTCCTCGTGGTAGCCACCCAGAATCCCATCGAACAGGAAGGCACCTATCCCCTGCCCGAGGCGCAGCTCGACCGTTTCATGTTTTCGCTGTATCTGAATTATCCGGCCAAGGACGAGGAGATGGAGATCGTCAAGCGGACCACGCTCCGCGAATTGCCGACCCTCAAGCCGTCGGTGTCGGCGGAGGACCTATTGCGGGTGCAGCAGTTGGTGCTGGCGGCGCCGGTATCCGACCACGTGATTGATTACGCGGTGTCGCTGGCGGCGGCCACCCGGCCGGGCAACCCGGAGGCGTCGCAACTGGCGCGGGATTACGTGGAATGGGGCGCCGGGCCGCGCGCCTCGCAATACCTCATTCTGGGTGCCAAAGCCCTGGCCCTGCTGGAGGGTCGGATCAGTCCCGAAACGGCCGACGTGCGCGAGGTGGCCCTGCCCGTGTTGCAGCACCGCGTGATCACCAATTACCGGGCGACCGGCGCGGGCAAGAAATCGCGCGACATCGTGCAGTCCATTCTGGGCCAGGTGAAGGAAAAGTCCTATTGACCAACGGACGGCGTACGCGGTCATGATTGATATTGTTCCAGAGACCGATGATCCGCGGCGGCGAGCCGCAAGGCTGCACGACGTGGTCGGCCGACCGCCGCTGCCGGCCCGGCAGCCACCGATCATTTCGCCGCGCCACCGGCCGCCTCCCATCGTCTTATCGCCGGCGGAACTGGAACGTTTCGGCAACCTGCTCCTCTTCGCCCGCGCCACGGTGGAAGGCCACTTCGCTGGCCGGCACAAGTCGCCCTTTCGCGGCTCCTCGGTGGAATTCTCCGACTACAAGGAATACGTGCCGGGCGACGATCCCAAGCGGATCGATTGGCGGAGTTACGGCCGGTCGCGCCGGTTGTATGTGCGCCAGTTCGAAGCGGAAACCGACATGGTGATCTACCTGCTGGTGGATATCAGCGCCTCCATGGATTACGCCGGCGAAGATCGTCAGTCCAAGTATGTGGTGGCGGCCAAGGTGGCGGCGGCGCTGGCGTACCTGATGATCAGCCAGGGGGACAAGGCGGCGCTGGGTCTCTTCGCGGAAACGCTGAAAAGTTTTCAGCCGCCCGGCGGCACGCGCGTTCACCTGCACAATCTCGTGGCCATGCTCGAAGCCGTGGCGCCGACCTCCACCACGGGCATCGCCCGGGCCCTGACCGAGTGCAACGCCCTGTTCAAGCGGCGCGGGCTGCTGGTGGTGCTGTCGGATTTCTGGGACGACCCCGATCAGACCTTTGACGCGCTGAGCCGGTTTTTGCATCGGAAATTTGAGATTCTGCTGCTGCAAGTGGTTCACCCGCACGAACTCGATTTGCCCGCCGTAAATGCCGCCCGGTTTCAAGACCTGGAAACACATGGAGTAGTGGAGGTGGAGCCGGAGGAAATCCGCGCGGCGTACCGCGAGCTGACCCGGCAGCGAGTGGACCGGCTCGCCCACGAAGCCAGTCTCCGCCGCATGACCCATGCGTTGGTACACACCAACAAGCCCTACCTCGAGGCCATTGAGGCTTACCTGGGCTTTCGCGGCGCCAACACCTTTTCCCGACGTTGAGCCATGTCCTTCCTCAGCCCAGAATTGCTGGCGATCCTGATCCCGGTGGCCGGGCTGCCGCTGTTTCTGCACTTGCTGAACCGGGGATTTCCGCGGCATTTCCAGTTTCCCTCCATTGAGCTGATCCGGGAGACGATGGCGCGCCGTTCCAAACTGCACCGCTGGCGGCATTGGATCCTGCTGCTGTTGCGCACGGTCTTCCTGCTGCTACTCCTACTGGCCTTCCTGCAACCCGTGCTGAAACGCCTGGGCGCCAACCCGACCGATCCCAACGCCCGTCAGGTGCTCATCGTGCTGGATCACTCGGTGAGCATGGAAGACCAGGGCGACGGCCCCACTTCACGCGAACGGGCCGTCCACGAAGCGGTTAAGCTGATGGATTCCTTGGGCGCGGACGACACGGTGAACATTCTGCTGGCCGACCCGGAACTGACCACCTGTTTCGTGTCGTTCTCGAGCGACATCGCCGGCGCCAAGCGGTTTCTGAGCCAGGTCAAGCCGGGGTTCAGCCGCGCAGACATCAACCTGGCCAACACGGCGGCCGCGCGGATCATCGGCGCGACCGCGGCGCGGCCGGAGATTTATTATCTCTCTGACTTCACGCGCAAAAAATGGGCCAACGCCAATTTCCAGATGCTGCCGCCAGCCGCCCGGCTTTTCTTTGTGGATGTGGGACCCACCCGGCGCGACAACCGCGCCGTCCTGGACGCCCGGCCGTCGCAGACGCAGATGCTGGCGGGCGATACGGTGCCGCTCGAGATTTCGCTCGGCAATTTCAGCGAGGAGCCGTTCGCCGGCCGCGTCACGGTGACGCTGGATAAAAAGGTGAGCGTGGACCAGGAAGTGTCCCTGGCGGCGTGGTCGCAGGAAAAAGTGACGGTGCCGGTGCCCGTGGGCGGCCCGGGAATCCATTTGTGCGAAGTGCACCTGCCGCCGGATGCGCTGGCGGCGGACAATGATTTTTGCCTGACTCTGTCGGTGCTGGAAAAGGAGGAGGTGCTGATCGTCACCGACCAGCCGGATGACCGGCGGAGCGGCGCGTATTATTTGAAGATGGCGCTGAATCCCTTTGCGGATGAATCCGGCTCGCTGCTGCCACGGGTCATTGCCTCGGGGGAGCTTTCGTCGGCGCGGCTGGCCGGCGTGCAGAAGATGTTCTTCACGCAGATCAACCGCTTGAACGCGGACGCCAGCGCGGCCGCGGCGAAGTTTTTGTTTCAGGGCGGCGGGCTGGTTTATTTCCTTGATGGCACGGCCGACGCGGAGAACCTGGCGGCGCTGGAAAAGCTCACCGGGGCGGCCACGCTGCCGCTGCATCTGGCGCGGCACGACGTGGCCACCAACGTGGCCGCGGGCGCGCAACAGATCGTGCGGGGCGATTTCAAGTCGCCGTACCTGAAATTGTTCCAAGGCAACACGCGGCAGGACCTGGCGCTGCTGGAGTTCTATGATTATTACCAGGCCGGCGCCACGGGTGCGGGCGAGGTGCTGCTGGAGTACGGCGACGGTTCGCCCGCGATGGCGGCGCTGCATCACGGCCTGGGCACGGCGCTGCTGTTGAATTTTTCCGCCGGCGAATTCTCCAGCAACCTGGCGCGGCAACGCATCTTTCCCGCCTGGATGCAGGACCTGATGAAGTCCCTGTCCACCACCGAACCGCCGCCCTCGGCCTACACCGTGGGCGAGCTGCTGCAAACGGAAATCTGGCGGCAGCAAATGCGCGAGGAAGTGATCGGACCGGCCGGCGTGGTGGCCAACACGCGGCGCGAATTGACCGGCGAGCGCTGCCGTCTCGAGTTCAAGCCGGACCGGCCGGGATTCTACACCTTGGGTGCGCCCAAGCCGGCGTACGCGTTCGGCGTCAACCCCGCCACGGACCAATCCGATTTGCGGCCGATGGACAAGAACCTGCTGCCCACGGAGTTTGCCGAGCAGCACGACGCGCATGTCATTGCCGGCGCGGAAGATTACTACAGTCTGGCGCACGGTCGGCCGATTTTTCACTATCTGGTGTTTGCCGCCCTGGCGTTCCTGCTGTTGGAAAGCGGGTTTCAATACCTGATCCGGAGGAAACCGGCATGAGCGCCAGCAGCGAGATCGTTTTTGATCCCATTGTGCCGGTGCCGCTGGTGATGGTGACCGGTCTGGTGCTGCTGGTGCTCACCGCGCGGATCTATTGGCAGGTGGGCGGGGCGCTGGACCGACCGCGGAAGCTGGCGCTGCTGCTGTTCCGGGTGGCGGGCCTGGGCCTGTTGCTGGCGCTGCTGCTGCAGCCCTCGAACCGGGAAACCCTGCCGCCGCCCACCCGGGACCGCGTCACTTTGCTGGGGCTGGATTCCTCGTTGAGCATGAACCAGCGCGACGCCGGCAGCAAGCGACGCGTCGACGCCGCCAAGAATCTACTGGAGGATGCCGGCGCGCTGACGCGGGATGGCCTGGCGGCCGATCCCGACCTGCGCTTGTTTGAGTTCAGCGACGACGCCCGGCCGTTGCAGCAGTCCGTCTTTAACCTGGTGCCGGCGGGCAAGACCACGCGGTTCGACAAATCGATCAACACCATGCTGAGCGCGCCCGCGGCGAGCGAAGCGGTGAACGCGCTGGTGCTGCTGACGGACGGCCACGACTTTGAACTGGTCAATCCGGTGAAGACCGGTCTGGCGGCGCATGCCCGGCAGACGCCGATTTATGCGGTGGCGTTGGGAAAACAGGGCAAGGTGCGCGACGTGGCCGTGCGCATCAGTGGTTACCAGCCGTATTGCTATGTGAAACAGAAGGCGCGCGTCAGCGCCACCTTGCGGCTGGTCGGCTGCGAGTTGGAGGATCTCACCGTGCAGTTGCTCCGCCAAGGCGAGGTGGTGCAAACCAAGCACCTCAACGCGCAGCAGGCGCAGGAATTGCCCGTGGATTTCGAGGTGACCGAGCCCGTCACCGGCCAGTACGAATACGAAGTGCGGGCGCTGCCGTTGGAAAACGAAGTGGATACCGCCAATAATAGCGCCATCACCTACCTCAACGTGATCGACCAGCAAATCCGCGTGCTGTTGCTCGAAGGCGATCCGTACTGGGACACCACGTTTTTGCAGCGGTCGCTCATGCGGAACGACAAGTTCGACGTGGACGCGCTCATTCATTTTGCACCCAACAAGGTGCGGGCCATCCGCAAGACGCCCGGCACCGGCGAATTGCATCCGCCCCAATCGCTGGATGAATTTGCCGCCTACGACGTCATCATTCTGGGGCGGTCGGTGGAAGCGCTGTTGCCCCCGCCGGCGGGCGGCAAAACCAATCTGCTGGACCAATACGTCAACGAGCGCGGCGGCACGGTGATCTTCAGCCGCGGACCGGCCTTTGCCAGCGGCACAGCCGGTGATTTGGAGCCGGTGATTTGGGGCACTGCGGCCCGCGACCACGTGCATCTGGATGCCACGGCCGAGGGGCGCGGACTGGCGCCGTTCCGAACGCTGAACGACAGCGAGGGTGGGCTGGACAGCCTGCCGGACCTGGTGGCCGGCCGGAGTCCGCAGGCGACCAAGCCATTGGCGGCGACATTTGCGCTGGCGACCGGGCGCAACGGCGAACCGCCCGAAGCGGCCATCGTGCATCGCCGCTATGGCCGCGGACAAGTCGTGAGCATCGGTGTGGACGGGCTTTGGCGGTGGGAACTCAATGCCAAGGCGGACGCCGCCAATTCCGCTTTTGACCGGTTTTGGGATCAGATGGTCCTGTGGCTGCTGGCCGGTCGCGACTTCATTCCCAACCGGCAATTTTCCTTTCGGCCCAGTTCCGCCAATATTTTGCTGGGAGAGAACGTCTATTTCCGGCTGATCTTGCGCCAGCCCGATCCCAAGCTGAAGTCGGTGCCGGTCACGGTGTATTTTGACGGGGCGACCGTTGGCCGCGTGAATCTCTCGCCGACCGCCGCGAGTGCGACTCGCCTCGCGGCGGAGTTTTTGCCCGAACACACGGGCCGATACCGGGCGGTCGTCAACCTCCCCGATGGCACCACGCAGGAATCGCGGTTCATCGTGTACACGGAGAACCTGGAGGAGACCGAGGTGGCCACGGACACCCTGTTTTTGCGCCGGTTGTGCGAGAGCAGCGGCGGCCGGCTGCTGGAACCGACGGAATTGCCCCGGCTGCTCAAGGAATTGAACACGGAGAAAGCCGACCAGACGCCGAAAGTGGTGCTGCACCCGATCTGGAATGACGCTTTGGTTTTCTACCTGGCGGGATTATTGTTCGGGCTGGATTGGTTTTTGCGGAGGAGATGGGGGTTATGCTGAAAGACACGCAAAAATTTCTGGAGCGTCTGGCCGCCGCCGACCGGGAGCACCAAAAGGAAGGGGCGGGCAAACTGCTGTTGCGCAGCGTGAAGTATGTCTGCGCCACGGTGGTGGGCCTGTTCGCGGGGGATGTCATTCTGCATCTCAACGCCGGCTGGCGGCTGGCCTTGGGGCTGGCCGCCCTGGCGGGCCTGGGCGTGCTCGGCACCATCGCCTGGCGCCGCGCGTATATCCACCACAACCGTTTTGAGCATATCGCCCGGTTCCTGGAGACGCGCCAGCCGGCCCTCGGGTCGCGGTTGATCAACCTGCTGCAATTGACCGGGCTGGCGGACGACCCGACGCTGGCGCCCCGGACCCGGGAACTGGCCCGGCAGGCGGTGGAGGATTATGCCGCCGGCCTACGGAATGTGCCGGTGGAGACCCTCGCCCGCACGGATGAACTCCGGTGGCACGCCAAGCGGGCCGCACTCGCGCTGCTGATTTTTTGCGCCCTGCTGGCGGCCGTATTCCGCGTGACCCAGGTGGAACTGGCCCGCTTCGCGGACCCGTTCGGCGACCATCCGCCGTATTCCTTCACGCATCTGGCCATCGTGCAGCCCGGCCCCGTGGGCACCAACGTGCTTTATGACCACGCCGTGGTGATGAAGGTGAAGGCCGGGGGGCATCAGCCCCGCGAGGTCTTTCTGACGGCCTTTCCGCCCGGCCATCGCGAAAAGGCGGTGACCCTGCCCATGTTCGACCACGGCGGCGCGGGTTATGACCAATTGCTCGGCAATGTCCGGAGTGAGTTGCTCGTGTTCGCGCACACCAAGGATCACGTGAGCGAATCCAAGCAGGTGCACATCGGCGTGGTGCTCACGCCACAATTGGAGGCCGCCTATGTGCGGATTTCGCCGCCCGCGTATACGAGGCTGGCGCCGCAGGAAAAACCGTATGCCTTCAAGGACACGCAGGCGCTGGAAGGCAGCGAGGTGCGGATCCGCCTCCAATCCAACCGGCCGCTGCGCGAGGGCACGCTGGAGCTGACGGTGGGCGACCAGCCACCGGTCCGTCTGCCGCTGAAGAAATCAGGTGAGAAAGAAGTCACCGGCGCCTTTACCGCGACCGAATCCGGGCGCATGCGGTTGT
>Ga0181535_10004000_pt1 | contig 16699 bp, 13 predicted proteins | sample PEATcosm2014_Bin_44_FD_119774 | JGI IMG/M metagenome (GOLD analysis project Ga0181535, IMG submission 119774) | Peatland microbial communities from MTU Mesocosm Facility, Houghton, MI, USA - PEATcosm2014_Bin17_30_metaG | ecosystem: Environmental > Terrestrial > Soil > Wetlands > Peat | place... | reverse complement strand
GGACGAACAGCGAGCGCGCCGCTCCGGCCGGATCGGGCACCTGCAAACGTGCGCCAAAGCGAGCGTCGCCGGAGTGCTCCTTATCGCGCAAACCGGCGGCGGCGTCGCTACGGTGCCGTGCGTGACCCTGATCGGCCGATTCCGCATGGGCGACGTCTTCCCTCCAGACGATCCGGTGGCGCGCTTCGTGGTCACCGTCGCCATGTTCGCTAACGACCTGTTCCGCTCAACACGGATGTTCGGCCAACTTGGCGAGGACGTCCATGAGGCGCGCGGCCGGCGGCTGATGCTGGTCCGCTACCAAGCGTCGGTGTTCTACGAAATCTCCCTCTTCATCGCCGACGCACGTCGGGTGCCGCCCGTAGCCGAGTTCATCGACTCGCTCCCCGACGAGGCCGCCACTGACGCCGCGAGGATGACGGAAAGCACCCGGGAGCTCGACCCGTGGCTCCGGACCCACCGCAACGTCACGTTTCACTACCCGGAGATGCACCCGGACCGGATCACCGCCGGCAGGGACGAGGTCATGGACGCTCTCACGAAGGCGGCCGATGAGGTCTCGCATATCCAGACGATCGAAGCCGGCGAGGGTGCCGGGTTCCCATTCGCTGACGAGGTTGTCGTGCAACTGCTCCCCGACGCGCTCCGCGAAGCGACGAGCGTGCTGACCAGTGGCGTCATCGCTGCAACAAGCTTCTCGATGGCCGCCGCGAGGGCCTACATCTCCGCCCAGCCGGAAGAAGCATTCGAGGTTTTCGATTCCCCATAGCAGCAGTCTCAGCGCGCTGGTCGGGCGAACCCGACCCCGTCGAGCCGCTGGTCGTCAGCCGCGAACCCGATCACGCCGCACACTGCTTTTCGCGCTAAGCAGCCACACCACCAACGTCGACGCGGAGTGCTGCTCCCGCGATAAGCAGCAGAGCGAGCGGAACAGCCCCCGCGCGGCTTGCGCAACGGAGATGGTGCCCCGCGTCTGTGCTACGGCGGGGTGATCGTGATCGGGTGAACCAGGTCGCTCTGCATCTGCAGGCGGGAGGGCTTTGTGTTGACGATGCAGTCGGGCAGGACGTGATACGGGCCCGTGGCAGTGCCAGAGCCGAACGTCGCCGTTACGCGAAACGCGTGCCGGTTGCCGCACCAGTTCGACCAGACCCCGTCGAAGACGATCGTGACGCCGTGGGGAATGATCCCACGGACCGTCACGCGACCAGGGTTGCCAAGAACTGACCGGACTGTATGCCCTGCCTGAACGACGGTGAGGGCGCCGACACCATCGACTCCGCACGCCGTGCCAGCATTGAACACGGACACGAACGCATACGCCTGCCCCGCCGTCCCTTCCGTCTGCGGCTCGATCAGCAGCGGCGCCGCTCCGGAACAAGCTGGCATCGCCGACGCGGCCCCGCTCTCGTCCAAATACTGAGCGGACAGGGCCACAACCCCCAGCACGACGCAAGCCACTCCAAAGCGCCGCCTGACCATGTTTGTCGACACGATACGCAGAGGCCTATGAGTAGCTGACGGTGCCGTTCTTGTGAACGAACGCCACGCGTGCATGAGCGAAGCCGACCCCGCGTGCGCGGCGCTCGGCCGCTTTCGTCGCAGCGTGAGCGAGCACACCGCTGAACACGATCCACGGGCGGGAGCCCGTACCGGTTCGTATGTAGCCGGCCTGCGGAAGACCGTCGTTTCGCGCAGTCCGGGCAACGACTGAGGCCTTGGCTTCCGTGGCGCTCGTAGCCAGAACGATTGTCCAGGCCGACACGCCAGTGGGCCAGTCAAAGACTCTTGAAATCGCCGCGGCAGCCGCCTCTGGCGCTCGTCCGCCCGCCACGGCCAACTGCTCCGTAGCGAATCCGAATCCGAGCACCACTATCGCGACCGCGGCCACCGTCAACAGCCGGACCTTGCGCATCTCTGATCGCCTCCTCTTGGGAGAAGTATCTTCTTGGGCGCGGTCCCGCCGCATCCGTAGTCTGCCGAAACCGGACGGTGTTCTCACGCAGCGGGGGCCAGGGACGGCGCCAGCGTCGCTTGCGAGCGGCCACGACGCGATGCGCCATCCGGCGGTTGCCCTCAGCGCCGCCTCTCGCGTGAAAGGGACAACCCGGCGGCGCTGGCGCCGGTCCGCGGCCACGACGTCCGACGGCTAGGCCGAGCCTCGTCCTGCCGGCGTCTGCCTGCCGTCTGCGACCTCGCCAGCCTCCGCCACGCGTGCCGCCACCGCTCTTCACGGCGCGCCCACGTCCCTCGTCCCCGCACGTGCGTCCAGCTGCCCGCGCTTCCCCCGCCCAACGCACGCCTACCTCCAGCCTCGCGCCCCAAAGGCTTCCCTGACGCTCCGCTCCGTTCCACTCCGCTTCGCATCACACAGTTGCACCAGTTGGTGCGTCGTATACGCTGTCTACGTGGGACGCAGGGGGCGACAGCGAGCAGAGGTCGAGCGATCACAGGCACGCGAGCCACGCGACCGGATGGCGCGAGTACAGGCGAGCGACGAAACGTGGGCGACATTCCGCGCGCAGCTCGGCGTGATGCCAGTCAGCGTCGCGCTCGGCCGCCTCGTCGAGCGCGAGGTCGCCCGCACCGCGCGCAGTTCGGCGAGCGACGCTGAGGGTGTGCGCGTGGCGCTCGAGGACGCACGCGAGGTCGCCGGGGAGTTGGCGGCGTTGATCGCGCGTCTCGAGCCGCTAGCGGGCGAGCCGGTGTCCGGCGGACCCTCCCATTGACCGGCGCACCACGCCTGCAGCATTAGCGCGTACCCTTTGGCTGCTTTGGCGACGCCCGATCGACAGCTCCTGACCGTTCCCCAGGTCGCGGCGGCGTTTCAGGTGACGGCGCAGACGATCCGTAACTGGATCGACCACGGCACGCTTCCCGCGGTGCGTGTCGGCCGCGCATTTCGCGTGCGCCGCGAGGACGTCGACGCGCTGCTCGAGCGCGCGAGCGCCGACAGCAGCTCGCTCGCGACACGCCGCTCGCTATGGGAGCCCAGCACCACGACGCTGCCGCACCGGCGCGGGCCGGCCGGGCCTCGGTCGGTCTGGGACGAGACCGACACGGACCTGCCGGCGATCAGGCGCCCGTAGGCGACGCTACGCCGAGCGCCGTGCCCGTGCGCGCGGCAGAAGCCCGCTCGCGCGATCCTCACGCTCAACACCCGAAGACAGCTCCCCGGCGGCCGCGGCGAGCGCTTCATACGCCGCTGCGACCTCGATCAGGTCGGTTCCGGTCGCGGCGCGGTTGAGCTCCGCCACTGCGGCATCGAACACGCGCCACAACTCTTCAGGCCCGCGACGCCCGGTCCCGGGCTGCAGCTCATACGGCGGCTTGTTCGCCGACGCCCTGTGCGGCGGCCACTCGAACCCCGCCGCGTCTGCCTCCCGGCACGCCGCCGCCTCTAACTCCGCCGCCGAGGCAAGCCCCGCCAAGCGCGCGCTGAAGCCTGCGTCAGGCGGAGCGAGCCGGTGAGACTCAAGCGCGCGCCGCCATTCCTCCTGCGCGACACGGAAGGCGCGCTGCGCTCGGTCTTCCTGGCTGGGGCCTGCCATACGCGCATCATGCCAGACGCTGGCCCGGAAACTAACGCCAGACCTAGCGCATTTGGCTCGTTTGGCCTAATCTACGACGATGACGACCGTCTTCCAGGCCGATGCAACCCGGCCGCGCCTCACACGCGACGACGTCGCAGCGGCCCGCGAGGTGTCGGATCTGCTCGGCATTCCGCTCTCCACCGTGCTCGAGTACGCCAGGCGCGGCGTGATCCCCGGACACAAGCTCGGACGCCGGTGGATCTTCCTGCGCGACGAGATCGAAGCGGCTGTGCGGGGGGCGCCTGGCTTGGCGCAAGCTCCTACGGAATTCGTACCGCGGGCACGCTCAGCCGCTGCACGCAAACGGCGCAAGCGGTACCCGGAAACGGTACCCTCGCCGGCCTTGGGCGAGCAACGAACCCTCTTCAGCTAGGGCAAGCCGCCCATTTGCAGGGCCTTCACAAGTGGAGCTAGGGGGACTCGAACCCCCGACCTCCTGGGTGCGATCCAGGCGCTCTCCCAACTGAGCTATAGCCCCATGCGCGCGCCGGTCGGCGGCGCGCGCAGGGAAGTCTAGATGCTGGCGACGCGTTAGGCTGTGGTCCGATGGGCGATCTCGATGACGCGATTCGCGACCACCTGGAGCTGAAGCGCCGCCGCGGAGCTGACCCGGCCGAGGTGGCGCGGGAGGAGCAGGAGGCGCTGGCACCGGTCACACGCGGGCACGCGATCGTCGTGCCCGAGGATCTCGCGCTCGCGCCACCGGCGTCGAGCGTCGACGGCACGCCGCGCAACGGCGACTCGCGCCACGCCCCGGAGCACGCGCCCCACGACGCGGGCCACGGCCACTACACGGGACACGACGACCACGACGCCGATGCCGAACAGGCGCCCGCGCACGAGGATCTCGGCGACGCGACGCAGGAGTTCCGCGTCGTGCTCGGCGACTCCGACGACTGGCTCGACGACGACGAAGAGGCGTAGCCGGCCGGCTACTCGGGCGCCGTAGCGGGCCCCTCGTCGGCCGCCGCCCCCGCGTCTCCACCAGCCGTCTCGCCGGCGGAAGCCTCCTCGTCTCCGCCAGCCCCCTCGTCCGCGCTGCCCGCCACCTCGTCCCCGCCAGCCGGCTCAGCGGCCGGCGCCGCGGGCTTGGCGCCGGGCGCATCCTCGGGGTCGGGCAGCGAGTAGACCGCCATCTTGTTGACGCGCCCGCGGATGTCGAAGTTGTCGACGAACACCATGTCGTCGGGGATCTGGGCCATCCGCTCGCGCGTGCTCTCGGAGATGAAGAGCATGAAAGGGGTTCCCTTCGTCATGCCCTCGAGCCGTGACGCCGTGTTGGTGGTGTCACCGATCGCCGTGTACTCGACTCGCTGGGCCGAGCCGACGTTGCCCGCCATCACCGTGCCGCTGTTGAGGCCGATGCCCATCCGGAACCCGGATTCGTGGCCCTGCTCGCGCAGCCAGTCGTTGAAGCGGCGCAGCCGCGGCCCCATCATCTCGCGTGCCGCGACGAGCGCGCGGTCGGCGTGGTCGGGCTGCTCGATCGGCGTGCCGAAGACCGCCATGATGCCGTCGCCCATGTAGGCGATCAGCGTCCCTCCCGCGGCGAGGATCGCCTCCGTCATCTCGTTGAGGTAGTAGTTGACGACCTCGATCACCTTCGCCGCGGGCTGCGTTTCGCCGAAGCTCGTGAAGCCGCGCAGGTCGCTGAACAGCACGGTGCAGTCGCGTTCGACGCCACCGAGCCGGAAGTCGTCGTCGGTCCGCGCGAGCACCTCGTCGACCACGCCCGGCGGTACGAAGCGGGCGAAGATGTCACGCGCGTGCTGGCGTTCGAAGGCCTCGCCGAGAAGCACGATCGTTAGCGTCGCGACGATCGCCAGCACGAGTGCGAGCAGCGGATAGGTGAAGGCGATGATCGTGCCGCTGTCGAAGGCCAGCTGGGTCGCCACGGTGAAGAGCGCGGCGAGCACGAGCGCGGCCCCCACCGCGCGCCACAGGCGGATGCGGATGCTGGCGAGCGGGAGCCCCGCGCCGAACAGCACGATCAGCGCTACGTTGAGCCAGCCCGGCCCGTTGCGCAGCGGGATGCCGGCGAGCGTCGTCGCGGCGGCATCCGCCTGGATCTCCGGGCCGTCCATCTCCTCGGCGCCCGAGGTTGGCGACGAGTGGAGGTCCTGCAGCTCCGGTGCGGAGGCGCCGACGATCACGATCTTGCCCCTCACCGCGGCGGCGGGGAACTTGTTCTCATACACCTGCCAGTAGGGGAGGTCCGGCACGGTGCCCGGTGGTCCTGGATAGTCGATCGGCACCGTCTTCATCGAGCCGCCAAACAGCTTTGGGCTGACCTCGTGCCCCTCCCAGCCCGATGCGATCGCCACGGGGAAGGTGTCGATCGACTGGTAGGAGTGCTGAAAGTCGCGGATCACCCCCTGGGAGTCGCCGATCACGGTCGAATTGCCGGCCCGGGCGCCGACCTCCTTCAGCACCGCGTTACCGCCGAGCACGCCGGTCTGCCCGGTCCGGTCCACGGCGTCGGTGGCCAGCACCATGTTGTGGGCGCGGTCGACCGCCTCGATCAGCGCGTCGTCGTCGGCGACGTCGGTCCGCTGCGTGAACTGCACGTCGAACGCGATCAGTTTCGCCCCGGCGGCGAGCAGATGGTCGATCACGGCGGCGTGGTAGCGCCGCGGGAACGGCCAGTTGACCTGGAGATGGTCGAACGTCTGCTCGTCGATCTGCACGATCACGAAGTCCTTGACCAGCGACGGTCGGTCGCCGCGGATCGAGAACCGGGCGTCGACCGACTGCGCCTCGAGTGGGTAGAGCAGTCCGGTCGCGTAGGCGAGAAGGGTCAGCGCGATCGCACCCGCGGTGACCGCCGCCAGCAGCAGCCGCTTGCGTCTCTGCCAGGCGCGTCGGCGCATCGCCCGGCGATGCTAGAGCAGCGCGCCGGGCGCCGTCACGCCCGATGCTCCCCGGGCCTCCACACGACCGCGCCGCTCAGGCGGCGGAGGTCGTGTCGGCGATCAGCACCGAGCAGGGCGCCTTGTGGGCGACCGAGTTCGGCACGCTCCCGAGCACGCGCCGCACGCCCTTCATCCCCTTGTTGCCGACGACGATGAGGTCGGCGTCGACGCTCTCGGCGACGGCGACGATGGCGTCGACCGGGTCGCCCTCCGCGGCGTGCACGATCGGCTCGAGGCCGCGCTCCCTGACCAGTTCGGACAGGCGACGTAGGAGAGCTTCCGCGGGATGCTCGCCGGCGGAGTAGCGCAGCTCGTCCGGCAGCTCCTCGGCGTGGACGGACTTCGGGTCGTAGGCCGTGACGATGTGGAGCGCCCCGCCCCCCGTTTGCGCGACGTCGGCGGCGATCACCACGGCCTGGCGGGCCGTGCTCGAATCGTCGGCCCCGACGACAACGGTGCTGAACACGGCCTTCCTCCTCAGGGTTCGCGTGGCGCGATGTGGGTCGCCTCGCGGACGCCACGGTCCGCCAAGCGGGCGCATCCTACCTTTCGGCAGCCGGATCCGAGGCGTCGCTCTGCGCCGCGGTCGCCATCTCCGCCATGCGCCCGCCGCGTGTCGCCACCGCCGCGCGCAGCTCCGCTCCGGCGATCGTCATCAGCGTGCAGTCCTCTTCGGCGCGAACGGTTGCCGAGCGCGGCACGCGGTGAAGCACGGCGATCTCGCCGAAGCCGTCGCCGGCGAGCAGCTGCGCGCGGGGCTCGCCGCCGACGATCACGCTCGCGCGTCCCATCAGCAGCACGTGGTACTCGTCGTCGAGTTCGCCGGCGGTCACGATCTCGGTGCCGGCCGCCACCTCGTGCACGACGGCGTGCTCCGCGAGCGCCGCGACCGTCCGCTGCCCGATTCCCTGCAGCAGCGGCGTGCGGGCAAGCAGCTCGACGTGGTCGTCGCCGCGGACGTCGACCGTGTCGAAGCTTCCGCTGAGCGGGACGTCGCCGCCGCCCACGGCGGTCAGGAACGCGTCCCGATCGAGCGCGAGCAGCCCGACCTCGGTGCTGGCCCGGACGGTTGCCGCTCGCGGGCGCTCGCGCAGCAGCGCGAGCTCGCCAAAGCCGTCGCCGCGCCGCAGCTCGTTGACGGTGAAGCCGTCGATCAGCACCTCGAGTCGCCCCTGGGTCACGAGATACCAGCCGCCGTGGTCGTCGACGCCCTGCGTGACCACGTCCTGACCGGCCGCCACGGTGAGCGGCTTCAGCTGGGCGACGACGCCCTCGAGCAGGTCGACGCGCAGGCGGTGGAACAGCTTGACGCCCGCCAAGAGGTGACTGATCTCCACGCGGCCGGCCGCGCGGGTGTCGATCCGCCCAAAGGCGCGCGCGCCGCCCGCGACCACCAGCGCCACAGCGACTCCCACCACCACCAGGGCGTCGCGGATACCGAGCGTGCTCACGAGCGCCGGCGCCAGCAGGCAGGCACCACCCTCGAATAGCAGCTTCCCGCTCTCCATCAGGCCGGTCACGGGGGCGATCGACCGCGGCGCAACGACGCGGTTCAGCACCGCCTGCGCGGCGACGTCCGATACGGCCATGCCCATTCCCCAGCCGACCATGAACGCGACCGCGGGGATCCCGGCGGCGGCTCCACCGATCGCCGCGATCGGCGCGCCGCACATCAGCAGCGCCAGCGCCATCCAGCGTGCGAGCCGACGGCGCCCGACGAGCAGCGCGCTGAGCGGGATCGCCGCGAGCGCGCCCGCGCCGGCGGCCGCCATCAGGATGCCGAAGCCGGCGCTCCCGAGTCCGAGCAGCTTCAGCGCGGCGACGACGCCGAGCGAGATCCACACCCCGCGGATCGCCGAGCGCATGCATGCGTACGCAACGATCTCCTTGGCCTCGCGGTCCCCGCGGACCGCCACCGCGCCGTCGCGCATCCGGCGCAGCCTGCCGCGAAGGCCGATTGCCGCGCTCGCCGGCGGTCGCGGCGCATGAACGCCGGCGGTCGCTACCGCCGACACGGCGTAGAGCGCGGTCGCGACGAGGACCGCGACGGTGATCGGCGCTCCCGCCACGAGCAGACCGCCGGCGAGCGCCCCGAACATCTGGCCCGACGACTTGGCGTGCGATGCGAGCGCGGTCGCCGCGGTGAACTCCGTCGGCGTGTGCACGATCGTCGGCAGCAGCGTCGCCTGGGCCGGCCGGTAGGCCGAGCCGGCCACCGCGTCCAGCCAGACGAACACGAGCGGAACGACGAACGGGAGCTTCAGCCCAAGCGACACGGCCACCAGCGCGCTCGCCAGCGCCCTCGTCGCCGCGGTCGCCGTCATCACGCGCTCGCGCCTGTGCGTGTCGGCGAACTGCGCGGTCAGGAGGCCCGCGACCGCCGCGGGGAAGAAGCGGAAGCCGACGAGGCCGACGAGCAGCGCGCCGCCGATCGGGTAGGCGTGGATCGCCACGGTCGTGCCGAGCACCCACTCGCCCACCGTCAGCGCCGCGAACGCGCCGACCACGCGCTTGACCGCCGCGTTGTTCGTCGCGGTGTGCCCGAGCCCGCCCTCGTCGCCGACCCTCAGTCGCATCGCGCGACAATACGGTGCCGGGTGTTGCCGATTCGTAACGATTTTGTAGCGGTCGGCGCGTGGTCGGCGCGCCGCGGGCGCGCGGCGCTCGCGCGCCGTTCCCCCCGACGGGGGCTGCCGCGACGGGGAGGAAACTCCCCCAGCCGGCGCCCCGGAGGGGGGTTAAGCTGGCTCGTCCCCAGGTCCAGTGTCCCAGCCGTGAGGGGAGCACACCGCCGCTGACTCGTCGAGCCTTTCGCACTCTCGCTGTCGCGCTCGGTCTGGGCGTGACCCTGGCGCTCGCCCCTGCGGCGTTGGCGTTGCCGTCGGCCGATCTCGCCCTCGCCGTGAGCGGAGTCCCCGCCGGCGCGAGCGTGGGCTACACGGTCACCTACACCTACACCGTCACCGACAACGGCCCGTCGGACACGGTCGACCCGGTCGTGAGCGTCACGCTCGGCGGCGTCGCCTCGCTGGATGCAGCGTCCAGCTCGCAGGGCAGCTGCACGGGAACCGCGCCGGTGCGGTGCTCGCTCGGACCGCTGGACGCCGGCGACAGCGCGACCGCGTCGGTGACCGTCGTCCTGCAGGCCGCCGGCTCGGCAACCGCCAACGCGAGCGTCGCCGACACGGGGACCAGCGACCCGCACCTGGGCAACAACTCGACGTCGAGCTCGACCACGGTGGGCGCCGGCACCGGCACCGGGCTGTGGGTCACGCAGCGCGACAACGACAGCCTGGCGACCGACAACGTCGCCTCCTTTCTCTTCGGCGGCCCCTTCGCCGACGACTCGCTGACGATGCCCTCGCTTGCCGGGACCGCCTGGATCCCATCGTTCGGCCTGGCGATCACACCCGACGGCGCCCACCTCTACGTCACCAACGACGGTGGAGGCGACTCGCTCTCGCAGTACTCGGTGTCGGCGTCGAACGGCGCGCTCACGCCGCTGACGCCGCCGACCGTCGCGGTCACGCAGGGGACCGGGACCGAGCCGGAGGACGTCACGGTCGATCCGACCGGGCGCTGGGTCTATGTCGCGAACCCGTTCGGCCCGTCCGTCAGCCAGCTGCGGATCGATCCGAGCACCGGCGCGTTGACGCTCGTCAACGAGTTCATGTCGAGCTCGTCACCCGATCTCCAGTTCCCGACCGGTGTCGCCTTCAGCCCGGACGGACACAGCCTGTATGTCGCGGACTACGGCGGTGGTGACATCGCCGAGTTCGACGTCGATCCGTTGACCGGCGCGATCACGCCGAAGACGGTCGCCTCGATCGACATGCCGGACGCCGGCTCCGCGCCCAGGCGCATCGTCACGGCGGCGATCGACGGCACCGACTACGCCTACGTCTCCGACTACACCAACGATGAGATCGTGCAGTTCACGATCGATCCGCTGACGGGCGAGCTGTCCGAGGACGGCACGGTGCCCTCGGATTCCGGGCCGACCGGGCTCGTCGTCGACCAGACGACGTCGCCCGCTTCGCTCTTCGTCGCCACGCAGGCGGGCGACACGGTCGACGAGTACGACATCGACCCCGCGACCGGCGCGCTCACGCCGAAGGCCGGCTCGTCGTCGATCGGCGCCGGCAGCGGGCCGGACGGCCTCGCCCTCTCCCCTGACGGCAGGGAGCTCTACGTCGGCAATTCGGGCGACGACGACCTCTATCTCTACACGGTCGCGGCCGGCGGCGAGCTCGCCGCCGACTCCACCGCGACGGTTCCGGCGGGTGACGATCCGGCAGCACCGCTCGTGCACGCGCTCCCCGCGCCGACGCCCACGCCGCCCACGCCGATCGGCGGCGCGCTCACCCCGCTCGCCGCCCCGAACGACTGCATCACCAGCAACGTGTTCGGCTGCAGCACGCTGATCGCGCCCAACCTTCTGAGCGCCAACTACCAGGTGGTCGTCAGCCCCGACGGCCTCAATGCTTACTCCGCGGCCTATCTCGGCCAGGTCGTCGAGTTCGACCGCAACCCCACCACCGGGGCGCTCACCGAAACCGGCTGTCTCTCGGATGGCGGCAGCGCCTGCGCGATCAACGACGCCGCCGAATCGAACAACCCGAAGGCGATCGCGATCAGTCCGGACGGCAAGAACGTTTACGCCGCCACCTTCAACAACGCGCTGGTCACCTTCAACCGCGCCGCCGACGGCACGCTGACGTTCGCGGGCTGCCTGCAAACCGGCGACTCCCGCTGCACCGCGGTCAACGGCATCGATGACCCCTACGGCGTGACCGTCAGCCCCGACGGCAGGAGCGTGTACGTGACCTCGAACGGCGATTCGGCGATCGCCGAGTTCTCCCGCGACTCGAACGGCGTGCTCACGGAGCAGGGCTGCATCAGCAGCGACCCGACCAACCCGGGCGGCTGCGCCAACTTCTCGGCGACCGGGCTGGCCCACCCGATCAGCGTCGTCGTCAGCCCCGACGGGGACAACGTCTACGTGTCTGCGGGCGGCCTCGGCCCCGGTGGGGACGTCGCGGAGTTCACGCGCGACCCCACGACCGGCCTGCTCACGCAGCTGGCCTCGCCCAACGACTGCATGACGTCCGCCGGCACCGCCATCGCGTGCGGCGACACCTCGGCGGCCGGCTTCAACGGCGAGGAGGACATCGCGATCAGCCCGGACGGGCGCAGCGTCTACCTCAACTCGTTCGGCGACTCCGCGGTGATCGAGCTGAGCCGCAACCCGACCACGGGTGTTCTCACGCAGCTCGCTTCGCCCAACGACTGCATCACCAGCGATCCCACCAATCCCGGTGGCTGTGGCAGCGTGACGGCGACCGCGCTAAACAGCATTCAGGGTGTCGCGGTCAGCCCCGACGGCCTGAACGTGTACGCCGCCGCGTCCTCGCCGCCGGCAGCCGCGTCGGGAACCTTCAACGCGGTCGACGAGCTCTCCCGCAACCCGCTCACCGGTGCGCTGACCCAGGCCGCGGCTCCGTTCGACTGCGTGACCGAGAACGGGAGCGGCTGCGGCACCTACAACGTCAACGGGCTGGGGTCCTCGCGGCGGCTGACGGTCAGTCCCGACGGCCTCAACGTCTATGTCGCGGCCCAGGAGGGCACGCTCGTCGAGCTGGCGCGCACGCCGCCGTCGGCCGACCTCTCGATCGGCGAGAGCGGCGCCCCGGCCGCCGGTTCGGTCGGCGACTCGATCACCTACACCTTCACGATCGGCGACGGCGGACCGTCGGCGGTCGACAACCCGGTGGTCACGGTACCGCTGGCGAGCGAGGAGACGTTGACGTCGGCGGTCAGCTCGCAGGGCAGCTGCGCCGCGGGCGTGACGGTCAGCTGCGCGCTTGGCCCGATGCTGGCCGGCACCGACGCGACGGTGACGGTGACTGTCAGCCTGGCCTCGACGGGCACGGCGTCCGTGACCGCGGGAGTTGCCGAGGTCGGCGACGTCGTGGATCCCAGTTTGACGAACAACTCGATCACGACGTCGACCGTTGTCAACAATCCCGCGCCGGTCAACACCGCTCTGCCGGTTGTCACCGGAACCCTGCAGGAGGGTGGCGTGTTGGCGGCGAGCGAGGGCAGCTGGAACTATTCGCCGACCGGCTACACCTACCAGTGGGAGCGCTGTTCGCGCACGGGCATCTCGTGCGGGCCGATCCCGGGCGCGACCGCGAGCAGTTACGTCGTCGAATCGGCCGACGTGGGCAGCACGCTGGCGGTGACGGTGACCGCGTCGAACGGCGGCGGGAGCACGCCGGCGACGAGCGCGCCGACCGCGGTGGTGCCGCCAGACGCACCTATGAACGTTTCCCAGCCGGTCCTGTCGGGCACGGCACAGCAGGGTCAGGCGCTGTCCGTTTCAACGGGCTCGTGGCAGAACACGCCGGACGCTTTCACCTATCAGTGGTTGCGCTGCGACCCGGCCGGTGACGTCTGCACCCGCATCCCGGGGGCGTGGGCCAGCAGCTACGTCGCCGCCGCGGACGATGTCGGCGACACGCTCGAGGTTTTGGTGACGGCGTCCAACGGCGGCGGCTACACCTCGGCGACGAGCCAGCCTTCGGCCGTCGTGATTCCGCTCGCTCCGGTCAGCACCGCGCCCCCGAGCATCTCCGGAGCCGCTCAGCAGGGCGAGACCCTCTCGGCGTCGCAGGGCGGCTGGGCGAACTCGCCGACTGCCTACAGCTACCAGTGGTTGCAGTGCAACGCTTCGGGTGGCGGCTGCACCTCGATCGCCGGTGCGATCGCGAGCAGCTACGTGCCGGGCGGTGGCGATGTCGGTCACACGCTGCGGGTCACGGTGACCGCTTCCAACGCCGGTGGCGCCACGCCGGCGACGAGCGCCCAGACGGCGACCGCGTCGACGGCACCGCCTGTGAACACCGCCTTGCCGATCGTCTCCGGGTCCGCCGTGCAGGCGCAGGTCCTTTCGGCAACCTCGGGTGCATGGGGGAACGCACCCACCTCTTTCGCCTACCAGTGGCTGCAGTGCAACAGCGCGGGCGGCGCCTGCACCTCGATCTCCGGTGCGATAGCGAGCAGCTACGTCGCTGTTGCCGCCGACGCGGGTCACACGCTGCGCGTGACGGTCACCGCGTCGAATGCTGGCGGCAGTGCTTCCGCGACGAGCGCCGCGACCTCGGCGGTGGTCGGTCTGCAGGTCAATGGCGCGCCGGTCCCGCCCGCCCCGCCAAAGCTCGAGGCGAGCGCCGATCTGGCGCCGGTGAAGGGTACGGTCCTGATTCGCGTTCCCGGCACGTCCGCCTTCACCGTGTTGACGAGCGCGATCAACATCCCGCTCGGTTCGACGATCGACGCCACCAACGGGACCGTTTCGCTGACCCTGGCGTTGCCGGCCGGCTCGACGGAGACCGGCCAGTTCTACGGCGGCGAGTTCGTGCTCACGCAGCTTGCGAACGGCACGATGATCGCGACGCTCACGGGCGGCAGCTACGCCGGTTGCCCGGTGCCCCCGAAGAAGGGTTCGGCGCTGATCGCTGCGACGAAGAAGAAGCCGAACACGGTGATCCGCCAGTTGTGGGGCAACGCGCACGGTGACTACACGACGAAGGGCCGCTACGGCTCGGCGGGGGTGAGCGGCACTGTCTGGCTGACCCAGGATCGCTGCGACGGAACGTTCGTGCGCGTGACCAAGGACAACGTCATCGTCGTCGCCTACGCGCACCCGCACAGGCGCCACAACATCCGCCAGGGCCACCAGATCCTGATCCCCGCCCCGGGTTATTAGTAGGCGCGGTTCCCGCGCCGAGTGACCAGACAGCCGCGCGCCCGCCACACGCCGCTGCCAGGCGACCGTCGCGGGGCGCCGTTCGTCAGTTCGCGGTGTGCTCGCGCCGGTGGCCCTGCGCAAGCTCGTCCAGCGCGCCGCGGTCGAGCGCCGCGGCCTCCACGGCCGCGACGCGGCAGGGCGTGATCGCGATCAGGCTCGATGTGCGCCCGCTCTCCTCGAGGTGCGCGCGCTCGCCGAGCATCGCCCCCGGCCCGTATTCGGCGAGCCGTTCACCATCCTTCTCCACCAGCAGCACGCCGTCGAGCAGCAGGAAGACCTCGCTGCCGGCGTCGCCCTGACGGACGAGCGCGTCGCCCGCCTTGATCTTGCGGATCTTGGGCTTCACCCCCGCCGACATGACCTGCGCCGAGAGCCGCCGTTCGAGCGCCGTCTCCACGGCGGTGACCATCGCCTCGGATTCCTCGTCCCCCCACGGCGTGTGGCGGCCAAACGATTTACGGAACCAGTCCTTGAAATCGGCGAGCCCGGATTTCTGTGAAAGCCTGCCCTCGTGGTCGTAGATCCAGTGCCGCGGGAAGCGGCTGTGGCCGGTGACCTCGGCGTCGGCGTGGCCGTCGGCATACAGTGTGAGCCCGAGTGTCGTCCACACCAGCGGCGCCTGCCACTGGATGAACGGCCGCCGCCGCACGCGCCGCGGTGCCGGCAGACCGGTCCGCCCGCCCGCGGTCTGCACGAAGCGAACCCAGCCGTCGCCGCGCTGCGGCTCGAGCTGCAGATCCGGCAACGCGACGGCTTCGAACGTCCGCATCAACGGTCCGACCTTCACCGTCGTCGACCCCATCGCGCCGCCGCCGTCGTAGCCGCAGTCGGTGATCTTGCCGTGATCGTCGACCTCGATCCAGGCGCGCAGCACGTTCGCGAAGCGGAAGCGGTCGCTGAGCCGCAGCTGCTCGAGATCCTCGATCACGTCCGGCGGCGGCGGATCGTAGTGCGTGAACCCCGCGTCGAACGCGAGCCGCATCGACCCCTCGATCGCCTCGGAGGGGATCCAGGACAGTGACGTGATCGAGCTCGTGTGGCGCATCGACGGAGGCCTTCGAGACGCGCGCTAGCCTACCAGCGCGCCGCCGCCCCGCGCAAAGGATTGCGCGCGGTTTCCCGCCCCCGCCGCCGACGCGCGCTGCGGCGCCCCGATTCGCCTCCCGAGCCCCGCCCCCAACCCCCGTTAAGATCCATTCCAAGGGGCCATAGCTCAGCTGGGAGAGCGCCTGCTTTGCAAGCAGGAGGTCGACGGTTCGAGCCCGTCTGGCTCCATTCGAATAAATAGCTGCAAATCAGCATGTTTTAGCAGCGCGGCGGCTGCCTGGCTGGCGAGTCCATTTGTGCGCCATTGCCTAAACCTCGGTCGAATGCACGAATGCGGTCGCTGTTCCGCATCAAGGCCGGGATCACGGCTTCTGCTTTCACACGCGCGGGAGGAGCCGCCTCCCACGATGTTTGGGCGCTGTCGCTTTGGCTTGGCGAAAGCGACAGAGCAGACCATACGAAGGGCCTTGCGATCATCGTATTGATCTGCTTTAACTAGATCAATGCGGCTCGAACCTACCGATTCCACACCGCTGTGGGAGCAGGTCGCAGCAGAGATTCGCCGTGCGATCGCTGAGGGCGAGGCGAAGCCTGGCGAGCGGATGCCGCTCGCGAAGGATCTCGCGACGGTGCTGGGCGTCAATCGCAACACGGTGCTGCGGGCGTTGCATCAGTTGCGTGACGAGGGGCTTGTGGAGATGCGGCAGGGGCGTGGGATCACGGTTGCGGGGACGCCGGAGCGCGGCGCTGTCTTGGCGCGCACCAGGGATCTTGTGGCGTTCGCTCGCAAGAACGGCTTCCGCCGAGACGAGCTGATCGCGATGATCGAGGCTGTGTCGTGATCCTGCTCGATCCGAAGGTCGATCCGTCGAGCGGCGGCGCAGACGGCGACGCGGAGGCGCTGATCAAGGAGGCGCGTCGCCTTCGCCGTCGGCGCTGGTTGATCCGTTCGGCGATCGTGGCGCTTGCCGGAGCCGGGAGTGTTGCCGGCTACTTCGCCGCGTCCGGCCACCGTCCCGCGCCGCGTCCCTCGACGGCTCAAGGAACGCCTGTTTCATCAGCCGGGTCTGCTCACAGGTTCGTGTCGACTCGCTCGCCCGATTTGATCCAGCCGACGACGCTCGCGACGCTCCCGGATGGCGACCTGCTGATCCTCGACAGTTCGCGTGACCAGATCTTGGAGTTGACGCCCGATGGCGACCTTTCGGTCGTCGCGGGAAATGGGCGCCTGGGCTTCGCAGGGGATGGCGGACCAGCTCGAAACGCCGAGCTCGATTTCAGCTACTTCTCGTCTGCTGGCATGGCGGTCGCGCCGGACGGAACCATCTACTTCG
>Ga0181535_10003995_pt1 | contig 16717 bp, 9 predicted proteins | sample PEATcosm2014_Bin_44_FD_119774 | JGI IMG/M metagenome (GOLD analysis project Ga0181535, IMG submission 119774) | Peatland microbial communities from MTU Mesocosm Facility, Houghton, MI, USA - PEATcosm2014_Bin17_30_metaG | ecosystem: Environmental > Terrestrial > Soil > Wetlands > Peat | place... | reverse complement strand
GAACAGGCCGACCAGTATTGGTTTGAGTTCCTCCAGTACGTCATCGGCCTTCAGCAGAACACCTATCGTACGGGCTTCAAGATCTGGCAGCACAGCCTCGAGTGGATCGACAAGAAGAGCTTCAGGCTCGGCTACATATTCTTTGGCAATCCCAACGAGCGCAGCACAACGGAGCCAATCCAACAGTACTATCTCTTCTTTTGTCCCCTATTTCACGCCATCTCCCGCAATGACGAGGCCGATGAAGTCTATTTCGAGATGAAGGGCTTCAGCAAGGATTTCAAGGACCGTATCCTGCTCTATGGAGCCTCCAAGGCCCTTGAGGCCAATGCGTCGAGTGACCAGAAGGCGCTTTTCCGCAGCCAGATCGACGAGCACCGGAAAAAGGCCATCGAGCTTTTCGAACGCGAGTATGTCGAACGGACTTCGGTCATCTACAAAGGTACCGAGACCCTCCTCAAGGCCTACCAGCTGCCTGGCGACGGGGCCGGAAAGGACGCTATTTTCTCGGCGGTCTCAGCCAAGGTGCTCAACAAGCAGTTCAGCGACAAGTTCGCGGACTATCCCGCCTTCACCGATCTCCTGAGCCCACTCAGCAAGGACAACTTCGATCTACGGATCAAGAGCGCCCTCAAGAAGATTGTCACCTTCTCTCAAGCCAATCGCGATGGTGAAGCCATTCTCGCGGGGCTGGGTTTAATCAACGGCGCAACCATCGACACCCGCAATTCCCGGTACGCTGACAGCATCCGCAAGTTCCTCCAGGTGAAGGGTCCGGGGAAGGTGCTGAATCGTGACGAGATCCTCTATCCGCATTATATCGCCCAGAACCTCTGGTATTCAAAGGACTTTAAGCTCGATCACCAGCTCGAGTTTGTTGTGCTGGCTGCTATGGTCTTCAAGGGCGATATCGAGATCGCCTGGTCGGGCTCGAAGTCCCTCATTGCGACGAACATAGATCAGGAGCTCCTGAAGTTGGGCGATGAGGACTACTCAAGTTACCAGAGCATTCGTGAACCGGTGGGCTTACCGATCAAGGAGATCAAGGCTCTCTTCGGCCATCTGGGCCTGCCCGATCTTTCTGCCGAGCTTGAGAAGGCCGATACCTTGGCTCGTATCCTCACGGAAGCGAAGAAGAGGGCGGAACGAGTGGCGCGGATCAAAAGTGCTCTCGCGAAGGGGCTCCGTTGCCGGAATGTGGATCTCCTCGATCCTGCGGAGGCAGCGCGTATTTCCGATACCCTGGACAAGCTCGGCTCCACCCTCGACGGCATCCAGGCATACGACACCTTTGGAAAGCTCAAGAGTTTCCGGTACAAGGTGGCTGAGCTCGATACCGCTTTCACGGGCTGGAAGGATTGTGATCACATAGAAAAGCTGAGTGAACGTGGTGGCCGATTCGAGGCTCTCGTCGGTTATCTCTCTACGGCTTTGTCGTATGTCGTCGCGAGCGAATCGCCACTCTACGAGGATATGGAAAAGGCTATCGCTTCTCTGCCGAGTGTCCTCCAAACCGCAAAGGATACCGAATACACAAAGTACGAGTCTCTCCTCAAATCGCTTGTCGACCGCTACGCCGAATACTATATGGCCCAGTATCTCAAGTGCCGCCTGTCCCATGCGGATTCCCTCCAGAAAGACGCCTTGCTGGCCTCTAAGACGAAGCAGGTCTGTGACGTTATCAAGGATGTGGAGTTCATCTCCCGCACCGAGTATGAAAACTGGGTGAACCGCATCGGTTCGCTCAAGGAAGCTGACCATTCCCTCACCAAGACCCGCGTGATCGAAGAACCATATCATGGTTTCAATCCTCGCGAGTTCTACGACAAACCGACCTATGCCATTCGGGACCTGAAGGAGCAACTCGATGCGATCCTGGAGAAATGGGTTGGGGCTATGCGCGCGATCTTCAAAGACCCAAGCATAAAAGCCAATCTCGAGGTTCTGGACTTGGGTTCTCGCAAGCTTGTAGAAGGCTTCCGCGATAGCAAGGTTGAGCTCGAGCCCGATAACGCTGCAAAGCTAAGGAAACTCTTGAGCGAACTTTCCAAGGGTTTCGAAAAGGTGGAACTGGGAGTTCAGGATTTGGCGAAGATTTTCCATAAACCGATGACGATTGAAGAGGCTCGGGAAGCCTTTGATCGGTTCCTTAACGAGGCTAGTACCGGAAAGGAAAGGGCGAAGGTCAGGATTGTTTTCACTGAAGGAAGCCCTAATGCCTAATAACAACCTCTTTGATTCTGATACACTCTACTCCGCTACTCCGCTAGGGGCAAAGGCGTCTACTCCGGTACGCTGTCTTGGCAAAGATTTCAAGAATGACGAGGAACGTCTAGCTTTCTTCCGGGAAGAGCTACGTACGCAGCTGCCTGAACTTCGCAAGCTCGAAGGATTCCCAATTGGCGAGGACGAGGATATCATTGCTCTATCCGATCCACCTTACTATACCTCATGCCCCAACCCCTGGCTCAATGACTTTATTGCCGAGTGGGAGGAGGACAAGAAGGTTCTGGTAGCCAAAAAGAAGCGAAAGGAAGGACACGAGGTTCATGAGCCTTATGCTTCGGATGTTAGCGAAGGGAAAAACAACCCGATTTACAATGCGCATAGCTATCACACCAAGGTTCCACATCCTGCCATCATGCGCTATATCCTCCATTACACACAGCCCGGCGACATTGTCTATGACGGTTTTGCTGGGACGGGAATGACAGGCGTAGCTGCCCAGCTTTGCGAGAACCCCAATCCTGAACTCCGGAATCGTATCGAATCTGAGTTTTCTACATTGGGACTAATAAAACCAATTTGGGGTATCCGCAGATCGATATGTAGTGATCTTTCGCCAATAGCAAGCTTCATTGCATTTAATTACAATACTCCAGTCGATGCATCGGTATTCGAAAATTGCGCGGAGAGTATTTTAACCGAAGCAGAAAAAGAATTTGGTTGGATGTATGCGACGAACCATTCAAAGGGGATAATGGGGCGCATTAACTATACGGTATGGAGCGATGTGTTCATCTGCCCTGATTGCGGAGGCGAGATAATATTCTGGGATGTTGCAGTTGATCTTCAAAGCGGTGAAATACGTGACGAATTTGCTTGTCCTCATTGTGATAAGACGCAGAGCAAGAGAAGTTTGAGTAAGGCGATAATTACAATTTATGACCATGCCTTAAAAACCAGTATTCATCAAGCTAAGACTGTACCAGTATTTATAAACTACAATGTTAATGGAAAGCGGTATGAAAAAAAACCAGATGATCATGATATTGAAGTATTGAAAAAAATAGAAAATATGGAAATTCCGTATTGGATTCCAATTGACCTTATGATGGGCAAAGGCAGGGAATGGGGAGACACTTGGCGTTCTGGATATCATGAAGGAATTACCCATGTGCATCATTTCTATCAAAAAAGAGAATTAATATGGCTCGCTCGTATTTTTAATAGCGCTTCAAAAAACCCTAAGGCACATTGGCTTGCGATTTCTATAATAAATACTGTTTCGAAACTATACCGTTATGTTCCTCAGAAACCTGATTATAATGGACAAGGAGGAGGAATCCTAAATGGTACTTTATATGTTCCAAGCCTAATACGATCACTTTCTGTATGGTCCTGTCTGGATCGTTCATTGCCAAGACTCGTTAGGGCATTTTTCTGTAAATCAGAAAGCCCTACTCTGCTACAAGTAAGTGATGCATCAAAATGTACATTAAGTGATTCCTCCGTTGATTACATTTTTACTGATCCACCATTTGGATCCAATATTATGTACTCAGAGCTCAGCTACCTTTGGGAGAGCTGGCTGAAAGTTAAAACCAATAATATAACAGAAGCGATAGAAAGTAATTCCCAAGGAAAGACACTTCTTGACTATCAAAAAATTATGGAGCGTTGCTTTAAAGACTATTACCGGGTCTTGAAGCCAAGCTGTTGGATGACTGTTGAATTTTCCAATACGTCAGCTGCTGTTTGGAATGGAATTCAAGCAGCGATACAGCGCGCTGGATTCGTTATTGCGAATGTTGCCGCCCTGGATAAGCAACAAGGAAGTTTTAAGGCCGTTACAACCCCCACCGCTGTTAAGCAAGATCTCGTCATTTCCTGCTATAAGCCATCAAATGATTTCGATACGAAATTTCGTACATCATCGAGTGATGTCTCCATTTGGGCCTTCATTGAAGAACACCTGAGGCACCTGCCTATTTATGTGATAAAAGAGAAAAAGACAACAGCTGTTATAGAACGTAGCCCTAAGATTCTATATGATCGCGTTATTAGCTTTTTCCTTATGAGAGGATTGCCTATACCGATCGATGCTGCTGACTTTCAGATATCATTAAAAGCTAAATTCATAGAGCGTGATGGGATGATTTTTCTTGCGGACCAAGCAGCCGAATACGAGGAACAAAAGCGCAAGCTCGGCATCACCAAGCAGATCGACTTTATCTTTGATGTTATCTATTCAGAATCCGATGCATTGGCCTGGCTAAAGGATAGGCTCGCTCTAAAACAGCAGAAATACCAAGACATCCAGCCGGAATTCCTCAAGGCCAATACGGCAACTCGCAAGGGTGAAAAAGAAATAGAGCTCAAGACACTCCTCGACGAAAACTTTATCGAACTTGCAGATAGCCGCTATCGTTGTCCTGACCCTTCCGAAGAGAAGGACAGGGAAACCCTTCGCACAAAGGCTCTACTCAAAGAGTTCAACCACTACCTTGAATCGGCAAACGACCCCAAGACAAAGAAGCTCAAGGAGCTTCGTGTCGAAGCCCTACGGGCTGGCTTCAAGGTGTGCTGGGAAAAGAAGGACTTCGCGAGCATTGTCGTCCTTGGTGAGAAGATGCCTCAGAACCTCCTCCTGGAGGATGAGCAGCTTCTCATGTTCTACGATATCGCTAAGGATAGGGTCTAGAACCTAACCATGACCTATCAAGGCAAACAGGTTGAGCTGCTTTCAACGCGGATCACCTTTGGGAAGAGCGTTTCTCGTATCCGAGTCTTGGTCGATTCCCAGGTGCTCGATGTCCCAACCGAGGAGCTCAAGGAGGATGACACATCCGTATCCCTCCAGGAGCTCGCCTTCAAGGCTATGGTGGCGCGGATCCGGAACGATGTAGCGGCTCGTGGTTCCTTGGCACCTCTTGAAAGCAACATCATCCCCTTGCCGCATCAGATCCTTGCTCTCGAGAAAGTCATGTCCGGGAGCTTTCTTCGTTACCTTCTAGCGGACGAAGTCGGCATGGGCAAGACTATCGAGGCCGGCCTCGTCCTCAAGGAGCTTAAACTCCGAGGCATCGTCAAGCGTACCCTCATCATTGTCCCCGTCTCGGCCATGCAACAGTGGCGCTCCGAACTAAAGGCTCACTTCAACGAGTCCTTCCACATCTACGACTCGGAGTACATCGGCGCCCTCGCCAGGACCTTTTCCAAGCTTGAGGCCGAGAACGAGATCAATATTTGGAAGACCCATAACCAGCTCATTGTCTCGATGGATGCCCTCAAGCCCCTCGAGTCGCGGCAAAACTGGAGCAAGGAACAGGTCGAGGAGTACAACCGCTACCGCATTCGTAGCGTCATAGAGGCAGACTTCGACCTCGTCATCATCGACGAATGCCATAAGGTCGGTGGCGGTTCCAACCTGGTTGGGCGCTTCCAGATGGCCCAGATACTCTGCAATGCCATCCCCAATGTCCTCCTCCTCTCCGCCACGCCGCACCGCGGGAAGAGCGACCATTTCAGGCGGATCCTTGGCCTTCTTGATGCGGATGCCTTCGCAGGGGAGGGGATGCCCTCGATTCCCGAACTCGAGCCCTATGTCGTGCGGACTGACAAGCGCCAGTCGATAGATTTTGAGGGGAAGGCCCTTTTCAACACGCGGGTAACTGAGCGAGTCATCGTCCAATACGATCCGCAGCGCCATGCCCGCCAGGAGGCCCTCTACGAAGACCTGACCGAGTATGTAGTCAACGGTTTCAACCTGGCATCGACGACAAAGAATACGTCATATGGCTTTGTGATGATCCTCTTCCAGCGCATGCTCTCGAGCTCAACCCAAGCCATCCTTGACGCCATGGAGAAGCGCGCCGGACGCCTAGCCAACGAGCGGGAGGAAGCAAACCGTGAGTCTGTAGCAGCCGAACTCCTTGAGCTGGGTTACTCCGGTCAGTTTGAGCTCGATTTCGAGTCTAAGGTGACCGCAGCCCTCCAGAACACCAAGGCTGCCTATGCCACGGAACTCGAACTCCTGAATGGATTGATCCGCCAGGCACGGGAAGTCATCGATTGCGAACTCGACGCGAAACTTGAATATCTCCTGGGACGCATGGCCGACATCAAAGCCCGCGAGGACAACCCCGACACTAAGTTCATCATATTCACCGAATTCACTGCGACCCAACGCATGCTCGTGCGTGAGTTATCCGAGCGTGGTGGATATGTTTGCGAGGCCATCAATGGTTCCATGGACTTCGAGAAGCGGGTCGAAGCGCTGAAGGCCTTCAAGTCCAAGGCCCAGGTCCTTGTTTCGACCGATGCGGCAGGCGAGTCCCTCAATATGCAGTTTGCCCATGTGGTATTCAACTATGACATGCCCTGGAACCCCATGGTGATCGAGCAGCGCATCGGGCGAGTCGATCGTATCGGACAAACCCATGAAGTCCTGGCAGTCAATATCATGCAGGGCAACTCTGTCGACGAACGGGTCTATGATGTCATAGAGACCAAGCTTGGCCAGATCATGGCCGAACTCGGAATCGACAAGACCAGCGACGTTCTGGACAGCACACTCGAGCGCGAGAGCGTGAACAACCTCTTTCTGGCATCACTCCTCGATCCCAATCGCTTCAAGGCCGAGAGCGATGAATGGCTTTCCGACATCAAGAAGAAGCTCAATGCCTACCGGAGCACGGAAGGCTCTCTCCCGACGATAGCTTCGGGCCTCATCAAGACCGAAAAGTCCGACGAATACAGGCATAGTCCAGTACCGATCTGGCTCGAGAACGCGACAATCTCCTGGCTTGCGTGGAAGGGCTTACGCTGGTCGCGGAGCAGCGACGGGATCATTGCACCGCTGCCTGGATCGGCTGAGAAGGCCTATACCTTTGATACTCGCAGAGGCCTCGAGAACCCGATCCCGGAACCACTCACGCTCCAGCATGAGGTCATCCAGCGCATGTTTGCCGAGGCCGTTCCCTTGGCGGACAACGCGCGGATACCGATCTTGATTCCCGATTCGAAGGATGCCCCTTCAGGATACTGGACACTTTGGGCCCTTCTAGCCTCGAACCAATTTTCCTCTCATGAATCGATATATCCCCTATTCATTTCGGATGAGGGTGACCTCTTCCCAGCTTTTGCCAATGATCTACTGGTTAAGATCTCGCAGGCTTCCTTCCCTGGAAAGATCATAGGATACTCCGATTCCGAGACCGAGCTTTCGTCGCTCAGGGCCAAGGCTGAAGAAACCCTGATGCCTCGTTACCTCGAGATGGAACGGGAAATTGCTCAAGCTACAGATAGGATCAAGACGAATAAAGACAAGGCACTCGAGTTTCAGTCGAGGCAGATCGGCCGGATCGGTATCGAAGCGATTAAAAACTACCGGCTCCAGAAACTTGAAACAGAGCGCAAAGAGTGGGTCGCCAACTATGAGTCTGCTTCCCGCGTGGTGCCCGACCTGCATTGCCTGTTAGCCCTGAGGATTCGTCATGAGTGACTGGGTTAAGAAGATAGCCGAGAAGCTCATGCCTGCGAATACCTCTCGGGTGCTCGTGGTCGATCCTGATGGATTGTTTTCCTACGCGATTCTGCAGAAAGCCTTTCTTGACGCAGGGTATGCCATTCATTTGTGCAAGACCGCACTGGACGTTCGACGCGTTTTCGAGCTCGAGCTACGTGGCGTGGGAAACAAGGCCATTCTCGTTGTCGATTTTCCGTATGCTCCTCATCCCGACATGCGTGGCGAGGTCTTGGCGACAAGTATCGGCTATCGGGACCTCTTCCCCTACTTCGATGCCGCAGCCCTCAAGGGCCTTAGCTACAATGCCCTTTGCACATTGAACGAACTCAAACCCTATGAAACCCTTGGCTATGATGGGACCATTCGCTTCCTCCTCGAGAACCTCTATCATGTCGACCTCCAGGCCCTCGATGCATCGCGAACCAAAGAACGCTTCCTCGCTGCCTTGGTGGATGTGGTGTTCCATGAGGATGGCATGAACGCCGCCGTAAGGGACTATCTGTACTCCGAGGGGAAGGTCCGCCTTGCCCCACTCGGCAAAGACATCATTTCACGAGAAAGCCTACTGTCATATTTGCAGGATGCTCTCGAAGCACTCGGCGCAGGACGTGAAGGCTCATGCAACCTAGTCGAACCACTCCTCCTGAAGGCTCTTGGGTATCTTGTGACAAGGAAACTGCTCGACCCGAGGAAGATAATAAAGGATCGTTTCGAAGCCTTGGACCCTCGCCTGTCGCCATTCTTCTTTGTTGACCAGCATGAGGAATCAGCCCAGCGTCTCGAGTCTCTTCTCATGCAGATTGAGGCAACGGAACGGACCATACAGGATGTCCCCGGCGAATGGCTCGACCTTGGACCTGCGCTTGGAGAAGCCTATTCTCTTGCGCTGTCCTCGCAGAATGCTGAAAGTCTTGGCGTTGTTGGCAAGGCTATCGATTCCCTGAATGTCCGGTTCCAGGATTTTGTCGATCGCTGCTACTGGCAGATGTTCTCGCTAAGTGGCACCCGAAGGCCCTTGGTAGTTACCCGTGTTCTTGAGTACATGCGATCCCAGCCAGAACGCAGAAAAGCCCTCATCGTCATCGATGGGATGAACACCTGGCAATGGCACCAAATAGGCAAGGCCCTCGAAGCAGAAGGTCTCATGGTAAAGACCGGAGCAGTTTTTTCCTTCCTCCCATCTATTACAGCCTGGTCGAGGCAAGCGCTTTTCCGAGGGGCAAAGCCCGACCTTGCTGTTGGGACGGAGGTCGAGAAAAGGGTCTTCTTCGAGTTCTGGCGAAACCGTGGTTATATTGAAGGTGAAATAGCCTATACCAGTTTCGGCACTACCAGCCCTATTGAGCCATCTACGCTTTCTAATGTCGAAGTACTCGGTGCAGTTAGTACGGATCTCGATAACTTAATACATGGCGCATTGATGGGGAATACCCAACTATTCCAAGATACTAAAACATGGATCACTGAATCTGGAATCGTGCGCTTGGTAAATGATCTTCTGGCGATGGACTTTAAATGCTATATTACCGCTGACCATGGAAATATCGAGGCGCATGGAATAGGCAGCCTTTCGATGAGTTCACGCTGTCTATCCCATTCCAGAAGTAAGCGGCATATTGAGTTTGCTTCTGAAGACACTGCGAGGGCCTACCTAATTGCTCATCCTGCAATAAAAGCAGGTCAGCGAGAAACCACAATATTCTTACGCGATACTTCCGCATTTACTAGCGATCCTCTTGTCGTAACTCATGGAGGAAGCCATGTTCTCGAGATGTTAGTGCCCTTTGGCATTGTGGGAAAAAATGGGTGAGCGAACACGTTTCATTGGCATCAATAAACGAGTGCCGATTGAGCTTATCGATAAGTACATTCGAAATTACCTTCGTACCGGTAGTATCGATAGGGATGCCATTAAGGCTGATATAGCCACAGTATATCGAGGAAAGAACCGAGCAGAGAAATGCGTCATCTATATCTGGAGAATACTTACAAACGATGAAGTCCTCTTGTCATTTGTGAGAACGTCTATCGGTAGCGATCGATACGCAAAGCTAAAGCATCCCGATAAAATGGCGCTCATTCTTGCCCTTGTTGCAAGTGCCTATCCTATATTTGCCGATACCCTCGGAATTCTTGCGAAAGTATATCGTGTGCAGGAGCTGGTAAGCCGAGGTTATGTGGCACAGAAGATTGGTGATCTTTATGGCAGTAATATGACACTAGAAGTCGCACTGGATGCTGTATTCCCAATGCTGGTCGATCTTGGAGTTATAACCAGGGAAAAGATCGGCATCTATCGAGCAGTGTCGGGTGTTGAGATCGTCGACGAGAAGGTAGCTGAACTATTCGTGGCGAGCGGGATTCGGCTATCTGGAGGGAAACATATATCCCTCGATGACTTTGAGTACAGGGATTGGCACTTTTTTTTCAAGCCGAAGGTGCCGCCTTTCCCAGATCAAAGTATCCTGATGGTGACAGCGGCTGGTGCAAGGCAGGGGTATGTTGAATATCACCCGCTAAAGAAAAAACCTGGTTACCAATAAGTGGTAACTATAGCTTTGTGTATACTTTCCCTTTTCCTACGTCTTTCATTTGCCACTCTTCGTTTAAATAATGCAAATGCCCCATAAGCAATAGTCCAAAAACTTGCGCGGAAGATAAGTGCGTTTTAGCTCCGGTTCTTTCAAGTGCAGCGGAATATGGAAGGATCTTGGAATACTTGTCTGCCATCTGCTTAGAATCAAGACGTGTATTCTGAGAGGAAAGATTTTCAAGGAGACTCATTATTGCTTTTTTTTCTACGTCATTGAGGGTGTTGCGGCATATTCGGTAGACTTCTTCGTAACCGCCAAATAAACCCACCCCGCGCTCGATTTGTTCGTGCGAAGCGGAGGGTAGAGATTTAGAACAGTCCTGGGGGGATTGGGATCGTCACCGGACCCGGCGGATTGTACATTCCTTTTAGCGGGAGGAGCCGCGCCCATTCAGTAGCAGAGTTTATGGATGGGGCGAAGTGGAAAAGCGTCATCAGGTAGTTGAAGGGGTCAATATTATTCGCTTTGGCCGTTTCTATCAGAGAATAGAACAGGCTCGCGTAGGTCGCCCCATCAGGAGAACCGCAGATCATCCAGTTTTTCCTTCCAAGGACAAAAGGCCTAATCCCGTTTTCTGCAGCGTTGTTATCGGGAGTCAAATCGGCGTGGGCCGTGTAGCGAACCAAAGTATCCCACTGACTGAGCGTATATGAAATAGCCTTACCTGCAAGCCCCGAAGGCAAAACCTTTAGCGATTCGGTCAGAAGCCAGGCCTTGAAGTCTCTGAACACCGGGTCCGTTTTTTCTATTCGATCGCGCTTGAATTGCTCGCGCGAGAGCTCGCCTTCTTTGAGATCACTCCGCAACTCTCGTTCAATAGCGTAGAGCCGCCATATCCAATCCAGGCCCTCCTTGCCGACCCCCGCCTTTGGGCTCGCCTTGTCGGCCTCGTGGAATCGACGCCGCGCGTGGGCCCAGCAGCCAACATGAATGATGCTCATGCCTGCGATTGCCGGAGGATATGAATCAAGCCCGTCGGTCTGGAGGAAGCCTGAGAAGCCTTCGAGCAAGTGTCGCGCTTCGGTAGCTGCGTGCGACACCCGGTAATGATAGGTAATGATCGGCGAATCCGGTTTCCCGCCGCGCATGAGCCATATGTAGGACTTCGAGCTATTGGACTTCCCTTCTTCGCCCATAACCGTGACGGGCGTCTCATCCATGTTGATCACCGCTCCCTCGCGCTGCCTCTCGCACAACAGGTCCAATGCCGGCTGAACGGCACGGCCGGCCTTGATTGCCCAGTTGGCCATATCGGTCCTTGAGATGCTCACGCCCATGCGGGAAAGACGCTGCTCTTGGCGATGGAAGGGAAGATGATCGCAGAACTTGTTGACGATGATGGAAGCTAGGAGATCGGCCGTCGCGATTCCTTTGGGGATGATGGACGCAGGCACCTTGGCGACGCGTATGGGGCTTGCGTGATCATCGCTCGAACCGTCGCATTTCTTACAGGCATAGTAGGGCCGTACCTGTACTTCCACGAAGTATTTCTCGGGAATATGGTGAAGCTTCTCGCAGCGCTCTTCGCCGATCTTCGTACGCATCGAACCGCATGCGCAAAGCTTGTCAGCCTCGTCGATATCGAAAAGACTCTCGACCCGCGGAAGGTCCGCAGCGAGAGGCTTCCTGCCGCCTTTCCTGCGCGTATGTTCGGCAACCGTCACCGATTCGTCCGCGGATGGAGGAAGATCGACGGATACTTGGTCTCCCTCGCTGAAGGGCAACACCTGCTCGTGAAGCAGCTGTTCGCTCGAGCGGCCGAATCGCGTATGGCGGGCCAGGCGTAGCTCCTCTAAGAGAAGCGCCACCTGCTTTTCAAGCATCTGTATTCTTGTGTCGGTCTCTGACTTGAATGCGAGGATGTAGTCCTTGATTGGCGGATCAAGACTCTCTATGTCCACGACAGCATCATAGCATTGCTTGCGAATATTGAAAATCTCGATCGTTCATCTCACCCGCTTTTTTCATATCGCACGCTCTTGTGCGCGCTGAAAAAGTCGATCCCGTCGAGAAGCATCTTGATTTCATTTTCGCTGAGCTCGCGCGTACTCTCTGCTGATACCGGCCAGGGAAACTTCTCTTTCTCAATTCTCTTTTGCCAAAGACAAAATCCATTGCGATCCCAATAGATTGCTTTCAAGATACGCCTGCTTTTCCCGCAAAACAGAAACAGGTTCCCCGAAAACGGGTCCATGCCCATTTCCATTTCCGTCATCAAGGAAAGGCCGTTAGTCGCCTTCCTCATATCGATGAACCCTGGCCGAAGAAATATCCTGGTCTGGCTAAAATCGAGCTTCATGCGTTGCGCACTGCTCGGATGGCCGCGACAAGATCACGTTCTTCGAATGCCGACCCGGGCTCAATCGTTATTCCAGAAGGGAAGACAATCCGGATCGGGGCTTCGACCGCAACATGTGATAGCTTGGGCGAAGCTTGGATTTCTACGAATCCTGCTTTCCCTTCGGACTCCTGGTTCTCGATCCTTTTCTTCCAGTACCTGAAGGACCAGTAGGACATCCTCTTCGCGTGGCAGAAGGCTCGCTGCGACTTCCCGCTCGCTCTCCAGTTGTCGATGATCCCTTCCCAGTGCTTCCTTCCTTTCTTCGTCTCCACCGCCTCCCTCCTCGAGGAAAGCACAATAATCTGCTTCCCTTTTGGCTGGTAGTTGGGTTTATTTGGCGGTTACACTTCTTCTCTTTTGAATAATATCATTCTGCCGCCATCTTCAAAAATGAGCATGCTTTCCTCCATATGCCTCGTTATCAAACCTGCAACAAATTGACTAATCATCATATGAGGAGACGATAATCGTATGGTGCAGAGCCAAATCCTGTCAGATATGTTCCCAGGCTTGCTATCGCGCCTGCTGAATCAAGCGTGGCGGGTAGACGCGAGTAGTAATCGAAAGTATTCCAGTTCATCTTTGATAGGCCAAGTATCTCAGTAGCTACCTGAATGATATCGGATTGACCAAGGTAGCGACGGATAAGAAGAGGAGCCGGAATTCTTCGCTTTCCTTGGTAGTATCGGCGATTGATTCCTATGGCACTAGGTGCGGATCCATGAACCCATAGAAGAGCAGAACTCGAATCCTGAATGATGACCGCACCCCGTGGAATTGGAAAACCGTCAATTGTCAATTTGCCATTATCTGACCTCGATGCAAGATATCGCAAAGACTCTTCGACATTAACTTCGATGAGTTCGATATCCGGAACGCCATCGAGCCCTTTGACCAATCCGCGTTGTTCGTCTTTCATAAATGGAGTTCTCTTGTGGATCACCACGCGACGGGGAAGATGTGTTTTAGACTCATAGAATAATTGCCGAATCGTCTCGCCGACTCTGCGCGCATCGTCTTCAGACATGAACGGGTTCTTGCCGCGCATTATTGGGTTCTCGATTCGCCCTAATCGGAATTGCAGTCCTTCGCCTCTGGCGCTATATAGATGACTACATCCAAGCAGAATATGCTTATCGGCTGAAGAAAAAGCATCCATGCTATAGCCGATGCCAGCAAACGCAGTCTCTTCATCTATGCTATCGAGGAGCCATGGAGTCCTAAGTGCTTTGGCATACAAGGCCAACGATAGCCACCATCTGACACGGCAAGGTTGAACTGTCCTTATTGTTTCCTCTCGTAGCAGCTGAGTACTCTGCCCATGTCGAGCGGCATAGGCTTTTATGTAGTCATGCAAATTGAACCTTTCTTCAGTTGTTTCTATGATTTTATATGGCGCCCATTGCGTCGGAATAAAGATTACGACCACCGCACCTGGCCTAATGCTTCGAATCGAATCCAGCGCACTACATATTCTTTGTGCAAGTTCTCTAGCCGCTGATAATCCATCGCCATCAACGTTGTCATCGAGTTGAATCCACAGTGGTTCTCCAGGCAAAGGCTGTGTCATAGCCAGTCCAAATGCTCTGGCGAATCCAGGAAATGCTTGAAGATAGTCTTTTTCGCTATCTGCCGGTTGTGATGATTCACTTAGCAGATTTAAAAATGGCCTTAGGAGCTGAGTGAAGGATCGGGGGCATATTGTTGCAGTATCGACAGACGAGCATAGGCCGGTTGCGGTTACCTGAAAATCCCAAGGTCTATTATCGACCAATCCCTTTAGCGGATTCTGGTTTTTCGCCTCGCTTTTCCCATCTGCAGCGCAAAATACTAGATTAGCATCGGCTAGTACTAGGCCATTTTGTTTTGCATGTCCTTGCAGTGTGCTACCAAGCGGGCTACGACCTTTTTGTGCTAACCCGGCGTAAAGAGGTGCCCGAGTTATCCTAAATACTCCCCCGCCGTTGGCAGGAATATCTACAGCAGTTATTCTATCAGTCCATCGTTTTATGTCTTGATCATAAATATCATTATGCTGGTATCCGTAGATGCCATTGCGAATTGTCTTTATTGCCTCAGTATCGGCCACCTCGCCAGTAGGCAGCATGACTACCACTTCGGGGATCAAAACAACATGAAGGCGCTTATCTAGGAAAGCAAGGGGACACGACAATGCCCTATGAATCCGATAAGTTTTTCCCATATAAGAATTTGTTGTATAATGAGTGCGTTCCCAAATTCTCTTAGCGAAGTCCGTTTCTGCATTTAAAAATCGGGAGAGGCTAACTATTAGTGCTCGACGGTACAGGGATTGTATTCTCTTGTCAGAGCTTATTTCTTGCTCAGAAATCGATATTGCAACCGGACTGCTCCGAAGATTTGTTCCAAAAGCCCTTTGCAGATCTTCTGCCGCGGCAATTGCTAAGGCTCCACCGCTCATGGAAACAAGCGATCCGATATCCGGGCGAAGTTTCCCTTCGAGCCACTCTCTAGGCTTGATCGCTTCCGGAATGATGAGTTCCAATTTTAGCACTTCTCGAGGGATAGATAACTGATAAGCATTGCTTTTTACTAGCGATGTTGTAGGCAACGAATGCGATAAAAATGCTGCTGGACCTTTTAACCTATCCTCGGAAGAAGCGAGAATACTCTTTGCATCGGCTAGTAGGCTACCATCAAGCAGCCTTAGTGCCATTCGAGTTACCACGTCGTCGAATCCATCAATTGGAATGTAGTAGCTCTCCCTGCAAGCGGCTCGAGCTTTCCCAAGTAGTTCCGCGACATGCGCTGGTGCCTCGTTCCCAATGCTGCACCAAAACAAGCGGGATTCATTTTGCTGAGTGAACGATTCACTCAGAACTGATAATATCGATGCATCACGACCGCTATAGCCAATTACCACAATGTCATAATCTTTGAGCTCGTGAATCATCTCATCCCGTAATAGAATCTCTTGGTCTTGAAGTTCCTTCTCGGTGTTCTTTAAATCATCGTATCTGTAGTCTCCATGCAGTGACACAATCCGTAATTCTTTTGCACTAGGTTGTCGTGCAATTCGTTGTGTGCAATCTATTCCAATTTCTATATTAACCACGTTTGCGGCCGCGCAGGATCTAGCCACCAAGCCATCAAAATTCGTAGTCCATACCGTTCGAATTATAGAATCTTTTGCTAGTAGCGGAAGGAGTTTATACCCTATATGCGGACTTGATTCAGCTACAAATGATTGAAAAAATCTACGTCTATCTGATGTAGTAGGATAGCATGCTTGAGCATAGAATGAGTATTCTTCCGAACTTCCTTCTTGCGGGAAGGAGCCTCGAAGGTCAAGCCATTTTTGAATTTTCTGACGAGTACCAGGGAGTGATAATTCACCTACCGTATCCCGCAGTATAGGATTGTTGGTGATAAAGATATCTTTCTTCCATTCCCAGATGCAGTGTTCCGCCGAAAGCATCCCAGATGTAATGGAAGCCCCGGCTCCTAGCAACATGCAGATTGGCCTACCTTTATTCACTGCCAGGGATCTAATGAACGCATCGACTGGTAGTAGTAAGTCATTATTGCTAAATGTTTTAATAATGTCCATAAACTCCACATCTCTTTCCGAGTCGTACATTAGTAGGATACTCACCCCGAGCTAAACACGCAAGGCTTGTTGCCTGCACAAGCGAAGACATCCTACCTACTTTTATCGGAGATCCCAACCCACAGGAGGTCTCCATGACCAACGTCTCTTCCTTCCCGGCCGCGATCCGCGAGCCCCCGCCGACCGTGCCATCCATCCCCGATATTCCGAAGCAGACAATACTCGATTTTCTCTCAGCTTTCGGCCTTGCTTCCCAGCTCACAGAACCCGAAAAACTCCAGTTCATCGAGGTCGCCCAAGCTTTTCGTCTGAACCCCTTTCGACGGGAGGTCCACTGCGTCGTGTATGGCGAAGGCGAGTATCGCCGCATGTCCATCGTCGTCGGCTACGAGGTCTATCTGAAAAGGGCCGAACGCACCGGGAAGCTCGACGGCTGGTCTACG
>Ga0181535_10003994_pt1 | contig 16717 bp, 16 predicted proteins | sample PEATcosm2014_Bin_44_FD_119774 | JGI IMG/M metagenome (GOLD analysis project Ga0181535, IMG submission 119774) | Peatland microbial communities from MTU Mesocosm Facility, Houghton, MI, USA - PEATcosm2014_Bin17_30_metaG | ecosystem: Environmental > Terrestrial > Soil > Wetlands > Peat | place... | reverse complement strand
TAACCCAATTCTAAAGCCCGCGATCCCCACCACTACTTGATCGATCCCACCTATCTTCGTTCAATCTCTCCGCCAAGAAATCACAGCGCACAGGGTATTTTGCAAGTGGCTCACCTTGCAGGTAATTCATTGATAACCTATCCTTCTGGGCACTATGAATCTGGAAACCCCAGAACCCAGAGGAGATTCCATTGCAAGCAGACGTGCTGAACCGGAAACAAGCCGTCCTCCTGCTGGCCCACGGCACACCTGAGACCGTTGGGCAAATCCCCGAATACCTGAGCAACGTAACCGGCGGCCGCCCGATTCCGCAAGAGGTCATCGAGGAGATCCAGCGCCGCTACGCGCTCATCGGCCACAGCCCGCTGACCGAAATCACACAAGCTCAGGGCCGCCTGGTGGAAGCCGAACTTGCCGCCTCAAACCAGCCGGTGCCTGTCTATGTCGCGATGAGAAACTGGCAGCCCTACATTGCCGGCGTGGTCCGCCAGATGCGCGCCGACGGAGTGGAGTCGGCCGCCGTCGTTTGTCTAGCACCGCAGAATTCGCGCACCAGCGTGGGCCTCTATCGCCGCGCCGTCGAGGCCGAGGCAGGCAACCTGCGCATCGACTTCATCGAAGCCTGGGCGCAGCACCCGCTCCTGATTGAGGCCTTTGCCGAGCGCCTCCGCCCCGCCTGGACAAGCCTCAGCGCGGAGACCAGCGCACCGGTCCCTGTTCTCTTTACGGCGCACAGCGTTCCCTGCCGGACGATTCAATCCTCTGAAAGCCAACCCGCCGATCCTTACGCCGTAGAGGCCAAACGCACCGCGGCACTGGTCGCGGCCAGCGTGCCGGGGATTTTGCAGTGGTACTTCGCCTTTCAGAGCCAGGGTGCAAGCGGGGGCACTTGGATCGGTCCTACTGTCGAAGCGACCCTCGAAGCCATCGCCGCCGCGGGGGTGAAGACGCTCCTCCTTCAGCCCATCGGCTTTCTCTGCGATCACGTCGAGATTCTTTACGACGTAGACATTCTCTTCCGCAACTTCGCCGCCAGGCTCGGTCTCCGGCTCGAGAGGCCGGAGTCTCTGAATGACTCGGCAACTCTCGCCAAGGCGATTGCAGATCTGGCGCGGCAAGGCCTGGCCCGGCTTGGCGACGTATGAATCCTCGCTAAACCCTTGCGGCTGAATCTTCCGCTCGAGTAAAATCTCGCCATGATGAAGAAGCTTCCCCTTGTCTTCGATCTCATCGCCAGCGTAGCCTTCCTAGCCTTCCTTGCTGCGCCGATCCAGGCGCAGGATTGGGCAAAGGCGCGCCTCGAAGCCTCGCCCCGCCACCACGAATACGTAGCTCTCACGCACGGCAGCCGCACACTTCAGGCCTTCGTCGTCTATCCCGAAGTCAAGCAGAAGGCGCCGGTCGTCGTCCTGATTCACGAGATCATGGGCCTGACCGATTGGGCCAAGGAGATGGCCGACGAACTGGCCGCGCAAGGCTTCATCGTCGTTGCTCCCGACCTTCTCTCCGGCTTTGGTCCCGGCGGCGGCGGCTCCAGCGCGTTCCCCTCGCAGGATGACGCCGTCAAAGCCGTCTCCGGTCTCGATCCGGATGGTGTCATGGCTGACCTGGACGCCGCAGCCGATTACGCGCGGCACATTCCAGCCGCCAACGGCAAAATCGATTCGGTTGGTTTCTGCTGGGGAGGCGGCAAGTCTTTCGCCTTTGCCGCTCACCGCAAAGACCTCTCGGCCGCTTTCGTCTTCTACGGCCCTCCGCCGGCGGATGTATCCACGATTACCGCGCCCGTCTACGCCTTCTACGGAGGCAACGACGCCCGCATCGACGCGACAGTCCCCGACACAATCTCAGCCATGAAGGCCGCCGGCAAGAAGTATGAGCCCGTCACCTACGACGGCGCCGGTCACGGCTTCATGCGCGCGGGTGAAGACCCGACAAACACAGTCCCCGGCAACAAGAACGCCCGCGAGCAAGGCTTCGCGCGTCTCGTCGCTCTGCTGAAATAGGCAATCCGGAGTTCAAGGTTTGCTACTGATATACCAGCGGAATGAAGTTTTGTTCCTGGATGGGCGGGCGCACATATTTCGACTTTTCCAGCTTCGGCAGCTCCAGCGGCGCAGGCGTTAGATCCTTATAGACGAACAACGAGAGCAGATGCCGGATCACGTTCAGCCGGGCGCATTTCTTGTTCTCCGCATTCACCACAAACCACGGAGACATCTTGCTATCGGTCACCGCAAACATCTCATCCTTGGCGCGCGAGTACTCGGCCCAGTGCTTGCGCGATTCGAGATCCATCGGACTCAGCTTCCAGCGCTTGGTGGGGTTCTTCATGCGGTCTTGAAAGCGCCGTTCCTGCTCCTCGTCGCTGACCGAAAACCAGTACTTGATCAGGCGAATCCCCGAGCGCTGCAACATGCGTTCAAACTCCGGGCAGCTCTGCATGAACTCCTGATACTGCGCCTCGGTGCAAAAACCCATCACGCGCTCGACGCCGGCCCGGTTGTACCAACTGCGATCGAAGAGCACCATCTCGCCGGCAGCGGGCAGGTGCGGAACATATCTCTGAAAATACCACTGCGTCTTCTCGCGCTCAGTGGGAGTGCCCAGCGCCACAACCTTACAGACGCGCGGATTGAGCGATTCGGTGATCCTCTTGATGGCGCCGCCCTTGCCCGCCGCATCGCGGCCTTCAAACAGAATCACGACCCGCAGGCCTTCCTGCTTAACCCACTCCTGTAGCTTTACAAGCTCGACTTGCAGGCGGGCCAGTTCCTTTTCATAGTCGCAATCTTTTCCCAGGTGCAGCGTCTCGGCATTGCCCAGCTTGGGCGCCGGCAGGTCTCCGTGCTTCTGTTTGCCGTTGGAAGGCGTCGTAGTCTGCTCAGTCCCTTTGTGTTCCTTTTTGTGCTTGTCCTTCATTCAATCTCCTCCGATTTCGCGGCGTGGGCCACGGACAGGCATTCAGCTCGATTCCGGTTTTCGCTTGCGCAGGCCCGCATGTCTGCGATCCCTTGGTCGGCACCGTTTGCCGTTGGACAATCATAATTCCAAATCTCGCGGAAATGGGATTGTTTTTACGGAAAAGGGAGGCTGGATTGCCTCTTTTTGTTGACGAACGACCGCGCTCTACCGCGCCTTCCACTGCATCGAGAGCGCGGCGAGCTTCTCATCCATCGTTGGCTGGGGCTTTGCCGCGAGCTTTGAAGGCTGTGCCGCATTGCGCGCCGGGGGCGCTGTGAGCGCCTTGATTGAGAGCGCAATGCGTTTCGAGTTTGCATCCACGCTCAACACCTTGACCTTGACGATCTGCCCGGTTTTCACGGCCTCCGACGGCTCCTTGATGAAGCGATTGGAGAGCTCGCTGATATGCACCAGGCCGTCCTGATGGACGCCGATATCGACAAATGCGCCGAACTTCGTCACGTTGGTTACCACGCCTTCCAGCACCATGCCCGTCTCGACGTCGGCGATTTCGCGGACCTCGTCGCGAAAGCTTGGAGCGACAAACTTGTCGCGCGGATCGCGCCCCGGTCTGCGCAACTCGGCGAAAATATCGCTCACAGTGTAAGCCCCGGCGGTGAGATGGCTGCGGTCCACGTTCTCAAGCAACTGCGGCTGTTCGATGATTGCCTTCACTGAAGTCTTCAGCGATGCGGCGATCTGTTCGACGATCGGATAGGACTCGGGATGCACGGCGGTCCCGTCCAGCGGGTTGTCGCCGTTGCGAATGCGCAGAAAACCCGCCGCCTGCTCGAAGGTCTTGGGGCCGATGCCGGGAACCTCCAATACTTGCCTGCGCGAGCGGAAGCTGCCCTTTTCGTCGCGAAAGCCCACAATGTTCAGTGCAGTGCGCTCGGTGATGCCGGCAACGAAGCGCAGCAGAGTCCACGAGGAGGTATTCAGGTCCACGCCAACCTTGTTGACGCAACTTTCGATCACCGTTTCAAGAGACTCCTGAAGCTGGCGCTGGTCGACATCATGCTGGTACTGGCCCACACCGATTGACTTTGGATCGACCTTGACCAACTCAGACAACGGATCCTGCAAACGCCGCGCAATCGAGATGGCGCCGCGCACTGTCAGGTCGAGATCGGGAAACTCCTGGCGCGCAACCGGCGAAGCCGAATAGATGCTCGCGCCCGATTCACTCACCGTCGCCGAGAAGACTCCATCGATCTTTTTGTCCCGCAAAAACTCCCGTACAAAGGCATCGGTCTCGCGCGAAGCTGTCCCATTGCCGATGGCGATAGCGCGCACGTTGTGCTTATGCAAAAGAGTTTCAAGTTTTGGCGCGGCTTCCGCATTGCCGTGCTTGGAGGTGTGCAGATAAAGAACGTCGTGCGCCAGCAGCTTGCCGGTCTCATCGACGACCGCAATCTTGCAGCCCGTGCGCAGCCCCGGATCGATGCCCAGCACCGAGATCGGCCCGGCCGGCGGAGCAAGCAGCAAATTGTAGAGGTTGTCGCGGAAGACCCGAATGGCCTCGGTATCGGAACGCCGCTTCAACTCCAGGCGAATCTCTCCTTGAATCGATGCGTTCAGCAGGCGCTTCCATGCATCGTCGATGGCCAACTCCAACTGGCGCGTCCAGTCGCCGGATTGGCGCAATACATTGCGCTGAATGACGGCAACGGCCCTTTCCGGAGCCACCTCAAGAATGAAGTAAAGCACCTTCTCGCCTTCGCCGCGGCGAATGGCCAACATGCGATGCGAGGGAATCGTCTTCGCCGGCTCTGAGTACTCGTAATACATCTTGAACTTTTCCTGCTCGTCGACCGCATCCGTAACCTTGCGGCTGACGACCACGCCCTCGTCAAAGACCATTTGGCGCAGCGCTTTGCGCAGGTCAGCGTCTTCGCTGATCCATTCAGCGACGATGTGCCGCGCGCCTTCCAAAGCTTCTTCCACCGAGGCCACACCCAACTCTGCATTCACAAAACCGGCGGCAAATGTCTCCAGTGGTTCGGCCGTATTCTGTTGCGCCCACAAGTATTGCGCCAGCGGCTCCAATCCTTTTTCGCGCGCGATGGTGGCCTTGGTGCGGCGCTTGGGCTTGTAAGGCAGGTACAGGTCTTCGAGTTCGCTTTTGTCGAGTGTGGCTTCGATGCGCGCTTTCAGCTCATCGGTCAACTTGCCCTGCTCAGCGATGGAGGCCAGGATGGTCTCGCGCCGGTCGGCGAGATCGCGGAAGTATGCAAGCCTCTCTTCGATCGAGAGAATCTGCACTTCGTCCAAATTGCCGGTGGCCTCTTTGCGATAGCGCGCGATAAATGGCACGGTGCCGCCGTCGTCGAGCAACTCGATCACCGCGACCAGCCCACGCATGGGCCCGTTCAGTGTTTGTGCGATATGAAGGAGAATTTCAGGAGAAAGATTTTTCGTTTCTGTCATGGGTTCCATGTTCATGGTACATGGATCGGTTGAGGAAATCGCGGTCATCGGTAATGTGTGAAAACGAGCATAATGGAAGGAGAGATTGCCTGCGGGATTCTGGTCGTGGCCACCGGCAGCCAACCCGCGGAACGAGAGCGACAGACGAGCCGGATGAGTACTCATACAGGGCGCATTGCAGAGGCCGAAGAGCACACCTGGAAGCCGGCGGCGAACCCGTGGATGATTGCCGCGTCGGTGATGCTGGCCACCTTCATGGTGGTGCTCGACTCATCGGTAGCCAACGTCGCCCTGCCGCACATCGCGGGAAACCTCTCGGCCTCGACCGACGAGTCCACCTGGGTCCTCACCAGCTATCTTGTTTCGAACGCCATCATGCTGCCCGCCGCCGGTTGGATCTCGCGGCGCATCGGGCGCACGCGCCTGTTGATGCTTTGCATTCTGCTCTTTACCGTGGCCTCGCTTTTGTGCGGCATGGCCGTCAACATGCCCATGCTGATTTTGGCGCGGGTACTGCAAGGCGTCGGCGGCGGAGGCATGCAGCCGCTGGCGCAGTCCATCTTATTGGAAAGCTTTCCCCCGCGGAAGCATGGCACGGCGATGGCCGTCTATGGCGTCGGCGTCGTGGTTGCTCCCATCGTCGGCCCCACACTCGGCGGATGGATTACCGACAGCTACTCCTGGCGCTGGATCTTCTACATCAATCTCCCCATCGGCATCCTTGCGCTCCTCATGGTCAACGCCTTTGTCGAAGATCCTCCTTATCTTCGCAAGGCGTTTCAGGGTGCGATCGATTATCTCGGCTTCGGACTCATGGCTCTATGGCTGGGGACATTGCAATTGGTGTTGGACAAAGGCCAGGAGGCGGACTGGTTCGCGGCTCCCTGGGTGTGTTGGACGGCCGGAGTTTCCCTGCTGGCTCTGGTCGCCTTCATCGTCCGCGAGTTGATGGATAGAGATCCAATTGTCCAGTTGCGCGTTCTCGTCGACCGCAACTTCGGCATGGGGACGCTGATTACTCTTCTCTACGGTTTTGTCCTCTACGGCACTACGGCGATGCTGCCCTTGTTTCTGCAAACCATGCTGGGCTATTCGGCGATGCAAAGCGGGATGTCGGTGAGCCCGCGCGGCATTGGGGCGATGGCTTCGATGATCGCTGCGGGAGTCTTGGTGCGGTACATCGATGGCCGTCTGCTGATGGCCTTCGGGTTTTTCCTGCTCGGCTACTCAACGTGGATGCTTGGGCAGATCAGCCTCGAGATTGCCATGGCCTCGGTGGTTGTGCCCAACGTGATCAGCGGTTTTGCCATGGGCTTCATCTTCGTCCCGCTGACAACAATGACCCTGAGCCGGCTGCGCAAGCAGGATATGGGCAACGCGACAGGTATTTATAACCTGACGCGCAACATCGGCGGCTCGTTCGGCATTGCAGCGATTACCACGCTGTTAGTGCGCGGCTCGCAGATTCATCAAAACTACTTGGCAGCGAATGCCGGTGCAGGAAGTCCCGTCGCGGGGAGATTGGTTCGCGGAATCCAGGCAAGGCTCATGATGCAGGGCGTGGATGCGGTCACGGCGCATCATAAGGCGCTGGGCGCGCTCTACCGAAGCGTGCAACAGCAGGCGGCCCTGCTTGCCTATGCGGACAACTTCCGCCTTATGGCCTTTCTCGGTCTTCTCTGCATCCCGCTGGTGCTGCTGCTGCAGCGGATCCAGAAGCACAATTAACGGCGGCTCTCACCGCGATCGTCCATTAGCTGCGATTTAGTGTTTGCGTTACACCTCCCGTGATAGATTTGGAACGTTTGGGGATCGTCGCCGGTTTATCGGGTACCCAGGAAAGTGGATCGAAGCATGAAAGAAATACCGCGGAATATCCTCGACTGCATCGGTAACACATCTTTATTGCCGTTGCGCAACATCGTACCCGAAAACGGCGCCCGCATCCTGCTCAAGCTGGAAGACCAGAACCCCACCGGAAGCATGAAAGACCGCATGGCGCTCACCATGATCGAGGCGGCAGAAGCGGATGGGCGTCTCGCCCCAGGCGGATCGGTGGTCGAATACACCGGCGGCAGCACGGGCGTCTCCCTGTCTCTGGTCTGCGCCGTGAAGGGCCATCCACTGCATATCGTCACTTCGGATGCCTTCGCCAAAGAAAAGCTTCAACACATGAAGATCCTCGGCGCCAAGCTACAAATTGTGGCCAGTGAGAGCGGGCGAATGACCGAGAAACTCACAAAAGATATGATTGAGGCCGCCCACATCGCCGCGGCCGAGACCGGCGGCTTTTTGACCGATCAGATGAACAATCTGGATCAGTTCGCCGCCTATCACAAACTCGGCAAGGAAATCTGGGATCACACCGGCGGTCAGATTGATGGCTTCGTCCAGAGTGTGGGTACCGCGGCCTCGATTCGCGGCACCGGAGAAGCCTTGCGTGGCTACAACCAGAGAATCTCAATCGTTGCTGTTGAGCCCGCTGAATCTCCGGTTCTCTCCGGCGGCTCATCGGGCGCTCATAAGATTGATGGCATCGGAGCCGGTTATGTCGTGCCACTCTGGCGCGAGGACCTTTGCGATCGGATTGAAAGGATCTCAACGGAGGAAGCCATGGCCATGACCGCACGGCTGGCTCGGGAAGAGGGCCTTTTTGCCGGTACTTCCACCGGCGCCAATGTCATCGCCGCCTTACGCCTCGCCGAGCAACTGGGCCAAAGCGCAACCGTCGTTACTCTCATGTGCGATACCGGGATGAAATACCTCAGCAAATGAAAGGCTATCCCACCGCCCTTACCAGCAGGCAGGTGATGTTGTCGCGGCCGCCGGCCTGGTTGGCGGCTGCGATCAGGCTGGCGCAGAGGTTGTCGAGCGGCAGATCGGTTGCCAGTATGGATTCGATCATTGGATCGCTGAGTTCGTTCGTCAGCCCGTCGCTGCAGAGCAGAAAGATGTCGCCGGGCTCGGCTTCGAGTTCAAAGAGATCCGGCTCGACTACGCTTTGCGTGCCCAGAGCGCGGGTGATGACGCTGCGCAGCGGGGAGCGCACGGCCTCAGCGTTGGTCATGCGGCCCTGGCGAACCTGTTCTTGAACGAGCGAGTGATCAAGGCTGATCTGTTGCAGCCTGGCCTGCTCTGGACTGGTTTGATTCTGCTTGGCGCTGAGGTTGCGCATGTGGTAACAGCGGCTATCGCCCACGTTGAAGACCAGCACGCGGCTTCCCTCTGTGAGCAAACCGACAAGAGTAGTTCCCATGCCGGTGAGATTGGAGTCGCTCTCGGCGCTTGAAAAGATGGCACAGTTGGCTGCGCGGACGGCCTCCTCGACCAAAGTCTGCATCGGCTGGGCCTGGTCCGCGGATCGGGAACTGAGTTGGCGCAGCACTTCGTCGACGGCCAAGGCGCTCGCAACCTCCCCGGCCGCCGCACCACCCATGCCATCACAGACAACATAGACGCCGTGCTCGGTGGAGAAGCCGAAGGCATCTTCATTGCCAGAGCGCTTCCTGCCGAGGTCGGTAGCCCCGGCAACCGCATAACGAACTGGAGCCGTGGCCAAAAGAACTCTCCCGCAGCCCAGTTTACACGGTCTGCGGCTAACGGATACGCCAAGCCTGGGTCAGCGGGTGGCCGGGTGAGCGGCCTGGGAGGGGATGGTCGAAACGGGAAGCGGCGGGGGCGGACTGAGTTCGAAGACCTGGATCTGGCCGCCATTAAGCACCGCTACACCACGGCCGGAGGGCGAGATGGCCACGTTTCCGCCCGCATCGAGAGCCGGGCTGGCCGTGGTCTCAAGCGCCAGATTTCCGTCAGCCGCATCGAGAACGTCGACCAGTTGACCTTTGATCTCCTCCGGATCGAGGGGCGCGCGCGCATTGACCGGGTAGGGGACAACCAGAGTCTCCCGCGCCAGCCGCAAGCCGTTTGGTGCTCTGACCACTAGCGGCCATACCGTCGTTTCTGAACTTTGTGCCTCCCAAAGAGGCCGGCCATCGGTACTCATCGCTACCAGCTTGTCCTCACCCAGCGCTGTGCAGCCGGTGACAAGCACCTCCCGCTGCGAAAGAAAATCGAAGAGCGGCGAACAGGTTGAGTCGACCCGGCCGAGAATGGCGCTGCCGCCGCTGAAGTAGTTCAGGTTCAGCAGCCATCCTTTGCCCCTGGTGCGCAAGCTTTCCAGGTAGCCATCAGAATTGATGGGCAGATGAACGGCTGCGCGGGTCCGGCTGACCAGCAGCACCTGCCCGGAGTCGCGGCGCAGGATGCGCACCGCCAGATCGGGCGGACCGGACGGCTTTTGCTCCTGGGCGGGTTGATCGGCCGCGGCCGTACTCTGGGTACCCAACCCCAAAAACAAATCCTGATCGCTGGTGCTATGAGTGGCCTGACCGGGCGCTTCACTTGGCTTCTGCTGCGCCGGCGCCGGTTCGCGGGAGTTGGTCACCAGGAACTGCTGCGTGGGGTCCATCTCCAGCCAAGACAGCGGTCCCGGAAAACGCAGATAGGGTTTCAACTCGAGAGAGGCATCGCTCGATTCGAGATTGTTGCGGTCACGCAGCAGAAAGTGGCCGTCCTTGAGCATCCACAGGTAGCGCGCCCGGTCGTGAACCGTCCAAAGTGCCTCGGCTTCGACCGTCCCAGGCGGCAGTTTGAGAACCACGGCGCGAATCTGGCGCTCATCCTGTTCGCCGGTTTCGCGTTCTTGAGCATCGCGGTGAATCAGTCCGGGCACGCGAAAGGTGAAGAGCAGCCGGTCCTCATCGAGAAAGTCGAGCGAGACCAAACTGGTGAGCTGGCCCAGGTAGAAGGAGCCAGGCGGTGAAAAGCCCAGCGGACCGACGGCAATGGTAAACGCCGGGGGCTGAGATGGCTTGTCGGGAAGCCGGCCCGGAAGCAGGCGCGGTCTCGCGGCGTGGCTTGGCTCCGGCGCGCTCGCCAGGCTGCTCTGTGCCTGAGCCGGGGAAAGCGCGCATAGCGTGACTACGGCTACCGCCAGCAGCCGCCAAGTTCGCAAATTCAATCCCGCCCCAAACAGCCTTTTTGCCATCGCTCACCATTCTCGCCGATGCGGATGGTTTTGCGCAGTGATATGGCGCCCAAATCAATCTCAGCCCGCGCATGTGCGACAGTAAAAGAGGGATGGCTGAAAACTCTACCACGAGCCGGGGTCTCCAGCGACAGGTCTTGGTCGCTGGGGCGGCGGGCGAGCAAATCGCGTTACTGGGCTATGGCGCATGCTTCGCCGCCGGTTGTCTCTGGGGGACCGGCTTCTACTTTGGCAGGCTGGCGCTCAACGAGATGAGCGTCGAGCACATGGTGTTCTACCGCTTTCTTTTTGCCTCGCTGGGCATGATGCCGGTGGTGCTCATTCATTGGGGCCGCTTCCGGCTCACCGCCCGAGAGGCTCGGCTGCTGTTGATCTGCGCATTTTTCGGCATCCCTGTCCAGTTTCTGATTCAATTCCATGGGCTGGCGCGCACCACGGTGAGCCATGCCTCGCTGATGGTGGGCTCCATGCCGGTGATGCTGGCCGCCGCGGCTGCCTGGTTTGCCCCCAAGGGATCCAAAGAGGAGAGGCTTGACCGCTTCGGCTGGCTGGCCGTTTGCGGTTCCACGGTGGGCGCGGCGTTGATTGTACTGGGCGGCAGCCGGGGCGTGACGGCGCGCGGTGAGCCTTCGCTTGCCGGCGACCTTCTGGTCCTGGCCTCGCTGGTGATCGCGCTGGCATGGATTCTGCTCAGCAAGAAGCTCATGGAGACGCACAGCCCGCCAGTGGTGACAGCCTACACAATTCTTTCTGGCACGACGATGTTGGCTGCCTGGATCATGGGTCCCTTGCTACTGAATCCGTTGCTGCACAACAAAATCGCGCCGCCGCCCATTGCGCATGTGAGCCTGACCGCCTGGATCGCCTTGGCGATCAGCGGCCTGCTGTGCACGGCGACCACCACACTCTTATGGAACTGGGGCATTCATCATGTGCCGGCCTCGCGCGCGGGAATTTTTCTCAATCTCGAACCGGCGGTTGGCTCCCTGCTGGGAGTCAAGCTGCTCGGTGAGCACCTCGGCCCTTACGCATGGACGGGCGGTGGCCTCATCCTTGCGGCGGCCGTGGCCCTCACCGCCCGCGGTCCGCATCCGGGTTCTGCTTTGGAACCAGCCGTCATTCTCGAATAGAAAGCTGGACTTGTCTTCGCCCCGCCGCGGAAAAAACGTTTGAGCAAACCTTCGTCACGTGAGCCAATCACACCACCGTTAACATTCGGCCCTGACTGACCGATAACTGCTGAAGCGATTCACGGAGGTTCATGTGACCCTTTTGACCTGGAATCACGCCTGCACGGTGGGCGTGAGAGCCATGGACGACCAGCACGGCATTCTGATGGATACGATGAACGAGCTTCGCTTGGCGGCGGTCCGCGGTTCGGGGAGGGAACAGGTCAGCGAGGTTCTCGATCGGCTGATCGAGTTCACGCGCATGCACTTCTGGAGCGAGGAACAACTGCTGGAGCAGTATGCTTTTCCCGGACTGGCCGAGCATCGCGTCGAGCACCAGCGCATTCTGGCGCAGATTCTTCAGTCCTCCCATCGCGTGCAGCACGGCGAAAAGATGCAGATGCGCCCGCTGCTCTGCTTTCTGCGCGATTCCTATGCCGAGCATATCGAGAACATGGATCGGGCGTACGGTCCGTGGCTGAACGAGCGCGGGGTGGACTGAACATCAGTCGGCATGACAGGCAACCGGTGGATCGCAACGGGCAATCAACGACCCGTGCAATGATCCAGGCGCTCCCAATCATCACGCATTTTTTGGACCATTTCGCTCAACTTTTCAGCTCGCCTGGCCGATGTTTCTCTTACCGGCACGATCCGGCAGGAGAAACTGTATGCCCCTTGTAACCTGGTCTGACAAGCTGTCTGTCGGGGTCAAAGCTATCGACGAGCAGCACACTGTTCTCTTCGACACCATCAACGACCTTCACGCCGCAATGATGAAGGGCCAGGCCCGAGCGATCGTCGGCGAACTGCTTTGCAGGCTTCTGACCTACACGCGCAATCACTTTTCTGACGAAGAGCGGATGATGGAGACCGCCGGATATCCCGATCTGGCTCAGCATCGGGTTCTGCACCGCAATTTGACCAAGCAGGTCGAGGATTACATTGCCCGCTTCAAAGAGGGTGACATCTCCCTGAGCACCGATCTGTCCGGCTTCCTCTCCGACTGGCTCAAAAAGCACATTCTGGCCGTGGACCAGTCGTACGGACCCTGCCTGAACAAGCACGGCATCCGATAATCGGCAAACGCCTTGCGAGACCCCTACCCGGAGGGCCGCAATGCAGAGACCGCATCGTATCCTTGACCGAACCAAGTATTACCGGCATCAGCCGTTTGGAGAAACCTATGGCTTTCATGACCTGGAACGACAAGCTCTCAGTCGGAGTTGAAACTCTTGATGCCCAGCACACGGTTTTGATTGAAACCGTGAACGACCTTCACGCCGCCATGATGAAAGGCCAGGCGCGCGCGGTAGCCGGAGACATTCTGAACAATCTGGTGAAGTACACGGTCGATCACTTCGCCGCGGAAGAAGCGATGATGGAGCAGACCAAGTATCCGGGGCTGCCCACGCATCGGCTCTTGCACCGGGAGTTGACCAAGCAGGTAGGGGATTATGTCGCCCGCTTGGAGAAGGGCGATATCACCCTGGGAGTTCACCTGCTCAATTTCCTCTCCGATTGGCTCACAAAGCACATTCAAGGCGAGGACCAGAAGTATGGGCCCTGGCTGAACGAGCACGGCGTTCGTTAGCGCGGGTTCGGGGAGTTGTGTGAGGTAGTTCCGGCCTGCATCTTGGTTGCATTTGCTCTAGCGCAAACCGTGCAGACGATTCCACTCATCCTCTCGCTGAGTCAGCCGATCATGCTTCTACCGGAGTCTTCCGGCGAGAGGTCGGCTATGGCGTTGACGAGAGACAGTGAGTTGAGCGTAGGAGTGCGGCTGCTGGATTGCGATCACAGGACGCTCTTCGAAACCATCGATGAAATCCACGCGGCGGCGGCGAAAGACGAAGACCGCCGCCGGACCGGCGCGCTGCTGCGCAGGCTGGCGGGCTTCACTCTTACCCACTTCGAATTGGAAGAAGAGATGATGGCGGCCACCAGGTATCCCGGACTGGCCCGCCACAGGTGTGAGCACCAGCGCGTAATGCGGCAGATGAAAGCGTTCGTCCTGCGGCAAAAGCGGAGCGGCCTTCCCCTGGACCTCGAATCTCTAAGTATTCTGTCGAAGCTGCACGCCACTCACGTGCAGGACGGCGATCTGCGTTATGGCCTTTGGCTGAATGAGACCGGCAAACGTTAGCTCTCGAACAACAACTGAGCCGAAGCCCAAACCGGCGGCGCGGGCTTCGGCTCCGAGGCCAGTTCATAGACCAGCCGCTCCAGCACCAGCCGCTTGTCGGGGGGCGAGGAGCGCAGCTCAAGGTCGGCCCGCGCAATCAGCCGCAAGGCGCGCGTGATGTCGCGGCGGCTCTTGAAACGGCGAGCCTGGCGGATCAGATCGTCGGCGGCAAAGGGTGGCATGCGGAAGCCCTGCCACAGCGCCTGCCAGATGGCGCGCGAGTCGCGCACGTTTTTCTCGAGAATCACCAGCATCTGGCGGAAGGTGCGGGCCAGCATGTAGAGATGGCCGATGGCCGAGTCCTCGCCTGCGTCGGAGCTGTTCAGCAGGCCCTGCAACAGCGCGAGGGCACACACACGGTCGCGGGCCGTGATAGCGTCGGTCAGCTCGTAGAGCGAGCGCTGCTTGGCGCTCAGGACCATGGTCTCGACGTCGCCCAGGGTGATTCGTCCGCGACCCAAGGTGTAGAGCAGCAGCTTCTCCAATTCAGACGAGATCAGCATCATATCCGCACCCAGCGCGTCCGCCAGTTCGCGGGCCGCATCGGGCTCTACGCGGACGCCCTGCTCCTGCGCGGTGGTCGCAATCCAGCGCATGGCATCGTCTTCGTTGACCCGTGCCAGCTCGACCATGCCACAATGCTCGCCCAGCGTCTCCGTGAGGCGCTCGAAGCGATTCTTGTCATCCATCTCCATGCGCCGCGTGTCGCTCGGGATGTGCACGAAGTCGGCGACAAAAAGGATGAGCGCCTGCGGATTGGGCGAGCGAAAATAGCGCGCCAGTGCGGCGAATTCGTCCTTTTTTGCGCCGCGAGTGTAAAGCTGTTTCACGTTGCGGACAAAGATTACCTGGAAAGGCGCCATCAGTGACGGGGTCTGCGCGCGGTCGAGAACCTCGAAGATTGACGTGCTGCCCAGGTCCAGATCCGAAAGGCAGAAGTCCCTCAGATCCGGCGGCACAAAAGCCTTGAGAACGGCCCCGCGGCAGCGGTCGAGGAGAAATGTCTCATCGCCGGCCAGCACATATCCGGGCTTGAGCGGGCCTTTGCCAGCAGCCGCGGCTTCGATCTCAGCCACAAAGCGACCTGTCGCGGCAAATCCAGCGCCCCAGCGCGCGCCGCTCACAGCTTTGGTCCCCGGTTCAGAATTGCGTAAACCATGCGCCTACAGAATACCCCTCCAACTGTGCCGAGACCAGTGATAATCGGGGATCATTCCGCACTATTCCCTGCTCCCTAATCCCTGTTCCCTGACTTTTAGAATCCTTCAAGCACATCGGCCACCAACTGGCGCGCAAACTCGCGCGAAAGCCGCTCGACGGCAGCCGGGTTCTCCTCAAAGAAGGTCGGCAGGTTGGTGGTGGACTGGTACTGCTGGCGGAAGACATAGTTCTTGTTTTCGTAAAGAACCTTGCCGTCTCGGCTGGTAAGCGTAACGGACACCACCATCGTGATCAAGAAACTCGACGACTGCTGCGTGGATGTGTTGTAGGTCAGCGGAGCCGTCACCTCTTTGAGAATTGTCCCGTGCAACACCGCATCGGAATCCTCGCTCTCATTCGGGGTCACACGCAGCCGGGTGCGTGTAGCAAACTCGCGAATCACCGCCTGAGTCATGACCGTTTCGCTGCGGTAGGTCTCGGTGTGCGTGGCAAACTCCGGGACTGCGAGCGTGTGGACGCCGGGCGGCAGATGTGCGGCCGCGCCCAGCATGTGGTATCCGCAGCCGGAGACGGCGAGCAGGGCAGCCGCGATCGGAAGAAAGGCGAAGGAACGCATGACCCGATTTTACAGTGCAGGGTTCCCTGAACGACTCAAACCCATGCCGTCACCAGCACTCCCAGCTTCACCTGAGAGAGCTTGAGTCCGTCGGCGCGGTTCTTGAAATAGAGTTCGTTCAGGTGATCTGAATTCAACTGCTCGATGCGTTGAAAGCCGGCGCGGCTCAGTTCCGCCGCCATCGTCTCCGGAGTAAAGAAGAGCTGGAATGGCTCGCCGGCAGCAGCCACTCGTCCTGCCAGAGCGTCGAAGGCCGTTCGGCCTGCCGGACTCAGCGTCTCCGGCGCAACGGCGTAGTCAAAGCTCACGGCGCTGCCTGCCGGCAGTTGGGCGATGGCGACGAGGGTTGCGCGAAAGGCCTCGAGGGTGAGATAAGGCACCACGCCGAGCCAGCCGAAGAAGGCCGGCGCGCTAGTCGAGAATCCCGCCTCGGCCAACCCGGCGGCCAGCGTCTTGTGCTCAAAATCCAGCGGAACGAATGTTACGGTGTCGGGCACGGCGATACCGGCCGCATCGAGCATGGTCCGCTTCCACGCCTGCGTGGCCGGGAAGTCAACCTCGAAGACGCGCATCTCTGGAAATGGATTGCGATAGGCGAAGGTGTCGAGGCCGGCGCCGAGCACCACATATTGCTGAACGCCCTTCGAGAAGGCCTCAGCCAGCCGGTCCTCGACATAGCGGCTGCGCACGGCCATGAAGGCGCGAAAGTCGCGCGCGACCTTGTGACTGGCGCGCTCAAGATCGCGGGCGTAAGCGGAGCCGATCAGCCGCACCGCGATTGGGTCGTCGAGAATGCGAGGCTGTTCCATGAGCTGATGCGCCGCGCGGCGAATCGCGACGCGAAGGGCTGTCTTGCTGGCTTTGCCGGATTCCATCCATTCCAGTTTATTGTTCCGCCCCTGAATCCTGTCCCGCGTGGCGCATCAATGCGAATCTCTTCTGACGAAGCAAGCGCGAAGCCAGAGACGGATGCGCTCCCAAGACCGCACCACGGGAGCAGGTTATCGATTAATTACCTGCACGGTGAGCCACTTGCAAAATACCCTGTGCGCTGTGATTTGTTGGCGGAGAGATTGAACGGAGATAGGTGGGATCGATCGAGTAGTGGTGGGGATCGCGGGCTTTAGAATTGGGTTACGACGCCT
>Ga0181535_10003992_pt1 | contig 16719 bp, 13 predicted proteins | sample PEATcosm2014_Bin_44_FD_119774 | JGI IMG/M metagenome (GOLD analysis project Ga0181535, IMG submission 119774) | Peatland microbial communities from MTU Mesocosm Facility, Houghton, MI, USA - PEATcosm2014_Bin17_30_metaG | ecosystem: Environmental > Terrestrial > Soil > Wetlands > Peat | place... | reverse complement strand
CGGGCAGGTGATGTCGACCTTCATCACGGGCTCGAGCATCACCGGGCCCGCGGCGCGGCAGGCCGAGTCGAAGGCCATGTTGGCGCAGGCCTCGTAGGCGAAGTTCGAGGCGGTGAGCTCATCGTACTCGATGCCGACCAGGCTGACGCCGACGTCGACCGCGGGGTAGCCGTACTGGATGCCCGAGCCGAAGGCCGAGGTGAAGCCCCGCTCGACGGCATCGAGCACCTCCTCGGGCACCTGGGGGGCGCGGAGCCGCTTCGAGTAGCGGTTGCCCGTCCCCCGCGCGAGGGGCTCGACCTCGATGGCGAGGCCGGCCGCGACCTCCTTCCCCCCCACGATCTTGCGGAAGCGCTCGGTGCGCGACGCGTTCTTCGTGATCGATTCGCGGTACGTCACCTGCGGATTGCCCTGCTTCGCCGCGATCTTGAAGTCGCGGATGATCCGCGTTACGAGCACGTCGAGGTGGAGCTCGCCCATGCCGGAGATGATGATCTGACCCGTCTCCTCGTTCTCCCGAGTCGAGAAGGTCGGGTCCTCCTTCGAGAGGATCTCGAGGGTTTCCTTGAGCTTCTCGCGGTCCGAGAGGGTCTTGGGCTCGATCGCCACCATGATGACGGGCTCGGGGAAGTGCATCTTCTCGAGGACGAGGGGCCAGCCCTCGCTGCCGATCGTGTCTCCGGTCTGGGCGAGCTTCATCCCGACGATCACGGCGATGTCCCCGGCCTTCACCTCGTCCATCGGCTCGGACTTGTTGGCGTGCATCCGAAGGAGGCGCGTTATCCGCTCGCGCTTCTTCTTGTTCTGGTTGTAGACCGTGCTCGCGTTCCTGAGGCTTCCCGAATACATGCGCACGAAGCACAGGGGGCCGGCCTCTCGGTCGTACTGCACCTTGAACACGAGGCCCAGGGGGCTGCCGGAGGCGTCGCAGGGGACTTCGACCTCCTCCTCCTTCTTCAGGTGGAAGGCCTTGGCGGGCGGCACCTCGTCGGGAGCCGGCAGATAGTCGACGACGGCGTCGATGAGGGGCTGCACGCCGAGGTTGCGCCTCGAGGCGCCGCAAAGGGCGGGCACCAGGCGCTGCGCGATGCAGGCCACGCGCAGCTCGCGCCGTATCAGCTCGGGCGGGACGTCCTTGCCCTCGAGGAAGAGGGTCGTGATCTCGTCCGATCTCGAGGCGAGCTCGTCGATGAGGAGCTCGCGGGCCGCGCGAGCCTCGGCCGCCCGCTCCGGGGCCACCGCCGAGCGGTCCATCTTCTGGCCGTCCGCGCTCCAGCGCACTTCTTCCATCGCGACGAGGTCCACTATCCCCTCGAAGGAGGCCTCCCGCCCGAGAGGAAGCATTATCGCCACGGGCGAAGCGCCGAGCTTTTTGCGCATGTCCTCGAGCACGGCCTCGAAGTCCGCGCCGAGCCTGTCCATCTTGTTGACATAGGCGAGCCGGGGGACGCGATAGCGGTCGGCCTGGTGCCACACGGTCTCGGACTGGGGCTCCACGCCGTCGACCGCGGAGAAGACCGCGATGGCCCCGTCGAGGACTCGCAGGCTGCGCTCGACCTCGGCCGTGAAATCGACGTGCCCGGGCGTGTCGATGATGTTGATCTGGTGGTCGCGCCAGAAAGTGGTGGTCGCGGCGCTGGTGATCGTAATGCCGCGCTCCTGCTCCTGCTCCATCCAGTCCATCGTGGCTTCGCCGTCGTCGACCTCTCCGATCTTGTAGGTCTTCCCGGAATAGTAGAGGATGCGCTCGGTCGTGGTCGTCTTGCCGGCGTCTATATGGGCCATTATGCCGATGTTGCGGGTGGAACGAATGTCCATACGGACTCGCATGATATACGGGATGGAGCGCTCTTTGCAAGAACTCGGGCGCGCTCCGGAGGATCGGCTATTGTATTTCCGCGGATACCCGCTAAAGTTATAAAGGTCGCGCCGATCCCATCGCTGCCGTCGAGGAGGGATGATGGCTGACAAGATGCAGGTGGACATACTTCTCGTGGAGGACAATCCCGACGACGCCGAGCTGGCGATACGAGCCCTCCGGAAGCACAACCTCGTGAACAACTTCTGCCACGTGGCGGACGGCGAGGCGGCCCTCGATTTCATGTTCGCCCGCGGGCCGTATTCCGACCGGAACATCGCCGACAGGCCCCGCATGATCCTCCTGGACCTCAAGCTGCCGAAGGTCGACGGCCTCGAGGTCATAGCGGCGCTGAAGTCGGACGAACGCACGAGCATGACGCCGATCGTCGTCCTCACCACGTCGAAGGAGGACAGGGATGTCATCGAGAGCTATCGCCTCGGCGTGAACAGCTACATCGTCAAGCCGGTCGACTTCGACAAATTCGTGGAGGCCGTCAAGGAGATGGGTATGTACTGGCTTCTCCTGAACGTCCAGCCATGAAGGGCTCGGCATGACGGCGGACGCGAAGAGAGGCTGGAAGGCGCTGAGAGTCCTCTTCGTCGAGGACCTCCCGACGGACGCCGAGCTGGCCGAGCGGGCGCTCCGGCGCGGGGATTTCGAGATCGAGTCGAGGCGCGTGGACGCGGAGGAGGCCTTCATCGCGGCCCTGCGGGAATTCGTCCCCGATATCGTCATCTCGGATTATTCCATGCCAGCCTTCGACGGGATGACGGCCCTTCGCCTCGCCCGGACGAGGGACCCCTCCCTGCCCTTCATCATCCTCACCGGCTCGATGAACGAGGATACCGCCGTAGAGTGCATGAAGGCCGGGGCGAGCGACTACGTCATCAAGGAGCACATGATGCGCCTCCCCTTCGCGGTCAAGGAGGCGATCGAGCGCCAGAAGAACATGATCCTCTCCGAGGAGGCGGCGCGCAGGCTGCGCGAGAGCGAGGAGCGCTACCGCGCCCTCTTCGAGGACAGCCACGCGGTGATGCTGATCCTCGATCCCGAGGACGCCACAGTGGTCGAGGCGAACCAGGCCGCCTGCGATTTCTATGGCTGGCGCAGGGAGGCGCCGCTGGGAATGAAGATGACCGACTTCATCCTCATCGGGGAGGATGAGCTGAAAAGGAACATCGCGCGCGCGATCGGCAGGAAGAGCCACCGTTTCACGCTGCGTCACAGGAAGGCGGACGGGACGATCGTCGACGTGGAAGTCTACGCGGGACCGGTCCTGCTGGGCGGCAAGACGCAGTTGTTCTCCATAATCCACGACGTTTCGGCGAAGGTCGCTGCCGAGCGCGAGCGCGACGAGTTCGCCTCGAGGCTCGACCACTACCTTTCCACGAGCCCCACCGTCACATATTCCCTCCGCGTCAAGGACGGCAAGGCGCAATGGCAGTGGGTGAGCGAAAACGTCAAGGCGCTCCTCGGCTTCTCGCTCGAGGAGGCGCTGGAACCCGAATGGTGGCTGCGCAACGTCCACGCCTCGGACAGGATGCGCGCCCTGAGCGGAATATCCAGGCTCGCCTCCAAGGGGGCGTTCGGGCAGGAGTACCGCTTCCATAGGAAGGACCGCGAGCTGGTCTGGCTGCGCGACGAGATGCGCCTCGTCCAGACGGAGAGGGGAGAGACCGAGATCGTCGGTACGCTCACCGACATCACCGCGAGGAAGAAAGTCGAGTCCGACCTGTCGCTCAAGAGCCTGGCGCTCGAGGCCGCGGCGAACGCGATCGTGATCACCGACCGAGAGGGTACGATCCAATGGGTCAATCCCGCCTTCCGGAACCTCACGGGCTATTCGCGGGACGAGGCGATCGGGCTGAACCCCAGAGTGCTCAAATCGGACGCGCAGGACCCGGATTTCTATCGGTCCCTGTGGGATACCATACTTTCGGGCAAGGTCTGGCAGGGAGAGATCGTCAACAAGAGGAAGGGCGGGGAGCTCTACACCGAGGAGATGACCATCACTCCCGTGCTGGACGATTCCCGGATCGTCAGAGGCTTCATCGCCATAAAGAGCGACGTGACCGACCGCAAGCTCTCGCGGGAGCGGCTCGAGGCCTCGCTCGCCGAGAAGGAAATCCTCCTGCGCGAGATCCACCACCGGATAAACAACAACATGCAGCTCATCACCAGCCTGCTCAGCCTCTCCTCGCGCAGGATATCCGATACTTCGCTGCGGGACTTGCTCGAGGGGATATCGCGGCGGATCGTCTCGATGGCTCTGGTCCACGAGCAGTTCTACGACTCGCCCGACATGGCGAGGATCGATTTCGTCATCTATCTCCATCAACTGGCCGACGGGATCGGCGGCGATCTCGGGAGGAGCTCCGGGAAGGTGTCGATCGTCGCGGAGCAGGACGCGGTCCTGCTCAGCCTGGAGCAGGCCATTCCCGCGGGGCTCGCGGCGGACGAGCTGATGACGAACGCGATGAAGCACGCATATCCCGCCGGGTCGCCGCCGGGCGAGGTCCGGATGTCGCTCAGGCGCGTAGGCGACGCCATCGAGCTCTCCGTTCGCGACAGGGGGATCGGTCTGCCCGCCGCCTTCGTCGCCGACAAGGCCGAGTCCCTCGGAATGATCCTCATCCATATACTCGCCGAGCAGTTGCGGGGCAGGATAGATTTCCGCTCCCACGGGGGGACGGAAGCGATCCTTCGGTTCCCCGCCATATGAGCGTAAGGCGAAAGGAGTCCACGATGGCCGCGAACGCGCGCTGCGTCATATTGGTCGACGACGAGCAGAACATCCTCAATTCGCTCAAGCGTGAGCTGCATGATTGGGCCACGGAGCGCAAGCTCGAGATCCTCACGGCGATATCGGGGCGAATCGGCCTCGATATCCTCTCGGAGCGCGGCGAGGACGCCGTGATCGTCGTGTCCGACCTGAAGATGCCCGAGATGAAGGGTTCCGACTTCCTGACGGCCGTGCGGGAAAAGCATCCCGACATCGTCACCATACTCCTGACGGGCTACTCGGAGACCGAAGAGGTCATCAAGGCGGTGAGGGCCGGGATTTTTAGCTACATGCTCAAGCCCTGGGATTCCGACTACCTGGTCGCCGAGCTGCAGAAGGCCTTCGAGTACGGCGAGGTCAGGCGCCAGAACGCGCGGTACCTCAAGACGATGGAGGAGGAGCTCAAGTGGGCCGGCGAGATGCAGAAAGCGATACTCAAGCCCAGTCTCCCCAGGTCAGAGGGCGTCGAGTTCAGGGCCAGCTACAGGCCCGTGCCCTCTCTCTATTGCGGGGGCGACTACTACGACGTCGTGTTCCTGTCCTCGGACCGCTATCTCCTTCTCATAGGCGACGTCGCCGGCCACGGCGTGCGCGCGGCCCTGGTGACGGGCATCCTCAAGGCGGTGATCTATCCCGAATACCTCCGCGCCTGCGTCGGGAAGGAATTCTCGCCCGCCGCTTTCCTCAGCTGGCTGAACGAACGCATGAATTTCGAGCTCCGCAGCGCCTCGGGTCTCATTGTCACCTTCTTCGCGGGCCTCCTCGACATGAAGGCGGGCACGCTGCGCTACGCGAACGCGGGTCAGAACCATCCCGTCATACTGCGCCTGGGCAAGGCCCATGAGCTCCCCGTCTCCGGATCGGGCCTCGGCTACGCCGTCTCGGTCACGTACGCGGAGCAAGTCGTCTCGATCAAGTCGGAGGACGTGATAACGCTCTATACGGACGGGCTCGTCGAGCCGGGCGCCGCCGCGGGCGCCCCGGCGATCAAGGCTTCGGCCCTGTTCGAGAGCGTGGAATACTCGCAGGATTATCATCGAAGGCTGCTGGAGGCCGCCCTCGCGCAATCGGGTAGGCCGGACTTCGACGACGACGTGACCATCGTCACCGCGCGGCTGCTGTAGGGCCGATGCTCCTCGAGCAGGCCCTCGCGCGCTACAACGAGAGCCACCCCCAGGCTCCCGCCGAGACGAAGTACTCGAGCCGCGGCGACATTCTGCTCGAGCTGTCGGGCGACTTGGGGATGAAGGCCTCGAGCGACGTGGCGCCTCTCCTCGAGGCGGCCCTGCTCCAATGCCCGGGGCGGGGGAGGCTCGTCCTCGATCTCAGCCGGGTCGGATATATCTCCTCTACCGGCGTCGGCCTCCTCTCGACCACGATGATCGCCGCCGAAAAGCGCTCGGTAGCCTTCGTGCTGCTCGACATCCCTCCTCGGGTCAAGAGCATCATGGACACTCTCGGCCTATTGTCATTCTTCAACGTGGAGGAATCCCGTGATTGAGGCGAGGAGCGGGTCGAGCCGCGAAGAGCCGGGGAGGGGGATCGCCCAGGCCACGCGTCTGCTCGAGGCTACGGTCGAATTATGCAGGCTCTTCGCGCAGGACGAATCGGAGAAAGCCAACCTGGAGGCGGTCGACGTGCTCAAGCGCTTCCTCGCCGCCGAGGGCGCCGCGCTGTTCTACGTGAACGGCCGAAGGGAATACCGCTTCTGCGTGGCGGGAGCCGAATTCCCCATCGGGCTGCCCGAGGCGCGCTGGAAGGAAAGCATCGGCCCCGTGCGCGAAGTCCACGGAGTGGCGCGCTTCGGTCCCTGGTCCCTGCCCGGCTTCGGGGGTCCCTTGCCTTATTGGATATCCGCCGAGCTCTACTCGTCCGACAGCAATGTGGGATACGTGCTCTTGGGCAGGTCCGAGGGGCCCTGGAGCGAGGGCGAGGAGCTTTCCCTATCCTCGATCGCGTATACGATCGCGCCCATCGTGGGCGTGCGCATCGAGCGGGAGCGGGAGCAATTCGTCAGGCACCAGGCGGAGGTCCTCCTCTCCGAGAACGAGAAGCGCCTCCGAGCCTTCTTCGAGGACTCGCGCGACATGATATATACGGCCAACTCGGAGGACGTCGTGACCTCGGTCAATGCGGCGGCTCTGGTCCTGACGGGCCGATCCGAGAAGCACGAGATCGTCGGGCACCCCTTCTCCGGCCTCGCCCTCAACGCCGCCGACAGGGAGTTCTTCCTGCGCCGCATCCGCGAGGAGGGCTACGTCGAGGATTACGAGATCGTGCTCGTGAGAGGCGATGGCACTACCGTCTTCTGCCTAGAAACCGCCCATACGCTGCGCGGGCCCGGCGGCGTAATCCTGGAGCTCCAGGGCATCATCAAGGACATCAGCGAGCGGATAAAGAACGAAGGCGAGCTCTGGAAGGCCAACCTCGAGCTCGCCGAGGCCAACCTCAAGCTCCAGCAGACCCAGGTGCTCATGGTCCAGCACGAGAAGATGGCCTCGATCGGCCAGCTCGCGGCCGGCATAGCGCACGAGATCAACAACCCCGTCGGCTTCCTCAAGAGCAATCACGCGATAATCGAGAAATACGCCTCCAGACTGCGCCTGGCCTGGGCGGAGGCGCGGGCCGCCGCAGGGCCCGTCATCGACGAAATAGAGAGCCGCATGGACCTGTCCTATGTCTTCTCGGAATTCGACTCAATCTTCGCCGAGTCGGCCGAGGGCTTCTCGAGGATTATGCGGATCGTCGGCAACCTGAAGAATTTCTCCCGGATCGACCAAGGCACGGAATTCGAGCTCTACGACGTCAACGGCGGGATAGAGAGCACCCTCATCGTGGCCCGGAACGAGATCAAGTACGTCGCGGAAGTCCGGCAGAGCCTCGGCGAGCTGCCTCGGATCAGGGCGAGGGGAGGCGAAGTCAATCAAGTCCTCCTCAACATCCTGGTCAACGCGGCGCAGGCCATCGAGTCCCAGAAGCGGACGGAGAAGGGGCTCATCGAGATCGAGACGCGGCTGGCGGGAGACTGGGCCCGGATCCTCGTCCGCGACGACGGCCCCGGAATACCGGAGTCGATCCGGACGCGCATCTTCGATCCTTTCTTTACGACGAAGGAGCCGGGCAAGGGGACGGGCCTGGGCCTCAGCATCTCCTACGACATCATCGTGACCAAGCACGGAGGGCGGCTGTCCGTAGAGTCCGAGCCGGAAGGGGGGACTGCCTTCGTCATCGAACTCCCGGTCGGCGGCCCCCCCCCATTAGCAGGATAGAGAAAACCTGATATATTCATACCCATGCCGACAGTAGAGCTCCTGGCCCCCGCGGGCAATCCCGAAGCCCTCGCCGCCGCCCTCGGCGAGGGGGCGGACGCCGTTTACCTGGGCGCGCGCAGCTTCAACGCCCGCCTTCGCTCGACCAATTTCGCCTTCAATCAGCTCGAGGCCGCCGTCGATATCTGCCACAAGCGCTCCAAGAAAGTCTACGTGACCGTGAACACGGTATTCGAGCAGCGCGAGGCCGACAGGATGTGGCAGTACCTCCAATATCTCGAGCGCGTGGGGCCCGACGGCATCATCGTGCAGGACTTCGGAGTCGCCAAGATGGCGCGCGAGCACTTTCCAAAGCTCGACCTCCATGCGAGCACCCAGATGAACGTCGCCTCGGCCAAGGGCGTCAACCTGCTCTCGCGCCGCGGCTTCAAGCGCGCCGTGCTCGCGCGGGAGCTGTCCCTCGACGAGATCCGGGCCGTCCGCGGCGCCACCAATCTCGAGCTCGAGGTATTCGTCCACGGAGCGCTCTGCGTCAGCGAATCCGGGCTCTGCCTCTTCTCGAGCTACCTGGGGGGCAAAAGCGCGAATCGCGGCGCCTGCGCCCAGGCCTGTCGGCGTCTTTACGCCAACGACGCGGAGTCGGGCTACTGGTTCTCGCCCGACGATCTCCAGCTCATCGAGTACGTCCCCGACCTCATGGAGGCGGGCGTGGAGTCCTTCAAGATCGAAGGGCGGATGAAGAGCGCAGAGTACGTCGGCTCCGTGGTGGCCGCCTACAGACACATGATCGACAACTGGAAGCTCGGCCGCGAACGCGCCCTCGCGAAGGCCCAGGCCATGCTCCAGTCGGACTTCGCCCGCCGCAAGACCGCGTTCTTCTTCGCCGGCAAGCTCGACCCGGAGTTCATCAAGCCCCGTCAATCGGGAGGTACCGGGATATCGCTCGGAAAGGTGCGAGACATCCGCGTGACGGACGAGGGGCGCTACGCCCTCCTCGACTCCTTCGACGGCCTCGCCGAGGGCGATTCCCTCCGCTTCCACCGCCCCGACGACTCCGAGCGGCTCACGGCCAAGGTGCGCGACGTGAGGCAGGTCACGAACGGCATCCTCGTCCGCTCCGACGCCGACTTCCGCCAGAGCGACGTCGTCTACCTCGTGCAGACCAGGACGACTTCCGGACGCTACAAGCCCGCCCTGCCGCGGGACCTCGCGCGCTATCGGAAGTTCCCCAGCCACGAGGCCGCCCCCGAGCCCGCGCGGGTGAACGTCGCCAAGGCCGAGCTGGCGACCCTGCCCGACGGCATCTACGCCCTGGTCGGGAAGACGGGGGACCTCCACGTGCTCAACGCGGCGCGCCCCGAGAAAGCCATGCTCCTCTTCAACCGCCGCAACGCCGAGATCATGCGCAAGGAAGAGAAGACGCTGCCCTTCAAGCGCGACAGTCTCGTGCTCTGGCTCGATCCCTGGTTCCCGGAAGCGGACGGCGAATGGCTCGCCGCCGAGATCGAGTACTGGATCGGCAGGGGCCAGCGCCATTTCGCGGCCAACAACGCGGGCCATCTCGGCCTGCTCAGGGGTAAGGGTCTCACCGTCATCGCGGGGCCCTACCTCTACGCCTTCAATCGATGGGCGGCCTCCTTCCTGCTGGAGGAAGGCGCGCGCTTCGTCGTGCCGCCCCTCGAGATATCGAAGCAAAATTTCCAGAAGGTGGCCGAAGCGGCGCCCGCCGGCTCCTGGATGCCGATAGTCTTCTCCTACCCGGCCCTGTTCCGCATCAGGGCCGACCTGGCGGCGGCCTACGACTTCAGGACCTTCTCGGACCGCGACGGATCGGCCTACGAGCTCTCTTCCTCGGGCGATGGCTCGGTCGTGACGCCCATGAAGCCTTTCTCGATCGTCGATCGCATTCCCTATCTCCAAAAGGACGGCGTCGCGAAATTCATCCTCGACTTCTCCGGCATCAAGCTCTCCAAGCCTCTCTACAAGCAGGTGATGCGGGCGGCGTCGGAGGGGAAGCTCCTGCCGGAGACCGGCCGTTTCAACTGGAAGGAAGGCTTCTGGCAGGCCGAGGAGACGAACGGGCCCGTCTTCGACGCGACCGGTAGCGGGGCCGGTAGCGGGCGCGAGGGGTGAGAGAGCAGCCATGAAGCGCATTACCTGCCTGATCCTCGACATGGGGGGCGTCCTCACTCAGGACCAGCGCGAGGATAAGGTGACCGAGATGATGGGCATCCTCGGCGCCGGCGCCCGCGCGCCCTTCCTCGAGGCCTATTGGAAGCGGCGCATCGACTACGACCGCGGCGTATCGGACGGCGCGGCCTACTGGCGCGGGATAGCCGGCGATCTCGGGCTGCGCCTCGCCGATCCGGCGATAGCGAGCCTCATTCGGGCCGACCTGGCGAGCTGGTTCAACATGCGCGCGCGCATGGTCGCCTTCCTCGACGGAGCGAGGGGCCGAATCGGGCGGCTCATCCTCCTGTCCAACATCCACCCCGACGGCGCGCGATTCATCCGGGAAGGGGAGGGCCGGCCCTGGTCCTCGCGCTTCGACGACCTCGTCCTCTCCTGCGAGCATGGGCTCCTGAAGCCCGAGATCGGGATCTACGAGCTCGCCCTCAAGGCCGCAGGCGTGTCGCCCGGCGAGGCCCTCTTCGTGGACGATAGCCCGGCGAACGTCGAGGGCGCCCGCCGGGCGGGCATGTCGAGCTTCCGCTTCGCGGGCGAGGAGGACTTCGCCGCGACTATCGAGCGGGAATACGAATTGACGCGATAAGCAGGACGAGGCCGGATGCGCTCCGCGGCGAGGACGGCTATACTGCCGTCATGAGGCGAATGTCAGCTTGCGACGCGTTCGGGCATGTCCGCGATTCCCGTCGGAGACAGTCGCCTCGCCGCCCGTTCCATCGGCCGTTGCTCTTCGCGGCGGCGCTCTGCGCGCTCGGCGCGGCCGGCTGGGCCGCCGAGGGCGGCGCGCCGAACCCCGCGCCGGGACTGGTCGGTATCGAGGAAAAGCTCGGCGGACGCGTTCCGCTCGATCTGACGTTTCGCGACGAGTACGGGAATCCGATAGAGCTCGGCGATATCATCGCTTGCCCTACCATCCTCGCCCTCGTCTACTATAATTGCCCGAACGTCTGCGACCTCCTCCTGACCGGTATCGCCGGCATGATCCGCGGGCTCGATGCCGAGCCCGGCAAGGACTATCGGGTGATCGCCGTCAGCATCGACGAGAACGAGACGCCCGCGGACGCTCGGCGCGCGAAGCGGATATCGCTGGAGACGATTGAGCGGCCCTTCCCGCCCGAAGACTGGCGTTTCCTCACCGGGGACCGGCTCGCGATCGAGCGGCTGGCCGATTCCGTGGGGTTCCGCTTCGCTCGCCGGGACGGCGGCTTCGACCACCCGGTGTCCATCATGTTCCTGGCGCCGGACGGGAAGGTCACGCATTACATTTACGGCGCGGACTTCCTGCCCGCGGACGTCAAGCTTTCGCTCCTCAGCGCCCGGCAGGGTACGGTAGCTCCGACCATAGCCGGGTTCCTCAGGTTCTGCTTCCGGACCGATCCCGCGAGCCACCGCTTGGTCTTCGCCACGCTGCGCGTCGTCGGTTCCACGACCATCCTCCTGACCTTGTCATTCGCCGCATACCTGGTCCTCTCGGGCAGGCGCCGAGGGAAGCGCATCGGGGGTCGGGACGGGGGGCGAAGCGGCCATTCGCCTTGACCGCCGTTTCAATGGTTGATTTAATCGTTCACGGTCATAATACTGCGTTCCTGCAATTGAAATCGCGGATTGGCGGAGACCTATGAGCGAATCGGCAGGCAAGGCCCTCGATCTGTTGTTCTATTTGGCGCGGACGAACGGCGCAGTCAGTCTGGCTCGACTCTCGCGGGATACCGGCATGAACAAGGCCACCGCCCTGCGCTACCTAACCGTTCTCGAGTCCCGCGGCGTAGTCGAGCGCTCGGGCTCGGGGTGGGCGCTCGGACTTGCCCTCTTCGAGCTCGGCTCTCACGTACCCGTCCGTTCCATCGTCGTCGAGCGCGTCAGGCCTTTCTTGGAAAGGCTGGCCCGCGAGACGGGCGAAAGCGCGAACCTGGCATGCCTGGCCGGAGCGAGCGCCATCTATCTGGACCGCGCCGAGGCCGATAGGAGCCTGCGCATGCGCTCGGTCCCGGGCGATCGCCTGCCTCTATATTGCACGGGCGTGGGCAAGGCCATTCTCTCCCTTCTGCCCGAGCAGAGGGCACGCGCCATCCTCGGCTCGGGACCCCTGCCGAAAATCAATGAAAGGACCCTGACCGATCCAGAGGATGTGATCCAGGAAGCGGCGAAGACGCGCGAGTCGGGCTACGGCCTCGACCGCGAGGAGTACGAGGTCGGCCTTACCTGCATGGCCAAGCCTCTTCGCTTGCCGGGCTCCGACTTCGCCGGAGCGATCAGCGTGTCGGGACCGACCGCGCGCATGCGAGACCCCGCGACGAGGGAGCGATTCCTGGAGTGCCTGTCGCGGGCCGCCGCCGAAGCCCAGACCGCCCTCGAGGCCGCCGCGAGCGTCGACGCCGTCTCGATCCCGCCTCCCGCCTGACCCGGCAGGGCCGGATGAACGCTTGCAGGGGGAGGCTCTTTCAAAATGCGGACGCACTTTGAAAGAGCTACCATAGATTAGCTCGGGGCCTAGACAATTGTCGCCTCGGCTTGAATAGACAATTGTCTAGGCGCCCATGGCGGCTCAATTTGAGTGCGGGGAGGCTCAATTTAATAAGGAGGAATTCTTCAGTGGTCGCGGAGGAATTTACCACTGATGCAGTCGGCCGGGACCACTGGTAAATTCTCCCGCGACCACTGGTAAATTCCTCCGCGACCAGTGGTAAATTCCTCCATCGTCAACTGGTCGAATTAATTCCTAGTGCGCTGGTAATATTTACAGCAGGAAGGGATATGATTGGATCGAAGATCTACACCCTGTGAAGCGGCGGCGATGGATTCCCCGGCTCGGCTTTGCCCTGAACATTGTCGTTTTTCTATCGCAAAAGCTCATTGCTCAAAACCTAATCCCATTCGAGCTATCCCTACTGACCCGGCAATAAAACAGTTGACGTGAGCATCGAAAAGGGACCGCGTGGCTAAGTCCTTTTTCGATGCGATGACAGCTTTTCAATTGCCGGGTCAGTCAGGCCCGCGGCGGCGGCGAGTCGCATCGCCGCGAAAGCGACGCCTGCCGCCGCCTCGATCGGGGCTAGAATACCGCAGCGGCTTCCTCCGAAGCGTCGGCTGCCGGTTCGTCTCTGGTCTCGGCCGATTCGGCGGCCGCGCCCGGCGCCGGCTGCCTGATCGGCTTGAACTCGACGTGCTCGGCGACGATCATCACCCGGGACTTCGTCTTGCCTTCGCCGTCGGTCCAGCGGTCCTGCTTTAGCCGGCCGACCACCCTGACGCCCCTGCCCTTCTTGAGGTTCTGCGAGCATGCGAGACCGAGCCTCGACCAGGCCTCCACGTCGAAATAGTAGACCTCCTTCTCCATGTTGTCGTTCTGCCGGTAGAAGCGATCGCTGGCCACGGTGAAGTTGCAGACCTGCGAGCCGGTTGCCAGGGTCTTGCTCTCGGGATCCCGAACGAGATTGCCCTCGAGAAGGATGGAATTGAGCGAGTTCACAAGCGCCTCCTTGCATACCTTCCGTATGCATGTATCTTACGCGCTCGCGAAAGTGGGGCGATTGAAGGGAAAGGCGGGCCGAAGGGACCCTCATCGAGAATGCGCCGCCGCGTTCGGATACTAATCGCGGGCCGGGACCGCCTTCAATTCGTCCTTGATTCTCAATACGTCGCCGAAGGCATCGAAGAGGTCCCCGGACAACCAATGCTCCGGCTTCGGTCCGCCCGGCTTCGCGGCGACGGCGAGACCGCTGTTCAGCCTTTTTCCGTTCTCGTCCCTCGCGACCGTCGGTTCGAGGAGGTTCATGGCGTCGATGATGACGCCCTTGAACGCGTCCTCGTGGACGTAATGGATGGTGCCGTCGCCATCGACGGCCAAGACGACGCCGGCATGCGTTCTCGGATCCTTCGTGCGGTAACCGTCGCCGTTCGCGTCCCAGGTATTGTCCCAGATGACGACGTCGCCGACGCGCGGATACTTGTCTCGGTGAAGCGCCCCGAAAGCCTTGAGCGTCATGTAGAGCCGGTTTACGCCGTTGCCCGAGTACTCGTCGAAATCCTTCGCGACGTCGATATCCATGCGGTAGAAGATCGCTCTCACGGTACCGATGCAATCCAGGGTGAAGCGCCTGCCCTTCACCGTGACCTCGGCGTTCGGCGGCTCGCCGATGAGCGTCATGGCGGAGTCGATGACCGAGAGCTCGTAGCCCGTCGGAGGCCTGCGGGCGGCTTCCGGGCTGCGGTAGGTGCACAGGGCCCCGACCGTCCGCCGCGCGGGAAAAGATGCGCAGGAGAGGACGGAGGCGGACATTACGGAGAGCAAGGCGATTCCGATCGGTCGATTCATGAGAGACTCCACCTACCCTTCGGCTCGGGACAGAGCGTAAGCCGCCTTGACGAAGGCTATTCGGTCTCCGTCGTGGCGACGCGCCACGATATCGCGCGTTTCCTGGTCGAAGTCGTCGCTCTCGGCCTCGCTGCCCGCGGCTCCCGCCTTCGCGTAGCCGTAGAATTCGCCGTCCTGGGAGAAGTAGACCAGGGTGTAGGCCAGGGACGGGAACTGCGGCGCCAGCGACTGAAGTTCCTCCTCGGGGAGGCCGTCGACGCTCTCGAAGCGTAGGAGAACGGATGAAGGCCGCTCCGTGAGCGAGGAGGAGCCTTCGTCGACGGAGTCGGCCGCGAGGACGAGGGCGGCGGACGCGCGGCGCTCGTCCGGCGTTCCGCCGGCGATCTCGATCTCATTGTAGCAGCTGAATGCCATGGGCCTCTCCTCACTCCGCCGCGAAGTCGGCGCGCTGGAGGCAAGTCGCGCGATACTCGGTCGGCGACATGCCGGACACCCGCCTGAAGGCGCGGGCGAAGCCGAACTGGTTCTCGAAGCCGAGCTTGTCGGCTATTTCCTGGACGCGCAGGTTGGTGCTCGAGAGCATGGCGCGCGCCGCCTCGATCTTGAGTCGCGTATAATATCGCATCGGGGGCATGCCCATGCGCTCGGTGAAGACGCGCACGAAATGCTCGCGCGACAACTGGATCCGTGCGCAAAGCGTGCCGAGATCGAGGCCTCGCTCTATGGCGCCCTGCATGATGGCGAGGGCCTTCTCGACGTGGGCGTTGTCCGACGTGCCCCGCGCGGCGACCTGGCCTGCCGCCAGGCCGTAGAGGAAGGCGAGGAGGCCGTGGTAGGCGGCCATGACGAGCTCGGGCCTGCCCGAGGCGCTCTTCTCGAGGAGATCGGCGAAGAAAAAGCGTTGGGCGGTGCCTACGGCGATGGGGCCCCGCCTCTCGCCCAGGCCGTCGAGGAGGGCCAGGAGCTCGCCCTCGCCCTCGGCGTCTAAGAGTACGGCGTAGTAGGTCATGGGCCGCTTCGCGTTCGTCGCCGAAATCTGATGCAGGCTCTCGGGAGGAGTCAAGTACAGGGTCCCGGGCTCGATTCGGCGGACGACGCCGAGGTTGCGGAAGCTGCCTTCGCCCGAGATGAAGTAGTGCAGCTCGTAGAGGCCGGCCGAATGACTGTGGGAGCGGCCGTGCCAGGCGATCTGCCTTTCATCCCGGAGGTGGTAGACGAAGACGACATCCTCGAAACGCATCCGTCACTATATCAATTTCAGGTATATATCGTCAAAGGGCGGGATTTGCAAGACGGGCCGCCGGGCGTATATATTTCATGCGGAGGCACAACCATGAGCGATCTCTTTCCCAATATACCCAAGATCCCCTTCGAGGGCCCGAAATCCGACAATCCCCTCGCCTTCAAGTATTACCAGGCGGCCAATTCGAAGGATCAGCTGCGCTTCGCGATGGCCTTCTGGCACACGATGACCGGCGGCGGCCGGGATCCCTTCGGCGACCCGACGGCCGAGCGCCCCTGGAACTCGGTCTCCGATCCCATGGAAGCCGCCAAGATGCGGATGCGCGGGATTTTCGAGCTCACCGAAAAGTTGTCGATCCCCTATTTCTGCTTCCACGACAGGGACATCGCCCCCGAGGGGGCTACCCTCCGCGAAACCGATAGGAAGCTCGACGAGATCGTGGCCCTCGCGAAGGACCTGATGAAGTCCAGCCCGACGCGGCTCCTCTGGGGTACGGCCAACCTGTTCGGCAACCCGCGCTTCATGCACGGGGCCGCGACGAGCCCCGAGCCCAAGGTCTTCGCTTACGCCGCGGCCCAGGTCAAGAAGGCCATCGAGGTCACCAAGGAGCTCGGCGGCCAGAACTACGTCTTCTGGGGCGGCCGCGAGGGCTACGAGACGCTGCTCAACACCGATATGAAGCTCGAGCTGGAGAACATGGGCCGCTTCCTCCACATGGCCGTCGACTACGCGAAGGAGATCGGCTTCAAGGGACAGTTCCTCATCGAGCCGAAGCCGCTCGAGCCCACCAAGCACCAGTACGACTCCGACGCGGCGGCCTGCTACGCCTTCCTCGAGGAGTTCGACCTCCTGCCCTATTTCAAGCTCAATATCGAGACCAACCACGCGACGCTCGCGGGGCATACCATCCAGCACGACCTCCGCTTTGCCCGCGACCATGGAATACTCGGCTCGGTCGACGCCAACCAGGGCGACGAGATGCTGGGCTGGGACACCGACCAGTTCCCCACGAACATCTACACGACCACCTTCATGATGTACGAGGTGCTCAAGAACGGCGGT
>Ga0181535_10003991_pt1 | contig 16735 bp, 13 predicted proteins | sample PEATcosm2014_Bin_44_FD_119774 | JGI IMG/M metagenome (GOLD analysis project Ga0181535, IMG submission 119774) | Peatland microbial communities from MTU Mesocosm Facility, Houghton, MI, USA - PEATcosm2014_Bin17_30_metaG | ecosystem: Environmental > Terrestrial > Soil > Wetlands > Peat | place... | reverse complement strand
GGCTCGTAGACATCGCTGACGGCGTGATCCTTGAGCAGCTCGGGCGTGGTGTGGCGAAAGTTGTTGGGGTTGAAGGTCGGACGTACGGCGAGGGCGAGAATCTGGCCGGTGTGCACATCCTGGACGATGACCGTGCCGCTGGCTGCCTGGGTCCTGGCCATGGCATGGTCGAGCCCCTTTTCGGCGAGGAACTGGATGTTCTCGTCGATGGTGAGGACGAGATTGCGGCCGGGTTCGGGGTCTTGCTCGCTGGAGCCGAGAACCTTGCGGCGCGCATCCATGGCGGTGTACATCTCGCCGGGGACGCCGTGGAGCTGGTCATCGAACTTGTCTTCGAGACCGCCGAGGCCGTTGTCGTCCACGCCCACATAGCCAAGAACCTGGGCGGCGATTTCGTTGTCCGGATAAAAGCGCTGGAACTCTTTCTGGTAGTAGATGCCCTTCATATTGAGGGCGTGGACGCGGGCGGAGACATCGTTGGAAACGCGGCGGGCGATCCAGGCAAAGTTGCGTCCCGCGATGAGTCGGGCGGCGATCTCGGTTTCAGTCGTGCGCTGGTCTTCCTGGTCCGTGTGGACGACGGTGGCGAGGGTGTGGGCGGCAGCTTTCTTGTCGGCGATTTCAGAGGGATCGGCGTAGATGGAGTCGACCTGGACGGTCATGGCCAACTCGTGAAGATTGCGATCGTAGAGGACACCGCGGCGCGGAGCGACCTCGAAGGTGCGCTGCTGCTGGCGGTCGGCGCGCTCGACGTACTCCTTGTGGCGCACGATCTGGAGCATGAAGAGGCGGAAGGCGATGGCGCAGGCCCAGAAGAGAAAGAAGAGACAGATGATCCAGAAGCGCGCACGCGGCAGCGGGATGACGCGGGGAGGGTTGTTGCGGTTGCGCGTGGTTCGAGGGGCTGCCTGCATGATGGTTCCAGCTTCTAGCTGCTAGCTTCTAGCTCCTAGCTATGAAGCAGCGGGTTTTGCGGGCTGCGGCAAAAAGGTCCGGTCTTTTTACGGGTCTTGACGCTTGCTTCAGAAGCTAAAGCAGCGCCCTTTCAGAACTCTAGCAAAACAGCGAATTGCTCGCATGTCAAAGGTAGAAGCTTATCCTGGTTACTGCGCGGCCTGGACCGGGGGAGCGAGCCGGGCCTCGACGGGAGTTGAGGAATCGAGACGTGCGCTGGGGTGAATGACCTGCCCGGGCTGGGGCGCGGCTAAACCGAGCTGGCGGGCCATCATGTCGATGCGCCCGGGCTGGGTGAGCTCGGCCTCGCTCAGGCGCAACTGGCGGTTCTCTTCGCGCAACTGGTCGAGGGTCTGCTTTTCCTGCTCCACGCGGTAGCCACCTTCAATGGCGTAGAAGTGCTGCATACCGTAGACCATGACCAGCGAAAAGAGAACGCAGATGGCTGCACAGAAGAGGCGCATTTCGCGGGTCCGCACCGGGTCGGCCGCCTTGACGAGGCGGGAATTGTCAATGTGACGGGCGAAGTAGACTTCAGGCGTGCGCATGCGGCGTCGGAACTGAGGCTGACGAGCCAGCATCTCGGCGTTGTGCTCGGCAACCCGCGCGCTCAAGTTACGGCCGGCTTCGAAATAGGTTGTTGTGCATGCCGCCATGATGCTCTCCTTCGTCGAGCAGGGATTAGGGAACAGGGAATAGAAAAACCCGAATGATGTCGTGCAACGGCTGGCGTTCTTCTTCCTGGGCCCCTAGATCTTGGTTTACTTTCTTTCTGCCGCTCTTAGTTTTGCGCTTCTTGAGCGGGGGTTTACGTCTGTTTCTTCTTCGCCGGCGGTGACCGGTTTCCTGGTTAAGATTTCCCAGATTCCTTTTTGTGCTCCGTCGCGCAGGCTATCTTTCGCGATGCGGTCTTCAAGAGAATGAAAGCTGATAACTACGAGTCTTGCGGAGGGCTTAAGCAAATTGGGTGCGGCCTCGAGCAACTCTTTGATTTCGTCCAACTCGCGATTTACGTAGATACGGAGAGCTTGAAAAGTTCTGGTGGCCGGGTGAATGTGGCTTTGTTTCTTGTCGTGTTTCATTGTCGGGACGGCTGAGGCTACTATTCGGGCCAATTGCCCCGTTGTTGTAACCGGCCGCCCCCGCACAATGGCTCTGGCGACTGTCCGCGACCTCCTTTCCTCACCGTTCTCGTAGATGAGATTTGCCAGCTCGCGCTCGCTTATCTCATTTACCACTTGTGCGGCGGTCGAACCGAAGCGCGTATCCATGCGCATATCCAACGGCCCATCCGCCTGAAAACTAAAACCTCGTTGCGCCTCATCGAACTGCAGGCTGCTAACACCAAAGTCGGCCAAAAGGCCATCGAGCGAAGCCGGCTCCACGTGCCGGGCGATGTTGCTGAAGGCCTCGCCGATCAGCGTCACCCTGGGCTCTTCGCTGCCCATCTCGTTTAAAACCCTGCCCAACCGAACCTTTGCCAGCGAGAGCGCCTGCGGGTCTCGATCAAAACCGATCAAGTGACCTTTGGGGCTTAGCCGCCTCAGAATCCCTTCGGCGTGGCCTGCAAGTCCAACGGTGCAGTCCGCATAGGTCCCATTGGGCCGGATGCGGAGAAAATCAAGCGATTCATTGAAAAGAACTGGCACATGGCGTTCATTGGTCTTCGTCATGCGCTCCCCCCTGGGGGGTATTCACCCTTAACTGCCGGGACTGAGAATGTTGTCCAAAACCTGGAAATCAGCGTCGGTCATTTCGTTGTCGGGCAGGTTCTGCTCGAAGATCGCCCGGTTGTGCACTTCAAGATGCGTTGTCTTGCCAAAAACCGTTACGTCGGAGTCCAGGCTGGCCTTGCCTCGAAGAATCTGGGGGAGGAGGACCCGTCCCTGGTTATCGATTTCTGTCTGCTGGCCGTAATAGCTGGTCAGATTGAGGTACTTCTTGACTGCCTTGTTCAGCGTGCTGTGGCGGGCGAGCATTGCCTCGCGCTTCTCCCACTCCGGCAGGGGAAAGATCTCGGCGAACTTGCCATCCTGCGAGGTGATGTAGAACTGGGTAACGTTCTGGGCGTCCAGCAGCTGCTTGAAAGCAGCCGGGAGCTTGAGCCGTCCCTTCTCATCGACCTTTGCCGGATGGTTGCCACGAAACATAAAGCTTCCTTCTAGCGTGTTTTCCGGTTAGCCAAGCTGGTTCCCCAGGGTTTTTGGTATCGGAAAAACGGGTGTTGCATGCAAAAGCGAGTAAACTTGCTTTGGAACGAGTCGGAGTTGGTCTAAAAACTCCCACTTCGTTCCCCTTTTGACCACTACTGGTGAATACTACCGCCGATCTGTATATCCGCCAAGGGGAAAATGCGTTAAAAGAGTGGTTTAGAGTGACCTAGTGTGGAAAATTGATCTAGTGGTTTAAGTAATTTATCTACTAATGGGCTTCTAATTTTCCGAAAGCACAATATCTTGTGTTAATGACTTCGGTTCCGGGACTGGACAGGGTGTGGAAATTCTGTTAGGGAACAAAAAGCGAAGATTGTGGATAAGTGGGTGGTTTTGGAGGGGACGGGCGGTGGTTCGGCTCGTGACCTCCGGCTTTTGGCTTTCTCCAGAACTAGGCGTGTTTGCCCTTGCGGCGTTGTTTTACGCGGACGGCCACCAACTGAAACAGATAGAAGAAGACCAGGAGATTGGCGGCGAGCAGGCTGACGCGGATGGGGGTGAGGCGGCGGAAGATTTCGAAGATTTCCCAGGGCAGGAACGAGGCAGTAATGACGAGGGTCATGTACTCGGCCCAGACCTTCTCAAGGTAGAGCCCAATTCCCTCAACCATGCTGATAGCGGAGTAGGCGAAGGCGACCAGACCGATGCGGCGCAGGAGCGGGTCGTTGAGGAGTTCGGCCTTGTCGAGGAGGAAGTTGACCAGCCGGGGTTCGGGGTTGAAGCGGAGGTGGTCGACGAAGGTCGAGAGTTCGTCGCCAACGTCTTTGTGGACCAAATGGCGCGCGCCCAGGCCAATGAGGGCGATGAGCAGCGCCTGGAGAAGCTTGTACACCGCGATGAGCACGAGCCAACTATTATGGCGGCGGCTCTTTGCAGAGATGCGAAATGGGGAACGGATCATTATCCCTGGGGAATCTTCGACAATCATTGTGCCTCTTCTTACGTTAAATGATGGGGCTGGGGCCGATTGCGGAGCTATGCCTCGAACGGGTGAGGATGAATGGCTCCCGAATGTTAGGTGTGCCGTGCGCGGGGGGGCGGGCGCCCCTTCGAAGCCTCTCGCGAAACGCCACACTGAGTCAGTCGAAGACTTCGCTGGCGCTGTGAGTCTTCTCTGCCGCCGGGGGCTTTTTCCGGCTTGCGTAGAGATAGGAGGCAAGCCATGCGGGAGCTGTCCACAGGTAAGCGGGCGAGGTAATTGGGACTCGCACGCTAACTTCAATGAGGGCGATGACTGAAACCAGCGCCAAAGGCAGGAAGGAGCGCCGGTTTTCGGCGGCGCGATAGATGGAGGCGAGAAAGACCGGCAGCAGAATGGTCTCGTCGTAGAAGAACGCGTAGGGTGCGCAAAGAACTGCCACGAGCAGCACCAGCAGGCCATGCTCCATCCAATTCCATCGGTTGCGGCGCGACCTGAAGTACCAGGCCGCCCAGACACAGCTTGCCGCGACGGGAAGAAACTGCAGCCAGACCGCGTTGTAATCGATGTAGAAGCGGAGGGCGCAGCTCAGAGATGGGACGAACACCTTCAAGATCCGGCTTGAGTGCGACAATTGCGCATACTCTGACCACGCATGTCGATCGATGTAAAGCGTTAGCGCGAGACTGGCGATCAAAGCAGCGGCAAACCCGGCGAGGATGCGATAGGCTGCGCAGCCGGCTATCCACAGCAGGAGCACGACAGCGACAGCGACAAACAAATGCGGCTTCAAGACACAAGGCAGAAGCGCGGCGCCCGCCAGCGCAGGCCGCACCTCTCGCAAACGGAGAAAGAGCACGACGCCCAGCAGCAGGAAAATACTGATTTGGCCTGCCATGAGGCACGCGATTGCCGGAGCGAAGCACACGCCAATCCAGTGATAACCGGCGGGCGGACTGCCCATGAGCCGCCATATGAACAGGATGGATGCCAGCAGGCAGCAGAGCTGAAGAAAAAGCCAAAGGATGAGGGCGTTCTTTGCGCCAAGGAATCCGAGTGGGAGAACTAGGAGCAGAACAACGGGTGGGCTGAGAGTAACCTTGGGCTCGTTTCCTTTAAGTCCTGCGGCTTGCTCAACGCGCAGGATCGCGGCGATGTCGTAGGGGTTCGCGTGGTGAGCTACAAGTTGTCCAGCCGCCCAATACTCGATGAAGTCTCTTTCGGTTGCCTCCCTGTCGGTCAGGCTGAAGGCATAGACACCGAGCACAAAACTAAATCCGATAGCAACGATTCCGGCTGCGGCAAGGATCCGCAAAGGGCGGGTATTCATTTTCTTGCTCGCAAACGCGGCCATTGCCGCCAAGCCACGGATTTTATTTTCGTCCCGATGCGGAAGACGATAGCACATTTTCCTAGAGGGCAGAGCCTTTCAATCTCTTTCTCGTTGTAATTCGATTGCATGCCCCTAAGCTCTTTCCATTGCTCCGACTGGCGCAGAGAGCCGTAGGCCGGTCACGGACGCGATCGAGCGAGCTCGCTTTAGCGGGACCGCTAAAGTGCCGGTGGTTTGTTGGTGGGGTCGAAATGTGGCGAGATGGTTGGAATCCAATGGGGTGCGTGGCGCGTTCTAAGGATGTAGTCAGATCCCCAACGGAGGTTTCACATCTCATGATTCGTATGAACAAGAATGTTGTGGCCGCAATGATGGCCGTCGCACTTACATTTTCGGTTGCATCGGTGAAGGCCGAGACGGATCCGGACGTAGGCGGAGCCGCGATGTATCCCGCAAAGAACATCGTGGAAAATGCGGTCAACTCGCAGGATCACACAACGATGGTAGCCGCGGTGAAGGCCGCGGGCCTGGTGGATACTCTGGAAGGCCCAGGGCCCTTCACGGTGTTTGCGCCAGTGAATGCGGCCTTTGACAAGCTGCCCGCAGGCACGGTGGATATGCTGCTGAAGCCGGAGAACAAGGATCAACTGGTGAAGGTTCTGACCTATCACGTAGTAGCCGGCAAGGTGAGCTCCGCCGAGTTGGTGAAGATGATCAAGAAGGGCCACGGCAAAGCGGAATTAAAGACGGTGGAAGGCGGAACGCTGACAGCGACCCTGATGGACGGCAAAGTGATGCTGACCGATGAAAAGGGCGGCACGGCAACGGTGACGATCGCCGATGTCTACCAGTCGAACGGCGTGATCCATGTGGTGGACTCAGTGCTGTTGCCTAACTAGCTCAGAGGATTGCGGAATCGGGCGCCCCACGGACGAGGAACCGTTCGTGGGGTGCACCTTCTTGCATCCGCGGGTTCTCTTCCGCGGTGAACGGGATCGAGGCGCGATACCATCGAAGCCATGAGCGAGAGTGCGGCGCAGCGATTTGAGACCGAGCAGTGGGTGCCGTATCCGGTGGAGCTGGTGTTCGCGTTCTTTGCGAATCCAACAAACTTGCCGCACCTGATGCCGCGCAAGTTTGAGACGCTTATCGAGGATGCGCGGATTGAGCAGCCGCCACCCCGACCCGTGGCTGCCGATCAATCGCGGCGCTTCAAGAGCGTGGCCGCGGGTGTAGGGTCGGAGATCCTGGTCAGCTTCTATCCCATTCCATGGGTGCCGCGGCGGGTGAGTTGGCTTGCGCGCATTACGGAGTTCGAGTGGAACAGCCATTTCTGCGACGCACAGGTGCGCGGGCCATTCACGGCATTCAACCATCGCCATGGAATTCGCGTGGAGTTTCGCGATGGGCGGGAGGGAACGCTGGTGAGCGATGCGGTGGAGTACGAGCTGCCTTATGGATTGATAGGGCGCATTGCCGGCGCAATGGTGCGGAGGCAGTTGGCGCGCTCGTTTGCGTATAGGCAGAAGCGTTTGCCAGAGATCTTGGCGGCGACTGAAAGACAGGCTACGCGACGCGGGTAGCTAAACTCTTTGGTGGCGTGTTCAACCCCGTTTCAGGTACCAGGGAATGTTGATGACCACGGTGCGACGGTTTCCGCTTACCAGGAGCATGACCTTCAGCAGGTCGGAGCGGCGGTTGTGGAGCAGGTTCTCCCACCAGTGACGCACAACCAGTTCCGGCACGATGACACAGACCTTGCGGAAATCGGTTTCGCGTTCCACGGAGAGAATGTAATCGACGACCGGTTGCAGAACGTAGCGATATGGCGAGCGGAGCGTTACTAACTTGGGAACGCACTTGTGGGAAGTGCGCAACGGCGCGGCAACTTTGTCTTCCCATTCATCGCAGAAGCTGTCGGTTTTTCCGGCGGTGAGAACGTGGACGCAGCGGATGTCGCTGGACATGGAGAGCGCGAAGCAAATGGCCTTCTCCGAAATGCGGCTCCATCGGTCAATGGGCAGGACCACGATAGGTTCCGTAATTTCGGCGCTAACGATGGGCCGGTCGAGATCGGTCTCCCGCGCCACTTCGTCATAATGGCGCTTGACGGAACGCATCAGCACGATGATGGCTGCGATAAGCATGACCGTTATCCACGCGCCCTCAGCGAACTTGGCCACTAGAACCACGACTGTGGTGATGCCGGTGGCGACGGCGCCCAGCCCATTGACGAACATGCGAAGGCGCATTTTGCCAGCGCGTTTCCAGTGCATGACCATGCCGGCTTGCGAAAGGGTAAAGGCCATGAAGGCGCCGATGGCATAGAGCGGAATAAGCCGGTCGGTGACGCCGCCGAAAACAATGAGCAAAAGCGCGGTGAGTGCAACTAGTACATAGATTCCCCACGAGTAGAGCAGGCGCCGGCCGCGCAGGAGGAAGATGTGGGGCATGTAGCTGTCGAGGGCGATCGCGCGCGTGAGACGCGGGAAGTCTGCAAAGGCAGTGTTGGCCGAAAGAGCCAGCACCAGCAGCACCGCGCCGATAGTCAGGTAGTAGAACCACCCGTGGCCCATCACCGCGCGCGTAAGCATGGACAGCACGCTCTCGTAACCGGGCCCGTTGGGATTGGTGGCGGCGACGCCGTAGGCGCGGCAGAGGAACGCAATGCCGACAAGTAGTATGCCGAGCAGGGCGATGATGATGGTCAGGGTGATCTTGGCGTTCTTGCGCGTGTCGTCGCGGAAGGCCATCACTCCGTTACTGACTGCCTCAACGCCGGTCATTGCGGTACATCCTGATGAAAACACCTTGAGCAGCAGCCACCAGCTGACGGCCATGGTTGCGGCGGGCATGGCGGGCAGTGGGGTTACCGGGTGCGGATGACCCGCGCTCGCGTAGACGTGCCATGTGCCCACAGCGATCACAATCAAAAGCGTTGCCGTGAACAGGTAAGTAGGGATCATGAACACCACGCCGGTGTCGTGGACTCCGCGCATGTTCACGATCGTGAGAATGACAAGCACGCCCAGGCACAATTGGAGTGTGTGCGGCTGAAGGCCAGGCACGGCGGAGATAAGCGCGCCGACGCCCGCGGAGATTCCCACGGCCGCGGTGAGAGTGTAGTCGATCATGAGCGCGGCGGCGGCAAGCAGGCCAGCGCCCTCGCCGAGGTTCTGGCTGGCCACGGTGTAGGAACCGCCGCCCTGCGGATAGGCATCGATGGTCTGGCGGTAGCTGAAATAGACGATAACGAGCAATACCACAATGGCCGCGCTGACCGGCACGATGTAGTGCACGCCGAGAAGGCCCAGGGGGATGAGGAGCGTCAGCGCGGCTTCCGGGCCGTACGCGGCGGAACTAAGGGCGTCGAGGCCGAAGACGGGGATGCCGGCGATGGGCCCGATGTGCTCGGCACGCTCCTCGCTGGTGGCCAGGGGGCGGCCAAAAAGAAGATTCAAAACGGGCGTGGATTTAGCCATGGGTGATTTTGTCCGACGGCCAGGGAAAGAACAGGGGAAGGCCGACGAAGGCATTGTCTCATGTGAAGGGGTTTCTGCCTCGACCGAGGCAGGGGCAAGGCTGAAGGGAAAGAGGCGGGGCTGAGGGACTTGGGGATTAAACGGAGGGCGGTGCGGCGGCGGGGAGGGTGAAGAGGAACCTGCTGCCTTTGCCAACGGTGCTCTCTGCCCAGATGCGTCCGCCGTGCTGCTCGATAATGCTGCGGCAGAGTGCGAGGCCGAGTCCAGTGCCGCCGAGAGCGCGCGAATCGGAGGAGTCACCTTGCTGGAAACGCTCGAAGATGTGCTCAAGCTTTTCCGGTGGGATGCCTCGTCCCTGATCTTCGATGATAAAGCAAACCTCGCCTAGTCCAAATGGGTTGCTGGTGGGGTCGCCGGCGGGTGCGGGCCGGGCTGCCAGACGGATTCTTTTTCCCTGGGGCGAAAACTTGATGGCGTTGGATACGAGCTCGTTCAGCACCTGCAGGATACGGTCCTCATCGGCAAAGACCGGGGCCAGAGGCGCTTCAATGTGGAAGGAGATGCGCGCCTCCGCAGCTGCGCGCTGGGCCACGTCCGCGGCACGGCGTAAGAGATCGATGGCTTCGACGGGCTGACGGTGCAAGGGCAGACGGCCGCGTTCCACACTGTCGAAATCGAGAATGTCGTTGACCAGGCGGATGAGGCGGTCGCTGTTTCCAATGGCTATGTCGATCATCTGGCGCTGCTTCTCGGGGCGCTTGTCGAGCGTGCCCGAGGAGATGAGTCCAAGCGAGGCACGCAGCGAAGTCAGCGGGGTGCGCAGTTCGTGGCTCACTGTGGAAATGAACTCGTCTTTCATTTTTTCAAGGCGCTTACGCTCGGAGACGTCCTGAAAGGCGACGACCATACCGGAGATTTGACCGTCGTCGAGGAGCGGGTTGGCGCTGTACTCGACGGGGATGGCGGCGCCGTCCTGACGCCAGAAAACTTCGTCCCTCATGCGGATGGATTCGCAGCGGCGCAGGGCCTGCAAGATCGGATTGGTTGACTTGGAGTAGGGCGTGCCGTCGGCGTGGCTGTGATGAATGATCTCGTGTACGTCCTTGCCGGTAAGTTCCTGGGGAGTGTAGCCCAGGGCGCGTGCGCCGGCTTCGTTGATGAAGGTGAGCCGGCCCTCGAGATCGATGCCGTAGATTCCATCGTCGACCGACTCAAGGATGAGTTCGCGCTGTCGTGTGGCATGGTGCAACGCTTCTTCGGCTTCGTACTGCTCGGTAACATCCATTCCGTGATTGAGCACGAAGGGGCGCTCGCCGGGAAGTTGCATGCGCCGGCTGCGGAAGGCAATGCGGCGATAGACACCATCACTGCGGCGAAGCGGCAAAGCGCCCTGCCACTCTTCCTGCGTCTTGAGAGTGTTGAGGCAATCTTGAAAAGCAGCAGCTCCGGCGGCGTCCATCAATTCTGTGACGGCGCGCCCGGTGAGCGCTTCGGCGCGATAGCCGAGGGTTTCCGCGGTAAATGCGTTGAGCGAAGTGAGGCGGCCCTCCATAGAGCAGGTGAAGACGAAGCCCAGAGAGTTTTCGACGACCTCGCGGTAGCGGGCTTCGCTCGAGAGCAGAGCCTCTTCCATCTGCCGCTGATCGGTTACGTCCTGGCCGCTGACGATGACATATTGAATTTCGTTGTTGGGGCCTTCGAGCGGACGCATCGTCCAACTGACGCGCCGCGTTTTTGCGCCCGAACTGTTGGCGGCTTCAACGCCGCCGACCAGCCATGTGGTTTCGTGCGGGCCTGACTGCTGACCGGCCGCGGCATCGCGCAATCGGGCCAGGGCCCAGTCGTGGTCGTCGGGCGCGAGAACCTGCTCGATGAAGGGTCGGCCGACCGAGTCTGCCAGCGTAAGCCCAGTCAACTGCAAACAGGGTTGATTCATCCGCACCAGGCGGCCGGCGGTGTCGACGACGGCAACAAGCGCGGGAATCGAATCGAGCGTAGCGGCAACGAAACATCGCTCGATGGCCAGAGCGCGTTCGGTTCGCTGGCGCAACCGCTGCGCTTGCTCCTGCATGCGAATGCGGCTGTAGAGCTCAAGGCGCGTGACGGCCTGGCGGCCCAGGATTTCAAGCAGCGTAAGGTGCTCCTGTTGAAACTGGTTGGGCTTGACGGCCAGCAGAGCAAATGTACCGACGACCTGTTGCGCGCCTGTAATCAGCGGCGTTCCAGCGTAGGAAAGAGCGGGCTTTGCACCCGGCACGGGGATTCCCTGGGGAAGGAATCGACGATCCTCGGCCGCGTTGGAGATGAGAAGAGGCTCGCCCTTTTCGAGCATCCACTGGCAGGCAGTTGTAGTACGCGTTTGTTCGATGGCCTTGAAGCCGAACCGGGATTTGAACCACAATCGGTTGAAGTCCATCCATCCTATATAGGCATAGTCGGCGCCGCACAGGACCGCAGCCAGCTCCACAAGCTCATCCAGAGCGGGGTCGGGATTGCGATCGAAGATATTGAACTCAGGATGCAAGTATGCCTCCTGGTTCTCAAATAACTTTGAGCCTGGCTTGGCGCCCATAATGTGCAGGTACCCAACGTCAGTATCTTGGAATGAACACAGGATGACACTCACACAAACCGGCCAAATTTGTGGAAAACAAAGTGCCACTCAAGTACTTGATTATTTTGACTTTTAGATTAACGCGATTGTTACCGTGGGAACCCGCTTGGGAGTTACCCGAGATAGGCAGCACGGCTGAGCATGAGCCTTGTTGACCGTGAAAGATGACTCCCCACGCGCATTTTCATGGCTTGAGCTTTGGTCTGCTCAAAGCAATCCCAATCTCAGTTTCCAACCGGCAGCTTGCAACAGTCTCCGCTTGCAGGCGGTTCGTTCGCGCCTGCGTCGAGGACGACTTTCCAGTTGCCTTCCGGCTCGCGGCGCCACATGGTGATGTAGCGGCCGGTGGTGGTGATGGGGTTTCCACTGGCGTCTTTGCTGTGGCCTTCAAAGTGGCCCCATGTGTAGCCCATGTCACCGGATGGACCCATCATGGCGTCGGTTGGGGTCCACGTTAATTGATAGTCCTTCGGTGACCAGGTGGCCGACTTGGCGACGGCCACTTTGCCGATGTTGGGTGCTGCGCCATTGCCGAGGGAGACGCCGTCGCCGGCAAACCAGTCGGCAAACGCAGCGCCGCCGCGGGTGGCGACGTCTTTGGCAAAGCGCGCTTCCAACTCAAAGAGCAATGCCTTGCCCGGGTTCACCGTGGAATCGGTTAGCGGATTGGGAGCGTCAGCCTGCGCTCCTGGCATGGGCAGTTGCGCATGAGCGACTGAGACGCCGCAAAGAGCTGCGACGGCCAGCAAACAGAACAGGGCGCTCGCAGACACCGCAGTCGAGAGATTTGCTTTCAAGCTTCCTACCACTTTTTCAACCCTCCACGAAGGGATAAAAGCTCTATGGGCTCATCTTACGACGGAGGGCCGGTCTATTTGGGAGGGTCCGGTGGCTGATCGTTTCCTGTGTTATCTCCGGTGAGGATGCGGGCTTCGGAGCGGAAGACGTGATAGTCGATGAAGGCGACGTCGTTCAACTCGGTTTGCAAGGGAATCGGGCCAGGGCGAATTCCATTTTGTCCGCTGGTGACGGGCGTCTTGGAGAGAGCCACACTTTTGACGGGGCAGATGTAGTTCGTTCCGCCGATAGAGATGGAGCCATATTCCACGGCGATGGAGCTCTTCACCACCTGGTTTGGAGGGGCGAGGTCAGAGTCGACCGTGATGCGGAGGATCTCCCCACTGTCCGGATTGATTGCGATCTCGCCGTGATAAGCGGGATGAACCTGGTCAATCAGCTTGCCGTGGGGGATGCCGACAACATAGTGCGACTCCTCCTGCGGAACGATATAGCGAAAGACGGCGGCAGGATCATGGGCATCGTGACCGCTGCGGGCAATGCCAACGGGGCTCTGCTCCCAATGGCTCCAGGTGATCTGGCCGTGCATGGCGTCATCGAGAACGACTAAAAGGATAGGCCCGAACTCGCCCGCGGTCTCAAGGGCCGGCTGGTTGGGATCAGCCACCTTGAAATCAAGTTTTTTTGAACCCTCCAGCTCATAACCATCCCGGTAAGTTACGCTGACGTTCGATATGCCAACACTGTGCATTGGCACATCGGCGGATTGCCCGTTTGAGAAACCAGAACGGCCGGCCTGCGAGGAAGCGAACGCAGAGTTGGGAGCTTCGACCGTCTGGTGCGAGGGCGAGTCTTCAAAGCGCTCGGTCCTGCGAGTGGCGTAGAAATTCGGCAGCCGGTTGATTGTGGTGTTTACATATTGATTGGTTCTGGCGAGAAGGGCTTTTTGCGCATCCTTATCCGGTGGCGGATCGGCGGCCATATCTTCGGCAGGCAGATCGAGAAAGGCTGCGGCATCGGCGAGTTCCGTTAACACCTCGTGACAGCGGCGTCCTGGGAATTGAACTTGCCACCGGGCCAGCCGGACCGAGCTCACGCGCTCAGTCAACTCAAGATCGTAGAGTTTCTTCGCAACGTTGCCATCCGATTGTCCATGAGCGTCGGAAAGCAACTGTTCAAGTTGCGATATGCTGACAGGTTTTGCCGCCAACATCGGCTGGGCAAATCCCGCCGTCAACAACAGAAAAAAGACAGTTTTGCGCACAGCGCACCGCCCCATTCAGATAGAAGGTCAAGTATAGTCGGCAGCGGAGTTTTGAATTGTAACGAAATGTATCAAGCGTCACCGACCGGGATTGCGGAACGGCGCTGACATCCGCGCCTAGAGGGCAGAAAGGCTGCAGAATGACTTACTCATCCGCGGGCAGTGAATGGCTTCGCCATGGCGGAAAAGAGATTCTTGCCCAGTGCAACTGAAGCACTGGCCACCCCTCCGAACAGTGCTCCGACCACTCCGAGAGTAGTTACATCCTGCCCGGTAAGATAAAGCCCCCGAATCGGCGTTCTTGCGCCAACTTCTCTCACGGCAAAACGCTGCGGCATGGCGCTGAAGCCGTAAATCTCTCCGTGACGGTAGTTCATAAAGTGGCGCGTGGAGATCGGGGTGGAGAGCTCCAGGCAGTTGATGTTTCCAGCGGTGGAGGGAACCTGCCGCCTGAGTACTTCAAGAAGCCGGACAGTCAATTGTTTCTTGAGCGCCTCGTATTGGCCACCACGCAGCTTCCAGCTTGTATCGGCCCATCGCGCAAATGGGGCAAAGGGCACCGGAACGACGGCTTCTATGGTGCTGTTGCCGGGATGGCGACGCTGAAAATCCAGATCCTTGGCCGAAGGAAAAGAGAGATACACCAATGGAAAGGGCGACTCCATATCGTGTGCAAATTGCTCCACGTTTGCGTCGTGATCAAGTGAGGGATAGATCCACAAGTTCGTCCCTGTCAGACCCAGTTCGGCATCGCTCTTGCCCAAGCCCAGATACAGACTTAGGTGTGCGCTTGAGGGAGGGATTGCATGCAGCTTGGCGCGCAGCGTATCGAGCGCGGGGAGATTGGCCGGTAAAAGGCGCGCGAAGGTGTTGACCGCTCCGGCGTCGCTCACCACCAGGCCCGATCGAAACTCGCGCCCGTCAACCATGCGGACTCCGGCGGCTTTACCGCGTTCAAGCAAAATACCCGCCACCTCGGCGCTGGTCACCAGCCTGCCCCCGTTGCCCTCAATGCGCGGCGCGATTGCCGCCGCAATCGTGCCCGCACCGCCTACCGGATAGCTTCCTCCTTCAAAGTAGTGCTGGGCTATGGTGGCGTGCACTGCGAAGCTGCTTTTAGCCGGGGGCAACCCGTAGTCGCCCCACTGCGCAGTAAGCACCCCGATCAGCTCCCTGTTTCCGGTCATGCTTTCCAGGACATCGCGCGTCGTCTGACTGGTCCAGCGCATGTAGGGAGCGCGCATGAGTCCGCCGGCAAGCTTCGCCAACGGGGCCGGGATCGCCTTTTCTGCGTAGTAAAGTCTGCTCGCGCGATTGCTTGCCTGAACAGCCGCAATATACCTGTCAATAGTTTTGCTCTCGGCAGGGAATCGCTGGTTCATTCCGCTGCGAAATTGCTCCAGGCCGGCAACAAAGTCGTAGCTGCGATCGCCCACGATAATACGATCGTAGATTTCAGGCATGGGCTGCCATCGCACGTCGCCGCCTGTAATGTGGTCGAATGCGCGCCGCGCGGCCGAACTTTCGTCCTGCATTTCTCCGATGTAATGCACGCCCACATCCCACTGGTAGCCGGGACGCCGAAAAGTGTGAGTAAACCCGCCCGCCTCGTAGTGGCGCTCGAGCACCAGAACGCGCTTGCCGCCGTGCTCCGCCAACAAGACCGCGGCCGTGAGGCCACCGATGCCGGATCCGATCACGATCGCATCCCATTGTTCATCGAGAGTTGCCTGCTTGTAGGGGGTTCCTATCGCGGTCATTGCGTCCTCGCGCTTCGAAGCTTAATGTTGACGGTAGCAACATAAATCTAGTCCTGTAAGTTGCTCCTGTCAACATGTATCGAATAAAATTGATTCGTGACCGGAACCCGTCCCTACCACCACGCCAACCTCCGCAAGACCCTCCTTGACGCTGCCGTGACCCTGATTGGCGAGGTCGGCCCACGAGCTTTTACGCTTCGCGAGGTTGCCCGTCGAGCGGGCGTCTCCCACAACGCACCGTATCGCCATTTTGCCAGCAGAGATGAACTCCTTGTCGCGGTGGCGGCCGAGGGGTTTGACCGCCTAACGGCCACGATGCTGAAGTGGATGTCGGCTTCAGAATCAACCCACGAGAGGTTGGTGCTATGCGGCTGCGGATACGTAGATTTTGCTTTACGCTGGCCGCACCATCTGCTGGTAATGTTCGACTTGCCGATTGCGAGCCGCCCACGATCGAAGAAACACAACCCTCTGGGCGAAAATGCATTTAGTGTGCTGCTCGACTGCATCGCTGCAGCGCAACAATCTGGGGACCTTCCCCAGGGCGATCCGATGCCTCTGGCATGGACGGCCTGGTCGCTCGTGCATGGGATCTCCAGGCTCGGGATCAGCGGAATTCTCCCCATGAACAACCGCGACACCATCGCGTTCACGCGCAAGGCAGCGCTGGGAATGTTCGGCAGCATGAATCTGCCTGCGTCGGAACCTTAAGGGATCTGAATCCGGTTGCCCAATGCCCTGCTTCCCTTGCTGATAGGCAAAGCCGGAACGAAACCGACCGCGGGTATACTATATGCAGGCGAAGGCGCTCTCGGACATGCGGCTTCTTTCGCGCTTTTGAACGCCAAGGGCTGTACTCCCCAGGGATGCCAATGGTTTGCAGGACTCGGGAAGGCTGGGGAAAGGAAATCCATGGGAACACTGCTGGAGTCCATCCAATCGCCCGCTGACGTAAAGCGCATGAATCCTGCGCAGTTGGGGGAGCTGGCGGAAGAGATTCGCGCGTTCCTGATTCAGACGCTGTCAAAGACCGGCGGCCACCTGGGTCCAAACCTGGGCGTGGTGGAACTTACACTGGCGCTGCATTCGGTTTTTAACACCCCTGAAGACAAGATCATGTTCGACGTGAGCCACCAGGCTTACGTGCACAAGCTCCTAACCGGCCGGCGCGACCGGTTTCACACCATTCGCCAACCTGGCGGCTTGAACGGCTTTATGCTGCGCACCGAGAGCGAGCACGACTGCTTTGGCGCGGGACATGCGGGCACGGCGCTTTCAGCAGCTCTGGGCATGGCGGTGGCGCGCGACCTGGCGGGAGGATCGGAAAATGTGATTGCGGTGGCCGGCGATGCTGCTTTTACGAACGGCATCACGTTTGAGGCGTTGAACAACATTGCC
>Ga0181535_10003985_pt1 | contig 16752 bp, 13 predicted proteins | sample PEATcosm2014_Bin_44_FD_119774 | JGI IMG/M metagenome (GOLD analysis project Ga0181535, IMG submission 119774) | Peatland microbial communities from MTU Mesocosm Facility, Houghton, MI, USA - PEATcosm2014_Bin17_30_metaG | ecosystem: Environmental > Terrestrial > Soil > Wetlands > Peat | place... | reverse complement strand
CTGGTGCGGGCGCAGTTTCCCGGGCTGTCCGGGTTTGGGACGGACAGGGAAATTTATCTAAAAGCTGAGAGCCTGCAGCCGATTGGGGCGTTCAAGATCCGTGGGGCCTCGAACAAGATTCTTCAGCTGAATGCGGAGCAGATTGCGCGCGGAGTGATCACTTACTCCAGCGGCAACCATGCGCAGGGCGTGGCGTATGCGGCGCGTGAAGCGGGCGCGAAAGCAGTAATCGTGATGCCTTCGAATGCACCGGCGATCAAGCGCGCGGCGACGTTGGCCCTGGGCGCGGAGGTGGTCGACGTCGGCCTTGCCTCAAGCGAGCGGCTGGCCAAGTCGGACGAACTTGTGCGGGAACACGGGTATGTTGTAATTCCGCCTTATGACGATGAGCAGATTATCGCCGGGCAGGCTACCTGCGGGCTGGAGATTGTGGAGGCGTTGCCGGAGGTGGACCTGGTGCTGGCTCCGGTGTCTGGCGGAGGGTTGCTGAGCGGAGTGGCGACGGCTGTGAAATTGCTGCGGCCGCAGACGAAGGTCTTCGGGATCGAACCGGAGTTGGCGGGCGACGCGGCGGAGAGTTTCCGCGGCGGCGCCATTGTGACGTGGCCGGCGGAGCTGACCAGCCGGACGATCGCTGATGGGTTGCGGACACAGAGCGTGGGCGAGCGCAACTTCGCGCATATCCAGACATTTGTAGACGGCGTGATCACGGTGACGGAAGCGGAGATCAAGGCCGCGATGCGGGCGATTGTGGCAGCGACGCGGTTGTTGCCCGAGCCCAGCGGTGCCGTGGCTACGGCTGCGCTGCTGTTCCATGCTGGCGAGTTGCCGGCGTACAAGAAGGCGGTTGCGGTGGTGAGCGGCGGGAACGTGGATCCGGCGCTGTTGGCGGAGATCCTTACCGCAGGCTGATCCTGTTCCGTGCTCACAACGCGCACGGCCGAACGTCGTTCCACTATCATGGTTTTCGTGATGAAAACACGCAGCATCGCTTCCCTTCCCCTGGCACTGTCCCTTCTTTGTGCTTGCGTTCCGGCGTTCGCAGACAAGAAGCCGCAGCAGCCGATCAAGCCGATGGCCGGCCCGCGCGCTACGGCGCTGCGCGTGACTTGGATTTACGTGGCGCCGGACATTGGCACGCAGAAACTGGATCGCGCCCAGATTGGGCGGGAGATGGTGGTGGCGGAGAAGAACGGCCCGTGGATGCGCGTCTACGCCAATACCGACATTCAAGAGTCTCGCGACAAGGATGCGCCGCTGATCGGCACCGACGAGACCCCGCCGCCTGTCTCAGGATGGGTGGAGGCAAAAGGGATTGTTGAGGAGACGACGGCGAACGGCGACCAGATTCTGATGGGCGAGGCGGCCAACCAGGAGTCGCTGGCCTCCGATCCGCGGGGCCCGGCCATCGCCGCGAAGAGCGCTCGCCTGCTGTATCGACGGATTGTGGAGATGTTCCCCAACTCTCCGCTGGTGCCGGAAGCAGCGTGGCGGGCGGCAGACATTCTGTGGCAACTGCAAAAAGCCGATGCGGCCAGCCGTCCTTCAGCGAAGGAAAACGACCCGTACATGCGGGATCAGATGGATGAAGAAGAACTGAAAAAGGTGTTGAAGCTCTATCCCCACAGCCGGCAGGGCGATCTGGCAGCCTTTGAACTGATTGACAACAAGCTCTGCGGCGACTGGCAGGGTTCGCCCAAGTGCCCGGAAAAGGAAGCAGAGCTATACGAGAAGTACGCCGCGGAATTTGCGGACGGACCGCGGACGGCGCAGGCGCTTTACCAGGCCGTCTATCGCCAGGCGGTGCTGGTGGATATGTACGCCGCCGAAGGAAACGACAAGAAGGCAGATGAGGCGCACAGTCACGCGAAGGACCTGGCCGCACGGTTGAAAGACAAGTTTCCGCAGTCAGACTACGCGGCGCGAGCATTGGCGGTGGTGTACAAGCTGGATCAAGGCGTGCCGGTTTACGGCATTGACCGCGACTGATCGCCCGGGGTTCCGAAAAACCGTTCCAAATTCAGCGATGAGAGATAAGGCGGGGGTTCTAACGCGTGTACACGAATCCTTCGTTATCTGTGCCGGTTTGGGCGGCTGCGGTATCCTTCTAATGGATTTCAATCAAATTTCGGCTGCCCTTTTTCCGCAGCCTTCAACATGAACGGAAGAATCGCTCCAACCAGCAATCTGGAGGCTTCTTGAACCCCTATCTGCAGTCTGTCCTTTTAGGCATTGTTGAAGGCTTGACGGAGTTCTTACCTGTGAGTTCGACGGCACATCTGCGGCTCTCTGAAGCGCTGATGAAGATTCCGCTGGATGACGCGTACTGGAAGATGTACACGATCGTCATCCAGATCGGTGCGATTCTGGCCTTGTGCCTGCTGTTTCTGGCGCGGATCGTCGAGTTCATGCGCACGTTTCCCAAGGGCGAGAGCGGCGACCGGACCTGGCTCAATCATCCCATCTCTCTGACTTTGATTGCTTTTGCGGTTACATCGGTTCCGGCGCTGTTGCTGCACAAATGGAGCGAGAAGAACCTGGGCAGCATCCAGGTGATGGCCATTGCTCTGCTTCTGGGCGGGATTGTCATGTGGGGCGTCGATGTCTGGTCAGAGCGCAGCGACCCGAATACCACCCATGTGGAGGAGATGACACTGGCTCAGGCAATCTGGATTGGACTATGCCAGACGCTTTCAGCCATTTTCCCTGGCACCTCGCGCTCGATGTCGACCATCGCGTCTGGGCAGTTGGTCGGCCTGGACCGTCCTGCGGCGCTGGAGTTCAGCTTTCTGCTTTCTATTCCAACAATGATCGCGGCTACCTGCTGGGACCTTTTGAAGGAATTGCACCCCAGCAAGGCTGCATTGGAGGCCGGAGCGCCAGCCGCCCACGTGACCATGGACCCGGAAAGATGGATCGTGCTCCTGATCGGGATCGCCGTCTCCTTCTTTGTGGCACTTGGGGTGGTGGAGTGGTTCCTTTTCTGGGTACGCAAGCACGGGTTTACGGTGTTCGCGATTTATCGGATTGTGCTGGGTGGGGTACTACTTATCTGGGGAGCAAGGATCTTCGGAACCTAAGGGCAGCCACAGGCTGAATCCGCTTCGCGGACCGGCATGTCAAATGCAGGCTCGCGGGGGTCCACACCGTGGTTCCCCCCTGCCACTTTTGCCCAAAATCCGATTCCCTCCCACGGATAATAAAAGCTGCTCTGGGACTCCGCGCCCGTTCGTCCAGCTGACTCGCGGCCGGTTCCGGAGCGGCAGAAGAGCGGGAGCGCGCCATCAATGAAACCCATTCGCATTGTTCTATCCCCTACCCGGAGCCGCCCCCTGAACGTGTTTCTGGGGCTGGTGCTTGTGCTGGTCTCGCTGCTGCTGTTTCTTTCGCTTGCCACCTACCATCCAACTGACCCTTCGCTGAACACGGCCACGGACATGGCCGCAGCCCACGCGGTGCGCAACTGGGTTGGGCTATGGGGTGCATGGCTGGGCGACCTGCTTCTGCAATCGCTGGGGTTTACGGCGTTCTTTCTTCCTGTATGGCTGGGCGGAATTGGCTGGACCTGGATGCATTCGAGGCCGGGCGGATCGCCATGGCTTCGCTGGACAGGAACTTTGCTGGCGCTGCTTTTTGTGCCCACAGTTTTCGGCTTGATGCCGTGGCACTGGCGGTGGCTGCATGTGCTGCCCATCGAGGGGGTTGTGGGCCGGCTGATGTCAGGGGTGCTGGTAACTTACCTGAACACACAGGGCGCGTGGCTGGTAGCTGCGGTGCTGGCTGGTGCCGGGCTCTACTTTGCAAGCGCGGTGAGCTTCTGGATGATCGCCGAGAACTTGCAGAACAGATGGATTCATGCTGTTTCACTTCACGATCGCTGGCGAAACTGGCGCGAGGAACGTGCCGAACAGAAGGCGATGGACAGCGAGCTGGAGCCCGAGCCCGTCTCTGTGCAGGGCATAGCTGGCGCTTCGCCCGACCGGAGCCCTTCGGCTTCATTGGAGCCGCGTAAAGGCTTTTTCAGTTTCTTCCGCCGGAAACAAGAAGTGGCTGATCCAATCGAGGAGATCCCGGCGTACCAGCGCGCGGCAATGCCGGCGGATGACAGTCCGGCGCCCATGGCTGGCGGAGTGCGGCGGACGAGCATCTGGGAGCCCGCTGCGAGTGCCATTCATACGGTGCCTGCGGCTGCTTATGCGCAGGACGGCCGGATGCAAGCGCGTCCCATTCAGCCGGAACCGCTGCGGTCACGTGCGGCGGTGGACCGCCCGGAGGCTTTCAATTTCGATCCGATGCCGGAGCCGGCAGCTTCCGAACCGGCAGAAATCACCATCCATAACCGCGCTGATGCGGAGATGCGGCACGCCACGGTCGCGCCGAAGAATTTGAGCGGCTTCAAGCTGCCGCCAAGCACGCTGCTGAACGCGGGCGAGGGTCCGCAACAGGTGCGCGAGGACGAACTTCGCGAAGAAGCGAAGGTGCTGGTGGAGAAGTGCGCCGAGTTTGATGTCCGCGGGCAGGTGGTGCAGATCAATCCCGGCCCGATGGTGACGACGTACGAGTTCAAGCCGGAAGCGGGTGTCAAGTATTCGCGGGTGACAGGCCTGGCCGACGACTTGTGCCTGGCGATGCGCGCCGAAAGCATCCTGATTGAGCGGATGGCGGGTAAGAGCACGGTCGGCATCCAGGTCCCGAATCACGAGCGGGAGACGATCCACCTGCGCGACGTGCTGGAGTCAGAGACGTTTGCGAAATCAAAGTCGCGTCTGACGCTGGCCATGGGCAAGGACATCAACGGGCGGATTGTTACGGCCGACCTGGCATCGATGCCGCACGTATTGATTGCCGGGTCGACGGGCAGCGGCAAGTCTGTGGCGATCAACGCGATGATCATGAGCTTGCTGTTCCGCACAACGCCGGCGCAGGTGCGGCTGATCCTGGTGGATCCGAAGCGCGTGGAACTGGGAATGTATGAAGGCATTCCACACCTGTTCACGCCGATCATCACGGAGCCGAAGCTGGCAGCGAATGCGCTGCGCAACGCCGTACGGGAGATGGAACGGCGGTTGAAACTGCTTGCGAGCCGCAGTGTACGCAACATTGAGCAGTACAACAAGCTGTTTGAGAGCACCATGCCTTCGCTGTTCGACGACAGCGACGACAACGAGCCGTTGCCGTTCATCGTAATCATCATCGATGAGTTGGCCGACCTGATGATGCTGGACCGTGCGAATGTTGAAGAGTCGATCACCCGGCTGGCGCAGATGGCGCGCGCGGTTGGGATTCACCTGATCCTGGCCACGCAACGGCCATCAGTGGATGTAATCACGGGGCTGATCAAGGCCAATGTGCCAACCAGAATCAGCTTCAGGCTGGCAACCAAGGTGGACTCGCGGACCATCCTCGACACCAACGGAGCCGAGGCTCTGCTGGGGCGCGGCGACATGCTGTTTCTGCCTCCGGGCACGAGCCGGCTGATGCGGCTGCATGCGCCTTATGTCAGCGAAAAAGAAACGGCTGCGGTCGTCGCGTTCTGGAAGGACCAGGGGCAGGCCGAGTATGTGGAAGGTTTCCTTGAGTCGCCTCGCGACGAGCGCCCTGCAGGCGATGGATCGAATCCCGATCCGGAGGAGAACGACGTGATGTTCGACGACGCGGTTCGGCTGGTTTTCGAATTTGGGAAGGCGAGCACGTCGCTGCTGCAAAGGCGACTCAGGATTGGTTATGGCCGCGCCGCGCACCTGATCGACCTGATGGAACGCGATGGATTGGTGGGGCCTGCCGATGGAAGCCGTCCGCGCGAGCTGTTGAAGGCTCCGGGATGGCTGCACGAAGTAGCTGCGGTAAACCAATAATCAAACGGTTAGGGCAGAACGCGGCCGAGGGCGACGCCCTTTGCTTCGGAGGCGTTCAGCTCAGGTCGCCAGTCGAGCAAGAGCGCTTTACTTTCTCCAGGCGCGAGAGTCACCACTGTTCCGAAGCTCATAAGCTGCTTCCTCACGTCAGGATCTCGCCACGCGATGGCTCTTCCATCGAAAAGAAAAGCGAGATAGGTCCCAGGTGGGATTGCGAGTTCTCTAGGTGCAGAATCACGCCATATACCAGCCGAGTAGGGTAAGTCGAGCAAATCCTCGACCGGGATCAAGGCGAGATCGGTGACGGTTGCATTCGCTGCGGTCATTTGATCGATTGCTGCTGGAGTAAAACCGACATCAAGAGAAGAATGATCGTCGCGAACAACTGCCTGAATGGAGCAGATGGGGATACCAGGGCCAACCACCAGAGGCTCGCGAAACAGGTTGATGCCGCCACAAGTCAATGAGGCAACATAAGCGCCCCGAGACGCTGAAGTCACAAGCGTGTAGCGGCCCGGAGGAACGTCTTTGAGCGCGAGGTCCGTTGGTCCCCTGTCCGCTTGCCAAGAAACATGATGATTGGACTCGGGCCGTCCATTCGAAAGGTCGAAAGAGACTTGAGGGGCGCGATAAGGATATTGCGATTGTGCGGTTTTGAGCTTTTCCTGCTGGGTGAGCTCCGCGTCGATTTTCAGAAGGATGGTGATCGGCTGTTGCGAAGGGATTCCGGTGAGCGCGAGCGGTTGATCTTTCACGGTGAATTCCACCGAGCCTATGTACGGCGCCTTGGTGCCATCGGGCCAGGGCAAGAGCTCCCCATTCTTTGGATCGGTCGGTGGATTGATGGCGAACCCTATCCTGAAGTTTCCAGGCGGGAGATAAACGCGGATGAGGCGGTGAGTATCGTCCCACATCGATGACAGGTAGTCTTGATTCCCGAAGCTGGATAGACCAAAAGCAGGGAGTCCAGGAGCCCACGGATGATCCCACGCAAATGAGACGGTAACAAGCTGGAATTCTTCGTGTCTCACGATGAGATCAGCCTTGAACTCTTCACCGGGTTGAACCCGAATTGGCTTGGCATCGCTGAGGTTGGTCGTACCCGGAAAGAATGTAGCTGCGTATCCGTGATCGGCGTCTCCGGCTCCCTGCTGAGGATCGATCGAATTCAAAGATTGAATAAGATAGTTACCAGGTTCCAGATTGGCTATTCGAAAGATGCCTTCAGCGCTCGTCGTCGTGAAGGTCTGGCCAAGAACGCTCCACGTATTACGGCCGTCAATGTTTTGCTTTTGCAAGAGATTCAGATGAAGGTCATCCACCGGCTTGCCGGTCTGGTCCACGATTCGCCCGGAGACGATGGCCTGCGGCGTCATGGTCAAAGCCACCTGGATGTCGTTTGCGAACAGATCTACCTGCTGGAAGCACTTCGGCTGTTGACCCGATCTCATCAACAAACAAAGAAATCCGGGCTTCTTTACGCTCACGCTTTCAGAACCGAAGGGTACGCCGCCAAACGAGAATTGACCCTTGTCATCGGTCGGCATGGTGCGACGGCTGTTCATCAGAGTAACGATCGCGCCAGGGATGGGCTTTTGATCGACGGTATTCAGGACGACGCCGTGAATGGTTGCCGTTTGATTTGAGGAAGGCGGAGAGGAATCCTGCGCGGCTGCGTTGAAAGGAGCGCTCGCCAAGGTCAGGAGCAACGCACAGGTCGAAAGGGCCTGCGAAAACCACATCAAGCACGGCATAAAGGAATGATTTCGGACGCGGATCATTCGAGCACCATTGGAAATCGAACCCAGTATAGCCCCACCGGCATTTCCGAGCGGCGGCATATGAAGGGGTGCCGGGCCGCTTTCATTTGCTCAGTCAGCTTGCCGGATTCGACATTCCAATGACTTTGAGTGGCCAGGTTGCCTGCGCGAAGTGGCGGCGGTGAATCAATAATTCGAGCGGGGAGCCCCTGCGGCGCATCTAGTGCATAGGAGCTTTCCGCGATGAACAGGTTCCCTGCCCTGTGCTTGCCGCTCTGGCTATGCTGTTGCGCAGCGATGCCGGGGCAGCAGGTTCCAGGGGCCACAGAGCTGCCAAGCCACCCGTTTTTTATCGAGAAGACATGGCCCATCGGCGGCGAAGGTAGTTGGGACTACCTTACCCTCGACGCACAAGCCAGTCAGCTTTTTATCGCGCACGGTGCAAAAGTGCAGGTGGTGGACATTGGGTCCGGGGCCTTGGCCGGAGAGTTTGGCGGTTTCTCCCAGGTCCACTCCATTGCCCTGGATGGGACGGGGCAGTACGGCTACGTCAGCGATGGTCCAACGGGCCAGGTGACGGTCTTCGACCGCCGGTCATTTCAGCGGGTCGCCGATATCCGCACAGACATCAATCCGCGCGCTCTCGCATTTGAACCCCAGACCAGGCTGCTTTTTGTCGTGCGTACCGATCCACCGAGTGAAAATCCCGGTGCCCCGCGCGTCCGGCCAAATACACAGGCCGGAGCCCAGCGCAATCAATCACCCGCCAGGCGCGAGTTTCCGATCGAAGCAAATGGCGCGTCATCGGTGACCGTCATCGATACGGAAACGCAGACGGCCATCGGTGAGATTTTTCTGCCAGGCAAGCTGGGGTTCGCGCAGGCAGACGGCAATGGCCAGGTGTACATCAGCATCACAGACCGCAACCAGGTGCTCCGTTTGGATGCCCAGGCGATTGGGCTGCTTCTCAAAAGGGATCCTGTTTCACCGTCGCAGACTGGCCACGCAGATGCGCAGCGCGTGTCCGCGGGCTTCACTCAGTTCAATTGGAGCGGAAGTGGCCGCGCCTCGCGTGCCCCAGACGGCGTGATGCACACCTTCTCCCTTTCGCCTGCATGCACCGACCCCCGGAGCCTGGCTGTAGATTGGCCCCACACCCGTCTGTTTGTGGGATGCAACAACATGAAGCTGGTAGTTCTGAATGCGGGCACGGGTGAGGTGGTGACGACGTTGCCAACCGGCCCGGGCACCGATGCAATCGGGGTCGACGCCAACCATGGGCTCATCTATTCAGCCAATGGCGGGGCCGACGGAAGCCTCACCGTGATTCGCCAGGACGTCGCGGACAGTTATGCTGTGATCCAGGTATTGCCCACGCGGCAACGGGCGCGAACCATGGCTGTGAATCCCGTCTCAGGCGAAGTGTACCTGGTGACCGATATGGTGGGCGTGAACCTCGCGCAGCCCGGCGGCATCGGGACACTGAAGACCGAGCCAGTGAACGGCAGCTTTCAGGTGCTGGTGATTGGCAATTAATGCGGTGCGCTCGAGACTTGAAAAAACCAGGTACGGCGTGGCATCGATCCTGCAGGGACTACTACCGGAGGAAATATACTGATGCGTCTCCCGATTGCAATTGGCGTAGCAATTCTTGCTGTTGCGTTTCAGACCGCATACTCCCAACAGTCAAGCGACGAAGCGGCCATTCGCGCCGTGATTGCTCGTGAAACTGAGGGATGGGACAAGTTCGATCCAAAAGAAGTTGTTTCGACCTACACGGAAGATGCGATCTGGCAAAATCCATTCGGAGTACGAATTCATGGGACCGCGGAGATGGAAAAGTTTCTGACTGATCTTCTTGCGCGGCCCGGATATCGTGCCGGCAAGTCCACCAGCCCGGCGAAGATTCTGGACCTCAGACTCACATCGCCCACTACGGCGGTGGTTTGGAGCGATGAGCGCATCGAAGGCCTTGTGAATGATTTCAGCGGGAACCCGATGGAGCCGCGCCACTCCTACTATCTGCAGGTTCTGGTCAAGAAAGATGGAGCCTGGAAGATCAGCGACTCCCTGATCATGGACATTGTTCATCCCAAGTAAGAAAGCCAGAAGAGCGGGTGGGACTCGGGTTTCTGATTCTTCGATGGAACGGTGCTGTGCCCGCATCGAGGAATTGACATGCAGAATGATCTGGGCTCAGCATTCGGATTCGCATTTGGTTTGATTTTGCTGGTCGTTGCCTGCGTCATTCTGGGTATCACGATCAGATTTTGTATCGACGACGCAAATCGGCGGGGCAAGTCCCCAGCCCTTGTGCGCCTTGCTGTCATCCAATTCTTTCCCTGGGGATCGATTGCGTGGCTTCTGTCCAGGCCAGGCCCGGTGGATCGAGGCGGAGGAGATCCAGGTTTCCGCCTGGACCGGCACCGCCTGCGATGAGGCGCGGGCTCAGCGGATTCCGGCCGATGCGGGCCGCGGCCGGGGCTTTGTGGGGATTGTGGGCGGGGAGCGGTGTAAATGCAGGCTCCTTCCAGAATTTTTCAAGAGTATCTTGACCCGGCGGGTGCACACTAGACATATGCACGCTTTTGTCCATAAGCCTGACCTCCCAACACTGCTGCTGATTGACGACGACATGGTAAGCCGGGAGGTAATGGCCACGGTTTTGACCATGACCGGGTACCTGATGCACACGGCTGCAAGCGGGGCTGCATCGCTGGAGTTGCTGGATGGCGGCGGGTGCGCACCGGCGGTGATCTTGATGGATGCGCAGATGCCTGGGCTGAACGGAGTTCCCCTGATCAAGGAGCTACGGGCCCGGACGAAGGCACGCGTGGTGGCCATCAGCGCCAGCCGAGCATCGGATGAGGTGCTGGCGGCCTCTGACGGCTTTCTGCTGAAACCATTTGGGGCCGAGGCAATTCGCAGGATCCTGGAAGGTGGCCCGCATGAAGCCGATGCCACAGAGCCGATGGATTTGGAGCCCGGGATGGATCCTAACGCCCCGGTCGTGAACCCTGAGACCCTGGCACAGCTACGCGAGATGATGCCGGAGACAGCGGTGAAGGAGATCTATACCGCCATTGTCGCCGATCTCTACAAGCGCATTGAGGCCCTCGAAGCGGCAATCACCAGGAACGACGACACGGAGGTCCGCAGGATCGGTCACTCCATCAAAGGGGGTTGCGGCATGGCAGGCGCAATGCAGGCTGCCCGGCTTGGCGCGATGTTGCAGGCTGGTGCGCTTGAGCAGGATCACAATGGCCGTAACCAATTGGATAACAGCAATGCAATGCTGTCTGAATTGCGCACTGCCGCTCACAACCTGGAGAGTATGCTGAATCAAGAATTCCCTGCATAGGGAATGCCTATACCAAAGCCCTGGGCCGACTATTATTCAAGTCGCTACGGGGTCCGGCCCGGCATCGGGAGGGTAGCGACTCAAGTGCAAGATCCGATCCGAATTGTACTCGCAGACGATCATCCAGTCGTCCGAATCGGTGTTCGCAACATGCTCACCGTCAAAGACGGCTTTGAGGTAGTTGGCGAAGCCAACGACGGCGACGAAGCCATCACCAACACCCTCGAGCTGGAGCCGGATATTCTGCTCCTGGATGTGCAGATGCCTCGTCTTCCGGGTCTGGAGGCGATGCGGGCTATCATGGCCGGCACACCGACAGTAAAGATCCTGCTGCTGACTTCCACGATCACTACACAACAGATTATTGAGGCGCTGCATATCGGCGCGCGCGGGATCGTGCTGAAGGACGCCCTGGTGGGCCATTTACAGACAGCCATCCGGACGGTCTACTCAGGCGATTACTGGATTGGCGGCAAGCGGGTGATCAACCTGGTGTCAGCGCTACACGACCTGATGCAGCAGGCCCAGGTACCGCAGCGCAAGACCTACGGATTGACGCCGCGAGAGCTTGAAGTTGTGGGCACCATTGTGGAAGGGTGCAGCAACCGAGACATCGCCAAGCAGTTCAACCTGAGTGAAGAGACCGTGAAGCGCCACTTGTCAAACATCTTCGACAAGACAGGGGTTTCCACGCGACTGGAACTGGCACTGTTCGCCATCGCCCACCAGCTGGTCACACCGCCTTAGAGCCTGGGCATTCCTGGGTAAGTACAACCAACGTTGGGGACGAAGCCATAATGCATCACATCTGGTGCATATTCTTTTGGGGGATTCGGTGCAGTGGATCCGGGCTCACATCCGTGACCTGAAGGCTCGAGTTGCCCAAAGGTCATTCCCCCTGGTGTCGCTAGCGCTATAGACATGCAGTGGCTTAAGTCATCGAGTCTTGCACATGACTGCGAGCCTTGCCGATGTTCGTCGTGCCCTCGACAAAGACGAGCTTGTGCCTTGCTTTCAGCCTGTGGTTGAGTTACATACCGGCCGCCTGGCAGGTTTTGAAGTCCTGGCGCGTTGGCGGGACCCGCAACTCGGCCTGATCCTGCCGCCGAATTTCATCGCGTTGGCAGACGAAAACGGGCACATCGGGCAACTGATGCATCAAACTCTGCGGAAGGCATTCAAGTTGGCCCCGATTTTACCGGAGCCGCTGGTGCTGGCCGTCAACGTGTCGCCAACGCAGCTGCACGACCTGACGCTTCCAACTCAAATCCGCGACGCTGCGGAACTGGCCGGGTTTCCTTTGGAGCCCGTTGTCATTGAGATTACCGAAAGCGCGCTGGCAAACGACCTGGTGCAGGCGCAGAAGATTGCTCGCGAACTGAAAGAAATGGGATGCAAGATTGCGCTCGACGACTTTGGTACCGGATTTTCGAGCTTATGCCATCTTCAGGCTCTGCCTTTCACCGAGTTAGAGGTCGATCGCAGTTTTGTGAGCTCGATGACCAATACCCGCGAGAGTCGAAAGATTGTGGCCGCGATTGTTGGCCTGGGACATAGCCTGGGCCTGGTTACCGTGGCTGAGGGCGTGGAGACAGAAGAACAGGCGGAGATGTTACTCTGCCTTGGCTGCGAAATGGGGCAGGGATGGCTTTATGGGCGGCCGGTGACGGCAGATGAAGTTCCGAGAATCGTCGCAGCAGCTCCGCGGAAGCTTTCTCCGCGCCTGTCGCGGCCCGGTGACGGCGGCATTCTGTCAAGCCTTGAAGCACTGCCGGTGCAACGCCTTTCTCAGTTGCACGCAATCTACGACAGCTCACCTGTCGGTTTGTGCTTTCTCGATTGCAATCTTCGCTACGTATGCCTGAATCGCCGTCTGGCCAACATGAATGGTGCTACGGTGGAGGCCCACCTGGGAAGAACCGTGCAGGAGATGATTCCCGAATTCTATCCAAGCTTTAAACCATATCTTTTGCGTGCCATGAAGGGCGAGGCAATTCCCGAATTTGAGGCTGCCAGGCCGTCAAGAAATGTGGACGAAGCCACCACGACAGTGCTGATTTCCTACCAGCCCGCCTTTGACGAGGTAGGGGAAGTGATCGGCGTTTCGGTAGCAGTGGTTTACATTACCAGGCGAAAAGCCGCCGAGGAAGCGCTCAGGGAGAGCGAAGAACATCTCCGCTTCATGGCCGAGCTCAATCCAGAGATTCCCTGGGTGATGGACAGCGAGGGAAACAACCTGGACGTGAGTTCGCGCTGGGTGAAGACGACGGGACTCAGCAAAGTGCAGACACGCAACCTGGGATGGCTTGAGGCCCTGCATGCGGAGGACGTCGGGCCCACCATGAAGAATTTGAAAGAGGCGCTCTCGACGGGAAAGCAGATCGACATTGAGTACCGTGTAAAAACGGTTGACCGCGGATCGCGCTGGATGCGGTCACGATTTTCGCCTTGCATCGGGCCGACCGGAAAGATCCTTCGCTGGTACGGAAGCGTAGGGGACATTGACGACCGCAAACAGCTCGAACAGTCGCAGGGCAAGGTCTTTGCATAATTGCGGAACTCTGTGCTGAGCGACGACCAACTTGTCGGGCTGGCCTGGCGAGCGGACCGGCGCTCGCGCCACAGTCCAACAGATTTTCGCGTCTCGGTGGAATAAATCCCGCCTGTTCCAGTTCTATGCATCGACCGCACCATTGGTCTTTCGCATTGAAAAGGAGCAACCGATGAAGAAGCTTTTTGCTTTTCTCCTGCACCCACCCACTGACGGCCCTCGATCCATCCTCTTCCTCCGACTCATGGCCGGGGGCGTCTTTCTTTGGGAAGGGCTGCTGAAGTTTGTCTACGCCAACCAGGGCGTAGGCCGATTCACAAAGCTGGGAATTCCCTTCCCTCACGAAACAGCAACCTTTGTCGCCTGCCTTGAGATTGGTGGAGGCCTGCTGCTGATCTCCGGGCTGGCAACGCGGCTGATTGCCGTCCCCTTTATCGCGGAGATGATTGTGGCCATTCTCAGCACCAAGATCGGGCTTTACCTGGGGACATCCCCATTGCCTTTGCCGCCAGCGCTGCCAAAGGTGGGAATCTGGGCTGTGCTGCATGAAATCCGGTCGGACTATGCGCAGATCGTGACAACGATTTTTCTGCTCGTCAATGGTCCGGGAAGGTGGTCGCTGGACGCAGTGCTGAATCGCGGACACGCGTCGACTGAAAAATCCGATGCGATCGGGTCGAGATCACGGGTGAATCTGCCTGCCACCGCTGCCGATTGAGAGATGCGGCTCGACGCCCGGGGTCTCGACGCAGAGACCTCGGATTCGTTGCGTCGAAACCCCGACCAGGGCCCCGCAGTCCCTGAGGTACACTGACCGTGCCGTGGCCGATCGTTCCGCCGATACCGGGTCATTCGAACAGTTGGCGATGCCGCATTTCGCCAAGCTCTACAACTTTGCCTGCTGGCTCACGCGGGATCGCGCGGCCGCCGAAGACCTGGTGCAAGAAACGTACACGAAGGCGCTGAAAGGCTTCGCATCCTTCCAGCAAGGGAGCAACTTTCGGGCCTGGATCTACCGGATTCTGCGTAACACTTTTCTGACCACAGAGGCAGGTCTCGAAGCTACGGTCTCGCTGGACAGCGACGACACCGTTGCGGAGCCGACGACAACTGAGACTCCCGAGTCAGTTCTGTTGGCGCGATTCGAACAGAAGGCTATCCAGAAAGCGCTTGAGAACTTGCCGGTGAACTATCGTGAGATGATCCTGCTCTGCGATGTTGAAGAAATGAGCTACCAGGAGATCGCGCAGGCTTTGGGCATCCCGATCGGCACAGTCATGTCGCGCTTGTCTCGCGCGCGCAAGGCGATGCGAGCGTTGCTGATGGCCGGATCGGAGGAAGCTGCGCGATGAACTGCGAACTGTGCCGAGCAAATCTCGATTCCTACGTGGATGAGGGCCTGAGCCCGGAAGAACTCGGAGCCGTCCATGAGCATCTGCGGACTTGTCAGAATTGCGCGGCTGACGCGCTGGCGCGGTTGCAGATGAAGCGGGAGACGCGCGCGGCCGCAGCTAAGCGATTTACTCCGTCGCCGGAATTCCGCATTCGCATCGAGCAGGCGATGCGGCCCCAACGGAAACCGTTCTGGAAGATTGGCACTTTGCCGGTGTGGATGCATGGCGTGGGAGTCGCGGCCCTGGCGTTGTTGTTGATTGCCGTCTCGGTCATCCTATCAACGCGCCATGCGGCCAACGACCAGGCGATTGCAGAGTTTCTGGACATGCATGTAGCGACCATGGCGAGCGCCAACCCCGTCGACGTGGTTTCTACTGACAGGCACACGGTGAAGCCATGGTTCCAGGGCAAGCTCCCGTTTGCATTCAATCTGCCCGAGGTACAGGATTCTCCATACAAACTTCTCGGCGGCAAGGTGATTTTTTTTGATTACAGCCCTGGAGCTCAGTTGCTGTATGAGCTGCGCAAGCACCAGCTTTCGGTGTTCATCGTGCAAGAACATGCGGGCTGGCACCCGTTCGATTTGGCATCGACAACAGGCAGCGAGAAAGGTTTCAGCGTGGAGAGCTGGACCGGATCAGGATTGCGCTATGTGGTAATCAGCGATACCAACCGCGCGGACGTTCACGGGCTGGGCGAGTTGCTGAGAACAGCCGCGCCCCAATAGCCCACAACCGATCAGATTGACAAGAATTGATTGGTCAGCCGATCGAGGATATCGACTGTGTCATCGCAAATCCCGGTGTGCACAGGCGACGGCTGGATCATGGTGCTGCGCGCGGAGCTCAGCCAGTGAAAGCGCTCGCGCTGCGACAGTCGGGCGATTGGGCCCGCGGCTTCGTCCCCGCCGCAGATGCGGGGAAAGGCATCCAGGTGCTTGCGAACCAGTTCCACATCGACGTCAGGCCACAGCGACTTGAGCCTCTCTTCGTTGAGAAGAATCCGCGAATCCAAATAGCGCTTTTCAAGACAAAACACCACCACTCCGGCGTTGATGAACTCCTGGCGCTCAACACGCGGTACAACGCGAATGATTGCGTAATCAAACGAGGCGGGCATGTGCGTGAATCGCCTCCTGTTCGAAGATTTGGGATTCAGCAAGGCGGCGAACAAAGAAGTCGACGAACGCAGCTCGCTTGACCTCGGCACCTGGCCCTGCTGGCCCCGTCTCAAGCCAGGCATCCGGGACCTGGTCCAGTATGCCCGCAAAAGTCTCATGGGTAAGCCTGGCATGCGCCGTTTTTGAAGCTTCGGCGATCTTCGACGCCCAGGACAGAAGAATGTGGTGCTCGATCTCAGCGAACGGTGACATTGCTTTTTGCGGCATCGTCTCCCAGTTGTGGTGGAAGTAGAGTGCGGCACCATGGTCAATGAGATAGAGCTTGCGGTGCCACATGAGGAGGTTCGCGTTGCGCGCAGTGCGGTCAACATTTTGCGTGAACGCATCAAACCACACAACTTGCGACGCTTCGACTGCGGAAACCGTGTCTCGAGCGGCAGGATCGAACATCGTGGAGCCAGGAAGATAGTCGAGAGCCAAATTCAGCCCGACGCTAGCCTTGAGAAGTTGACGAATCTCGTAGTCGGGCTCATTGCGGCCAAGCGCAGCGTCAATCTCAATGAAGATCAGCTCGGGCACACGGAGGCCCAGCGCGCGGCCAATCTCCCCTGCCACCAACTCCGCGACAAGAGCCAAGACACCCTGGCCCGCACCGCGAAACTTGACCACATACGTGCCGAGATCGCCTGCTTCGACGATGGCGGGCAGCG
>Ga0181535_10003984_pt1 | contig 16754 bp, 11 predicted proteins | sample PEATcosm2014_Bin_44_FD_119774 | JGI IMG/M metagenome (GOLD analysis project Ga0181535, IMG submission 119774) | Peatland microbial communities from MTU Mesocosm Facility, Houghton, MI, USA - PEATcosm2014_Bin17_30_metaG | ecosystem: Environmental > Terrestrial > Soil > Wetlands > Peat | place... | reverse complement strand
TCTCGGTGAACTTGCGCGCCTGTTCCAGGCCGTTCTGGCCGGTAGTGGCATCGAGTACAAGCAGCACCTCGTGCGGCGCTTCGGGAATCACCTTCTTCGCGGTGCGGGCCATCTTCTGCAATTCCGCCATCAGGTTTTCCTTGGTTTGCAGGCGTCCGGCGGTGTCCACGATCACGTAATCCACTTTGCGCGCGCGCGCCGCGCTGACGGCGTCGAACAGAACCGCGCTGGGATCGCTGCCCGCGCTTTGCCGGATCACGGGCGAGCCCGTGCGTTCCCCCCAGATCTCCAACTGCTCAATGGCGGCGGCGCGAAAAGTGTCGGCGGCGCAAAGCATGACGCTGCGCTGTTCGCTTTTGAACCGCGCCGCCAGCTTTCCGATAGTGGTGGTCTTGCCCGAACCGTTCACACCGACCACCAGGACGACCGCGGGGGGCTCGGCGACGTGGGCCGGCGCGCGTTCGGAAGCCTGCAGGATCTCCAGCAGATGCTCCCGGATGAGACCCTTCAGCTCGGCGGCATCGTTAAGCTGATGGCGCTCGACCCGCTGGCGGATGCGCTCGAGAATCTCTTCGGTGGTGCGCACGCCCATGTCGGACGAGATGAGCATGCTCTCGAGCTCATCGAGCAGATCGGCATCGATCTCCTTCTTTCCCTGGAGTGCGTCCTCAAGCGCGGAAACCAGTCCCGCGCGGGTCTTCTGCACACCGCTTTTGAGCTTTTCGAGTAGGGACGGTTCCTGCTCGACGGTGCCGAATAGGGTTTGGATCATTTTTCATTCATTCTAGCAGCCGGGGTGAGCGCGGCACGGCAGCGGCGGCAGAATCAGTGCGGAAGGAGGGCGCAAGGCCGCGTCGTGAGACGATTTCCGGAACCGGCGGCAGAAGAAACGCGTACCAGGTTTTGATTAACGGAAACATCCCCGCGGCCATGGTAGGCTGAAATATGAGAACGGGCTTGCTGGTTGTGATCACTATTCTGGTTGCGCCGCTCGCTAACCGAGCCCTGCCAGGAAACGGCGGACACGCTTTTGCGGCTCGAGCGCAGGGCGTCGACCGCCGTAGCGAAGACACACGCCGGTTCGACAACCCACGCGTCAACGGGCAGGTGATAGACCGCTGCTTGAATCGGGCTACCAACTGCGAGCAACCGGCTGCGGACAACTTTTGTCGGCTAAACGGCTACGCCGGCGCCGTGTATTTCCGGGTTGAATATACGCGTCCCACGCTGGTGGTGGGTGACAACTCGGTGTGCAACGACAAAACATGCCAGGGGCTGACAGCCATCACCTGTGCCAACGAGCGCCGGTTTGACGAGCCCGACATTAACGGGCGGGCTGTAGACCGTTGCCTGAATTGGGGCCAGAATTGTGAGCAACCGGCTGCCGACAACTTCTGCCGGCTGCATGGCTATGCCCGCGCCGCCCGTTTTCGGGTTGCGGATATCCGTCCCACCATCGTGGCGGGCGACGACAAGGTGTGCGACGAAGGCTATTGCCAGGGTTTCACGACCATTACCTGCGAAGGCCGCGGCGAAATTGCCGCCAGAGGAGGGCGCCGATTCGTCGATCCGCGCATTAATGGGAAGTTGGTGGATCGCTGCCTGAATTGGGGTGAGAATTGCGAGCAGCCTGCGGCGGACAAATTCTGCCGCCTGAAGGGCTTCTCCGCCGCCGCCTCCTTCGAGTTTGCCAACTTGCGTCCCACTTTGGTGGTGGGTGACGACAAGGTATGCAATGAAGACATGTGCCAAGGGTTCACAACCATCACCTGCCGGTAGGGCGATGGCGCGGGCTGTGGGCTGAGCTGGTCTTGCGAGCACAGCCGAGCGCCGAAGCCTCGCGCAGCGCCGCTCCAGCTTAGTGCGCTGTTGAGGCCGGGTCACCGTATACAATGCCGCGCCCGTGGGTGCCGACGTAGACCCTGCCGAACTGTTTGGGATCGCCGGTGATCTGCAGGAGCAGGCCCCATTGATGCTGGTCGTCGTTGATCCTGACCCAGCTTTGGGCGGCGTTGGTAGAGCGGAAAATGCCGCGCAAGCCGTCGACAGTGCCGATCAGGTAGAGGGTGGAGCACGGAGAGCCCGGCGCAGCTTTGCCAAATCCGAAGGCGTGGATCTGGTCGGCGTGCCCCAGTCGGACAAAGGTCAGGCCGGAATCGGTGGAGTGGTACAGGCCGTTGAACGCAGCCAGCCACAGGTCGCCTTCCTTGCCGGGGGCGGCGTAAATTTGGTCCTGTCCGCCGCGGTCGTCGCCGCGGTTGCCGCCGCGGGCAGGAATGCCGTCGGGCAAGGTGAGCGGCTGTTCCACGAACGTCGCCGCGCCATTGGTACTGACGAACAGCTTTCCATCGAACAGGGCGAGACCGTAAAACTTTCGTGGATTGACCGGGTCGGCGATTACGCGCGTGCGCTCCGGGATGCCTTCGGACCTGGTCCAGCGCCCGCCTAGATCGCGTGTGAAGTAAACCGCGCCGCGCTCCGGTGTCCACACCCATGTGTCGCCGTCCGAGGACACTGCGACGCTGCCCATCGTGGCGTCGGGGGGTGTCGACGGCGATGGTTGCCAGGTCCTGCCGCCATCCATCGAATACCCGATGTTGCCGCCCCCGCGATTGCCGGAAGCCCTGCCCACGCGGACGATCATGTCCGGATTATTCCCGGCGCAGGCGAGACCCGTGGTATTACCGAAATGCGGGTGATCGTAGTTGCCTTCCGGCGCGGGCTTGTCCAGATCCCAGTGCACGAACCCGCCGTAGTCGCCAATCGCGGTGAGCAGATGCGCGCCTTTGGGCGGGCTAAGCAGGTCGAGCGCCACGGTTTCCTCGATGCCGGAGCTCATCACGCTCCATTTCGTCGGTTTGCCGGAATCCATGGCGCTGAGATTGAAGGTCTCGTAGCCGCCGTAGCCGGTCGTGAAAATGGCGTGGTCGGGATTGGCCGGGTCGATCTCGACATCCAGCAGCCAGTGAATCGGCGTCCGCGCCACGTAGGGCGCCAGCGAAAAATCGTAGGTGCCGCCAGAGCCGAAGGCCGGTTTCCAGGTCTTGCCGCCATCCAGGCTCCGGAAAATGTCTTCGCCGCCTGGGCGGTAATACGAGCTGGCGATGACCGCCTGCGGATGATGCGCGTCTACCGAAACACCGCCATAACCGAACGGCCTGTTTTGAGCAGCATCGGGCCTGTCGGGCGTGATATCGGTCCAAGAACCTTTCGCCGTGTCAAGCCTCCAGATAGCGCCGTCGACCGGCCGGTAAGGATTCGGTCCGGTGAGGTAGGACACATAGAGGGCGCCATCCGCAGCCAGGGCGGCACGAGCGGGCCGGTATTGCTGAGGCGCCCCCGCAACCGCTTGCCAGCTTTTGCCGGCGTCGGTCGAGCGGAACAGATTCTCGCGGCCCATGAGGGCGACGCCAACGTAAATAGTGGAAGTGGGTTTGCCGCGCGATCCGCCATGCGGGTCGAAAACCACGAAAACGATGCCGCTTCCTTGTCCCTGCCGGCTGCCTTCGGCTGGCGGCGCCTCGGTGACATCGGGAAAGCTCGCCACCCGGCTCCACGTCACGGCGCGGTCCGTGCTCTTCCATAGGCCAGCGTGACGAGTGCCCAGGTAAAGAATGGTGCCTTCGTGAGGATCGACCGCCATTCGTTCACCGTGTCCGCGTCCGTTCTCATTGCCGCCGAACTTGAAGGGTACGCTGGTGTGCTGAAACGTCCTGCCGCGGTCGGCGGAACGCAGAATGGCACCGTCCGGCGTGGAGGGATTGGTGTACGTGCCGCACGCGAGATAGACGCGATTGGGGTCGGAAGCGTCGACGGCGATGCTCTCCACTCCCATCCAGTTGAGGTTCTCGTAGGGAACCCAGTCGAGCAGCGGCTCCCAGCGATGGGAGAGGTCATTCCAGCGGTAAGCGCCGCCGATATCGGTGCGCGCATAGCGCAGGCCCTTGGCGGTCGGATGGAAGATGATGCCGTCCACGAAGCCGCCGCCCACCATCCGGACGCCCTTCCACGTGTAGGGCACCGAAGCGGGCCGCTGCTTCGGCACGTTCTGTGCCGCGGCTGCACCGGCAACAACGGCCAGCGCCGCTGAGAGTGGCAGTAGTCGAAGATGCATGAAGCCGAGTCCCTTTCCTGACCGCGCCGGTCGAGGCCACTGCTCGCGTCGAAAGTACAAGGTATCACGCTGCGATGCAAGCGGTTCCAGCCGTCCGCCGCGGCTTCAGCGCGTTTTTTGGGAGCGGCGCCACATCCGAGCGGGCGCGGGACTCGTAATCCCTGACATGAGGGGCTCTCCCGTGAACCTGATTCGATGGGTGCTGGCGCTGGTCGCGGCTGGTTCGGCCCTGCAGGCGCACCCGATGGGCAACTTCAGCGTGAACCACTACTCCCGCCTGTATTTTGGCGCGGGCAGGGTCGAGCTTACCTATGTTCTGGACCTGGCCGAGATTCCCACGTTTGAGCTGCTCGGCGAGTGGCAGATCGATAGGGGCGATGCGGCGGCGCTAGTCGCGAAATCTCAGCCGCAGGCGCGGGTCTGGGTGGATCATCTGGCGCTCGAGCAGGATGGGGAACAGCTGCCTCTGCGCCTTCTCACGATCTCGCCCAAGACGACCGAAGGCGCTGGCGGTATGCCCGTACTGCGAATCGCAATTAAAGCCTGGGCAGCACTGCGGCCCGGGGATGTCAGTTACGAGGACCGCAATTTCCCGGGACGGGCGGGTTGGAAAGAGATTGTCATTGACCACGGCGGAGAAACAATGATTCGGAGTTCGTCGGCAGGCGCTGAGGACTTGAGCAGGGCGCTGACGTACTATCCCACCGACCCCGGCCTGACGCCGCCGCAGCAATTGTCGGCGCGTGTCAACTGGGTGCCGGTGGTGGCGATGCAACACTCGGAGGGTGAAGCTTTGGGGAGTGGGGGCAGACGCGGGCCGGCCGGGGCTGGAGAACCCAGCGCGACCGGCCCCAGCTCTGTTCGGACTCCGGCCGCAACCGGGGATGCGGCAGTCCAGGCGGCGCCTGCGGCAATCCACGCGGTGCCTGCGGCCTCTTTTTCGCAACAGCAGCCCACGGCTCCGGGGACAGTAGTGCGGGGCGATTTTCTCTCACGGCTGCTGCGGCAGCGGGAAATCGGCTGGGGGGTTGCGCTACTCGGCTTGCTGGCTGCATTGGGGCTGGGCGCGATGCACGCCATGTCTCCGGGGCACGGCAAAACGATCGTCGCCGCTTATCTGGTTGGATCGCGGGGCACCGCCAAGCATGCCATGCTGCTCGGCTTCGTGGTGACCTTTACTCATACATTCACGGTATTTCTGCTCGGTCTAGGTGTGCTCTTTTTCCAAAAGTACGTCATCCCGGAAAAGATCGTGCCGATTCTGGGAGCGGTTTCCGGGCTCTCCATTGTTTCGGTTGGCGCGCTACTGCTCTACCGGCGAGCGAAGGCTTTGATGGAGGGCGGCAGAGAACTGCCCCACGCGCACCACCACCATCATGAACCTGACCGCCATCACCATGAGCACGAGCCTGTTCACGTGCACTCACATGCCGGAGAGCCGGCATTCGCTCTGGCGGGGCATAATGGACACGCGCATGCGAACATCGATCAGGAACACGGCCACGACCATAGCCACCATCACGATCATAAGCACGCTCACGAGCACGGCCACATCCACGAGCACTCGCATCCGCTGGGCATCGTTCACAGCCACGGCGGCGCTGCGCATAGCCACGACGTGCCGGAGCGGGTGACGCTGGGCAGCCTGATCGCGCTGGGAGTCAGCGGTGGTCTGGTGCCGTGCCCATCGGCGCTGATCCTGATGTTGAGTGCGATTGCACTGGGCCGTCCTGGCCTTGGCCTCGTGCTGCTGATCGGATTCAGCGCAGGACTGGCGATGGTGCTGATGGGCATCGGCATGATCGCGGTCTATGCCAAGCACTTGCTGCCGGACAACCAGGCAACAGCCAGGCAACCGATCTTCTGCCTGATACCGGTGTTTTCGGCTGTAGTGGTCATCTGCCTGGGCCTGGCCATGACCGCGGTATCGATGGGCTGGCTGCAGCCGTTGCGGTTCCTTTCCTGAGAGAACGAGGAGACGATGAGACACTTTGCCTGCATGTGCGCGGCGCTGTGCGCGGCGCTGGCGGCGCCGCCAGTGAATGGCGAGGACGGTGTGGCAGCGCGCTACCGCAGCCTGCAGGCTGCGCACCTGAACACCGATGAGCGGATCGCAGCCTACGAGAAGCTGTTGAAGGAGGCGCCGGACGATCCCAAAATCGAAACGGCGCTAGCGTCTGCGTTCATCCAGAAGCTCCGCGAAACCACTGACTTTGCCTACCTGAATCGCGCGGCGGCGCTGGTGGACCGCCTCCTGGCCGCCGATCCGAAAAACTACGACGGCATCCGGCTGAGCGCAGAAATCGAGACGCATCGCCACAACTTTCCCAAGGCGGCTGCACTGGCACGCGAGCTGGCGGAACGCAATCCCAGCGACGCCGGGGCATACGGACTACTCGGGGACTCGTTAATGGAAATGGGTCAGTATGACATGGCTCGGGACGCGTACCAGCGCATGTTGACCCTGAGCCCGAACCTGACCAGTTACAACCGGATGGCCTACCACGCCTTCGTCACAGGAAAGGGCGACGAGGCGCTGGCGTGGATGGCGACCGCGGTGAGAGCGGGCAGCGCCACTCCCGAGAATCTGGCTTGGTGCCTGGTGGAGTTCGGCGACATGCTGTCCAAGACCGGACACGCGGCGGACGCCGAACTGTCCTACCAGCAGGCGCTGGTCGCGTTGCCCGGCTATCACCGGGCACTGGCTGCCGAGGGACGGCAGTATGCGGCCGCAGGAGACTTCGCCAAGGCCACTGCGAGGTTCCAACAGGCGCAAGAAGTGATTCCACTGCCGGATTACGCTGCCGCCTTGGAAACGCTATACACCCATTCCGGCAAGACGGCGGAGGCCGCGCAGCAGCGCAAGCTGATCGATGTGATCGAGCGCCTCGGGCGCGCCAACGGCGAAAAAGGCAACCGCATGCTCGCCGTGGTCTACGCCGATCAGAATCGCAACCTCGACCGGGCCCTGGAATTAGCGCGCGCCGAACTCGAAACCCGTAAGGATGTCTATACATACGATGCGCTGAGCTGGGTGCTGTTCCGCGACGGACGGCAGAAGGAGGCGGAGGAGGCTAGCGCGCGTGCTCTCGAATTTCGCACCACGGAGCCGATGTTTCTGTATCACGCCGGAGTGATCGCGATGGCGGGCGGCAGCGCGAAACGGGGCAGGGAATTGCTCCAGGCAGCACTGGCTCTGAATCCGGCCTTCGCGTTTCCCCAGGCGGAGGATGCACGGCGGCGATTGGCTGAAACCAGCGCTGCAGCCGGTGCTACGAATGCGCAAATCGTACTACACTGAGATTGCCTGAACCCGACCGGCTGGAAGCGTCATGCACATCCCGGATGGATATCTTAGCCCGGCGACCTGCGCGGCCCTCTACACAGGTGCCGCTCCGTTCTGGTATATCGCGCTGCAGCGCGTTAAGAAGGCGTTGCACACGCGGCTGGTGCCTCTGATCTCGCTGTTTGCGGCATTTTCCTTCGTGATCATGATGTTCAACCTGCCGCTTCCCGGCGGCACGACAGGTCACGCGGTAGGCATCGGGCTGGCCGCGGTGGTTTTGGGACCATGGGCGGCGATGCTGGCGGTCTCGATCGCGATCGTGATTCAAGCGCTTTTTTTTGGAGATGGCGGCATCACCGCGATCGGCGCCAACTGCTTCAACATGGCGATCGCAGGCTCGCTGGTTGCGTACGTGGTGTACCGGGTTTTGGCGGGGCGCTCGGCCATCGGCTCCGCGCGCCGGGTGATGGCATCCGGGCTGGCGGGTTATGCTGCGATCAACGTCTCGGCGCTGCTGGCGGCGATCGAGTTTGGCATTCAGCCGCTGCTGTACAAGGACGCAGGCGGCGCTCCCCTCTATTGCCCGTATCCGCTCAGCGTCGCGATTCCGGCCATGATGCTGGGCCACTTGACGATCGCCGGCTTCGCCGAATTGATCGTATCAGCGGGGGTGGTGGCGTTTCTGCAGCGATCTGACCCATCTTTGTTGAGGGCCACGGCGGGCCGTGGCGTGGAGCTCGGCGAACCCGTCGCCGGCAGCGCGCTGCGGCCGCTTTGGGCAAGCCTGGTCGCGTTGCTGATCCTCACGCCGCTAGGGATCCTGGCCACTGGATCGGCTTGGGGGGAGTGGAGGGCGCGGGATTTCTCGGATCCCGCGATGCGGCGCGAAATCGCCGTTTCGTCGTTCCACCAGGCGGTTCCACCGCGCGCGCCGGAGGGACTGGCACGGTTGTCCCAGGTGTGGACCGCCCCGTTCGCGCGCTACGCGCCGCCGTTCGTTCGAAGTGCGACGTTTGGATACCTGCTGTCGGCCATGTTCGGCGCGGGCCTCATCCTGCTGGCCTGCTTGACGGTTGGGCGCCTGCTGGTCCGCAAAGAGCCGGCTACATGAGCCTCGCCGGGCGCCATCGCCAGGGGGGATTTCTCGAGCGCACCATCGAAGGCCTTTGCCAGGCCATGGAGCGCGCCATGTACGCCGAGGATTCCGCCGCGGGCGGCGGCCTGCTGCAACAGCTTGACGCACGGGTAAAAGTGGCAGGATTGTTTGCGCTCATCCTGGCTACCGTGCTGGCAACGCGGATGTGGGTGATTGCGGGGATCTTCGCGGTGGCGGTCGTACTGGCAGCGGCGTCGCGAATCCCCATCGGGATTCTGGCAAGCAGGGCCTGGCTCGGAGCGCTGGCGTTCACCGGCGCCATCGCAGTGCCGGCTCTTTTCCTGACCCCTGGCGTTCCTGTGTACCGCGTGCCGGGCCTGAACTGGGTGGTTACCGCACCCGGCCTCACCACAGCAAGCTACTTGCTGCTGCGCGTCGAGACGGCAGCGACCCTAGCCCTGACGCTGGTGTTTACCACGCCATGGATGCATGAGCTGAAGGCGCTGCGTGTCTTTCGAGTTCCCGTGGTATTTGTGGTGATCCTTGGCATGACGTCGCGCTACATCCTGTTGTTGCTGGAAACGGCGCAGGAAATGTTCGAGTCGCGCAAGAGCCGGGGAGTCGGCGCCCTGGATGGCACCGACCGGCGGCGGATCGCGGCGGCGAGTGCCGGCGTGTTGCTGAGCCGCACATTTCAGTTGAGTGGCGACGTCTACCTTGCCATGCAGGCGCGTGGATTTCGCGGCGAAGTTTACCTGCTGGATGAATTCAACATGAGGCGTCTCGACTGGGCGGCGCTGGCGGGGTTTGCGGCGCTGGCCGCTGCCGGCGTTTGGGCGGGCCGATGACGCTGTTCGAGATCACGGATCTGACCTACCGCTATGACCGGCAGACGGCGGTGGAGGGCCTGAGCCTTTCCGTTGACGAGGGTAGCCGTGTGGCGCTGGTGGGGGCCAACGGCTCTGGTAAATCCACCCTGCTGCGGATTCTGGACGGCCTGTATTTCGGGCAGGAGGGCGCGGTCCGCTACCGTGGACAAGCGCTGACCGAAGAGCGGTTCGCCGACGACGCGTTCGCATATGGGTTCCGGCGGCAGGTGGGGCTGGTGTTCCAGAATCCTGACGTGCAACTGTTCAATCCGACGGTGTTCGACGAGGTGGCATTCGGCCCGCTGCAGCTGCGCTGGCCGAAATCCGAGGTGCGGGACCGCGTGGGCGAGACGCTCCAGCGCTTCGGTATCGCGCACCTGAAGGATCGCGTGCCCCACCGGCTATCTGGCGGCGAGAAGAAGCGGGTGGCATTGGCGAGCGTGCTGGTGCTGGACCCGGCCGTGCTGCTACTGGACGAGCCAACGGCGGCGCTCGACCCGCGAAGCCAGAGCCAGCTCATCGACCTGCTTGTGGAATGGGGTGGTGGAGCGAAGTCGGTGATTACGGCTACGCACAATCTCGGCGATCTGGGGGATATCGCTGACCGGTGCGTGGTGCTGGACAGCGGCCGGATCGCGGCGGAGGGCGCGCCGGCCGAGATTCTGCGGGATCGCGAGTTGCTCGAACGAACCAACCTCGTTCACGCGCACCGCCACAGGCATCGGTCGGGCGAACTGCATTCGCATCCTCACGTTCATTCAGGTGAGGCGGAACGGAGCGATTAACGCGCGCGCCCCGGACCGCTTCGCCGGCGGCGTTTTCGGCTGGAAACGACGCAATCAACTTGTGGGCGGTTCAGCGGAGGGAAAGCAGTAATCTTCGATGCGACAACCTACGCCGTAAGATCGCTGGCCATCGGGCCCGCTGACCCAGATGATGCGGACGCGGCAGCCGACCGGAAGCATCGCGCCAGAGTCATGGGGCCGGTGCGCGGGAACCAGGAGCGTACAATCGACAAGTTCCCCCGGAACGAACACAGCTTCGGAGCGAACGTAGAATCCATCACTGCTCAAGTCCTGGGTCTCGGTGGCCAATAGATCCAGCCCATCCCGCCGGTGAAATTGTACCGGCCAGTGAACGCGGGCCCGATAGCGACGGCGGCGTTCGAGCCGGTCGAGGGACCTGTAAAGCTGGTCGGCGTGGTTGGCGGACATCGTACCCGCCGGGAGCACGTTCGGTGCCATTGAAAAGCACCAACGGCCCGCCTCTCAAATGAAATGCTATCAGCGATTTGCGTCACGCCGAACATGACTCGATTCCGCTTTTACTGAAAAGCTTGCGGTTAGTTAGCCAAATTGGCGCCACGGGGCGGGGTACTGGAACGGGGTGGCGCCGTCATGCCTCAGATTTCGCCATCTGTCCCGTGTTTGGAGACGCTGCGAGGGCCGTTGTCACAGGTTTATCCGTCAGAGTATTCCGGTCAAACCCAAAGTTTCGGCACACGCAAGTACCATTCGCCGCCCGGCGATCTAATAGTACCAAAACCCGTAAACTCAACTTGTCACTTGACTTCAGTTCATCTCAGGGTATGATGTGATGGTCTTAGTAAGAGTGATCGCGAGAAACGGGAAGATTTCCCGAAAACTTGCGACGTCAAGGTGGTGGTTGCCTGCCGCTGTCTCAATGACAGCGCTCTCTTTTGGCTTTCGGGGATCTAAGATCGCTGGATCTATGGATATCGTTCTGATTTCGGAGGACCGGGAGTTGGGCCGGATCTGCAGAGAGATCCTCAACGAGATTCTAAAGGAGCCCTGGACACTCTCGCACGCCGGTGCTGATGACGTAATCCCGCACGCGGACTTGTGTCTTTGGGATTACAGCCCAGACGCGCCGCCGGCTCGCTACCGTCACCCCGCGTCGTCCAAGCATCTGTATCTGGTGAGCCGCAACGATCTGGCGGGATTTCGCAAACAAACGTCGGTTTCCGAGGCCAACATTCTGCTCAAGCCAGTCACGCCCGTGACTCTTGCCGCCTTTCTCGGTTTCGCGGTCTCGCGGCCGGCGAGCAGCGCTGTACGGGAAGACCGGGACGAGATTCTGCAATGCCTGGTGCAGACGAACTTGACGCTCCAGGAATACGACCAGGACCGGACCAATTTTCTGGCCAGGGCGGTACACGATTTTCGGGCCCCGCTAACCGCCTTGAGCGGCTACTGCGGCCTGATGCTGGACGAGTCGTTTGGCCCCATCAGCGAGGCGCAGCAGGAGGTTCTGCGGCGCATGCGGCATAGCGCGCACCGTCTCTCGCGCATGGCCTCAGCGATGTTTCAGCTAAGTGTGGCGCGACATTCCAGACGGCGGCCTGACTTGCAGCGGGGCGACCTGCAGGAATGCCTGGATCAGGCCTTGCATGAGATCGCGACGTTCGCCGATGAAAGACGGATTACGATTACTTCGGAGCTGGAACCGGTCGACGAAGGTCTGCTGTTTGAACCTGGGCAGATGGAGCAGGTCCTGATCAATATTCTGGACAACGCCTGCAAATTCACACCCAAAGCGGGCGTGATCGAAATCCGCGGCTACCCGTTCTTTTGGGAACGGCGCTCGGGCCAGGCGGGACTGCCCCCCAGCATCGAGCGGCGGCACAGCGCGATCCAGACGCCGAACAGCTACCGGATCGACATTACGGACTCCGGCCCGGCAGTGCCCAAGGAGCATCTGGGCAAGATTTTCGAAGAGTACGCATCGTACTCGGGAGGGCGCGACCGCTCGGGCGGCGGCCTCGGTCTGGCGATTTGCCGCCTCATCATGGCTCAACACGATGGCCGTATTTGGGCCGAAAACACGGACTTGGGTCCCAGGTTCTCAATGGTTCTTCCGATGCACCGGTCTCAGTTGCCGGTGGGGGACTCGGAAGAAAGTGTGGCGTTCGAAAAACTGCGGAGGTTCAACATTCATGCTGGTGTCTGATCGCGCCTGTACCATTCTGATCGGAGAAGATGAGCCGGAGGTCTTGCGGTATCTCGAGACCGCCGTCAAATGTATGGGTTATGGCGTGACATCGGCTCAAGATGGCGACGAAGTGCTGGCTTGCCTCCGATCATCGGAAACCGAAGTGTCGGCTGTGCTGCTGGACATCGTGATGCCGAACCGCGATGGATTGGACATCCTGCGAGAGATCCGGAGCCTCGATCAACGGCTGCCGGTGATCGTGTTATCCGGTGCGTCCTCCACTTTGAATGTCGTCACCGCGATGAAGCGAGGAGCGACGGATTTTCTGGCAAAGCCAGTAGCGCACGAAGACTTGCGCGAGGTGATCAGCCGGGCGCTGGAGGCCAAAGGTTCGGTGCATCCCGCGCCGATGCGGAACCCTGCGACGTTCACCGATGTCCTGCTGGGGACGAATCAGCGGATGAAAGAGATCCAGGTCCTGGTGGGGCAGGTAGGCTGGTCGGAGGTTCCGGTTCTGATTCAGGGCGAAACGGGTACCGGAAAAGAGGTGCTCGCCCGAGAATTGCATGCCCAGTCTCCTCGAGCCAAAAAGCCGTTTCTAAAGCTCAACTGTGCGGCGCTGCCATCGGAACTGGTCGAAAGCGAGCTGTTCGGCTATGAGCGGGGCGCGTTCACCGGCGCTTTCCAGAAGAAGGCCGGCAAGTTCGAAATAGCCGAGGGCGGCACAATTCTGCTGGATGAAATCGGCGACATGGACGTGCGGCTTCAGGCCAAGCTATTGCAAGTCCTGCAGGATCACGAGTTTCAACGAATCGGTGGCAAGGAGACGATCAAAGTGGACGTGCGCGTCATGGCGGCCACTCACCGCGATCTGGAGAAGGCAATTCTCGACGGAACCTTCCGCGAGGATCTCTACTACCGGCTGAACGTGATCAACCTTCAAGTTCCGCCGCTGCGGGAGCGCAAGGAAGATATCATCCCGCTGGCCGAGTTTCTGATCAGCAAACACGCTGTGAAGGGCCTTCCGTCGCCGGCCATCACACTCGACCTCAAGCATGCCATGATGACCTATCACTGGCCCGGGAATGTGCGCGAGTTGGAGAATTATGTTCGAAAGTTTACGATTCTCCGCGACGCTGATGCGCTTGCCAGCGAGTTGCACGCGAAGGCATCGCGCCGGCCCCTGAGACAAATGCAGGTGGCCGAGGGCCGCTCCCAGCCGGCCGAGGCAGCCGTTGACTCGCCGATTCTGGAACAGGTGACCCAGGCGAAGCGGCAGGCCGAAACCGACGCGATCCTGGCGGCTCTCAGCTCGACCCGCTGGAATCGGAAGCAAGCGGCGGCGCTGCTGAAAATCGATTACAAGGCGCTGCTCTACAAGATGAAAAAGCTCGGCGTGGAGGATGGCCCCGAACCCCTGCCGGTTGCTTCGGCGCGGCCTGCGAAGGCCATGGCCGCACACGGCGACTAGCCAGCCTTTTCCCCCGGTGGGCGGCGGGGACGAGTGTGCCGGATGACAGGCACTCCGCAGAGCAGAGATCGCGAAATCGTGGTCGGGCAGGCGGTCGCGCGTGCACGAAACGACCCCGGCCGGTAGTCTCGACCGTGTAAAATCCGCTTACCCGCGGCTTTTGATAGGCGGAACCCTTGCCTTTCCAGCACTAGCGGTTCTGGCCATCAGGTTGCTCCCTTAGTACCTCGGGCTCGTTTTCAACTTTAGGACCGGGATCGGGTGTCGGCGGTCCGGCGACAGAGGACGGGAGAGCAGTATGCCTATTCAGGAACTCCGGCGTATTCCGGCTTTGCGAAATTGCCCTCGTTGCGGAACGGATTTCCGTAGTGCCGGCAGAGAACGCATTTGCCAGGCCTGCCGAAGGCCGGAAGGGGAATCGCGCCCCTCAAGCCGCGAACTCACCTTTCGGGAGAAGCAGGTCGTGGAATTGGTGAGCCAAGCCAAGCCGAACAAGGAAATCGCCTATCAACTGCATCTTTCCGAAGGTACGATCAAGGAGTACTTGAACCGGATTTTTCGAAAACTGGCCGTGAACAACCGAACTGAGCTGGCGGTTTGGGCTCTGACGCGTCGGGTGGAAAACGTCGGTGCTTCGCTGCCCACCAGGGCGGTCGGCGATCAACTGCTGGTGAATCAGTAGGCTCGAACACGGCAGCTAACGCCAGTCCTCAGTTGGCGCCGTGGCCCGTCAACACCCTGGGTATGGTGCGCAGCAGGATCTGCCAGTCCAGCGCCAGAGACCAGTTGTCGATGTACTGCATGTCCAGCTTCATCCAGCTGTCGAAATCGACGTTGTCCCGCCCCGAGACGGCCCACAGGCAGGTGAGGCCCGGCCGCATGCGCAAACGGCGTCTCTGCCACCTTTGGTAGTGTTCCACTTCGCTTGGCACGGCCGGGCGCGGACCCACCAGCGACATGTCCCCGCGCAATACGTTCCAGAGTTGGGGCCACTCGTCAATGGAAAACTTGCGCAAATACCGGCCGACGCGCGTGAGGCGCGGATCGTCCGGGATTTTGAACGCAGTTTGGCGCGTATTGAGGTGAGCCAGAGCTGGTTTGAGTTGTTCGGCGTTCTCACACATCGACCGGAACTTGTAAAACCGGAACTGGCGCCCGTTGAGACCGCAGCGTGTCTGGGTGAAGATCACCGGACCGGGCGATGTGAGACGGATCAGGGCTGCAATGGCTGCCATGAAGGGAGCCAGGACCACCAGGCCGGCGGCGGCGATCACAAAATCGGTGGCCCTCTTGACCAGCAGGCGGACCTCGTCATCGGGTGCCGCGGAGAACGTGAGCAATGGCGTGGATTCCAGGCGGTCCAGCGAAACTGTGCTGTTGACGTGAGGGAAGAAATCCACTGCCACGCGAGTCCGGACCCCCTCCTGGTCGCAGAGCAGGAAAACCTCCTCCAGTTCCGCTAAACTCTCGCTGCCGACGGCGAAGATAATCTCGTCTACCACCTGCTGGCGCAAAAAGGACGGCAGTTCCGCGACTGGATGCACCTTGTAGACAGCGCCGAGCGCGATCTCGGCGGGACCGCCTGTCTCGCTGAAGAATCCGCGGAGCCGAACGCCATACTTCGCTGATTCTTCCAGCAAGCCTGCCAGACGAATGGCGCGGTCCCCCGTACCCACCACCATCACATAGTGAGGGGCAGCAAATTCACGCCGGATCACCCCGACCGCGCGTCCCGCCGTGAGCCGGAACACCAGCAGCAGCACCCACGCCAGAAAGGCATATAGCGCCAGGAAGAAGCGGCTGAGGTCCATGCGTAGCGCATACTCGAACACCACAAGGCAAAGTACGGCGTAGGCGCATTGCCGCGCAGAATCGCGAAGGATGGTCCGCGGATGGGCCGAATCGAGCTTGTCATAGATGCCGAGCCACAATCCGATCACGACCCAGGCCAAGAGCGAGAAGCCCAGCACCAGGGCTTTCTTCTCCGCGGGGAGATAGAACAGAAAATGCCAGTGCTGGCTGACGCGGGCGTGATAAGCGAGCTCAAAGGCGAGCGTCGCCAAGATGATGTCCGATAGCCCATACAGAGCACGAGCGTTTCTCTGGTGACGAAACATTCGGGATCAGGATAGCATGTGGGGTGGGACGTGGAGGAGCGACCAAGAGGGGCGGCTGCTGTCGCGCAACGTGGCCAGCGCGAGCATCACCCTGAGTCTTCTACCGGGTCAACCGCGGCGGATAGCATCCTCCTCCTGGACTATACTCCAAAGCCGGTCGTAGGAGCGCTCGTGGTCCCACTGCGGGGTAGGCTCAAAATAGCCGGTTCCGGGCACCAGATGCTGCCGGACCACCTCTTCATTCAGAGTGACGCCCAAGCCGGGCTTATCCGGGACCTTGATGAATCCTTTGTTGATGATTGGCTTCTCAATGCCTTCCACCAGGTCCTGCCACCACGGCACATCCAGCGAGTGGTTTTCGCAGGCCAGGAAATTCTCCGTGGCGGCAGCGCAGTGAACGCTCGCCATGGCGCCGACGGGAGTGCCTGCATAGTGCATCGCCATGGGAACTCCCAATTCCATAGCCGCGTCGCCGATCTTGTGCGTCTCCAGAATGCCACCTGAGGTCGAAATGTCGGGATGAATCTTGCTCACGGCATGCTTCTCGCACAAGTTGATGAAGTCTTCTTTCAGGTAAATGTCCTCGCCGGTCAGGATCGGTGTGGGACTGTTGTCCGTGATGTGCTTCAGCATGTCGGTGTACTGCCAGGGGATCACATCCTCCATCCAGGAAAGGTTGAATTTCTCGTACGCTTTCCCCAGCCGGATGATGGAGTTCACGCCCAGGTGCCCGAGGTGATCCATGGAGAGGGGAATCTCCATGCCGACGGCCTCGCGGGCCGCCTGCACATATTCGGACAGCTTCTCGATGCCTTTTTGGGTCACTTCGGCGGCGACGAAGGGATGCGG
>Ga0181535_10003983_pt1 | contig 16755 bp, 11 predicted proteins | sample PEATcosm2014_Bin_44_FD_119774 | JGI IMG/M metagenome (GOLD analysis project Ga0181535, IMG submission 119774) | Peatland microbial communities from MTU Mesocosm Facility, Houghton, MI, USA - PEATcosm2014_Bin17_30_metaG | ecosystem: Environmental > Terrestrial > Soil > Wetlands > Peat | place... | reverse complement strand
TTGTCGAGCTCGCTGCCCTCCACGATGCAGCCGCCCGGGAACCGGACAAACCCCGGATGCATATCGGCCAGCGCCTGGACCATGTCCGCGCGCAATCCACCCGGCCGGTTCTTCCAGGTTTTCTCCGGAAACAACGACACAAAATCCAAGTCCACGGTGCCAGATCCATCCAGCAGCACATAAAGTTTTGCTTTGGGATCCGTGGCGTTGGGGTGCAGCACGGTCGCGCGCTTTTCCCAGGCCGCCGGGAGATGGCTCAGCCTTACCGAATCCAACAGCGCGCCGTCGCTGGCATACAACTCCACGCGCAAGCTCGCCGCGCCGGCCACGTTCCGGATTTCGGCCGAGAAATTGTAAGCCTCGCCCTGCTTGACGCCCATGCCGCGAAAGCCCTCGTTGGCCACACCAAACAAGTCCTTGCCTGCCGATTCCAGGCGCAGGTAATGTGGATTCGCTGCGCTGAACGGCTGGTCGTCGCGGATGGCCAGCGTGCCGCGGGCCTTGCTGGGACACAGCTTGATCCAACCGGTCATCGGATCGGGAAACTCGAACCCTCGATTTTTGACCATTTCCGCGTACAGGCCACCATCGGCGCCGAAGTTGATGTCCTCAAAAAACACGCCCCACATCGCGCGATTCAAGGCGGCGCCCGGGTGGTCGGTCTGCACCGTGAGCGTCACCGGCTGCGCCACCGCCAGTCCGGCGCCGGCCAGCAAACCCAGCACCGCGCCGGCCCAACGGTCAAGGACGCTGATCCGTGACTTGGTTGCCGCGGCTTGATCAAGCGGCACCCGGCGGCAGGGTCGCAGGAGCATAGACGAAAAACGGACCCGAAGTTGTTCAAGCTGGATCTTCATTATCTTGATTGATGCGTATCGATGGCAATATTGAGCGATGCCCGGGGAAGGGCGTCAACTCCCAAAAACTTTTACTTCCACCAAGGCAACGGCGGCGCCGGTGGGATTGGCGAACAGAATCCGCAACTTCGCGGTGTTGACCGGGCGGAAGGCCACGGTGTTTTGGCCATTGGCCAGCGGTTTGGCCGGCACCTTGCGCGCCTCGGCAACGTCCACCCAATTCCCGTCCGACCAGTATTGCACTGTGTACTTTTGGGGTGCCCGAAACTGCGCATCATCGCCGAAGAAGTACAGCCGCACCGAGGCGAGCTGGGCCGGCGTCCCCAAGTCCAACTCGTACCAGTCTGCCCGCGATTGCGATCCCAGATTGGACCAGTAGTTCCGCACGTTCGGGTAAAACCAGACGCGTCCGTCAATCGCCTGGTAGAGCTCGTCGGACGTGTTGTTGGTGGAGGCCGAGGGAACCGGGAAGCCCTTCTTCGCACAATTCACGGCCAGGTCGATCTCATGCGCCGCCACTGTCACCGCCGGTTCAGCAATGGTGATGGTCTGACGGCCCAGGGACGATGGGGCCAAAGCCCGCACGCCATCCATATAAGCGGACAGCCCGGTCCCCTTTCCGTAATGACTGCCCGACCGGTCATACAGGATGGTCACCAGATGGCCGTGGTACGGGACATTTTCCAGGCAAAAATAATCCAGGCTATCGGCGGCGTTAGTGCCCGCGGGAATCAGCGGGTTGATTTCCAACACGTCATCGGCACGCGGCCGCAACCCCGCCAGTCCAGTGATGATCAAGTCATTGTAGGCGGAATGATTATAATGGTGGCTCCGCGGCAGGCCCACAATGACGTGGCCCGTATCAGGATTGTAATCCTCCTGCAAATCCGGCTGACCATTCAGGAAGTGCTGTTCGGTGTATTGCCGGAGCAACCGGAGATAATCGCCGGTGTGCACCAAGTCTTGGGTGTAGTCGTTCAACAGATTCGCCAAGCCTTGCAGCACCAGCGTGGTATCAAACGGCCAGGCAGGCCCATTCCACTCGCATTCCGGCCGTTGCTGGCCCTCCACCTCCGCATAGCGATACTGTTTCAGGTAATATTGGTACGAGGGTTCCACGGTGCGCAAGCCGTGCGGGCCGGCGAATTGATCCGCCCGCAGCAGGTGCTGCCAGGATCGATTGTATTTCGCCAGATCATCCGGCAGCTCAAAACTCCAAGGCACAAAGCCGGCGAGTTCGCGTCCCCGGATATAATCCCAATAATGCACGAATTGGTTGTCGGCCTTGTAACGGTCGATAAAGTGTTCCAGGCCATCGTTCCATAGACAGGTCTCAACCGTGGCCTTGAGGGTGTCCGCTTTGGTCGCATAGGTGGTGGCGAGCTTCGTATCCCCCGCCAACGCAGCCAGCGCGCTGATGGCCCGGGCGTTGGCAAACATGAAACTGTTGATGGTCGGGCGGAAGGCCTCGCCGTGCAAAAAACCATCCTTGCCGCCGCTGGCATCGATGGAGGCAATCGTGTATTCCGTGGCGTCGGCAATCGGCTCAATGAAGTAAAGCCCCTTGGCCGGATCATAATGGTCGGACCAGCGCTCGAAGAGGTTGGTCATGGCAGCCAGGTGTTTCACCGCCAAGGCGCGATCCCCGTTGGCCAGATAGCGTCCATACGTGGCCGCGGTGATGGCCTCGCTAAAATGGCGGTCGTTGCCGCCGGCATACATGTAGTCGATGTAATCGTCCAAATACCGGTTGTCCCGCAGCCAGCGCCCTTCATTGATATGGAACGCCGTGGCATCGTTGAGACTCTGATAGGGATTCCAGGCCCAGCCGACGTCGTCGAGAAACTCCGTGACAATATAACCACGCTGGCCCAGGTCTTTGAGGTGCGCCTTGTAGAGGCCCCAGCGATAGTAGTAAATCTGCGTGATCTGCGGGTCGGAACATTCAAACAGCGGGATGTTCCGTTCGAACCAGGGCGCGTCATTGCCGAAGCGGGAAGAACAGATCCGATTTGCTGGCAGGATTTCCGTGCCAGCCGGAACTGCGCCCGCGGACGCCATTGAGAGGACGGCCCAGGCAGCGACCAAGATCAGCACCAGCCGGAGGTTCCGGCCGGCCGAGCCTGCGCCGGTTGCAAACATAAGTTTCATCAAAAAGACGCGATATCCGAAAAATGGAACGTTACACTCGTCAGTTCAATTGCAGCTTCAGGGCGTAGGCGTCCGGGCCGGGCCGGTGTCCCGGCAACGTCACGTGCAGTCCGTCGCCGGTGCGCGTCCACTGGAGTTGCTCCGGCGCCCCCAGCAACGAAAGCGACTGGATCTGCCGGTCCAACAGCGCCGGCTGGCTCTCGTTGCCGGCGCGCAACGAGCGGATTAGCAATTGGCCGTCGGCAGGCCAGCCGAGGAAGAAGACGTAGAGCGTGCGGCCGTCCTTGGTTTGGGTAAAGCGAAGGTCGCCCGCGCCAAACTGCAGTTTGCCTTCGTTGAACATGCCGCCGGCTACGCCCGGGACGCCTTCGCCGGAGATTTTCCAGGGCCGGGTGCTGAAGATTCCCTCGCCGTTCACCTGCATCCAGCCGGCCATGCCCTTCAGAAACGCCACCTCGTCGTCGTCCAGAGTGCCGTCGCCGCGCACGGGAATATTCAGCATCAGGTTGCCGTTCTTGCTCACGATATTGACGAGCATTTTGACCACCATGTCCACCGTCTTGTAGTGGTGGTGCTCAAACAAATCGCGCTCGTAGTGCCAGGAGCCGATGCAGGTGTCGGTCTGCCAGGGCTGCGGCTGGATTTCGCTGCTGGCGCCCCGCTCGTAATCCTCCACCAAGGCGGCGCGCCGTTCCGGCTTGAGTTCCTTGGCCGTGACCACCGCCTCGCAATGGCCACCGTGCCAGACGGCATTCGCATTGTAGAAATGCGCGGCAATGTCCAGCCCGTATTGTTCCAGAGGCAGCGAGACATCGTCGAAATACAACAGGTCCGGGTGATACTTATCCACCAAATCCTGGCAGCGCAGGAACCATTTCTCGCTGTAGCCGTTGTCCGCCGGTGGAATTTCCTCATGCCAGCCATCATGCGCCTTGTACCAGGCCGCATAAGCCGCTTGATCCAACCCCTTCGGCGGCGCGTAACGCGGCCCGCAGTACAAATCCTGCGGGTCAAATCCCTCCCACCATTTGCCGGCGCCGTCGGCCTTGGTCAGCCAGCCGTCATAGGGCACATTCTTGAGCGGGCCGGAGGTGTCGTAACCATAGGCCACCTGAAACCAGTGCCACGCGTGCGAGGAATGGTTGCTCACGCCAAAGCGCAGCCCGTATTTCTTCGCGGTCTTCGCCCAGATCCCCACGATGTCCTGCTTCGGTCCGATGTTGACCGAGTTCCACGGCTGCCATTTCGAGTCGTAGCAGTCGAAGTTGTCGTGATGGTTCGCCAGCGCCATGAAATACTTGGCGCCCGCCGCCTGATACAATTTCATCAGGTCATCCGGATGCCAGTTCTCGGCGTGCCACAGATGGTCAATGTCCTTGAACCCAACCTGGGACGGATGCCCGTAATGCTCCACTTGAAACTTGTAATCAGGGGAGTCCTCCTCGTACATGCTCCGCGCATACCAATCGCCCATCTCCGGCTGGCATTGAGCCGACCAGTGGGCCCAGATGCCGAACTTGGCGTCGCGGAACCATTCCGGGCAGGCGTAGTTGGTCTCCAGCGATTCCCAGTTGGCCTGAAATTTCCCGGGGGCGATGGACACCTCCCGGGGCAGCGGCGGAACGGTCTTGGAAGCCGCCCGCCCCAACAACTGGCAGCCGACCATGAATCCGCCCACGGCGATGAGCGCGACAAACATGATTTTCTTCATAAGAATTGAGGGTCCCGTCCAGCTTAACCGCGGCAGCTTCGCGGGCAAACTGATTTTTGATTATTGTTATAAAAAGCGGGCGGATTGGACCCCCCTGTCCCATGCACACACGCCGAATGGCCGCGCGGAGGTGTGGGCAGATCGGGAACCGACCGCCAACGCGGCTCGGGGAAAATACTTTGTCGAACATGGCATTTTTTACCGCGTCTTCCACCCCGGCAAATTGGGATGGCGAAAAACGCACCGGGGCGTCCGCCCGGCGGCGCAATTCATTTCAAATCCGGATGCACCGCAAGAAGCTGGTCCAAGGCGGTCTTGGCTTCGGGAAAGTCGGGCGTAAGCTCCAATGCTGCACGATACTCCTGAACCGCCCCGCCCGGTTTTCCATCCTGCTGGAGAGCTTGCGCCAGCCGGTAATGGACCTTGGTTTCATGCGGCGTGAGCCGGACTTCCTCCTCAAACTGCGCGGCGGCTTCGGCGGGTTGATGATTACTGAGCAAGGCAAGTCCGAAATTAAATCGGGATTCGGGATTGGCCGGCTCCAGCCGCACGGCTTCGGCAAAATGAGGCAGGGCATTGGCAACCTGACCTTGCCGGACCAGTACCAAGGCCAGTTTGCTTTGTGCATCCGCGTCGTCGGGCTTCTGCCGGAGGACTTCTGCGAACTGGCGGGCGGCTTCGGCCAACCGGTTGTCGCCCAGGGAAAGCAGGACGGTGCCGAGTTGGTCGCGGATTTCGTAATGGGTGGGCAACGCTTGGGCGGCGGCCGCGAAGTGCTCGACCGCTTCCTCGCTCCGACCGGCGTCCACGAGGGCCAAGGCGAGGTTGAATTGCGCTTGCGGAAAGCCGGGATTAATTCTCAGTGACTCGACGTAGCATTCCATGGCGCCCTGCTTGAGGCCGCGTTCATAGAGGGCGCGACCGAGGCTCTCGTAGGCCACATAGTTGTCGCTGGTGACGTCAATGGCGTGCCGCGCGAGCGTGACGCTATCCTGCCAGTAGCCGAGCACCACGGAAGTGACCGCCACACAACCGCCCAATGCCAGACCGCCCAGCACCGGCAGAAGGTTTTTCCTCGCCGGCCAGCGCTCAAAAAGATCGCTCAGGCCCCAGACGACCACGATAAATAAGCCGATGCTCGGGATGTACATGTAGCGGTCGGCCCGGGCCTGGATACAGACCTGCACCAAACCGATAGTGGGCGCGAGGGTTCCCAAAAACCAGAGCCAGCCCATCAGCAGGTACGGTTGCTGGCGGGTGCGCAGGAGGAACCAGCCGGTCCAGACCAGCAGCAACAGCGCCGCGCCCAGGACCAAGGCCAGCGGCAGGTCAAAGGCATACGGATAAAAACAAGCCAGCCCCGTCGGCCAGAACGTGGTGCGCAGATAATCCAGATAGCCGACCAAGGCGGTGGCCAGCCGGTCGTGGAGCGGCAAGCCATTGACGGGGGCCAAAACGCCGCCGGCTTTTTGCGCAAGAATGGTGATGACCCCGATTGCCAAGGCCAGGATGAAGAACGGAATTTTCTCGACCAGCAAGGAAACGGATCGTCTGACCAAGGTCTTGGCAGCGAACTCTCCCGGCGGATTACCGTCCGCCACGGGCTGGGGCGTGAACCGGTTCAAGGGCCAGAAATCCAGCAAAAGGAGGACGCAGGGCAAGGTCACCACCATGGGTTTGGACATCAGTCCCAGGCCAAACAACCCCAGCACCAACAGATAGGCGGCCAGGCCCGGTTTTCGCGCATAGCGCGTGTACGCGAGCAATGCCAGCATCCAAAAAAAAGTGCTTAAAACATCCTTGCGCTCGCATATCCAGGCCACGGATTCCACGTGGAGCGGATGCCACGCGAAGAACGCCGCTACAAACGCGCTGCGCCAGGTGGCCCGCGTGAGATTGTCCAGCCACAGAAACAACAGCACGGTGTTGGCAAGGTGAAACAGCAGGTTGGTCAGGTGATGGCCGCCGGGATTCAGCCCGTACAACTGGCAATCGAGCATGTGCGAGCACCACGTGAGCGGCTGCCAGTTTTCCGTGACGACGCTGTGAAAAGCCCAGACGATCCCCGACCAGGTCAACCCGGTTTTCACGTGGTCGTTCTCCGTGACGAACCGGGGATCATCGATGTTGATAAAGCCGTGATGCGTCACCGGCCAGTAGAGCAACAACGTACCCAGAACCAAGGCCAGGCAGATGACCGCCCGCTTTCGGTTGGGATTGAGCGCAAAAGGTATCGCCATGGTGTCAGTCAATACACGAAGACCGCGCCATTATCCACGGAGCCGGGCCGTACAACAGCACGAAAACATAATTTTGATGACACGTCCTAGCGCCGCACGCGGGCGCTGCCGCCGCGGACGAGGGCGGCCACCTCCTGCAGGCTGGCCATGGACGTGTCCCCGGGCGTGGTCATGGCCAGGGCCCCGTGCGCTGCCCCGTAGTCCACCGCTTGTTGCGGATCGTTGAACTGGAGAAAACCATAGATTAAGCCGCTGGCAAAACTGTCGCCGCCACCCACGCGATCGAGTATCTCCACCCCCCGCCGATGCGGTGCTTCGTAAAAGCGGCCGCCCGCCCAACCGATGGCGCCCCAATCGTTCCGGGACGCTGAATGGACCGTACGCAAGGTGGTGGCCGCCACTTGAAAATTCGGAAACGTCTTGACCGCCTGCCGGATCATTTGTTTATAGGCGGCCACCTCAAGCTTGGCCAGATTGCGGTCGGCGCCGGCCACCGGGAGGCCCAGGCACGCCGTGAAATCCTCCTCGTTGCCGATCATCACATCCACGTGCCGGGCGATTTGCCGGTTCACTTCCTGCGCGCGTTTCAGGCCGCCGCTGGCTTGCCAGAGCGACGGCCGGTAATTCAAATCGTAGCTGACGATGGTGCCGTGTTTTTTGGCGGCTTGCACCGCGGCCAGCACCACCGCGGGCGTGGTCTCGCTCAACGCCGCGAAAATGCCGCCCGTGTGAAACCAGCGCACGCCGAGTTGCCCAAAGATCCGGTCCCAATCGAAATCCCCGGCCTGGAGCTGGCTGGCCGCCGTGCCGCCCCGATCCGAAACGCCCAACGCGCCGCGCAGGCCGAAGCCCCGCTCGGTGAAATTCAGCCCGTTGCGCGTCACCCGGCCTACGCCGTCGAAAGGCCGCCAGCGGATGAACTCCGTGCTGACGCCGCCTTGCAGGATACAGTCTTCCAGCAGCCGGCCGATTTCGTTGTCCGCCAGCGCCGTGGCCACGGCCGTGCGCAGTCCGAAGCACCGCCGCAAGCCGCGCGCCACATTGTATTCGCCGCCGCCCTCCCACACTTGAAACTGCCGCGCCGAGCGGATGCGCCCTTCGCCGGGGTCCAGGCGCAGCATGATTTCGCCGAGCGACAACTCGTCCAAGGCGCAGGAGCCGGCCGGTTTGAGGGCGAGCGTTGGCATCTAATGGCCGGCCTTGGGTCCGGCTGCTTGCGCCAACGCCAAGGCTTCGCGCGTGAGGCGATCGACCGCTGCCCAATCGCGGGCAGCAATGAGCTTCTTGTCCACGAACCACGAGCCGCCAATGGCCACCACGCTTTTCAATGCCAGATAATCCTTGAGATTGTGGACGTTGACACCGCCGGTGGGGATGAACTGCACGCCCGTATGGCTGTAAGGGCCTTCCAGCGCTTTGAGCATATTGACGCCGCCCGCCTGTTCCGCGGGGAAAAACTTTAGAAATCTGCACTTCAGATCCAACGCGATTTCCACTTCCGAGGGCGTGGCGATACCGGGAATAAAATCCAGGCCGGCTTGGGCGGCGGCTTCCAGGGTCCGTTCGTTCAGACCCGGCGCCACGCCGAAGTGCGCCCCGGCATCGGCCGCCCGGCGAACGTTGATGGCTGACAACAGGGTGCCGGCCCCCACGAGCATGTTGGGCCGCTGCGTGGCAATTTTTGAAACCGCTTCCACCCCCGCCGCCGTGCGAAACGTAATCTCCATCACCGGCAATCCAGCCGCCAGCAAAACGTCCGCCAGCTCCACCGCCGCGCCCGCATCTTCAATCACCACCACTGGCACCAGCCGGGCCGACCGAATCTGCTGGATGGTGGTGGCTTTCATAGTCAGCGGGCCAGCCAGCCGCCGTCCACGGCGATCGTGTAACCGGTCACGTAATCCGAGGCGGCCGAGGCCAAAAAAACCAGCGCGCCCTGCAAATCCTCCGGTTCGCCCCAGCGCCCCGCCGGAATGCGGTTCACAATCTCCGTGCTGCGCGCCGAATCCGACCGCAACGGCGCCGTGTTGTCGGTGGCCATGTAGCCGGGCGCGAGGGCATTGACATTGATGTGCTGCGGCGCGAGTTCATTCGCCATCAGCTTCGTCAACCCCACCACCGCGCTCTTGCTGGCGGTGTACGACGGCACCCGGATGCCGCCTTGAAATGAAAGCATCGAGGCGATGTTGATAATCTTGCCGCCCCGTCCCTGCTGAACCATCTGCCGGGCGGCGGCCTGGCTCAGAAAAAACACCATGTCCTGATTGACCTTGATCACATCATCCCAGTCCTGTTCGGTGAATTTCAGCAGCGGGGCACGGCGGATGATGCCCGCGTTGTTCACGAGAATATCGATGCCGCCGAGGTTTTGCACCACGGCGTCCACCACCTTCTGGGCGCTGGCGCGTTCCTTCAGGTCGGCCTGGATCTGGCAAACCCGGCGGCCCAGCGCCCGGATGCCCGCCGCGGTTTCATCGGTGGAAGTGATTCCCACCACGGCCACGTCCGCGCCGGCTTCCGCCAGGCCGATGGCTGCCGCCCGGCCCAAGCCGCGCCCGGCGCCGGTCACCACCGCCACCTTTCCATCCAACCTGAATTTTTCGAGAATCATCGCTAAACTTGCCCGCCGGAGGCCTCGCCGTCTCAGCGCAACTCCGCCAGCGGCGCGAGGTCCATGTCATCAAAGGCCTGGTTTTCACCGCCCATGCCCCAGCAAAACGTGTACGCTCCCGTGCCGCAGCCACTGTGAATGCTCCAGCTCGGGGAAATGACCACCTGCCGGTCGGCGACCACCAGATGGCGGGTTTCCTGCGGCTGGCCCATGAAGTGCATGACCCGCCGTTGGGCGCCGAGATCAAAATAGAGATAGATTTCCGAACGCCGGGTATGCGTGTGCGGCGGCATCGTGTTCCAAACCGAACCTTCGTGCAGCCGTGTGAAGCCCATGACCAACTGGCAGCTCTTGAGGCCGCCGGCATGGATGTACTTGTGCAGGGTCCGCCGGTTGGCTTCCGCCACGGTCCCCAACTCCACCGCCGTGGCGTCCTTCAATTGCGCCAGGGCCGTGGGATACGGCGCGTGCGCCGGATAACTCAACAGATAAAAAGCCGCCGGCGCTGCCGCGGAGAGGCTGGCAAACGAGACGTCCCGGGAGCCGCGCCCCACATAGAGGCAATCCAGTTTCGCCAGCGGATATTCCCTGCCGGCCACCGTTACGATCCCGTCCCCGCCAATGTTCAGGATGCCCAGCTCGCGGCGCTCGCAAAAATACGCCGCGCGCAGCTCGGTACCCGCCGTCAGGGTGAGGGTTGACCCTGTGGGCACCGCCGAGCCGATCACGGCCCGGTCGGTATCGGTATAAACCAGGTCCAACTCGCCCCGCTGGAACAGCGAGTCCACCAGGAAGGCGGCCCGCAACGCCTGCGTATCCAGGGCCGGATAGGCCCCGGGCGCAGGCGAGTAGCGGGTTGGCATGGAATTCGAATTCACCAGAATTTAATGTAGAACAAGATGACGCAGGCCACGACAATCAGGCTCAACACCACATCCATCGTACCCCAACTGGCGCGGGTGGCGGCCTTCTCCGCCGCGGTGGCGCCGTACCAAGTGAACTTGATGGTCTTCGGGTCCGGAGCCTTGGTCATCAGGCTGATCACCACCATCAATATGGCGGTACCAACGAACAACATTTCACAATAATAGAGCCAGTGAATATTCTGCTGGAATGAATAAATCACCCCCCATTGTTCGTGGAGCTGGCTCTTAAGCGCAGGCAAAGCCGCATCCACCACGGTCTTCTTTTCGTTATACTGATCGGGAGTGATAGTGGTGCCGGCCAGAGTTTGTTGAAGACATTGGATTTTTATCGCCAATTGTTCCTTTACCAATGGGACCGCCGACGCCATCTGACTGGTGGCATCCTGTATTTGATCCTTGAGCTGCTGAATTCTCTCACCCGTCGCAGCCGCCGACCCTTTCACCAAATCACTCAACATTCCCAGATTCGAATCAGTAATGTCCTTCAAGGTATTGATTGGACGAGCGATGATAAGGTCGGCCGCGAGGCGGGCAAAACCGCCGAGCATGCCAATCACGAACGACCACAAGGCGGCCGGGGCGGTGGCTCGTTTCCAAAACACGCCTACTCCGAACAACACCGCGATGGCGGGGGAGAGATACCCCTGCACGTTCTGGAGATAAAGATAGAGATTCGTGTGCAGGCTCTTGATCACCACCACCCAGCAGATGCCGATGAAGACGATGGCCGCCGTGGCAATACGGCCCACGATCACCTCGGTTTTGCCGGAGGAATTGGGGTGCCATTCGCGGTAGAAATCCATCGTGAACAGTGTCGCCGCGGCGTTGAATTTGGAACCCAGCGACGCCATCAGCGCCACGATCATGCCGCAAGCCACCATGCCCCGGAGACCGTGCGGCAGGATCTGCGCCACGAGGGAGGTATAGGCCGCATCACCGCTGGAAGCGGTGCTGAAGCCAGAGGACGGCACCTTGGTCAGAGCAAAGGCAATCATGCCGGGCACGAGGAAAATGAACACCGGAGTCAGTTTGAAAAAACCGGCCAAAATGGTACCGCGGCGGGATTCCTGCTGGTTCTTGCCGGCCAGCACACGCTGGACAATGTACTGGTCCGTACACCAATACCAGAAACCGATGATCGCCGAACCGGGCAGGATCGCCAGCCAAGGCCAGTCCGGATCGTTGAGCGAGCGGACCAGGTGGATGTTTGTACCGACGGTGGTCAGGGTCGTGTGCCATCCGTCGATGAGACTGCCATGGCCCAGGACGCGAAGCCCCATGTACAGGATGCAGACCGAGCCAAAAATGAGCACCGGCGCCTGCAATACGGCGGTGTACATGATCACACGCATGCCGCCGAATACCGTGTACAGGCCGGTGGTGAAGGCCAGGCCCAAGGCGATGGCCCAAAACACGTCAATTTGATGCCCAAAAACATTGATGTGATCCACGTTGAGCAGGGTACGAATGACGACATCGCCAGCGTAAATAGTGGCGGCGATTTTCGTCAGCACCAGGCTCGCCATCGTCAGCAGGCTCAAGACATTTCGCGAGCCGCGGCTGAAGCGTAATTCGAGGAACTCGGGCATGGTGAACACCTTCATGCGGTCGTAGAGCGGCACAAAGGCCCAACCCAAAATGAGTATCCAATAGGCGTGCATTTCCCAGTGAGCCATTGCCATGCCGGTGACGAAACCCGCGCCGGCGAGACCGACCAGGTGCTCGGAGCCGATGTTCGAGGAGAAGATCGAGGAGCCGATTTGGAGCCAGTTCGCGTCGCGCCCGGATAGGAAGTAATCCTTGCCGGATTCATTCTTCTTGCGCATGGAAAACCACACCGTGGCCAGCATGCCAAAGATGAAAACGAGGATCACAGCCAGGTCCAAACCGTTGAAGACGGTGCCGTTTAATCCCGTGACCGGCGCGGTAACGGCAGCGGCGGCTGCGGCCGCGTTGTTGGTTATTTCGTTCATAGTTGCTTGTGAGGTTGTGAGAGAGGGTTGTACGAAGAGTTGCTAAGGTTGAGGTTTGCCGGTCTATTTCTGCCCGTAATAGGCGCCTGGGCCATGTTTCCGCAAAAAGTGTTTGTCCAGCAGCACCGGCTGCATGGGCTTGAGCCGGGGATTGATGCGCAGGGTCTCGCTGTTGAGCCGCGCAATGAATTCGAGCACGCTGGCATTATGGACCGCGTCGTGTGCGTCCTTGCCCCACGTGAACGGCCCGTGGCTGGCCACCAAGACGGCCGGATGCTGGAGCGGATCAAATTTCAATTGCTTGAATGTCTCCACGATCACCTCGCCGGTGTTGGCCTCGTATTGATGCTTGATTTCCGCGGCGGTCATTTTGCGCGTGCAGGGGACCTCGCCGTACCAGTAATCGGCCTGCGTGGTGCCGTAGGCCGTCAAGGGCTGGCCCGCCTGCGCCCAAGCAGTGGCGAACAGGCTGTGCGTGTGCACCACGCCGCCCAAACCGGCAAACGCGCGATACAGCACCAGATGCGTCGGGGTGTCGGAACTCGGCTTCAGTTTGCCCTCCACCACCTTGCCGTCGGCCAGCGCCACGACCACCATGTGTCGGGGCTTCATGTCCGTGTAGGGCACCCCGCTGGGCTTGATGACCATCAGGCCGCGTTCACGATCCACGGCGCTGGCGTTCCCCCAGGTCTGGATGACCAGCCCCTCGGCCACCAGATCCAGGTTGGCCTGGCAGACTTCCGCTTTCAATGATTCGAGCATAAACAGTTTGCTTGTGAAATGGCCACGGGAGTTGACGGCATGTTCTGCCGCCCGCCCCCGGGAGTCAACTCAACTCCGCGTGCGCCCGCGAATTTCCAGGAGTTGCTTCATGACGCCGTACAAATTCCCGTTCCAATCCCGGGTGCCGAACGCATCGTGCAATTGCTTGTAGAGCGCGTAGAGTTCCTGGTAGGTGGCATGGGCCTTGGCGTTGGGCCGGTAAACCTTCGGTTTCAAACCGGTCATCTTCTTTTGCGCCACCGCGAAGCTGGGGTGCGCGCCCGCCACCACCGCCGCCGCCACCGCCGAACCCAGCGCACAAGTCTGCGCCGAGCGGCTCACCTTCATCGGCCGGCCGGTCACGTCCGCGTAAATCTGCATGGTGATCGCGCTCTTTTCCGCGATGCCGCCGCAATTGACCACCTGTGAGATCTTCACGCCGTATTCCTCGAACCGGTTGATGATGGTCAACGCGCCAAACGCCGTGGCCTCGATCAAGGCGCGATACACTTCCGCCGGGGTCGTGTACAGTGTCTGGCCGATGAGCAGGCCGGTCAGCCGCTGGTCCACCAGGATGGTGCGGTTGCCGTTGTTCCAGTCCAACGCCAGCAGGCCGCTGGCACCGGGCCGCAGCTTCATGGCTTCCTCATCCAGCACCTTGTGCGATAATTTCTCGCCGTGCGGCTGAATGTAATTGACCCACCAGTTGAAAATATCGCCCACCGCCGACTGGCCGGCTTCGAGGCCGAAATAGCCCGGCAACACGCTGCCGTCCACAATGCCACACAAGCCGGGCACATCCGCCAGCGGCTGGTGGTTCGGCGAAATGGCAATGTCGCAGGTGCTCGTGCCAATGATCTTCACCAGCGTTCCCGGGCCCACGCCGGAACCGACGGCGCCCAGGTGCGCATCAAACGCGCCCACCGCCACCGGAATGCCCGCCTTCAGGCCGGTCCTCCGCGCCCAGGCTTCGGTGAGCCCGCCGACCGATTGGTCCACCGAACGCACGCGCGCTGGCAGGCGGGAACGCAAGGCACCCAGTTGGGGATCCAACTGCGAGAGAAACTCCGCGTCCGGATAGCCGTCCCAGCCCGCGTTCCACATTGCCTTGTGCCCGGCCGCGCAGACGCCGGCCGTAAACTTATCGGGCGCCAGCGTGCCGGTGAGTTCCGCGGGCACGAAATCGGACAACTCGATCCACGAGTGCGCGGCGGCAAACACCGCCGGCGCCACGCGCCGGCAGTGCAGTATTTTGCTAAAGAACCACTCGCTGGAATACGTGCCGCCGCATTTGGCCAGGTACTGCGGGCGAATCCGTTGCGCGAGCGCCGTGATCTCGGCCGCCTCCGCCACGCCCGTATGATCCTTCCAGAGCCAGGCCATGGCCGCGTCGTTCTTGGCGAATTTTTTGCTGAACGCGAGCGGCTGGCCGCTGGCATCCACCGGCAGCGGCGTGCTGCCGGTTGTATCCACCCCGATGCCCACCACTTGGTCGGCGCGAAAGCCCTTCACGGCCTTCTTCGCCGCCGCGAGGGCCTGCTGGATGGTGATTTCCGCGCCGGTCACGTAATCGCCCGGATGTTGCCGCGCCTGATTTGGATCGCGCGTCAGCAACACGCCCTGCGTGCCATGCGCGTAAGTCCACACCGCCGCGGCGATCTCCGCGCCGTTGGCGACGTTGACGATGAGGGCGCGAACCGAGTTCGTGCCGTAGTCCAAACCAATGGTATATTTTGCGCTCATGGTCTCAGCTTCGGGGTGGCGGTCGTTATTTCAGGACACCCAGCCGTTTTTCAGGCCGTAGGCGCAATCGTTCCAAACCAGTTCTTGTTTGAACTGCCGCAGCTTCGTATCAGCATCGATGACGACGACTTCCAAGCCGGCCATTTCGCCGAAATCCTCCAGCATCTCGGTGGTCACCGCCTGGCTGAAACCGGTGTGGTGGGCGCCGCCGGCGTAAATCCAGGCCGCGCAGCCATCGGCAAAGTTGGGACGGCACTGCCAGACGGCACGGGCCACCGGCAACTTGGGCATCGGCTGTGCCGGTGCCACGCAATCGACTTCATTGACGAGCAGGCGGAAGCGGTTGCCCAAATCCATCAGCGACGCGTTCAGCGCCGGGCCGGCCGGCACATTGAACACCAGCCGGGTGGGATCCGCCTTGCCGCCGATGCCCAGGGGATGCACTTCCAGCGAGGGCTTGGCGGCGGCGATGCTGGGGCAGACCTCCAGCATGTGGGCGCCCAGCACGAGCTGGTTGCCCGCTTGCAGATTATACGTGTAGTCCTCCATGAACGAGGTGCCTCCCGGCAACCCGCTGGCCATGACTTTCATCGCGCGCACCAGGGCGGCGGTCTTCCAGTCGCCTTCGGCGGCGAACCCGAAACCGTCGGCCATCAGGCGTTGCGGCCCCACGCCGGGCAGTTGCAGGAGCCCGTGCAGATCCTCGAACGTGGTGGTGAAACCCTTGAAGTTGCCGTTGGTTAAAAAGGCCCGCAAGCCCAGCTCGATCCGCGCGGACTCGCGGACGGACTTGGAGCGCTTGCCATTTTTCTTCAAATCCGCGGCCACCTCGTATTCCTCCTCATACGCTTTGCAGAGGGCATCCACTTCCTGCTCCGTCACGTCGCCGACGGCTTTGACGAGGTCGCCCACGCCGTAGGTGTTCACCGAATAACCAAACCGAATCTGCGCCGCCACCTTGTCGCCTTCGGTCACGGCCACTTCGCGCATGTTGTCGCCGAAACGGACGAACTTGGCGCCCTGCCAGTCGGCCCACGCCGCGGCGGCCCGTGCCCAGGCGCCGATCTTGGCCTGCACCGCCAAGTCCTGCCAGAAGCCGACCACCACCTTGCGATTCAGCCGCAGGCGGCTCATGATGAAACCGTGCTCGCGATCCCCGTGCGCCGCCTGGTTCATGTTCATGAAATTCATGTCGATGGTGGACCACGGAATGTCGCGGTTGTACTGGGTGTGCAGATGGCAGATCGGCTTGCGCAATTGCTTCAGGCCGTTGATCCACATCTTGGAGGGTGAAAACGTATGGCACCAGTTGATGAACCCGATGCACTTGGCCGCATTATTGGCCGTCTGGCACAACGCGGTGATGTCGTCCGGCGTGGTCATGACCGGTTTAAAGACCACCTTCACGGGGATCGCGAGGGCGGCACTGAGCGCCTTGGCGATTTCCTGCGAATGCGCGGCCACGGCCTTGAGGGTTTCCGGTCCGTAGAGATGCTGGCTGCCAGTGACAAACCAGACTTCCGACTGCTTGAGGTTAATGTTCATAGATTTATAAACTACGGTTGGTTGTGTTTTTGTCGGGCACGACCAACCGGTCAATGCCCACGGCCACCATGCCTGCGGTGCGGCGGCGGGGCGCCGTCACACATTCCACCCGGCCAAATTTCGCCCACATGGCGCCGTTTTGAATCGCCTGGGAAAGATGTCCCATGACGGCCGGCGGCAGTTCCGTGAGGTTGCCGGTGATCACCACGCGGCTGAGTCCCACCACATTCATCGCG
>Ga0181535_10003982_pt1 | contig 16755 bp, 14 predicted proteins | sample PEATcosm2014_Bin_44_FD_119774 | JGI IMG/M metagenome (GOLD analysis project Ga0181535, IMG submission 119774) | Peatland microbial communities from MTU Mesocosm Facility, Houghton, MI, USA - PEATcosm2014_Bin17_30_metaG | ecosystem: Environmental > Terrestrial > Soil > Wetlands > Peat | place... | reverse complement strand
TCGACGTGCACTGGAGAGCTCTCGCCGAGGCGATCGAACTCGCGCTCCTGCAAAACGCGGAGCAGTTTGGGTTGAAGATTGAGGGGCATCTCGCCGATTTCATCCAGCAGAATCGTGCCGCCGTTCGCCAGTTCGAATTTGCCAGAGCGGTGGGCGACAGCACCGGTGAATGCGCCTTTTCCGTGACCGAAGAGCTCGCTCTCCAACAGCGATTCAGGAACCGCTGCGCAGTTGACGGCGACGAAGGGCTTGGTGCTGCGGTTGCTGGAGTCGTGGATGAAGCGGGCGAGGAGTTCTTTGCCAGTGCCGCTCTCGGCTTCAATTAAGACATCCGCACCCGTGCTGGCTGCGGCGCGTGCACGGTGCAGGGTGCGGAGTAGTGAAGGCGCGTGACCGACGATATGGCCGGTTGCAGCAAGGTCCTCTGCAGGCAACTGCCTGGTGCGGCTCATGACCTGGGCCGCAGTGGCTTGCAGGCGATCGAACGGGATCGGCTTGGTGAGGTAGTCAAGCGCGCCGTCGCGCATCGCGTTGACTGCGTCGGGAACGGAGCCGTAGGCGGTGAGCAGGATGACCGCGGTTTCAGGAGACGCTTTCCTGGCGGCCCGCATGACTTCCATGCCGGTGCCGTCGGGCATACGCATGTCGGTTACGACGAGGTCGAACTCCTGGCCTTCGACGCCACGGATCGCCTCGCGCACGGAGGAGGCAGTCTCTACGCGCCAGCCGTGACGCAGAAAATTCGCACGCAAGGCGGTGCGAATTCCCGGCTCGTCGTCGACCACCATTACCGACAGCACTTCATCACTCGTCATAGGGCTGGAAACTCCAACTGGAACGTACTTCCTTCGTTAATGCGGCTGGTGACGCGAATCTCTCCGCTGTGCTGGGCCATGAGGCGTTTGGATACTGCGAGGCCGAGGCCAGGGGTTTCTCCGTTAGCGCTGAATCCTGCCTCGAAGATGTGGGTGATGACGCTCTCGGGGATGCCGCAGCCGGTGTCTTCAATTTCGACCACAGCGTAGCTGGCTCCGTCGCGCTTCACTTGGCGGGTCGAAACATCCACCCGGCCGCCAGCTTCGGTGTGGCGGATTGCGTTGACGACGATGTTCAAAACGATTTGATGAATAGCGTCTTCGTTGCCCTGGATCGAATGGGTGTCGGCCGCAGCGAAGAACGAGAGATGTAAGCCGGCCTGTTCGGCGATTGGCTGAACGAACACCAGGCCGCTTTGGACGCAGGCGGCTAGATCGACTGGAGCGAGGCGGGATTTGCTTTCGTCGTTCAGGCTGAGCACGTTGTTGACAGTGCCCGACAGCCTGCGGATGCCGGCGCGCAGATGAGAAATCCATTGCGACGATGCGCCCAGGTCCTGTTCGATTAACTCGGCAAATAATTCCATGCTGGCTAATGGATTTCTAATTTCATGAGCCAGCATCGTTGAGATTTCGGCGAGAACGGTTGCACGGCGTGCAGTTTCCCGTTCCTGCTCCGCCTCCTTGCTCGCGGTGATGTCACGGAGGATCCAGATGCTTTGGAGGTGGTTGGACGTATCGGCCGAGCCTTGGGCAGACATGAGGGAGAGAAGCTTTCGATTGCCGATCGCCAGCCAGCGCTTGTCCTGAACACAGACTTCGCGGTCGAGGCGATCATCCGGCCCTTTGGCAAGCGCTTCGAAATCCACGCCGCTTACGCGAGAAAGGTCATGCAGGCTGTGAATCTTGGCTTTTCCGAGGTCCAGCAGCCGACGTCCCTCGGGATTGATCATGACGATGCGCTCGGCATTGTTCAGAACGAGCACGCCGCAGGGCATCGAATCGAGCATCTGCTGGAGCGCGGCCCGCATACGATCGTTCTCGGCCAGGCTGCTGGTGAGAGCGGCATTGCGTTTGGACAGTTCCAGGCTGAGATGCGCCACTTCCTGCTGGAGTTCGCGATAGGAAGCCTCGAGAACAGAAGAGGCAGAGATGAATTCGGAGAATGCGTCCGCAAGCAGCTGTGGATCGGGGATGGAATCCACACCCAGCTGGTTTATTGGAACGGCATGAGAACTCGGCAGCATTTGCCTATCTGACATGCACGAAGAGTGCCAAACTGGGAATGGATGCCCAAAATGGGCGAGCGCTCTACAAAACGATGTGTTCGGGCTTGATTTCGTCTTCCGACCCAACGAGGATTGTTGCCCTTTCGATTGCATTGCGCAGCTCACGGACGTTCCCAGGCCAGCCGTGCTGGGCCATCACCTGAAACGCTTCGCGCGAGATGGAGACCCCGGGATGGAATCTTCCGGCAAAGGCGATGGCCAGATCCTCCAGGTCACTCATGCGATCCCTTAAGGGCGGCAGCTGAATGGGAAAAACGGCCAAACGGTAATAGAGGTCTTCGCGGAACTGTTGCTGAGCGACGCGCTTCTTGAGGTCGGCATTGGTGGCCGCAATGACGCGGACATCGACTTTGAGGTTTTCGTTCCCGCCGAGGCGCTGCACCTCACCCTGTTCGAGGAAGCGGAGGATTTTGCTTTGCAGCGAGAAGGGCATATCGCCGATTTCGTCGAGGAACAGCGTTCCCCCGTGGGCAGCATGAATACGTCCGATGCGCGATTGCACGGCGCCGGTGAAGGAGCCCTTCGTAAATCCGAAGAGTTCCGCTTCGAGCAGAGTTTCGGGGATCGCCGAACAGTTCACGACTACAAATGGCTGATTTCTACGGCTGCTGATGAGATGGATTTCCTGAGCGATCAGGTCCTTGCCAGTTCCGCTCTCGCCAGTGACCAGGACGGTCGTATCGCGTGCAGCCACCATCCGCGTCAGCGCGTAGGTACGCAACATCGGCTCCGACATCCCGATCATGCTGCGCAGCTTGCCCCTGTGCTCGGGGTGGATCCTTGTGCCTTCGTTGCCCGGCACGGGAAGGGGGTCGGTCCGAAGCGGGCTAGTCCGAAGTGAACCAGTCTGATTGACGACGTCCGCGAGTTTTTTGGATACCGGTGTCGGCGATGCGCTCCCGACCAGAAGCTGGCCGGTGTGGGCGTTCAGCATCATGATCTGGGTATTTGGGAAGCGGTCCCTGACAATGCCATGAAATTCGCCCGGTTCGAGGTCCGGCAGCGAGGGGTCGAGAAGGAGCACTCCATCTTCCGACGCGTGCTTGTGGAGGAGCTTCAGCGCTTCCGCTCCGCTGCCGGCCTGGAGGACGTTCCAGCGTGGAAGGCCAAGCTTTCCCTGAAGCTCCTCGCGGAGCCTGGGGTTGGGACTCACGACAAATACGTCAATGGGAACCCGATCTTCGAAACGCCCGATTTGTGTAGCCGTCGCAGCCATGGAGCTTTCAATCGCCTCCGAGAAATGAAAAAATCATGAGACTCCGAGTCCTTTGATAGGACTACTCGTTCATTTGTTGAAGCAAGGAACCATGCAACGCGACTTCTGTTCCTACGCCTTCCGTTCCTTGCAAGGGCAACTTGATCGATAGGTGCAACGGGTCTTCAACGCATGCGTAGACACCCGCCTGGCACCGGACATTTGCCTGAACGAGCGCCAGGTTGAAGCGCTCGATAGAACCAAGACCTTTGCTGTGCCGTTTTCGGTTCTGCACTACCAAATCGGCAAAGCCATCGTCGATGAGAATTTCCAACTGAATTGAATCGCCTGGAGAAGAGAGCGACACTGCCGTCTTAAGCGCGGTCCGCAGCGCCTTCTCTGTCCTGAAAGAATCCCCGATTACGCAGATTCGCTCATTTGGCTTTACGGCAGAAATCTGTACGCTGGATGGGCGCAGGACCGGACGATCCAGATCCTCGAGAACAAGGTCGACGATTTCCCATAGATCCAGGGACACGCATTTGCCATCGAACTGCGTGGCATCCAACAGGTCTTGAAGGCCGGACATCAGGTCGCACAAGCGTTCGACCTGTTCGGTGGACATACGCACGTATCGTTCTTGCTGGGGTGCGATTCCTTTGCCAAGCGTCAGGGCTCCCAGCGCTCCTCGAACAATCGTGAGCGGCTGGGCCATCGCGTGCAGGCCCTCGGCCAACTGGGAATAGAACGCAGAGGAAGCATCCTCCGTCGTGTGCATCTCCTGAAGCATCTTCTTAGACAAAGCGAAGCTCATAACCGAAGCCACGGACGGTGTGAGTCAGCCGCGGCTCTCCCGGAAGGTCTATCTTGTCTCGCACATATTTCATGTATACGTCTACGATATTGGTCGAGGAATCGGACGACGCCATATTCCAGACTTCTTCAAGTAAGGTTGCTCGCGAAACGGGTTGCCCCGCATTGCGCATCATGACATCGAGAATCGCGAATTCCCTGGGTGTGAGATCGATGCGCCGGCCGTTCCGTTCGACGCGGCGTTGATCCCGGTACATCGTCAGATCGCCTACGGTGGAGCAATTGGGGACGAGGCCAGAATTCCTGCGCAGAAGCGCCTGGACCCGGGCAAGGAGTTCTATGAGAGAAAACGGTTTGGTGAGGCAATCGTCCGCACCGGTTTCGAGAGCCTTTACCTTATCTTCGACTCGGCTTCTCGCCGTCAGCACAAGGATCGGCAGCCGGGGTTGGGTCGGGCGCAGGCGCTGAATGAGGGAGATTCCGTCGAGCTTGGGCAAGTTGAGATCGAGCATCAGCAGGTCATACCGGCGCTTCGCTTCCAGCATACGAAGCGCTTCCTCGCCGTCGTGGACCTGCTCCACGATCAGTCCTTGTGCCTGCAATTCTCCGCAAAGAAACCCGGAAAGCGAGACGTCGTCCTCGACAATAAGGATGCGGCGCGCGGCCGCCCGGTTGAGCACCGCGGCTCTCACGCCGGCCTGATCCTGGGTCGATGGAGTGCCGTGTTGTTCTTCCGTGGCTAGGGACAATGGAGATTCGGTGATGCCGCTCATTCCGGTGCCTGGTGTTACAAAGACAGAACTTGTTTGACGAAACCTGGACCCGCCCGCACTGAAGGACCCTGGGGCCTGAAACGGTTTACAAAACTCAAAGTTGAAAAAGTAGTATAGGACTAAAGGAAAAACGGTCGAGTAATTAATTTCTAATTTTTGGTTACCTTAGAGGTACATAACCGCCACGTTCTCAGATAGGTACATCTTTCGTTCGATTGACTTACCACTCAAGTAACGTTTCATACGGCGCAGGAACGCGCGCCATTTGATTCGGCAGATAATTGGAGAGATATTGATAAATACGGCCATCGAGACCGGATTTTTCCCTACTACGTGCCGATAAGATAATGAACTTGACACCGACCAAGGGTGGGGCTCGATCCCCTGGAGAAATGGACTTTATGCGGAAATTCGATTATCGCGCTCCTCGGTTTTTGGTCGATCTTCCAATCCGGCTAACCTTCGGGAGCTCGATGCAGGAGGGGCGGTGTACGGAAATCAGCACAGAAGGGATGAAGCTGGAACTTCGTGAGCCGCTTTGCCCCGACTGTTGCGGGACGGTGCGCTTGAGTTACAAGGACTTTAGGATCGAGGTCCCGGTGCGAGTCGCGCATTCCGGATCGTCTTATGATGGAGTCAAGTTCGTCTACGAGTCTGATGAACAACGGGATGAATTGATTCGGCTCGTCACACTCTTAACCAGTCCCAAGCAGAATTCTGGTCCGGTCCTGCTACGTTAGTGATTGATTCAATCAATCCGCTCAGCCGAAGTCTCCGGAAGCCCCGCTCAGAACCGTCTCCATACAGATTAGTATTGGCGAAGTTCTGTAGCGTGCGGCAGGATAACTGGCGCTGTGACGCCGCGAGTGGTGCAATCCACACGTCAATCGGTTTTGACCGCGTGATTCGTACATCGAAATTCGTGCTCTACCACCCTTTCGCCAGGAAAAAGGCGAAAGGATGAGGCATGGAAGATGGTACAAAGATATGCGGCCGTAGAACTCGCAGACTGATCCTTAGGCCGGCGAAGTCTATCAAGATGGATTATTACCCACTTATTTGGTGGATCCCCCGGACTTAGCGACAGTCGCGGCCGGGGCGGGCGGTACGACCTTCTCGCTCGCTTGGACGACAACAAGGTCGACGCGCCGGTTCATTTTGCGGCCTTCAGGGGTCGAATTGTCGGCCATGGGGCGGTATTGGCCATAGCCCGACGCGGATATTCTGGTTGGATCGAATCCCGCATCGTTCACGAGCAACAGGAGCACATTCATTGCGCGCGCGGTGGATAGCTCCCAATTCGAATTGAACTGGTCGTTATGGATCGGCTGGTTATCGGAGTGCCCTTCTACGCGAATCTCCAATCCAGGCCTCTCCAGCACCTTTGCAATCCGCTCAAGCTTAGCGGCGGCGCCGGGGAGCAATGCAGCTTGTCCACTGTTGAAGAAACCCAGCTCCTTGAGGCTGATGACGAACCCTTCCGGTGTCACGCGCAGAACTACTTCGTGATTCGCCAACTCCTTGCCGATTGCGGCTTCAAGTTGCCGCCTCAACTCCTGCATGTCGGCGGCCGATCCGATGGCCGCTTTCTTGACACTGCTCTCGTCGTTCTCGAGCCGTACCGGGCTGTCGGCAGCTTCCCAGACAGGCATGGAATAGGCGCCCCGATCTCCGTTCTCATCTGCTTTGAAAGCCCCCAAGGTCTGGAAACCATTATGAATAGCGCGTGAGAGCTTTTTGATCGACTGATTGTCGCGATAAGTAGTGGCAAAGAGCACGACGAAGAACGCGAAGAGCAAAGTAACAAAATCGGAATAGGACACCAGCCAACGGTCGTGGTTGACGGTCTCTTCAATGTGCTTTTTTCGCCTCATCGAGACGCCACTTTAGCCAATCCGGGCTTCGGGGTTGAATTCAGATAGCGGCGGAGCTGCATTTCAAGGGCACGCGGATTGACTCCCTCGATGATGGACAGAACAGCTTCCAGCATCATCTCCTGGATGACCTGGCGCTCGCGAATACGGATCTTCAACTTGCCGGCGAAGGGCAGGAAGAGCAGGTTTGCCGAGCCAACGCCATATATAGTTGCGACGAATGCAACCGCAATCCCCTTGCCCACCTCGTTAATGTCCTGGAGATGCTGCATCACCTGGATAAGTCCTAGAACGGCGCCGATGATGCCGATGGTTGGAGCAAACCCGGCCGCGGATTCGAAGACCTTGGGAATACGCTCATCCTTCTCGCCCCTATAGTCGAGTTGGAGCTCCATCATCCTGCGGAGGTCGGTTGCGTTAACCCCGTCGATCGCGAGCATCAGGCTTTCTTTCAGGAACGGATCGTGAATCTTGTTCAACTCCGAATCCAGGGAGAGGATACCTTCTTTGCGTGCCTTCAATGCGTAGCGGAGAAGGTTCTGTACGAGTGCGTCGGATTCTGGCTCTTTGTTGAGGAACACTTCTTTCAGCTGTTTAAGTGCCTGAAGAACGATGGGAAGAGGATACTGCACCATGACGGCGCCGATGGTGCCACCAAGGACGATCAAGGCAGCGGTTGGCTGGATCACCTGAGCGAGCCGGCCCCCGTCGAGAACCAATCCGGCTCCAATGCCGACCAGTGCAATGACTATGCCGCCGAAAGTGCTCTTGTCCACAACGCTCCCCAAAATTTCCATCGAGGGTCGCGATGGAAATCCAATGGCCAATCATCCCCTGGCAAACAAGCAAAAAGGACCGCGTACAGCTCCGGAGTTTGTTGCACCCCACACCGCGGTCGTCCGGATAGCCTTCTATCGGCAAGTCGGCTGGAATGTTCAAGAAGTCTTATCCCCCAAACGGGGTATTCGGAAGAGTGAAAGTGGGAGCCTGGGGCATGGAATTTCCGATTCGATTGGCCGATGAGGGGACATGCATTTCCGCTGCCCGCCAGGTTCGCCTTCCCGTGCACACAGCCCGGAGATCGAAGGCGTTGTCCCAGAGCTCGAGAAATCCGAAGCTGTTGGCTCGCCGGAAGTCTCGTCGCAGCGGCCGTTTGTGGAGCGCAGGCGGAGCCGCCGCATTGAGCATTCCTGGCCAGAGGCCCTGGACGCATTGCACCAGGTTTTGCTCGGTTTTGAAAACGCAAACAAACGACTCATCGATTTGGAAACAAAGTATCGAACGATCTTCGAAGACGCGCCGGTGGGAATCTTTCAGGTTGATCGTCAAGGGCGGCCCTTGAGCCTGAACAGCGCAATGTCACGCATCTTTGGCTACGAAACGTCGCAAGAGTTTCTGGCCGCAGCTTCAAAAGAACAGGTTCTCAGCTTATTTGACCCGAGCAAATGGAATGCGCGTGAGGGTTCCATCGGAGAGGCCGACCTGCGGCGTTTTGACCAGCAGGTGTTGAGTCGAGACGACGAAACAAAGTGGGTTCGCTTCCATGTGCGAGCCATCCGGGAGAGGGGCCACATCGTTCGTTACGAAGGCACAGCGGAAGATGTATCCGATCGAAAGCGGGTAGAAGCCCGTCATGAACGCCTGGCGTACTACGATTTGCTTACGGATCTGCCCAATCGAACCCTCTTCCATGAGCGATTTTCCAAGTTGCTTGCGGGGGCCAAACGGAGACGTGGCCAAGTAGCGCTGCTCCTGCTTGCGGTCGACAGGTTCAAGATCATCAATGATTCCCTGGGAGAGAGTTTTGGCGATCGGCTTCTGCAGGAGATTGCGGAACGGATTATCGAAATAGCCGGCGAAAACAGCATTGTCGCGCGCGTGGGTGGCGCGGAGTTTGCCATCGTCCTCAAAAACGGCGAGGAACTCAGCGGGTTGGCGACGATGGCGGAAAACATCGTGGCCAGACTTAGCGCCGAGTACTCATTTTTCGGTCATTCTCTGAATGTGTTTTGCAATGTTGGTATCAGCGTTTTCCCTGAAAACGGGAAGGACTGCGACTCGCTGATGAAGGCGGCGGATATCGCAATGTCGTGCGCGCGGGAAGATGGCGTGAACAGCTTCCGCATCTTCACCGACGGGATGAACGACAGAATCCGAGAGAGCCTGCGCATCGAGCACGGGTTGCGGCAGGCACTCGCGAAAAACGAGCTCTTCCTGGTCTACCAACCGCAGGTGGACTTGCGCACCGGCGTCGTCACTGGACTTGAAGCCCTCATCCGCTGGAATCATCCCGAGTCAGGATTATTGCTTCCCGGCAAGTTTATTGAAGTGGCGGAGTACAGCGGTCTGATCGTTCCGATCGGCGAGTGGGTGCTGCGAACGGCATGCGCCCAGGCGCGAAAATGGCAGGACGAAGGCCTGCCTCGGGTGCCCATCGCGGTGAATGTTTCCCCGATCCAGTTCCGCCAGCAGGGATTTCGCGATCTCGTCCGCAATGTCCTCGAAGAGACGGGCCTGGAACCAAAGTACCTAGAGTTGGAGCTAACGGAAAGCCTGCTCCTGAGCAGTGCGGACTTCATGTTCTCCCTGATTCAGGAGCTCAAGGATATGGGAGTCATGCTGGCGATCGATGACTTTGGAACCGGCTTTTCGAGTCTGGGTTACTTGCGGCAGTTCAAAGTGAACCGGCTCAAAATAGCCCGATCGTTTATCCAGGATGTCTCGGTAGACACGGACGACGCCGCGATTACTACCGCCATCATCAACATGGCAAAAGCATTGAATCTATCCGTCCTTGCCGAAGGCGTTGAAAACGAAGCGCAATTGTCGTTCCTGCAAGCGCAGCAGTGTTACACCATTCAGGGCTTCTATTTCAGCAAGCCTGTTGCGGTGGATCAAATCGATCACCAACTGCGGATCGGGTTCCCGACATCGCCCTTTCAGCTACCCCCGAAACCGGCGGAATCTTTCCAGATTTAAAGAAACGAAGGCGGTATTCCGGTCCACGAAAGGGCCAGTGGTTGCGCCCATTTGCTGCCGTTTTCAGCCGGCTGCCGCTGGAAATTCGCCTGCCCTATGCCGATAGAACATCAGCATTTCAAAGCACAGGGCAGACTCCTCGGAGCACGACAACGAGGGCACCGAACAGGGTGCGATTCACTGAAGGACAGACCGCATGTTTTCGATCATTGGCATTATTGTTGTTTTCGGAGCCGTAATCGGCGGCTTTCTCATGGAGAAGGGGCCGATGCTTGTCCTGATGCAGCCCTCCGAGTTTCTGATTATTGGGGGAGCCGCCCTGGGCACACTTTTGTCGGCCAACCCGGTGCATGTAATCAAGAAGATTGTGAACGGCCTGCTGTCGGTGTTGAAAGGATCCAAGTATTCAAAACAGCGCTACATCGACTTGATGAAGACGATGTTCAATCTCTTCAACAAGGCACGCAAAGAGGGATTGGCAGGCATCGAGTCCGATATTGAAGAGCCGGCAAAGAGTCCGATTCTCTCCAAGAACCAAGACTTCGTGAAGAACCATCATGCTCGCGATTTCGTTTGCGACACGATGCGCATGGCAGTTACCGGTGGAGCGAGCGCCTTTGATCTGGACCAGATGATGGAACTGGATATGGAGGTCCACCACGCGGGAGAGACGCAGTCGGTAGCCGCCTTGTCCACCGTTGCCGATTCGTTGCCAGGATTGGGAATCGTAGCCGCCGTTCTTGGTGTTGTGATCACGATGAGCGCCCTTGGCGGGCCCCCTGAGGAACTCGGTCGCAAGGTCGCAGCAGCTCTTGTCGGCACATTTCTGGGTATCCTGCTGTGTTACGGCGTGGTTGGACCATTGGGCTCCAACCTGGCAAAGCTAGTTGAGGATGAGCACGCCTTTTATCACGTACTGCGGGTCGTCATGCTGGCTTTCATCAAAGGAATGTCCCCGATGCTAGCAATCGAAATGGCGCGGCGCGCGATTCCTGCGCACGTCCGTCCGAGTTTCCAGGAAGTGGAAAAAGCCTGCCGCCATAAGGATGAGGCCAGCGCACCAGCAGCAGCGGCGTAACGGATTCGGGAAGGAATACGGAAGTGGCTGAAGCAGGCGAATCAATCATCATCATCAAGAAGAAGGCCAGCCACGGCGGGCATCATGGTGGCGCGTGGAAAGTGGCCTACGCCGACTTTGTCACGGCGATGATGGCGCTCTTCATCGTTCTGTGGCTCATGAATGCCAGCAAACAGGTCCAGGAGGCCGTTGGCGGGTACTTCAAGGATCCAAGAGGCACCGCCAAGGTTGTCGGGACAAACAGAAATGGCGGCGGCTTTGTCTCCTTGAAAAAGGAAGACATGTCGAAGTTGAAGGAACAACTGCTTCAGTCGATCCACCACATCGACCCGACTGAAAAGCTCAAGAACCAGATCGAAATCACGATTACGCAGGAAGGTTTGCGCATCGAGTTGATGGAGTCGGCGAAGGGCACGTTTTTTGAGTTGGGAAGCGCCAAGCCGACCCCCGCCCTGGTGGAGTTGCTTACGTTACTAGCGCATGACTTGGGTACGTTGCCCAACGATATCTCGATCGAAGGCCACACCGACTCAAAACCTTACTCGATGAGGCGCACTTACGATAATTGGGATCTTTCGTCGGACCGCGCGAATGAGGCGAGGCGACTGATGCAGGGAGCAGGCCTTCGCGCAGACCAAGTCAAGCAAGTGCGCGGATTCGCGGATCAGCGCTTACGTTTAGCGCAGAATCCGCAAGACCCGTCCAATCGCAGAATCTCACTGATCGTTCAGTATCAGATCATGGATGCGTCGGAAGTTGACCCGAAGGTTTCAGTGGCGAACACCAAAGTGACGCGCGGCCAGGAATAGACCCGCGTACATGAAATCCAACGACGTTCGATAAGACACTTCCGCTGTCGGCAGATGTTGCCGATCTTTACTCCGCACATCAGCTGAAATACTCCACCATTGCGGCATTCCGAAATGAGTGCCTATTCGCCATGCGCCGAGCGGCTGTTCGACGCAAGGTCGACGTCAACTTCCTTGGCGACTTTCAGGAAGAAAATGCACGCCTGTGGGAGCGATGGTCCCCGATAACTGTTCGGCGCGAATGGTATGTGCAGTCGTCCCTAGAGCAACAGGGTAACTGAGTCCTCTTGAAATCCTGCGAGGTCGTCGCTCTTTTGGGGTCGCGTCGACTTGAGTGCTGCGGCTCCGGGATACATCGACCCCGGTTTTGCTGTAGACGATGTGCGACTCGTCACATCATGCGATGCGATTCAGGTAGCACCATTCCCGAATAAGAGGTTTCTTTTCGATCGGAGATCGGCTTGTCAAAGCAGCATACCGACGGCCACGCAGTGCCACGAGAAGCGCAGGAGATGGGCGATGCGCAATTCGCGATGCGCCTCTCGCTTCTATTTGGCGTGGTCATGCTGCTGGGCAAGACGGCAGCCTTTTTCATGACCCATTCCGTCGCTATCTTCTCGGATGCGGCGGAGTCGGTGATTCATGTGATCGCGGTTGGGTTCGCCAGTTATAGTCTCTGGCTTAGTACCCGGCCGGCTTCGCGGCATTTCCTGTACGGCTACGAACGAATTACGTTCTTCTCCGCGGGGTTTGAAGGGGCGCTGATCGTTGTGGCCGCGATTGCGATTCTTATCCAGTCGATTCACGCCTGGGCCACGGGGCTACAGTTGCAACGCCTGGGTGTTGGAGTGCTTCTCATCCTCATGGCCGGCATTCTCAATGCGGGCCTGGGTTACTATCTCCTGCGCGTCGGACGGCGCGCCAATTCGATCATTCTCGAAGCTGACGGCAAACACGTGCTGACCGATAGTTTGACCAGTTTCGGAGTTGTCGCAGGATTGGGGCTGGTGCTGCTGACCCATTGGAAACCGTTCGATCCGCTGGTGGCCATTGCTGTTGCGGTAAACATTCTGTGGTCGGGAGGACGACTAGTCTGGCGCTCGGCGGTAGGGCTGCTCGACTATTCCGATCCGGAGGCTGGTCGCCGGATTCGCGCCCTTCTGGATACGATCTGCGCAGAGCTGAATATTCAGTATCATGGTGTGCGTTTCAGAACTACTGGTTATCGCCAGATCATCGAGGTGCATCTTCTCTTTCCGCGCATGACTGCGGTTTGTGAGGCACACAACCTTGCCACGATTCTGGAAGAGCGTTTGCCGAATGAACTGGGAATGCCCGCTGAAGTGGTGACTCACCTGGAGGCCCTGGAAGACCACGGCGAGGTGCACCACCACGAACATTACACAGGGAAGCCGGAGTAAGACGCTTCGACACTAATTCCGCGCATCAATCGCTTTGGGTCTGCCATCCATCCGGGCTGTCAAGATGACCATCTTTGTTGCCCCCCCAATCATGGTCATTCATGGATGGCGGAGCCTTCGGAGTGTATCGACCGCGGAGATGGCCCCGGTTGGCTCCTCCTCGTGCTTGAAATAGGCGAAGATCTCGCCCTCGGCAGACCTCCCGCGCAAGGTTTTCTCAATTGTGTCGAGCTGCGCTGCCGAGTATCTACTCTTACGGAACCGGTAGCAGGTGAAGGGAGCAGTCACAACGTCCGGCGTCTCCAGATCTTCGCTCTCGGCGACGCAAAGCGCGACACGATGATGCCGCAGTACGGCATAAGTGTCGTCGAAAAACCATGAGATATGCCGAAATTCGAACGCCATCCGCAGTCCGCACGTGTTCGCGTCCGCGAGGAAAGAGTCGAGGCGAGACACGTCTGCCTTGAAATTGGGTGGAAGCTGGAAGAGGACCACACCCATCCGTCCAGCGGCCACGACCGGAGCGAGTGCCCGCGACAAGGCGGCAACTGCATCTGAACATTCTTTGAGTCGAAGGATGTGCGTGAGCCGCTGCGGCGCTTTAAATGAGAAGCGAAAGCCAGCGCCGGTTGCGGCCAGCCAGCCCGTAAGCATGCTCCCGGTCGGCAACTGGCGGAAGGTGTAATTCACTTCGACCGAGTTCAGTTGAGTTGCATAGTATTCCAGGAACTTTTTTTGAGGAAGCGCTTGAGGATAGAATCCCGGCTTCCAGCTCGCATACGCCCAACCGGAGGTACCAATGAGGGCTTGGTCCCGCAAGTCTCCCGCAGATTCTTGTTGATCTCGCGAGAGCCCGCGATCGTCAGACTTTTCGTGAGAAGGTCGAGTGTTCGCAGCCACGAGCGTCACCACCGTTTCCATGTGGGGAAAAAGAAAGAGCCGCACAAGCGGCTCGGCTTCATCGGGCGGCCGAGGGGTCTAACTACACCCCCTCAGCAGTCCAAAACTCACGGAAAACAGGCTACCACAAATGTTACAGATGGCGTGAATTCCGTTGGACACCGAACTGCGATGGATGTCATCTGCCTCCGTGCGAGTTTCGGTATCTGCCGGATTTACACAGAATTTAGTAGAGTCTGGTGCGGTTCTATGCGGTCCTGCGAGGACCGTCTTGGGCAGCTTGGGCGAGTCACCCCCCCCAGGCACACAGATCATATCCATAGTATGCGCGGCTGCCAGTGCGGGCTGTTCAGCACTGAGGACTTCGCACAGCGATGATCCAATACCGACTTATCTTTGACCAACTCGTTCAAGCACAATCTGTGAAGAGAACGTGAATCGCATCGGGCGGAGAACCGCCTGGGGAAGACTACGAATTTCGGAGAATTGCGGGTTTCTGGGCGTTGCTGTCGGGCAATTGATCGAGAAGGACGACATTGAGCAGTGACTTATGCACCTGGATGCGGCCGTTGTAACTTATGAAGCCGAGCTTGCGGAACCGATTCATGAAAAAACTGACACGGGACCGAGTGGTACCGATCATGTCCGCTAATGTTTCTTGCGTGATGGGCGGGATGAAGGTTTCCGGTTCTCCGGGCTTGCCGAATTCCGCCATCAATAGAAGAATGCGCGCCAACCTCTTTTCGCTGGAGTTAAAGAGTTGATCGACAAGATCCGCTTGGGTGCGCATGCTGCGGGCGAGCAGAAACTTGAGGAATATATCAGCGAATATGGGCTCGTCATGCATCACGCGAATCATTTCGTTTCGGCTGATCTTGAGAGCCGTGCAGGCGCTCACGGCAGTGGCGGTGGCCATATGAACACCAAGGATCGCGGCGAGAGACTCTTCACCGACAAATTCGCCGGCGGACAGAAGTGTTATCGTGGCTTCTTTGCCGTTCTGCGAAACCACGGTTACCCTTGCGCGGCCTTTTTGCAGATAGAACACTGAGTCCGCGCTGTCACCCTGGTTGAAAAATGTTTGCTTTGGCATTAATTCCACAATTGTCCGGCCGAGGCCCGCGCTTGCAAGAAACTCGGTCGAATCGAATGGAGTGCTATTGCTACTTGTCAAAATGACACCTGGGTAAAGGCTATTGTCTGGGTCGACTGTTCATACCGGAAAAACAGCCGCGGCGATTTTGGAATTATTTGAGAGTCCGGCTTGTTGATCAAAGACGACAGGTAAAGCGCTTGCGGGAAGAAGCCCGCGGCTTTTCGGAAGCTGGCGCCGGGGTCGGAGCTTCGAATCGCATTCCGGGAAGAGGCGCCACTTGGGCAGTCTGCCCAGGACTAATCGTAAATACGATCAATCTCTGTCCATCGTCAGCTGGATTCGAGGCGGCTGTCTGTTCAATTTTGCTCAAATCCGGGTTCGTTCGGATGTGGAGTCGAACGGCCGCAGTGCGGCAACTCAAAAGCAAGAGCGTTGCGGGCGCGCGGCCGACTTTCCCCTCCAGCTATGATCAGAATTGCGTTCCAAATTCGGCTGCCTTAAACACAGGGCAGCCGAGAAGAAGGAGTTCGCCTGATGGGCACCTCTCAATCCGATGCTCTTGTGGTCTATGGCGTGACCGGCGATCTAGCACACAAGATGATTTTTCCTGCGCTTTATGCGATGGTGAAACGCGGAACCCTCAATGTTCCCGTGATCGGTGTCGCATTTCCCAAGTGGAGTCTGGAGCGTCTGCAACGGCGCGTGACCGACAGCATCAAGCGATCGGGTGGAATCGACAACAAGCGGGCTTTCAAGCATCTTTTGTCCCTGCTCAACTATGTAAGTGGCGACTACAACGACAGCAATACATTTGCCGCGATCAAAGCGGCGCTCGGGAAAGCGCGCCGCCCGGCGCACTACCTCGCCATCCCGCCTTCGCTCTTCGAGACTGTCATCAAAGGGCTGGGTGCAGCGAAGCTAGCCGAGAATGCACGTGTCATTGTCGAGAAGCCGTTCGGGCGGGACCTGGCGTCGGCTCGTGCGCTCAACCGTGCGGCTCGCGCGGTCTTCCCTGAAGATTCGATCTTCCGCATCGATCACTTCCTGGGGAAGGAAGCGATCATGAACATCCTTTACTTTCGCTTTGCCAATTCGTTCCTTGAACCGATCTGGAATCGAAACTACGTATCCAGCGTTCAGATCACCCTTTCCGAAAGTTTTGGAGTGGGAACGCGCGGCGCGTTTTACGAATCCGCTGGCTGCCTGCGGGACGTCATCCAGAATCACCTCTTTCAGATTGTCGCGCTGCTTGCCATGGAGCCGCCCGCGGGCCGGCACTTCGGAGCGGTGCAAACCGAGAAGGCTACGGTCTTCAAGGCGATGCGACCATTGGAGCCAGCCGACATGGTGCGCGGTCAATATGCTGGTTATCGCCAAGAGAAAGACGTGGCGAGGAACTCCGACGTCGAGACGTATTGCGCGTTGCGGTTGCTCATCGACTCATGGCGTTGGGATGGAGTGCCGTGGTATCTCCGTTCGGGCAAGTATCTGCCGAGCACGGCGACTGAGATTCTTGTAGAGCTGAAGGCGCCCCCGCAGAAGCTTTTCGCCGATGCAGCGGCAGACAAGGACCACGCAAATTACCTGCGTTTTCGACTCTCTCCCAACGCGGCGATCGCGCTTGCAGCCCGCGTCAAGCTCGCGGGGCAGGAATTTATCGGACAGCAACGAGAGCTTTATCTGCTGGAAGAACAGGCAGGGGAAGAAACGCCT